>Ga0180438_10003852_pt1 | contig 22189 bp, 28 predicted proteins | sample SS_ome_12_FD_132455 | JGI IMG/M metagenome (GOLD analysis project Ga0180438, IMG submission 132455) | Hypersaline lake sediment archaeal communities from the Salton Sea, California, USA - SS_3_D_2 metaG | ecosystem: Environmental > Aquatic > Non-marine Saline and Alkaline > Hypersaline >...
CCTACCAATTTAGAAAAACTATTGGGTCAAAAGAGATGATGGCAGCAGAACATGTGTATCATAAATTCTGTGATTTTATAAAAGCTATATTCGGCAACTTCAGTTAGCGTCGAACGTTGGTGTAAATGCCGCCTAATTATAAAGGAGCGACGCAATGAAAGACATTAGTAATATACTTTGTGCCTGCAAACACGGATTAGAAACAGGCGCGTTCGACACTGCGTTTATTGAAGCGCATCTCGAATTTGCTTTTCACGAAATGACTTTAGTAAACAACACTTTTGATGAAATTGCAAAATTACAAAATCGCGTCGCTCCAATACTTTCGGAACGGCGGCACATCCACCAACAAACAAAGGGCGAAATTTGCCCGCACATAAGAATATTAGAAAGTGTTTGCGAATATGACTACGATGTAGAATGTTGTGGTATTAAGGGGTCTTGTGAGGATTGGAAATAGCGGGCAAACTGTCGCCCATTTGTCAAACGTTGTGCGAAATTTCACTCACAATTAAGGAGGATTAATGGACGCTGTTTATGAGGTATTAAACACACTTGGACGCGCCGACAATGAAATAACCGACGCCCCTTACTGGCTAATTATCGACCCTAAACAGTGTATGCACGCTACAGTACACGAGGTTTCTACGTGCATAACCGGGCCGTTCTTTTGTCGGGAGGATGCGGAGCATTATCTAAATGGTCGGCGCTACCATTTCAGTAAACGTGCCGGGGTATATTGCCATAGTGGATACGCGTCCGAGAAGTATAAACAATTTTGGTTGTCCGCTCGTGAAACTATCGCCCAACAGCCAAAGCCCGGTTCGCAAGAAACGCTCACCCAAATTGCCGACGCGATAGAAGGCGTGGTTTCGGATGGTGCCAAATGGAACCGTGGCAATGCAAAAGATGCTTTTTATAATTTATGTCGGCAACTTCGGGCTTTGGCGTACCGATTCACGAAGTAACTGACAGTTGTCACAGAATGAAGGATGGCGGGAAGTGCGTGCCGTGTATAATTGTTCATTCAAAAAGGAAGGGGAAACGGGATGACTAAATGGAAGGATCTTCCGGACTGGAAGAAACAACGCTGCAAGGCCGAAATCGTCGGCCAGATCTGCGCGGCGATTTTGTGCCTTTTTATAATCTATATAGGTCACGCCGTTTATAATTACTTTTTTAAATAAAGGGGGACCAGTGGGTCAGCACCGAATAAAGGAAGGGGATTCTGTAATTTGTCCGGTGATCCAGGGGACGATCACGGCCAGAAAAAACCAGGGCCAGGTCGTTTTTATTTCAACTGATGGAAGATTCTGCAAGGTCCGGATCCGCGTGTCGCGAAGCCAGAAGCCGCAGGATGTTCCGTTCCGGATCGATCAGCTGGAAAAAAATACGTTCCCGGATCACTAAAATTTCTTGACAATAATCCGGGCAGTATTTATAAATGAATTTGATCTAGGGGGAAACGTTATTCAAATAATTACCAGCTGCCAGGGGACCGGCCATCTTCACCGGCCAAAACGTTTCCCCGTTTCCCATCCCCTGGCAGCTGCGTCTTAATAAAAAGTTAATAACTATGTGGATATCATGTGAATATGGGATGTTCCACGTGGAACACTGTATGAAATGTGAACAAAATCGGGGTTATTCACCACTTGTCCACACCCATATCAACACCTTAATATAATGAATTTTAAAGGCTTACAGAAGAAAAGGCAAGTTATCCACACCTTTGTTGTTGTTATTATTTATATATTTAATTATAATAGATATAATAAGGGTGTGGAAAACTGATCATGCCAGCTAAAAAGAAGGCCACTAAAAAGCGATCTAAGGGCCGGGCCGGATCCGGGACCCAGAAGCCAGGATCCAGGAAAAAGGTCCCCACGGGCAAAATTAAAGGCCCTGGCGGCCGTAAAATAAGGACAGACAGGCCACCGAAATCGACCAGGTCCAGCAAGGGCCAGATCCCACCGAATAAGCGGGAACCCAAAAAAGAAGGACCGAACCCAAAGACAGACAGCAATCCGAACGGCGCCGGCCGATATAATACGGCAATTGACTGGGATGAATTCGATGACTTGTGCATGATGCAGGCCACCCTGGAAGAAATAGCTGCCTGGTTTGGCTGCAGTCCGGACACCATCGAACGGAAAGTAAAAGAAAAAACAGGTGTGATTTTTGCGGAGTATTTCGCACAAAAAAGGGCCGGCGGATTTATTTCGCTGCGGCGCGCCCAGTGGCAGGTCGGCGTCGATTCTAAAAATTTTATTATGTTGATGTTCCTGGGGAAGCAATATCTGGGCCAGTCCGACAAGGTGGACACCACAGTGGGATCCCGTGTTGATTATCGGGACCTAAAGAAGGCAATAGAAAAAGGGAAAACCCAGAAAGGGAAGATCGATTCCCTGATGGATTTCCTGCAGAAGACGAACCGATGACAGCGTTTAAACGCATTGCCGAAAGGGGGAGATATGTCAATTTATCTTTGTCGAAACGGACATAAACATCGGACGATATTCGGCGCGACTAACTGCGGTTATTGCCGGGCGAATGATCGTCGGCAGCGCGAAAAAAACCGGAAGGGGAATTATGGTAATAGGAAAAAAGGACCTGGCGGACCTGGCAGGCACCAAAGACATCAGGGCCGATAAAATAACAGAAGGGATTTATAAAAGCCGGCGAAACATGCGTCTTATCATGGGTAAAAATTATTTATTAAAGATCGGTAAATTCAAGGCCCATGTCAGCCAGCGCGCAGCTGTCAAATTTGAGAACATAAGCGAAGCGGCATTGTCCCTGGCCCAGGATGAACTTCACAAGGATCCGAAGGCCGGGATCCGGGCCAGCATGTATCTTGCCGCGGCCGCTGAATTGCTGGAAGAAAAGAAAAAGGGGAAATGATGGACCAGTCAAAACAGGATTTAAAGGCAATGGCGGCCCAGGCCACAATTATCGGCCAGGGCCTGAAGTACCGGCAGGAAAAGCCGACCTGTCCGGGCTGGTATTTTTATTTATCAGATGCAGGCGTGGAAGAAGCGGTGAAGGTAGAAGATGCCGGCGATTATGGGGTGATCCTGGCCGGCGCCTGGAAACTGCCACTTCAATTTGTCACCGGTGGCATGTGGGCCGGTCCCATAGATCCGGAACTGAAGCGATTCCCTGAACAAAAAAAGGAGGAAGATCCCGATGGAAATTAAATGTCCAGATTGCGGCTGCATTATCCGGAAGCGGACGATGAACGCAACAGAACGGAAGGCCGTGGAATCCCTGGCCGGCTGCACCTATCGGGTGGGATGTTATAATAAAAGATTCGTTCGGAACATGAAGGCCGCAGTCGATCGGAACCTGGCGGTCACGCCTTCGCAAATTAAAACAGTCTGGCGATTAACATACAGATATCGCCGGCAGATCCAGGATTCACAGTTGATCATGAAAGCCAGGCGGAAAGTTGCCAGAATGAAGGCGCCACCGCTTCAGCTTGAAATGAAATTGTTTGAACCGATGCCGCAGCGGATCTTTATGGATTAACGAAAGGGGATAAAATGATAATTGAAGTCACTGGCCGCCTGGTAATAAATTATCGGGCCAGGGAACGGATCAATGGCCGGCTGGCATGGTGCGAATTACCCTATCCCGGCCACCCGAAAGGATGTCCGAACTTCAAGGGATCCTGTCAGACATTCCCGCGGATCCACGAATATTTTGATCTGGAAAAGCCACACTGGTTTTGTATTCAGGAATTCAACATCGCGGATCATGCAGCGAAGATGAAGGCAGCACACCCGGACTGGTCTGACCGCATGTGCAGAAACGTCCTTTATTGGCAGAACGGCGTCCGGGCGCAGCTACATCGCGAATGTTCAAAGTTCCTTCTGGACGTGACCACGATCACCGCACAGTGGACCACGATTCCGGAAATGATGGGGGTCAATGTAATATTAACAATGCGCAGACTGGGCCTGGAAATTGAACTGAAGCCGGTCCACATTGTCCGGAAGGTCGCGCTGATTGCCTGGAGAAAAAAGGATGTCCGATGGAAGCCCTTGCGCTGATCCGGATCCTGAATTCGACATGTTGCTGACTAACTTCTGCAATTGGTTTAAAAAGGCGCCGTTCTGGAAACGGAAATATATTACCGATCGGAAGCTGGTCCGGGCCGAACTAAAGACCACCGTCCGGAACGATCCATGTCCATGTGGATCCGGGAAGAAATTTAAAAAATGCTGTTTAAGTTGAAAGGGGGATCATGGAAAATAAAGACGATGTCCGGCGATGTCGGATCTGCGGTTGTACAGATGACGACTGCCGGCAATGCATAGAGAAAACCGGAAAGCCTTGCCACTGGGTAGAACCAGACCTTTGTTCGGCCTGTCAGTTTGAAGCCTGGAAAATTGAAGTAATAAAAATAATGCGATCGAAGCCGGAATATTATTCCGAAATTATGATCAATGAAGCGGACTGGTCGGCCTATAAAGAAAGCTATGACGACGGGGACAGTCCAGAAGAAACGGTGGCGAATGATATTGATGACATGATCAGGAGTTCATGAATGAACAAGACCAGAAAGGTCAAGCGACCAAAACGGCGGCCAGGGGATCCCACCAGGTCCTTCACTGCCGGCCAGGCCATCGGCCAGGACCTGGTGGAAGTTGGCAATCTGATGTATCAGAATAAAACAGCATTCAATTTCATATTAGGTCTAAAGGACGCCATTGATAAAGAATACAATCGGCGCCTTGCGATCATAACCCGTTCACCGAAGGGGGCCAGATGAAAAAAAAGTCGTTATATGTGACGGAAAAAGATGTTCCTCTGCCAGATAACAGCAAGCCGGCGTCGGATCTGGTGGAATATCTTACCGGCCTAAAGGAAAATGATTCCTTCCAGGTCGAAAATTACAGCAAGGCAGTTTATGCCTGCACGAAGGTCCGGAAACTGGGCGGCCGTGCAGTGTGCCGGCCGGATCCAAAGGTCCCCGGCGCGAAGACCAGGAAGGACAAACATCGCGTCTGGATCACAAAGGAAGCGGATCCCAAAAAGGCCGAAGTAAAAAAGGCGATGGATGCCGTGATCGAAGATTCAACAAAGTTCCCGAAAATGCCGGCGATCTGGGACCAGCTGCGGAAGGACCAGGGCGTGACCGAAGCGACGCAACAACCGGCATACAGAAAGGCGGTCCGGGACACCAGGTTGGCAATCATGAATATTTTCCGGCACATGACGCAGGCCAAAAAGAAAAAGTAATTGATCGACATAACTGAAAACCTATCGAAACGCGAACGGATCCTGGTCGATTCTTACGATGACCCAGGCGTCCAGGAAGCCCTTGTCGAAAAATGCAAGGAAGATATTACTTTTTTCTTTAACTTTTTTTTATGGACGTACAATCCGAAGCTGAAGCCTTATCACTTCCCCTTCCAGTTGTTTCCCGCCCAGGCCCAGGTGGTCCGCTGGATCCATGAAGATATCCAGGCCGGTCGCGGGACGTTGTGCGAAAAGTCCCGCGACTGGGGGGCCACCTATATTTATTTAGGAATATTCCTTTATCATTTTTTATTCGGTGAATTCGAAGGGCTTCTATTGTCTTTGCGCCAGGACGAAGTGGACAATCCCACGCCATCAAGTTTATTTGCCAAATTACGATATATGGCGCAGCGGCTTCCCTGGTGGATGCTGCCGCAGGAATGGCAATTCAGGAAACACGGCGCGGTCTTTTTAAGATTCGTCAATCCGGACAACGGGAACACGATCGTCGGCCAGGCCACCACGGAAGACGCCGGCCGGTCCGGCCGGAAGACTGCGGTCCTGGTGGACGAATATGCATCGATCAGGAATCGGATCGGCGAAGGGATGGAAAGGTCCCTTCGATATACGACGGATTCCCTTCATCGCCTTTCGACACCTAAAGGTGTAAACCTATTCAAACAGATCCGGGACAAGCGGCCTTGCCGGGTGATCACGTGCCACTGGACCCAGGATCCCCGGAAATGCGAAGGGCTTTATTATCGAAACAGGCATGGGGACAAGATCCCATGTGATAACCTTCCTTATGAACGGCGATCGGCTTATGGAAACTATATAACCACAACCGGCACAGAGACAGAATATAAATTAAGATCTACATGGTACGATCGGGAAGAAAGGGCCGCGATCACGAAGCGGGACCTGGCCCAGGAAGTGGACATCAAATATATAGGATCCGGATATTGCCGTTTTGATGCTGAAATGCTGGAATCAAAAAGCAAGCTGGTCCGGGATGGCGCCCGTGGATATCTGGTGGAAGAAGATGGTGAAGTGGTATTCAGGGAAGCGGGACCGGAACATGAATTCGAAGTTGAGATCTGGGAGTTTCCGCAGGATCCACCATTTCATCACCGATCAGTGGGTGGTGTTGATACTGCCGAAGGACTTGAACATGGCGATTTTTGCAGTGCTGACATATTGACAAGGAACATTCGCGGGGACCATGCAACACATGCAGCTGCACTTCACGGACACTGGAAACCGGACATCTTTGCCGACAAGCTGGATCTACTGGGCCGATTTTACGACGCCGGCGCCTGGTTATGCATTGAAAGGAACAAAGATGGCCTGGCGGTTATTTTAAGATTGCTTAATCAGCTGAATTATACTAATATATACCATGACGACTATGAACACGAAAAACTGGGCTTTTATACAACCGATGTTAAAAAGGCCCTTATTACTGAAGCCCTGGACAAGTCCCTTCGTGATGGTGAACTGGAAACCTTATCATTAAATCATTTCACAGAAATGTCACAATTTGAAAACGTGAACGGGAAACTGGGCGCCACCGGATCCAATAATGACGACCGGGTGATCAGCCTTTGCCTGGCCTGGTGGCTGGTCCTTCAACTGGGGAAACCTTCGGCAATGGCAGAACGGCGGAAGCCCGTCAAGGATTACCGTCGTTTTAAGCCGCGGATGCCATGACATAAATATAAAAAAAGGAATTACTATGGCACAATTACCAGGATTAAGTGGTCTTGAAAAGTTCTGGAATCGGCTGCGCGGGGTTAAATCAAACGACCGATCCGAAAGGACTTCCTTTTCTCCCAGTGAACACGTCGTCCAGCACACGGATTTTGATGAACTGATCGACCTGATGTTCGACATCATGCCGGATCCGGATGAAGTTCTGTCAGCTGCCGGCCTGGATAAATCGGCCTATCGAAACACGCTGACGGATGCGCATGTTTCCGGATCATTAATTCAAAGGAAAAGCCGGACAAAGTTGTCGCGTTTATCCTGGGACGCTGGCGAAGATGAAGAAGGCAAAATCACCAGCCAGGCAGAAGAAGCCCTGGCAATCGTCCGCCGGCAATTTGGGACAATTGAAAAAAACCGCGGCGGGATCCGGCCGATTACAAACGAAATATTGAACGCGCCTTATTTTGGGATGACGCCGCTGGAATTGTTTTGGAATCGCCTTCCGACCAGCCAGGAAAAGCCGAACGGCGAAATTCAATTATTAAATATACTGGGGAAACCTTATGAATGGTTTGGCTTTTTCCCGGACGGGACACCAGGGATCCGGAAGTCCCTGAATACTGGCAACAAAGAATTAAGGAAGGTCCCGAACAACAGATATATATTTGTGATTAATGATCATGAATATCATAATCCGTTCGGTGATCGGGCAGTGAAGCGGGTGTGGTGGCCCTTCACTTTTAAAAAAGGCGGCTTCAGATTCTGGGCTGAATTCATGGAAAAATATGGCGCGCCTTTCTTATTCGGGATATTAGATGGAAAAGCCAGCGAAGGGGAAATGAATCAGTTTTATGAAGACCTGATCAAGATGGTCCGCAATGGCGTCCTGGTTAAAAAGGGCGGCGATGCTGCTAATAATAAAATTGAAGTAATTGAAACAAAGGACAAGGCCGGCGGGACCGATGCGCACGCCAGGTATAAGAACGCCATGAATATCGAGATCAGCAAGGCGATCCTGGGGGAAACCTTAACCATTGAAAACAGTGAAACGGGATCCCAGGCGGCCACCGAAACCCATAAATCGCAGCTGCAGGACCTGCAAGACATGGACAAGGGCCTGGTGGAAGAAACGTTCGGGCGGATCGCTGCATTGATTACCGAATTAAATGTCGGTAAGGAAGTCCCGCCACCGAAGGCCACCCTGATCAATGATCGGGAACAGGAAGATCGGGATAATAAAATAATCGAAAGGGATGCGAAGCTGGTGGACAAGGTGGGAATCAAGTTCACAAAAAAATATTTTGTGAAGACGTACGATTTGGAAGAAGATGACTTCGAAGTCCCCGGATCCGCCGAACCCGGTCCGCCGACACCGGGCCAGGGATCCCCATCACCTGAAGAAGAACCGGAAGAAGATCAGGGCGATCTTCCTTTCGCTGAAAAAGTTGCTTTCCCGGTCCAGGAAGGTCTTGATCAATATCTGGATGAACGCCTGGGTCAAATTCAGGGCGTGACTTCACCGCTGGCGAGAGAGATCAAGCGGATCCTGGCAAAATCAGAAAATTATGATGACCTGATTTCCAACCTTATCGTTATAAAAGAAAAGGTCCCGCAAGGAACCTTCGCGGATGTATTCGGCCAGATCCTGGAAGTTTATGATGTTGTGGGGACCTGGGCCGCAGAACAAAATCAAATATAATGGCAGTCCCGCGGACAAGATTCACGGTCGGCGGCCGGATCCCTGCATCCCTTAGATCCGCGATCGCCGCAGCGAAAAGACGGTCCATCCTGGACCGGCCTTCGTTTATGGCCCTATCCGCCACGGCCCGGACCGACGCCTTCACCGTTGCCGGAAATCTAACGAATGACGCGATCAGCCAGATCCTTCAGATGGCGATCACTTCGGCCAGGGCCGGCCGGCCGTTCAGTTTATTCAAACGATCGATCCCTGAAGAAACTTTCCGGAATATAGCAGCGCCGGAAGTGGTCCTGCAAAATGCCGCGGCGAACACTTATCAGCGGTCACGATTTAATCAGATGACGAAGCTGAAAAAGTTGCGGCCATTGTGGACATATATCACCTTCCAGGACGAAAGGGTCCGGCCGACACATGCAGCCATGCACGGGATCACGGCGCCAGCGGATTCTGATTTCTGGAAAACTAACTATCCGCCGAACGGTCATCGATGCCGGTGTTCTGTAAAAGCAATAGGCGCCAGGGCGGCCGCACGCCAGCGAATCCCTGTCTTTAAATCCCAGGCTGAAATTGACAAATTTGTGATCAACAACCAGATTCAGAAAGGGATCCCGGAATCAAAGGCAGCCAGGCCGATCGCGGATCCAGGCTGGCGGTGATCCTTTGAACCGAGACAAATCGGGACCGCGGAACAGATCCTGAAAGCATTCAGGTCCTTTCCCGCGGCCCAGTGGATCAGCATTATATCACGCCGGCCGGTCCCGAAACCAGTGATCCAGACCTTTGAAAAGAAGGCGAAGAAAATCGTGGATCCAAAACCGAAGGATGTCCAGACCGTGGACCAGGCTGCGGAACAAATTCAGACTGCAGCTGCAAAAAACAATATCAAAGTGACCGCAGATCTGACCGGGATGGATCTGGAAAACGCACAGATCGCCAGCCGGCAGCTGTCCGAATTAATGGGAAAGCATGGATGCGATCTTAAAAAAGTGTCTTTGACAATGCAGTCCGGGGACACTTATGCTTCAGTCTGGGGCAATAATAGGATGGAATTTAATATTCAATGGTTTAAAAAAAGCCGCGCAGATCTGCAGGCCCGAATCCGGAAGGATATCGATAATTATTTTCACCCGGCAGTAAGAAAGGGCCAGGAAGTTCATCACATGGTTACTCATGAATTCGGTCACACTATATATAGCCATTTATACAAAGATTATGGACCCAGTGATCCCCGTCGGCAATTTCACAAAGAATTGTTATCAATCCGGAAACGATATCGGAATGAGTTAAAAAAAATAAGGGACGAATTTATAAAAGCAAATCCGGTGCCGGATTATTTCGCGCCGGCAGTTCAAAGGAAGGGCTGGACGCAGAAGCTGCGGAAAACACAACGGGACCAGGGCGTTTTTATTTCTGAATACGCGATGTATAGGAACAAACTGGCCGAATTCTTTTCCGAAGGATTCGCTGATGCATTGCATTCGGCGAAGCCGTCTAAATTTTCAAAGGAAGTGCTGGCCGCTGCTAATAAATACCGGAAGAAAACGAAGCCACTGATCAGCCGGCCGGCCTTCCTGGACCGATAGGGGGAAACATGTCTGATTTTGGGACACCACAATGTTATGAATGCGAAAATTTTGATCACCTAAATCCAGAGAAGGCCAAATGTTCAGCCTTCCCGAAGGGGATCCCGCAGGCGATCTTTAATAATTCCCATGATTACCGGGAACCGTTCGAAGGGGACAACGGGATCCGCTTCCAAGAAATAAAGGGGGAATAATGGCACCATCCAGCGCGAAGATCAAAGAAGCAAGATTCATCATTGAAGATGAACAAACGCAGGTTTATATTTTATTCCAGGCAGAAGGGGACAGTCCGATCGGCGTTCAAGGATGGCATCACAAAACCTTCCCGTCTTCGATGTCGGTCATTGATATCATGAATTCCCTGGTGGATGACGATCCTTTATTGTGGCCGCAGAAGGCGCCGGAATAATAGCGATGCCAGATCCTATCGAAATAAAAGATCTGTCCCGGCATCGGGACGAAGCCCTGCAGGCCCTGGCGGACAATCTGGATCAGCTGGCCGCGGACCGGGACAAGTGGATCGATCCGGATCCGCCAGCAAAATTTGACGATGTTGACACCTATCCGAATTTTGAAGGAACGCACCTTTTAGGAGTAAAGACGCAGACACCGAACATCAATATTGCAATAGCAACAATTAAAAAACCGATTTTAGTATTCCGCGATGTTTTGGTGGATAGGAAGACAGGAAGACAGCGAACGAATGTTGAGTATTATCTGGGGTTGATGGCGCAGAAGAACGGAATTCCTGCATTAACTTATGTTTACGTACATAAAAACGTGATCGTCACATCAGCGCGCCGGCGAATTGACAAGGCTGGCGATATCTTAAATAAAATCAATGGTTTCCCTATACTGGAAAACATCAAATAATACACATTCGTTAATAGAATGTTGATAACTTAAAAAAATATTGACAATCCTCTGGGTTGTTAACATTTTATTAACATCATGCCTTTCCCAAATGAACACGCTGCACGTCTTCAGGATCCAGGGAAATATATTCGCTTCCGGCGCCAGAATGATGCAGGGGGATCTGGCGTCGATTTTATATTCGGGATAACCAGGGACCAGAAGGCCGAACTGCAGGCCATCCGATTCGATGCCGGCAAGTTCACCGCGGCTGAAGCAAAGAAATGGCTTTCAGATCACGGACACACCGCGAAGGTATTCGAACCCGCCACCGGTGAACGGAATGCATCGGACTTCGCTTCCAGGCTGGAAGACTGGTTTCCCGTTGCCGCCACCGGCAAATTCCCGCAGGGCGATCTTACCGAAGACATCTTCGATCAGCTGGCCGACACATTTAATCCATCTAAACACGAACCGCCTGTCACACTGGGCCACATCCGGGCCGATCAACACAATGACAAGCCTTCAATGGCCTGGATCGCCGGGGTTAAGCGGGTCGGTAATACCTTGTTTGTAAAAGCCCGGCAGATCTGGCAGAAGTTCGACCAGATGGTCCAGGAAGGTCGTTTTAAAAAGCGATCAATCGGGATCCGGAAAAATGCTGACGGTAAATTTTTCCTTCATCACCTGGCATTCCTGGGATCGATGACGCCGGCAGTGGAAGGGCTTCCTGATGTTTATTCGATGAACTTCGAAGATTCAGATCCTGAAAGTCAAGTTGATAATTATCCCTTTGACCAGGGAATATATAACCAAAACCCAGACGGGGGAAACATGTCAGACAAAAAGTACACCGACGAAGAAATGACGGCGAAGCTGGCCGATCAGAAGAAGCAGCTGGAGCAGGAGCACGCCGAAAAGCTGAAGACGGAAAAGGACAAGGCCATCAAGGAAGCCGAGGAAAAGAAGGACAAGGAATTCAACGACAACAAGGACAAGGAAAAGGCGCGCCTGGACCACGAACGGAAAATGGACGAATACGTGGACGCCGGCCTGAAGGATGGGTCCATCACGCCGGCGATGGTGAAGGCCGGTCTGAAGCCGTTCCTTTATAGCCTGATCGAACCGAAGGAAATCACGTACACCGAAAAGGACGGGGACACCGACAAGGAAGTGAAGACCGACGCCCTGACCATCGTGAAGAACGTGATCAAGGCTTTCACCGCTTCCCCGGAAGACGGTGTGGAAGATCCCGAAGGCGCCGGCGAAGCCGGATCCGGGACCACGCCGGGCGGCAAGAAAAAGGACGGGGATTATAAAAAGGAAAAGAAGCGCGCCCTGGAATTGATGGAAGAAGCCAAAAAAACCGGCAAGCCCATCACTTTCGGCGAAGCCCTGAAGGAAGCCAGATTCGAACTGCAGCATCCGGAAGATAAATAATAACGGAAAAATAAAACTGCCGATAATTTAAACTTTTAATTTAGGAGTCCATAACATGGAAGCAATCAAGGGCTTTGTGGTTGAAGGCGCCGCGATGACCGGCGGATATTTCGTCAAGAAAGGGACCGCTGAAAACGGCGTGGTCCTGGCCGGCGCAGCTGAACGCGCCTATGGTGTGACGAAGACCACGGACGAACTTTACCAGGTCACGGTCGGCGATCACATCGATGTTGTGATGGCCGGTGAAGTAACAAAGGTGATCCTGGCCGCGAACCTGACCGCGTTCGATGAAGTGGCGCCCGATGCAAACGGGAAGGCCGCAGCCATCGGAACAAAACAGGGGGATGTGTACTTCCGGGGTGGTGTGTTGCTGGAATCCGGATCTTCCGGGGATCTGGTGGACATGCTGGTGACATGCGACTGGAAGGTGGCCGGGGAAACCACGGGGATCGCGCCCACCATTGCCGGTCAGACGATCGAGATCGCCGGCAAACAGTACACCGCCGTTTATCTGTCCGGCGCTGTTACCCTGGGCGATGTGGTCAGCCTGATCTATTCCGGAACGGCCGGGCAGGAAGTGAAAACCGGCACGCCGGCCACCACTGCCTTCCCCACCCGGACCGGTGTGATCCTGGCCGATCACGCGGGATCCGCGCTGGCCTGGGTCCAGACCGGCGGCCTGGCCGAAGCCGGCGTGGAAGGGACCACGGATGTCGCTGCCGGCGATTTCCTGGAAGTGCTGAACACCGAATCCGCTTTCAAAAAGGACGGGGCCGCCAGGTCCACGAATTCCGGGGCGGTGGCCGTGGATGCGCAGACGGCCGATTCGGTGGTTGTTGTAACCGTGATGTTGATCGATGAAGGTCATCAGATCGCCGCTGCATAATTAACGGAATAAAACATCAACATGATTTTTAATATATAAAAGGGGAAGTCAAAATGGCAGAGAAAAAACTGGGCCATATCAACGAACGGCTTTCCGACGTGGCGATCCAGTTTCCGCAGGACACCTTTGTGGGGAACAATCTTTTCCCGGAAGTCCCCGTGAACAAAGGCGCGGATGAATATACGATCTTCACGAAGGACAACCTGTTCCAGGTCGTGGACGACACGATCAGCAAGCGGGGCCAGGCGCGGGACGTCATGCATTCAAGCACCACGGACGAATTTGTGGTGAAAAATAGGGCCTTGCGCGATTTCGTCGCGCAGGAAGACATCGACAATGCTGACGATCCCCTGGATCCGAAAATCGATTCGACGGAAACCGTGACGGCCGCGATCCTTCTGCAGCGGGAAATCCGCCAGCAGGCCCTGGCCGCTTCCTTGACCGTTAACACAACCACGCCGGGGACAAAGTGGAATGCAGCCAATTCCACGCCGATCAAGGACATCGAAGCGGCCATCAATGCGATGTTCATCCGTGCGAACACGATGATCCTAGGCCGGCAGGTGTGGGATGTCCTGAAGTTCCACCCCGATCTTCTGGCTGCCTTCGGCGGCGGATATACCGGGACGAAGATGGCATCCCTGGACATGCTGAAGGGCCTGTTCGAACTGGATGCCGTTTATGTCGGCGGCGCCAGGAAGAACACGAAGAAGAAACCGAACACGCCTTCGCTTTCCAGGGTGTGGGGTGATGGCGTTCACCTGGCATTCGTGGACAACCGGAAAGGCCGCGATGTCCAGACCTTCGGGAAAACCTTCGCGCAGAAGATCGGGCCGCGGGGTCAGACCTTCCAGACCAGGACGTGGCGGGACGAATCCCGTGGCGTGGGCGGTGGTGAATTCGTCCAGGTCGAACATCGGAGTGTCGAAAAGCTGGTGTCCGAAGATTTCGGATATTACATTTCCGACACGTTAACTTAAGCCGGTTTCTTGCCTCCTGTCTTGGGGATAGGCCGGGGATTCGCCGTGGTCCCCGGCCTATTTTTTAACGAAAGGGGATGACGTGGCAGATCTGAATCAAAATATTTATGGATCCCTTGTCCGGTTTAAAAACAAGTACGCAAAGTCATATTTAATTCGTTTAGGATCCCGCGAAGATATCGAACCGCAGGATTTTAATGACGAAATTGACAACCGGTTAACCGAAGCCCTGAAAGCTGCATCCGACCAGATTGACAGTCTGATCGTTTCAAAACATTCCACACCAGTCGATCCCGCGCCAGATTTTTTTGAAAGGGATTGTTATGCCATCGCGATAATGATCCTATTGGAAGACAAAGGATATGAACCGGACACGCCGGACGATAAAGCAGTAAAGACCGGGGAAAAGCGGCTGAAATATTATGAAGGCGTGGCGAAGGGATCCTGGGATTTTAAACAACCGGACGATCAGGGTGAAACAACAACACCGACCAGGACAAAATCGTTTGCACCTGATAAAGTTTTTTCATCTTCCCGCCTGGATGGATATATAAAAGGGGATCCGAATGCCTAAACAGGAAGGAATATATCTTGAATTTAAGGCAGCGGCCGTGATCGCCATGCTGAATGCGCTGGCCGGCGTTAACATGGAAGTCCTTCACGCGGACCTGGGGGAAGAAATGATCGCCATAATCCAGGAACGGCATGACGCCGGGCTTGATGTTTTTGGGATCCCTTTTAAACCCATAAAGGAATACACCTATTCCTTCGGCACCATCAAGCGAATCCGGAAACCTGATGACACGCCATTGAAGGCTGGCCTGGGCGCGCCGCCATTAAGTAGATCTTATGAACACGAAGAAACCGCCGAAGAAGTCCTGGTCGGAACGCCTGTCTTCCATGCGAAATTTCATAGTGACTGGCCGGATAACAATCAGGGACCGCGGGATGTCATCCCGTTGCGCGAAGTGATGGGGGTCGAACTTGACAAGGATTATGCGCGCCTGGTCGGCGTTGTCGAAGATGAATTTTATACACTGGCTGAAGTTAAAGGAAACCTGGTATAATGTTTTTGCTTGCGCGTAACACCCTGGAAGATATCGCCAGAAACAAGGTCGGCATTAAAGAAGTGACCTTCCATCCGCAGCAACACGGCGGCGGCCGACGTTGTGACATTTTCACATTGCCGGCAAGAAACCGGCTGGCATTCACAAAGAATTATCAGGCTTCCAGGATCCGGAAATGGAAGGACTGGAAGGACACGAATACTAAAGGTGAACCTAAACTAAAAGAACGCCTGATCGCTGCAGAACAAACAATCAATTTCCGCGTGGTTATTATCGGGACAAAACCTGAAGAAGTGGACAAGGATTTTAATAATTTTATAAGGAATGTCCCAAAAAATATATACGACGGGGAAGTGGCATATTATATAGACCCGGACGGGAATAATGCCACGGATAACAAAGGAAATAAAATCGAAGTCAGCCTGAATAATTATGACTTTAATGATAATAAATTTTATGGGGCGCTTACAAACAAGGTGATTATTGATTTTCTTTTTGAAGGCGCCATTTATCACCCGGATCGTGAAATGTCAAGTAAACAGCTGCCGGCGACCTGGGCGGTCCCGGAAGTTAAAGACGTTACAACATCATAAAAAAGGAAGGTAAAATGAACAACAAAAAAACAGAATCCGGATCCCCGGCTTCCACCGAAAAACAGGAAGCCAGTGTCCGGACCATGCAGGAGTGGGGCCAGGACCTGGGAAAAAGGGATCGCAAGATCCGCGGGGTGTGGTTAGGCGCGCAGATCCACAACAAGGTCGCAGCTGACAAAAAGGTCAGCCGCCAGGAATTCGACAAGCTGGTGGAAAAATTCCTGAATTCACCTTGCAACGGGAAATAATAATTTTATAAATAACAGGAGAATTTAAAATGAGTAACAAGCCTATACTCCCGAATGCTTACGTGGATGTGAACAACCGGAACTTGGGCGTGGTTGCCGGAAAGCCCACCGGGATCTTCGCATTCATCGGGATCGCGCAGGAAGGCGCCGCTTCCTTCGACGCGGTCGTGTCCCTGGGGAAAAACGATATCGCTTCACAGATCGGTTATGGTCCCCTTGCGGACGAACTGATCGATTTCTTCGATAACCAGGGAAGGAAGGCCCTGGCCGTTCCGCTGGATGTTAATACCAGCAGCAGCGGAACCGGCGCACTGACACCGACACGCGTGGGAACGTCCACTGGGACAGTGTCTTCCGCGGCAGTTGCCACGAAAGAAATCGTGAACGATTTCAATCTGAAGCTGGAAATTACCAAATCTGGGACCGTGGATGTCGGCCGCTTTAAATGGTCCCTGGATGGTGGGACGAACTGGTCCGCCGAATATACAATTCCCAGTGGCGGGACTTATGAGATCCCCACCACGAACATCGAACTGACCTTCACGCCTGGCGGCGGCCCGGATTATTTCGACGATGGGGATGTTTTCGGTCCGCAGGCCATCACGAAACCGACCGCGCTGACTTCAGATGTTACGACTGCAGTGGATACCTTGCTGGCTTCGGACGAAACCTTTGACGGGATCGTGGTGGTCGAACCTGTCAGCGCCGCCACCGGTGCCACCATCGCTTCCAAAATGGAAGGCGCGGAAAACAGTCCGGACTGGCGTTATTCTTATTCTATGATCCGGGGCGCCCTGGCTGCCGCTGATCATTCGGATCTGGTTTCTAATTATACCACGATCAGGGCTTCGGTGGAAAGCGATCGCTGCCAGGTGGTCGGTGGCGAAGCCACCATGACCAGGCCGAACCATTTCGGACACCAGACAGACAAGACGGCGATCGGCGTCATTGCCGGCCGGCGTTCTTCCTTGAATCGCCAGAACGATCTGGGCCTGGTCCAGGCCGGCGCCCTTTCGAACATTGTTTCCCTGCGGACGAATCTGACGGAAACCATGATCGAAGATCTGGATGCGATCCAGGTAGTCACGATCCGGAAATTTAAGGGGATCGCCGGATATTATCCGACAAACGGCCACATGTCCGACCCGAACAGCGACATCAAAAAGGATGCCTGGCGGCTGGTCCTGGACAAGGCTTCGGATCTGGCCCGGCGGACTGCCTGGAATAAACTGAAGATCGAAGTTGATCCTTCGGACGTGACAGGATCCACCGAATCCCTGAAGAACGATGTCCAGAATGCCCTGGACACCCAGATCGTGGGAAACAGGGAAGCCGTTTCCTTCACCGTTAACATCCCGGACGGCCAGGACATTCTGACCACGGAAGAAATCAAGATGGAAATTGATGCCATTGTTTACGGTCACGCGTCATGGATCGGCATCACCATCCAGATCACGAATCCGGCCGCGGCCGCTTAATATATAAAAACCCGAAGGAGATCATAAAATGATAAACGGAAAATCGTTCGACTGGGAAGACATCAAGATCGATGCGCCCTGGGGCCTTGATGTTGAGATCCAGAACATCAGTTATGAATCGGATCGCCCGGTTGTTGAAACTTATGGCCGGGGAAATACTGCCAGGGGTTACGGCCACCAGAACCTGGCCCAGACCGGCGCGATCGAACTGAATCACCGGTCATTCATTGCATTATCGGCTTATGGTGCGACCCAGGGCGGGATCCTGCGGATCGCGCCGTTTGTCATAACGGTCCGATATGCGAACACCGACCAGGTGACGCAGGTGGACATCCTGGACGCGGTAAAAATATCCAAAATAGCCACCGAAGCATCACAGGGCGATGAAGAAGTCGCGCTGCGGACGCTGGACATTAAGATCCTTAACCCGATCAAGTGGAGCGGCGTCCCCGCGATGTAATTTAAGTTTTCCGAAAGGGGGAACTGATGGACGAAGAAAAAAGTTACATCTTCCAAGTCACTGACCAGGTGGCGGAAGAAGCGATGGAAAAAAATCCGGGCGTGGATCTTGAACAAATAAATTTTGTTCTGGATGACGGCCGGATTTTTGAAGTGATTCACAAATCGCCGACGGTGGATTCATTTCAGCGTTATCTGGCAACATGCCAGGACAAAGATCTGAAAAACGCCGGCGAAATCGGGTCCCTGCAGTATATTAAAGACTGCATTGTTGTCCCCTCTTATGATCAGTTTTATCAAATCATAAAGGAAGAAAAGCTGCCGGCTTTTACTATTCACTTCGCGAATGAACTGGCGAAGGGAATGGGGCTGACAAAGGGATCCGAAAAAAAAAGGCTATCCCGTCCAAAACCATCAGCACAATAGAGACGAACGCCTTTATCGAATATTATGCCGGACCGGAAGAACTGCAGCGCGCCCTGTCTGTCAGGGATTCCGGTCAGGCATATCATTCGGCCTTAGTTAAAGCCAAAAAGGTCCAGAAGTTCAGGATCGAAGAAGTCCACATCGGCGTCCTGAAGGCACTGGCGGACGCTTTTAGAAGAAGATAATGGGGGATCCATGCCGCGGAAAAGATCGGTTGAAATTCCGATCAGGGCGAAGAACCTGGCAAAGAAGGCATTCAAGGCCGTCGGAACCGATGTCGAAGTCCTGGGAAAACAGGTCCAGCAATTCAATGCAATCGGTGCCAAAATTAAAAATGTAGGATCCCAGATCAGCCAGGCCGGCCGGCAGATCACCCTGTTTGCCGGCATTGCTGCCGCCGCGATCGGTGGCGTTTCCCGCGAAGCTGCAAATTTCGAAACCAATATGGCCCGTGTTGCCACCCTAATCGGGGGTGATGTAACACGGACCATTGAACAATTCGGTCCGGACGTGCGCCGGATCGCCATCCAGACATCCACCGGGACCCAGGAAGTCGCTGCCGGCCTATTTGATATTATATCCGCCGGCGTTCCTGCAGCGAAGGCCATCAAGGTCCTTGAAGTGGCAGCCGTGGGCGCCAGGGGCGGCTTCACCGATGTCCGGACTGCAGCCGGCGGGATCCTGGCGATCATGAATTCCTATAATATGGCGTCAGAAGACGCCTTGCGGATCGCGGAATTGTTTGCCCTGGCAAACGAAAAAGGGATCACCACGTTCGGCGCCCTGGGAAATTCAATCGGCCGGGTCGCTTCGACGGCTGCGAATTTTGGGGTCAAGGCTGAAGAACTGATCGGCGGGGTGGCTGCCATAACGGCCACCAGTAAAAAATCCACCGATGAAGCGGTCACTGGGATCCGGGCCTTGATTACTGCCATAACCGGCGCCACCGACGATCAAAAAGAATGGCTGGACACAATGCAAGCCGGCGTCCCTGCAGCTGAACGGCTGGAATTATCAATCGCCGGTCTGCAGAAAGTTGGCCTTCTGGAATGGCTGAATCGTGCAATTAAATTAACTGGCGGGAATGCGACGGCCCTGGATATGCTGATCGGGCAGAACGTCCGGGCAAAGGCTGCCCTTTTTGACCTGGTGGCCGGTCAGGATAAATTCAATGAAACCGTCGGTTTAATGATTAAGGAAGGACCGAAAGGTGTCCGGACCATCAGGAACTTCGAAGGCGTGGCCCAGACCGCGGAATTCGTCTGGAAACAGTTGCGACTTCAGATTCGGGACCTGGCGATCGATTTAGGACGCGCATTCCTTCCGACGCTGGTGGAAGTATTTCGGAAAGTGAAGCCAGTTGTTGCATCAATTACGGACTGGATTAAAAGAAACCGCGCACTTGTGGGAGTTTTGGCAAAGGTGGCGATCGGCGGGACCGCACTTCTAGCAGTGGCCGGCCCGGTCCTTGTAGTATTGGGCGGCATAGTGACAGCAATCGGATCCATTGTGGCAGCTGGTCCGGTCCTGGTGATCATATTAAAAGGACTGGCTGCAATTGCCGCGGCAGTGGCAACGCTGAAGATTGTTCATGAAGTAGGAAAGCGGCTGGCGGATTCCTTTGATTTATTAGACACCAGATTCGGCCGGATCGTAAAAAAAGTTTTTATTTTTGGATTGTATTCGATCCCGATCCTGGGCCAGATAATCGCCGGCATTCGGGCAATGTTAAAATTACTGGGAACGTTAGGCAAGAAAATCATGCCTGATGTTGCCGTCGGTGTTGAAGGAAAACCGATGAAAGACCTGGCCGCGCAGTTAAGAACTGCAGCTGAAGAACTGGAAAAAGGAATGACAAAAACCCACACCAAAGGGGAAGACGCCAGGACAAAGGCCACCCTGGACGCAATTCAAAAAAGGCTGGCAGCATTTAAAAAGGCAGCGAAGGAAACAAAATCCCGCGGCGCGGATCTTCTGGAATTATCCAGGGAACAATGGGAACGGCTGCGCGGCCGTTACTGGCTTAACCAGGCGGAATTAAATGACATCCTGGCAGGATCCGGCGGCCGGGGATTCGCCACTGACACAATCGTCAGATCTTTAACAACAGGGAAGAAGGTCCAGGGCGCCGGCGGCCAGGTGGTCCAGATCGACCAGCTGGTCCTTCCGGATGTTACCGACACGGAACAATTTGCATCTTCATTATTTGATTTTACTCAAGCGAACAACTTCGGATTCGCAGCTGCCGAAGCGGGTGTGTCCGCGATTTCAGGCGTGCCGGCCAGGAATACCGGTGGCGCAGGGGGATCATTTTAATGTCAATAAATGATCGTGCAGATCTATTTTCCGGCGATGTCATGCTGGATAATGCATATCCGGCAACACTGGAAAAAATTCCAGAACTGCAGGAACAATCGATCAAGGAAGGCTTTTATCGTGGATATCTGCGACCGCTGATCCCTTCCTTCCTTAAACGTGCGCCGCAGCTGTCAGATCAATTTCAGCAGCTGCAGCGGAACGCCATTGAAATATCAAATCTTTTAAATAGGCAGCGCGCAGTTGAAGAACAAGTCCTTGTTAATGGCCGATTACTTCCGGGGATTTTTATCGGCATCCGATTAAATGGTGGGATCCTGCGGCAGAAGATCCGGGCAAAATCCAGGACAAACAAAAAAATTAAAGGAATTGATATATCCAAAGAATTCAGCATTGACAAAGGGGACCGCCCGGTCACTGGATCGGCAAGTTTTATCATGCTTGACGATTATTATTCGACGGCAAAATCGAAGGCCGTGGAATTTTTCAGGATCATAACTGACTGGCGTGTCGGCGAAGCTAACGAAAAGGAAGGACGCGATCGGATCTTCACCATGCGAACATTCATTTCCGGGGAAGGCTGGCCCGGTCCCCTGAACTTCAGCCGGATCAAGATATTAAACTGGGGTGTTGACATGGACAATGAAGGGCTGGAAGGATCGATCGCCTGTTCCTTTGAATTCGAACAATATGAAAAAAAGGAAACCGAAGGGCAGCTGCGGAAACCCAAAACACCAGGAAAAAATGAAGGCGGGGGGACCGTGCAGCCAGAAACGCCGGCTTCTTTGCCTTCTGATTTAAGTACATTTAAAACGGGGTTATAAATGGATGTCGAAGAAGAAGATGACTTCGAATTTTTTTGGAATATATAAATGGACCGTGTGCGCGATGGTGAGAAAATCCGGCTGCAACGCTGGATCCCCTTTCGGCCCGGACCGCCGCGGTCCTTCAAAATATTATGATTAAAAAAGTCACAACGGATAGGGCCGGCACGATAGAAGGCGATAACATCAAATTGATCGATGTCGCGAACGGCTGCGATTATGTAAATCACGGCCAGGTGAACATCCTGGATCCATCCGGAGATCTGCAGGGATCCTTCCAGGAAGAAGACGAAGTCACGGTGGAAGTGGGGGTGATCAGTGAAGGACAAGAAATAACCGACACGATCTTCACTGGATTTATTGAATCAGCGACAAAGGAAAGCA
>Ga0180438_10003853_pt1 | contig 22181 bp, 21 predicted proteins | sample SS_ome_12_FD_132455 | JGI IMG/M metagenome (GOLD analysis project Ga0180438, IMG submission 132455) | Hypersaline lake sediment archaeal communities from the Salton Sea, California, USA - SS_3_D_2 metaG | ecosystem: Environmental > Aquatic > Non-marine Saline and Alkaline > Hypersaline >...
AGTTATCAAGATAATTAGATTCATAGACACGAAATTCATTAATAGTTGGATATTGCTTCACATCTTGCATTAAAGTCTTAGAAAGAATGCTATCAACAGCAGTGATGCTCCATCGAGTTGGCACCAACTTTCTTTGTCCTTTCAGACCGAATGATCCAACAGAAAAAGCCTTCTGTATTGATGAGACCCTAACGTCGCTGTTGTACAAATCAACCACAGCATTTGCTGCCTTGAGGTCGGTATCCTCATATGCTTTTTCAAGATGACGTTCAGTTTTAATGTTCCCTTCAACTTCTAAATTGTTAATTAACGCAGAAGGACCCATAGGCTGTACTTCAGAACTTAATGTAAAAGTGGAACTAGGTTTTGTTTTTAAGGACAGATCAATGTCTACAGAACGTTCAGCAAGTCCTAAAAGCCGTGTATCATCTAAAATTCGTCCTCCTTCATTAGGCTTCTTGACATTGATTCGATGTTTTCCTCGTACCAATTTGAATCGCATGTCGACAATGTCTTCAATTGATTTTCCAAACCATAGTTCTGGTACATCTAAAAGGCTAGTATCACCTTGTATAGGAGGAACAAGCGGGCCTGCATATACATAAGGATATCCAATTCTTCCAACAAAGACACCTGGAGGTGAAGCACCTTCTAGGACCTCTCGATCGTAGAGCGGCTTTACCTTCAGATATGAACGAATTCTAGCAATCAGTGGACATCTTGTCTTGCCACAGAGCATTCTCCCGCCTTTACAAATACTACATCTACTTGAAGAAGTGGCTGTTACACGGACATCTTGAATATTAAGATCGGATGCTATTTCGGCAGTATTAACCACTTCGGATAACCAAGGAATCTTCTTTTGAAACCTTTTAACAATCTTTGGTGGGTTTTGTCGAGGCATAATAAGCACACCAAATCAAGAATGCCCGTTTATTGTAGTTTTTTATTTCTTACTCCTTATTTTGTCAATTCAACAATTATTAAAAGGTTCTATTATAACAATTTAACTAAAAAGTGACCTATAACACGACAAATTTTTTTAAATCAAAAACTGTGGTTTTTTAATGACTAACGTTCAAGAGATTACCGCAAAGTCGGCTTTAGTACGATCACGAATTTATAATGTGGATTATGTAATCAATCCTTATATAGGGTGTACGCATGGTTGTAAGTATTGCTATGCTCGGTTTATGAAACGATATACAAATCATAAAGAGCCTTGGGGCGAATTTGTCGATATAAAGACCAATATTGCGAATCTTCTTTCTGAGGAACTCGCCCGAAAAAAAGGAAGAGGGCTTATATTACTGAGTAGCGTGACAGATCCCTATCAGCCCGTTGAGAAAAAATATGAACTCACAAGAAAATGTCTACAACGTTTATTGAGATATGATCGTTCTATCTCAATTTTAACGAAGTCCGCATTGGTTACACGGGATATAGATCTCTTAAGCCAGTTTAGTGAATGCGAAGTTGGTTTCACGATTACCACTTATGACGATACTATAAGAGAAGTTTTTGAACCAGAAGCATCACCGATAGAACAAAGAATTTCTGCATTAAGGAAACTACACGATCAAGGCATTGCAGCATATGTTTTTCTGGGTCCAATTATTCCTGTTCTAACCGAACAATCATTGCCTCGATTATTAGAAATATTCAGCGAGGGTTTCATCGATCGCCTCTTAATTGATAAACTCAATATAAAGGCAGGAAACTGGTCTCCCATTAGAGATACTCTAAGAGAATATTTTCCAGAAAAATTGAGCCAGGTAAGCGATTTACTTTTTGATAAGCAAAAAAACGCGAATTATTTCTCAAATATTAAAAAAACGCTCCTTAGATTTCACTCAGAATATAAGATTCCCTGTGAATTCTGTTTTTGAAATGCAACTACTTCATCGATATGCAATGTTTTTTAAAACAGAAATGAAAGAGCAGGCGTTTGAAGAAGTATCTCAGGTAGATCGATGAGATAAAACCAGAGGGGTAAAACACTATAGACGATACCTTCGATGGAACTGTGAGCAGCCTATCTCGGGTTAGGTTTTAGTTTGTAATACTGGCGTACGTTTGGAAGCAATGTAATAAGCAGAAGCAAAACACCCCAACTGAAGTAAAGGAGGTGGAGAAACCCCACCTGCATTAGCAGTATCTGGACAGTGATCCAAATGATCAAAATCACTCCCGACGCAAGCGAACCAGCCCAGCTCCAATGAGTTCGCTTAAAAGGATTGAGGATGTCCGGCCAACGCCAAGTAGGCCGACTCCACAAACTATAGGCGACGGTAATAGGATAGATTCCTAAAAAGGTAAACAGTAGCACACCAGGTATTAGAAAATCAGAAAATGGGGTATTTTTCAAAATACTGAGCGGCATCTGTATCAGATGTCCATCCGGCGCCAGCATAAGTGCTCCTCCACCCCCTAACGCACCCAATCCTAAAAGAACTTGCAGTAAGATCAATATCCATACAGTGAAATGGCGAGAGTTGCCATGGTTTTGCAAGTTTGAATCTCCTTTCTCCTTGTTTTTCCATTTTTATGCCGATTGCGCTAATCGATGTAACAGCACTAACTGCCAGGTGCCAAACATGGCGTCTTTTGAATTATGTTCAAAAAAAACTATATAAACATTATTCCGTTCTCTTATTCCACACCCTTTTTGCATGTGGCCTCCTTCGGTGGTTTAAGATGATAGTTGGAATTGGATCGTTAGCACTGGATACGACAACAACACCATTCGATACAGTTCAAGAGGTGTTAGGCGGAGCTATAGTGAATTTTTCTCTCGCTTCTAGTCTTTTTGAGGAGACGGGGATTGTTGGAGTAATTGGAACAGATTTCCCAAAGGGCTATTATGATATTTTAGACGCGCGCTTAGATCTTCGCGGCTTGAAAATAGAGGAAGGTAAAACGTTTCGGTTTGAATCGACTTATGATTACAGCCTTTGCAAACGCTATAATACAAAAACACACCTTGGAGTTATGGAAGGTTTCACTCCATCACTACCAGAAGCATATAAGGACGCTGAGTTTGTCTATTTAGGAACAAATGAGCCCACTCAGAATTTAGAATTGTTGAAGAAAATAAGATCGCCGAGACTTACGGCCTGTGATACTATTGAGTTATGGATTGAAACCATGAAGGATGAAACCCTCGAAGTGATGTCCAAAGTCGATTGTGTAATTTTGAACGATGATGAAACAAGGTTGTTGTGCGGAACTCCTAATCTGTTAAAGGGCGGTAAAACCATCTTGGAATGGGGAACAAACACAAAGCATGTTATTATTAAAAAAGGAGAACATGGGGCATTACTGGTATCAAAAGATGGAATATTCCCCTCATCAGGTTATCCCTTAGAGGAGATTGTAGATCCAACAGGAGCCGGCGATGCTTTTGCTGGAGGCTTTTTGGGACATATTGCGCGGAGTACTAAGAACGAAAAAAATATCTCCATTAATAAGATAAAAGAGGCGATGGCCTACGGGCATATAATAGGATCCTTTGTAGTGGAAGAATTCAGTGTAAAGAAATTGTTAGATCTTACTCTGGAGGAAATAGAGCAGCGATATAGCGTGTATAAAGAAATGGTTATGTTTTAAGCAGCAACAATTCAATTTAGGCAAAATGTAAATTGAGAAAAATAAATAAAAAGAAGAAAGGAAATATCAGTGATCCTCTTCCTTCTCAGACTCTATAAAATTGCCGTCTAACATTTCTGCAATGAAATCATGGAACCCTAGTTTCTTACGATTTCTTTTCGTATTGTTTCCTTTAGCCAAATTTAAGAGCCTCCTTTATGTATGGAAAGACTAGGCAAAAGACTCTAAAAGGTTTCACAGCGGTTTTGTTTACAAGCGTCATCAGAGGTTTTTAACACTCCTCGCTTACCAAAAATCCAAAGAATGCGTATGAGGATGATGGTACATGATCCATCGATCGTTCTTTCGAAATGCGTATGAATCTCCGGATTGTGGGAGATCGTTTGCCCAGCGATAGATCATATATAACACCAGTTGATAGTTGAGTCTAAATATTTAATAAACCTACTTAGTTAAAAATTCTCGGCTTTACAAAGATAAAGCTGATATCGCATTTATAAAAAATATAAAAACTCATTGTGTACAGCCTATTTACGTCAAAAAAAACGTAGAGTAAATAATTTAAGATGACAAAATTGTAGAAGAAAAACGTTTAAATAACTAAGACGAGTTGCTGTGGCAAATTAATGATTCTTACTTAATGGACGTGATAGCGATACGAAAAAGAATTCTCTTTGTAATATGTATTCTTCTTCTTGTTCCATTAGTAATTCCAGAGCCAACTTTAGCAACCACAGATTCGTTTTATTATTATGAAAATCTTCAAGTAAATCTCTATAGAGACTCAATAAGAATTTCTGCATCCTTTGATAGTAATAGATTGACAATTTCTGGTTTTGATCCTCAAATAACGTTACTTTATAAAATGCAGGATTTGCATATTTACTTCTCAACTAATCAAGGTGGAACAGAGGGTGGCGAAGGACCAGGTCCAACATTAGGTCTGTGGAGTGAAGTTACTTATTCATCAATAGAAGAAGATGAGGCAAAAGACAGGGCACGAATAATTAACTACCTAATTGAGAAACAATTTGGTGTGGAAGTAAAAATTCATGGAAATACAAAACAGTCAGGTGGAAAACTGATAATTACCTCGTATAATGTAACCAATGTTGATCATTCTGCAGTTCTAAAAACGTTTAAAGAGATTCTTCCAGACAAGTCTTTTGGAGCACTATTTACAGAAGAAATGATCCAAACTGCTCGTTTTTCTCAAATACATCTTTTCCTACGCCCTAAATCCGAAGCTTCTCCTTATTTTCAATCATTTATAGAAATTACATCGATATTAGATTCCAAAGCGATACCAGTCCTTGAAGGGAAACATTTATTCGATTTAGGAGAAATCATGCATCTAAAAGATAAAATTTACAGATATGAACAGTCGGACAAGTCAACAATCTCTATTTTCTTTCCAGGCGAAATAATTGAAGATGAAATTCATCCAGAATATCCAGGTACGAAAACTGATAACATCTATAGTTTTTCGTTCCCTGAAAAAATTACATCAATCTCATATTTGAAAGCTAATTATACCATGAGGAAATTCCCAATTCTCAGAGCAACAAAGACTGTCAATCAATACTTGCTAGAACCTAGTGACCAAATTATTGTGGAAACAGTGATTGAAAATGTTGGGACAGATACAGCTTATGATGTCGAAGTTGATATTCAGATTCCAGAGGGAGGAGAACTTCACTCTAGTTTTACATTGGAGCAATCTTGGAAGCAAGTATTGCCTGGAGACAATGTTACATATTCTTATGTACTAAAACTGTCAAAACAAAGAATAGATACTCTAATAAAACCAGATCAAATTACTTATGCAAGCACAAATAAAAGTAACGATCAGACAGAAGAAAGGATATATTCAAACGAAATTTTAGTCTCAACAAGAGAAAATGCGCCTTTACTTATTATAACAAAAGAAAGTGAGGCATCTGTCATCAGTAACACTACGACAACAATAAAACTGAATGTAAAGAATGTTGGAAACGAAGAAATTTCAGATATTGAAATTTCTGAAGATTTATGGTATGGCACTATCGTAAGACCTCCCGAGAATTCAACTATTAGTGGAACTATTTTAAGAACTACACTCCCGAAACTTACTCCTGGAGAATCTGCTACCATTGAATATGTTGTAGCTATAAAAAATGATGCTGTATCCTTTGCTACACTATCTTATGGAGATATATCACTTAAGTCAAATGAAATCTCACTTAAGTTCGATCAGACATTTGCCAACGAGTTAACATGGACATACCATCTTGAAATTGAGAAAAACGCTTTTCCTTCTACAGTTATGCCAGGACAAACAATATTCATAAATGTCACAATTTACAATTCAGGCATAGAATCAACCCCAACCTTCAATATTATTGATCGCATTCCAAGTATAATTGGTTCAAAGGACTTTAAATGGGAGAAATTACAATTAGGACCTAGAGAAAGTCTAACACTTAGCTATAAGTTAGAAATACCTTTTGAATACCATGTTGAAGGTTATGATCTACCACCAGTTGAAGTCTACAGTAGTAATTACAATGAAATCTATGGAACTTCAAATGTGCTTCACTTAAATCAAAACGTACTTATTCATTCTTGGGTTCTCGCAGGAACTACTATTGCATTTATTGTTGTTCTTGTTGAATTAATTTATATAAGAAAGAAGTATGTTCTCGTTAAAATATAGTTGTTATCTTTAAACGTCTTTAAAATTACTGATGAAGTAATAGCTAAATCAGACTTTCTTACGAAATTGAAGAAATTTCACAAAATAATTTCAGTAACAAATGATATACTTTAATAATACGGTGTATAATATCTCTTGATTAGTACGTCTCTCTTAAGGTGAGACCATCATATTTTGAAAAACATAGCTATGGGGATTCTTATGCCAATTTATGAGACAACAGTAACACTGAAAGGAAAACTAAATGAAGAACTAGATCTCGAAAAGCATACTAAACAGTTAATTAACATTTTAAACAAAGTTCCTGAACTTGAAAACATTTCCACTAAGAATCGGAAATCTTACTACGGCAATTGGACTGAAATTAATGGTAATATCGAGATGTTCGGCTCTCTTTCAGGTATATTAAAGAAAATTGAAGAGGGAGCTCCTTATAATCTTATAATAAGAACTTCTCGAAATCTTGATGCTAATAGTTTTGATGAGGCCAAAAATATTTCGTATCATTGGCTTAAAGAAGTAGGAATCCTACTTGAGAAAGATATGAATTTAAAAGTGACTATGTAGATTCTACTTGAAACTCTTTGAAAACCTTATTTTCAGGTAGAATTGATGACAGAATTTTACTAGAATGATTATTTTCACTTCGCTCTTTTATTGCTCTGTTAAACTCAATAAAGCCGAGTGGAGCCTCATTTGACGGTTTTGCAAGAAATGGCACCAAAATACCAGTAAACTTTTCACCTTGTATCAATTTTGTAGATTCTTCCCCGACGGGTTCTAGAATAAAATAATGTTCGCCTGCAAATAGGAATCTAGCCCACATTTTGCTCTTCCAACGAAATTCTTCATTGGGATTTGCTTTGACCACTACTGGATTAAATGTCATGATATCTCTGTTTGGTACTTGTATAGTGACTTCAAGTGTAGAACCAACGGCCAGTTCCCCTTCAATCTTGCGCACAAATGGGTTCCATTCTGGATACGATGCAAAATCAACGAGAATCTCCCATACTTTTGAAGGCTTTGCCTTTATTACTATTTCAGAAAAGATTTCCCTCATTTATTTTGTATCTCCTTCTTGATTAGTTTTTGACTTATTTAAGTGTCATTTCCTTACCTTAGAATATCAATGATGCTTATTTACGCTCCTATAAAGAGTTTTGAAGAAACGGTGCCCAACAAGGTAACTTTTTCATAGCACTCGTATCAAGTGCTATGGTTCCATTTAATTATCTTAACAAGTATATTTTCCTAAACTGTTACGAGGGCACTAATCCGGAAAGGAATTGTTCCACAGTCATAATATTTGAACAAGATGTCAAGTCTATTGCTAAATCTGTAATTTCGGGAACATTCAAATGTGTCTGTTTTAAGATAGCTCTCTTAGAGAAGACTTCAGAAGTGGGACCATCAGCAATAATTTTCCCTTGATGCATGATAATTGTTCGTTTTGCGTGTTCGGCGACCAGTCGCATATTGTGAGTTATGACAATAATCGTACGCCCTTTTTCATTAAGTCTGTCGAGCAATTCCATGATTTCTTTAGATTGAAGAAAATCTTGGCCGGTAGTCGGTTCGTCGACTATCACTACTTTTGGCTGCATTGTCAGTATTGAGCCAACAGCAAGTCTTCTTCTTTGCCCCTTCCCTAGGAAAAAGGGATATTCATTTGCAAAGTTTTGTAGACCTATAACATTCAAAACGTCATCAACACGTCTTTTTATTTCATCTTTTTCAATTTTTAGATTCTTAGGACCAAATTCAAGTTCTTCACGAACATCATATCGTGATAATTGGTGATCTGGATTCTGAAAACAGTAACCAACCTGTGTAATCTTAGTCGCAGAAACTTTCGAGGTATCTGTGCCAAAGACAGTTACCTTTCCGTTAGTGGGTTTTAGCAAACCTTTCAAAAGCTTTGCTAAGGTTGTTTTCCCAGATCCATTTTGACCTATGATAGCAACGTACTCTCCATCATGTATCCGCAGGTTTATCTGCTCTGCAGCTTTTGTGCCATCAGGATAATGGAAATCTACATCGTTGAAATCAATTACTTCATTTCCACTTTTTTCGAGAATAGTATTGCAAGGAGCAGTAAAACTTAATTTGCCTTGGCTAAATGCATTTCTGAATTCATTAAGAATCCTATCGTATTCAACAAGAAGACGATCTTCTTTTAGACCAAAGGTTTGTAGATAGGCATCAGCAGCTTGAGGTAGCACTATGCCATTTTGACGTAGTTTTTCATATTCTTGAAAGACGTGATCCGTATCATCATCTAAAATAATCGTTCCATCATTAATAACTGCAATTCGATCAGCAAATTTTGCTAGTTTTTCGCTATCATGCTCAACCATTACAATGGTGAGGTCAGTTTCTTTTCTCAAAGATTCCACAATTGAGAACACTGATTCCTTCCCTACGGGGTCTAAATCAGATGTTGGTTCGTCTAGAACCAATATTTCAGGTCGCATTGCAAGAAATGAAGCGATTGCAATTCGTTGCTTTTGTCCTCCAGAGAGTTCATGAGGGTATTTTTTGAGCAAATGTTTTATATCCACTAAATCTGCAACCCATTCGATTCTTTCCGTGATTTCATCACGTGTGAATCTTAAATTTTCAAGTGGAGAGACCAATTCATCTTCAACTGACATCATTATAAATTGTGAATCAGGATCCTGTGAAACTAGACCAACCTTTCCAATAAATTCAGAGATATAGTCCTCAGAAGTATCCATCTCCCCGATTTTCACTCTGCCCTTGAATTCGCCTTTTGCAGCTTGTGGTATTATTCCATTAAGGCACAGGCAAAGAGTAGATTTTCCAACACCTGAAGGTCCCATAATACCATAAAATTGACCTTTTTCAACTTGAAGTGAAATACCTTTGAGAACCCAGTCTTCACTTGCTTTATATTTCCACCAGACATCTTCTATGATAATTTCTTTAACCACGGTATACCACCATTTAGCCATGATACGCGCTCAGATACCATAAGCAAAATCTGAGTGACTGTTATATCGAAGAGAAATCCAAAGAAAAAGATTCCGAAGAAAGTAACAACGAGAACAAGAATAAAATAATCTGCTTTCTTAAAAGGATAAGTCCAATAATAAGAACGTTGTCCCTTAATTATATAGCCCTTACTTGTTGCTGCAAAGGTCATTTCTTCGATCCGTTTGATGAGGAACATCACTAAAGGATTGATTAAAGATAAATATTTCTTTATACGAGAGATTGGGTTTCCTCTGTTAAAATCAACGCCTTTGCAAATATTTGCATCTCGAATCGTAAAGAAGTCATCGACAAACATACTCATCGATCGAAGTGTAACCACAAGAACAAATATTATAGAGTAAGGTATCTTCAATAACCGTAAACTATAGATGATATCTCGATCTTTTGTTGTTGTGAAAAAGAAAATAGTGAGGATAGACATAGCTAGAACTCTTAAATAAATTTTTATAGAATGAATAATTGTGTTCTCTGTTATAAAGATCGCCCATTCAAGTGGCCACAACAAGAAGACAGTATCTATGACGATTGTATCCACTAAAATTATTGAGCCCTCAATATGACTAAACAAAAGAAAGCCGAGAAAAATTGTATTGAGCATTAAAACTAGACCTACAAGAAATTTTTTCATAACACCTATCTGTACTTTTGAAACACCCAATAAAAATATGCCAAGTAGCACAACAACAAGTCGTCCAAGTAAATCTTCAATAAGATAGGGAACTAAGCTAATGACAAGTACTAATGCTAGCTTCGTTAAAGGATTCAGTTTATGCATAAACGAATCTTTTGAGATATATAAGAAGAATGAACGTGATGACATTTTTGTATCTCCTCTAAAAAAAAGGTAGAGGGGGTTTTAAATATAGCCCTCGATATAGATCTGGCTTCTTTTTATTGGCTTGGTTAAGAAGTACAACATAGGCGTAGCAATCACAGTTAAAACAATGATATCTCCTAAGAACCATCCAAGGAAGACAATATACGCTGCTGCAGGTGGTAAGCCTAGGAACCATGCAAGGGTATAGCCACCCCACAATGCAGAGAGAAGAGAGGCAAGGATTACACCAAAGATGAAATACATTGCCCATGATTTCCCTTTGTTTTCACTCTCACGTAAATCGGGATCGGCTCTAAAGGTTCTAAACGCTATCAAGGGAACAGCACCTTCAATGATATCAGCTACTGCCCATAAAGCACTAAACCATAAGGGGAATCCGCTATAAATCCCTAGAATGAAACAACTGACCCAACCTGCAATTGGTCCACCCCATATCCCAAACCAAAGTGCAAAGGGAACATATACCGCCGCTGCAATATAGAATGCACTCACACCCGGTGCAACAGGTACAGGTACTGTAATGACTGCAAATATAGCTAAGACCGTGCAAACACCAGATACTACACCAGCAAGAATTAACCGCATTAACCACTCATGTGGTTGAAGTCCCATATCAATTCACCTCGTGTGCTCACTTTCAATAGTATTTCAACCGCAATGAGGTATGTGTCTCAGACTTAAATACTTTATGTTAATTTTGTCGAGATAAGATTTATATAATTGACATGATCATGTTAAAAAATTGAATAATCACCTGCTAAGTTTAGGAATCCTTATGGACTGTTTGAATGTCTTATTGGCTAATAATAAGTTATTATGCCTTTCTTAATATATGAGTTGAAATCATCTCACCTTGATTTCATTTGAGACAAAACCCTAACATTTTTGTGAGAATCTCGATTTAGTCAACAAAAAATTACCGAGAAGTCGATTCTTCTTCGGAGTATGGGTAAATAATCAACTAGGCTTTTATGTCGGCATTGAAATTTGCTTTCACTTTAAATGCTCAGGAAAACAGTTAATTCATATTAACAAATTTGTAACCATATCAACCGCTTTCATAGCATTCTCAGCGTAACCGTCGGCACCGATTTTGTTTGCCCATTCAGCCGTGACTGGTGCGCCACCAACGATAACTTTATAACGTGAGCGTGTTCCAAGATCATCTAAAAAGCGTATAATATCCTGCTGGTAGGGCATTGTAGTTGATAACAAAGATGAAGCAGCGATCACATCTGCCTTAACTTCTTCTGCTTTCTCAACGAAGGTCATTGGAGGTACATCAACTCCAATGTCGTATACTTTGAAACCATTTCCCTCCAGCATGGCAACAACAATATTTTTGCCAATATCATGGATATCACCTTTTACCGTTCCAATAACAACAGTACCTTTTTCAGTTAGTGTTTCTTCTTGTAATAGGTGTGGTCTTAGAAGCTTAAAAACGGCTTTCATTACCTCGGCAGAATGCATCATGTCTGAGAGGAAGAGTTCCATCAATGCAAATTTTTCACCTACTAGTTGAATGGCTTTTGTTGCGTGTTTGAAAATCTCTTCAGTAGCGATTTCATTAGCAATTGCTTTTTCTATTGTTTGAATTGCAGTTTCTTTATTTCCGTCGATTATAGCCTCTTCTAGATTCTTTAAGTCATCTGCAGGCATAAATTCACCTTATAGACCCTATAAATATTAGAAAGGATATTATTACATTTTGTTACTTAGGCAAGCACTTTATAAATTGGACAGATATTTCGAACACACATTCAATGGAGGTAGTATCATTGGTTACGATTTGGGAAGTTTTAGATCGAGTTGAAGAAGGTCCAGTCTGTAAGGAAACTGATTTTGATTTAAATATATTCTCAGCGACCGTAAACAGATTGGTTATGGAACATAACCTCAAATGCACTCCAGAAGAGCCTATCCCAAATGACAACACATTGGCAGATGAGGTTTTTGAGGCAGGATTAGAGTTAGCACTTGAGGTTGGCATGCTATGTACTTCAACATCTCGACGGATCATTTTTGAAGAGGCTGAAATAAAAGAAATGCTAAAAAGATTGCCTGGCGAAGTCGTAATGGGGGAAGAAAAGGATACACGTGTTATGAGGTGGAGAGCCATAAGCGATTCATTACCACCACTCATTCAAACAGGAGGATTAGGTCAGCCCACTAGTGAAGATATCTTTCTGGAACAAGCAGTTGCCTTCACACAAGATCCTTTAACTGATTATTTCAACCAAGGTTCTCTTACTACAGTATATGGCAGACCAATTAAAGCTGGCGCGCCATTGGAAGTGGAGGCTGGAAAATACGAAATAGCACTAGTTCGTGAGGCCCTTAGAAGAGTAGGAAGACCTGGATTGTCTATTCTTGGTACCGAAACAAGCGTTACATGTTTAGCAGAAATTGCAGCAAGTTCTACAGAAGGTGGCCTTCGCAGGACTGACTCACATCTGGTTGCAATTGCATCTGATTTAAAAACAGACTATCAGGCACTTTCAAAAGTCGTCCATCTTGTTGGATATGATGCTCTTATTTGTGGTTTATATACCGCTATTATGGGAGGTTATGCCGGAGGACCAGAAGGGGTAGCTATTGCAAGGGTAGCAGGATCGATATTAGGACAATTAGTTCATAGACATTCTTTTGCAATCACTGGCACGCCATACAATATGCGTTATGTTGATGTAGTACCAGAGATTTCACAATTAAGAAAAATGCTATGGGCACATTCTATCGCAATGCAAGCTTTAAGCAGAAATTCGAGATTACTAATTGGTGGAACTGCGGGCGGTGCTGCAGGTCCTTGTACAGAAATGTTATTCTGGGAGATGGTTCCTGTCACGCTAATGCATACGGTCTCTGGATGTGCATTTATAGAAAGCTGTTTTGCTGCATTTAATAAATATCAAGATCGGCCTGGTGTATTAGAAGCCCGATTTACAGCTGAACTGGCTCATGCAATATCTAAGGCACAAATAACACGTGAAAATGCGAATAATCTCGTCAATAGTATTCTTAATGAAAAGTTTTCAATTTATGATGGAAAAACAGCACCAGAGGGTAAGAAATTCAAAGAGTGCTTTGATATAAGGACAATAAAACCCAATGAAGAATATTACAACCTATATAAGAGCGTAAAAATGCAGGCCGAAGATACATTAGGTATTTCGATTTAATATCGCTCTCCAAAAAGAAGGTGCCATTTTAAAAAAAGCACCTTTCTTTATTCCAGTAATATATTGAAATATAGTGCTAAGAAAATCCTTAAGCAAGAAAAGATAACTACATAGATATAGCGAATTAAATGCAGAAAAAAAATGGTGAACAAAGTGAAAATTACTTTTGAACTTGAAGATGAGTTAGTAGAAATGCTAGACAAATCGATAACAGATTTCGAATTGAATGCAACCAGAGATGATATACTAAAACTGGCTGTGAAATTCTACCTGGGGCGTATGGGCTATCTTCCTTCAGAGGATGAATACCTTCTCCATAGTTTTATGAAAAAGAAACCAGAAAAAAATGAAATCTAATTAGATCAACATTTAGAAACGAATTTAAAAACGGGTAGACGAAGAGGACTCAATCAATTTAAATTAGTCTACCAAAATCAATCCTGTCCATCGAACTAAATTATCCTTTAGCGGGCTTAGTTCGAAGCCAATGTTCTTCGCAGTTTTAAAGGCATCAATGCCAACAGCTTCTATTGATGGGCGAGCTTGAAATGGATGTTTACAGGCCTCTCCTGATTGTTGTGTTACGCATTTAGAGCATAACTTGCAACTTCCACCTATAAATCCTGTCGCGAAATAAAAGCCCATTGAATATGCTTTTGCTTCTACCTTATTCACAATTTTATGGAGGTTTATTTGTCCCTTGTCAAGAGTATCTTTTCGGTTTTCAAAATAGGATTGATTCTCGTAAATTTCACTTACACTTTCATTACTTTGAATAATCTTTACTAGTTCTTCATTCAAGGGAGTATCTACTTGGATTAGTATTGCAAAATTATAATTCGCTAACATAACGCGAAATTCGTCCACAGAAGGAGTATTTTTAGGCGGACAGCAGAGATTTATTCCGAAAGATGGGCATAATGGCACTTGACACTTAAGACGGACTCTCTCATCTACGACAACGGCGTCTGCATCAAAGAACTTTGCCCTAGAGGCACCATTTTCAATAACATAATCACATAACTTCTTAAGATCATTGATAAGATCTTCAGTTCTTGTCTTAGACATCATGCTTTCCAACTCGAAACAGGATTGTTTAATGGAATTTTATAAATGGTGACACTAGATAGTATTTTAAATTACCCCAACCATCGCTTACTCTAATCTCATTCTTTCCTCCATAAACCATTAAAAACCTAATTAAAGTAATCAATTGGGGAGAAGAGGACTTTAGACGAGTTTATCTCAAATGTCATTTTGTCAAGACTATAAAATGAGGAAGTATACTATGAGAATTCAGGTTTGTTCGAGTAGGTTGCTTAGATGAGCAAAAAATAGATGCAAGGAATTATATGCGTCGTGGAGATAGATATAAGAGAATATTTTCACTAGCGAAGTTGGAATATAGATAAAAAGATTTAATGGACTCACTGGTTGAGATTAATGAGTGAAAAGATCTCGCTTAAAGATGTTGTAGATAGATTAGATCAATTAATAATCCTTTGGAAACTGGCTAATAGGTCAATTATTCAGAAATTCAAGGAAGATATTACAAAGGATCCTATTTCGAGAAAAATTCTAGATTTAGCTGACGGATCCAGAGACTATACTACGTTAGCAGAAGAAGTATCACAAGCTACAGGTAAGAGTAGTAGAACTGCAAAGGGAAGAATATCTGAGTTGTCCGAAAAAGGAGCGATTCGTGGAATAAAAAAAGAAGGCAAAGTTTACTATCAATCTACTGGATTATATGACTAAATTGGTCGTTAATCTGAGATCTTGTTAGAAGTGTGATACAAAGTATACACTATAACTAAACAATATAGACAGGTAGAGTAAAGATGGATAATAACCAGTTTGAGAAATTAGATATAATCATCAAACTGACTGCTTTATACGTTGTTAAAGATATGAAAGTGAAGGAACAAGTTCAACTACTTGATAATTTAGGAATCAAACCAAGCGATATTGCACGAATACTTGGAAAGACTCAGAATTATGTCAATGTCACGTTGCACAAGATTAGAAAAGAAGAGTCAAAAAAGTTGAAAGAAGAAACTACCCCAGGTGAATTTACTGACTAGAATTAATAAAGAAGTGTTTAATGCTCTTTTAAAAAAAACTGGAAAGAGCGAAAGCCGCATTTACCAAATAATACAAGAAAAGAGGAAAGAATATGATTACACGATCTCAAATAAGACTGCAGTTAATCTTCTAGCTGCACAAATGAAAATAGATGTCTCTAAGTATCTTAAAAAGGAAGAAATAGATGAATTAAGAACGTTAAGAAAAACGCAAGCAGCAACTATACCCTTGATGAAGGCGAAGCAAACCAATAGAAAGACTACTCCAACGGTCTCTATTAAATTTGGGGAAAGGTTACTCCAAAATTTTTTACTACCTAAGAATTTGGCTAATGAAGCAAAGCGAATGGCAGACGTCTATCCAATGTTGTATTTGCTTGAAAATGCACTTAGATATTTTATAATGAGTGTATTGAAAGAAAACTATGGGGAGAAGTGGTGGGAGCAACGAGTCTCCTTATCAATAAACAGAAAAGTCAGTAAAAGGTTAAATAAAGAGGGAAAAAATAGATGGCATAGCCAGAGGGGTTCAGATAGGATTTTCTATACAGATTTTGGTGATTTACATTTGATAATTACTAAAGACTGGGATGAATTTAAAGAGTTTTTTCCAAATCAAGAATGGATTAAAGCAAGGCTAGATGATATTGAACTTTCAAGAAATATTATTGCGCATAATAATCCATTACCAAGTAAGGAAATTCAAAGATTCAAGCTGTATTTTGAAGATATTAGGAAACAGTTATCAAAAACAAACTTGAACTAGAAGAAGAGAGCAGGGGGATAACGAAGAATGATTCAAACCGTCAAATTCAGGATTTATCCTGACAAGCTACAGGAAGGTAAACTCCATGAAATCTTGACCATCTATAATCGAGTGAAACGAATCGGCTATAATCTTCTTTTTTATGGCGATGAATATATTGCTGAGCGCTTTGGCGAGGGCAAAACCATCCAGCAGTGCTTGATGTCTATTTGTTACAACAATCCCTACGTCAACACCATCGTGATTGATAACAAGGCGAAACTGGAAGCACAAAAAACATGGCTGAAAAAACGACGGAAATACATAATACAGCAGCTACAAGTCATTAACAGGAAAATCAAATCAATAAAGGATCAAGATACACATGACAGACGGTTAAAAGGATTATACGACCGCAGATCCTTGATAATGGCTAAACTACACAATTTGCACCTCGAACCCGTAGTATTTGGCACTAAGAAAGTATTCAGAGACAGAATACGCGGCAAGATAAGTAGGGAAGAGTTCAGGATACAACGGGATTCTTCCTTTGGTTGCATCGGAAAGAAACAAAACGGAGTGAAAAATCATAACAGCAAGGTTTTGCCTGATAAAACAGTTAAGATACGAACCTTTTCCAAGCAAAAGGGGCGCAAATGGCTGATCATCCCCATATCAGTGAATTCTGTACAGGAACAGCAGTTTCAGCAGGTTCTTAAAGTCGACAAATACACGATGTCCGTGAAAAGGAAACTCTTTAAGGGAGAAGTACGTTACTTTATCCATGTGTCTTATGATATCCAAGAACCAACACCACTTTATGGATACGAACATGGCGCCATCGGCTTAGATTTTAATTATAACTTTGTAGCCCTGACCAATGTGGACAAGAACGGCAATTTACTTTCTTATTATAGTATCTCGTTTGGCAACCTTCACAACTATAGAAAAGACAAACGTGAGGATTATATTTCCTTTAAGATGGATAAAGTCGTCAATTATTGTATCAATATAGGTAAAGGAATTGTGGTCGAAGATTTACAATTCGACCAAAAATTTTCATATAATACAAAACGCAATCGAAAAGTAAGTAATTTGAAAACCACCGCCCTGCAATTATTAGAAAGAAAGTGCAAAAAACGCGGTGTGTCCGTTCGAAAGGTATTTCCGGGATATACCTCCCTTATCGGGAAATACAAGTATTCACGATTACATAATTTGTCAGTCCATCATTTAGCAAGTTATGTAATAGCTCGAAGAGGTTTTGGGTTTAAGGAAGAGATTCCCTCTATTTACGATTGGGTGCTCTCACACGTCGGGGATTATTTAGAGCCCCGTGTGAAACAGGGCAGTCCTTACCGTACATGGTCGATGATCCATGACATCTTTGAGCACAGCGGGATAACCTCCTTCAAGACTACAGAAATATTGAAAAAAACAGCGTTGATGAAGCATGTCTTGAACTTGGTGACGAGCGCACAGCCTGATAACCTTAAGGCTGGTCTTTCCTTTTCTAAGGGAAAGATTGATAATTATCATAAAACCGTGGAATTATATCAACAATTGCGCTGTTTTATAAATAATTGTAAGGTTTTAAATTAACTTTTCACGCCAAATTAACCCAGTTTGTGAGGGACATTAATTGTCATTTTGGAAAGAAAATAATATGGAAACGCTTATTACATTTAATGACGTCATTCTTTTGCCAGGATGGAGTTCAGTTGAACCCAAGGATCCTGATATTTCATCAAGAATCACTTTAAATCACAAATTGGTTTTGCCTTTTGTTTCGTCTCCAATGGATACAGTTACTGAAGAGGAAATGGCGATAGAACTAGCTAGACTTGGAGGACTTGGAGTTATACATAGAAACTGCACAACAGAAGAAGCAGTAAACATGACACGAAAAGTCAAGCGTGCAGAATCCTTCATCATTTCAGAAGTTTTCACCATAAGACCTGGTGAATCTGTGAAAAGTGCCACTGAATTAATGAATCTACATAATGTCCATGGTCTACCAGTTTTAAATGATAACGAAAATTTAATAGGAATAGTTACATGGCGCGATATACGATTTGCTGATGATAAGTTAAAAGTTGAAGATGTAATGACTAAAGATGTGATCACAGCAACTGAAGAAGTAAGTCTTGATGAAGCCAAAACATTGCTCCACAAACATAGAATTGAAAAATTGCCAATAGTTGATTCTACAACTGGCAAGTTGAAAGGACTGATTACAATCAAAGATATACTCTTAAAAGGTAAGTATCCACATGCAGTAAGAGATGAAGATGGACGATTACTATGTGCAGCAGCTATAAGTCCATTTGATTTAGAACGTGCTAAGGCGCTTGATAAATACGCAGACATTTTGGTGATAGACGTAGCTCATTTTCATAACGTCAATTGCTTTAAAGGAACTAAAGAAATTTTGAATAGTGTAAGCGCTGATGTGATGGTAGGGAATATCGGAACATATGCAGCAGCAGTAGATGTACTCAGCAGATTGGATGGTGTTGCAGGACTTAGAGTAGGGATTGGATCAGGAAGTATTTGCTCAACAAGCATGGTAACACGTGCTGGTTCACCAACATTATATGCAACACTTCAAGTTGCAAAGGCGACTACTGAATTAGGAAATGATATACCGATCTGTGCAGATGGTGGAATAAAAAACAGTGGTGATATCGCTGTGGCTTTAGCTGCTGGCGCTTCAGCTTGTATGATGGGTAACATTTTTGCAGGATGTCGTGAATCCCCTGGACGCTTAATAGCGTTAGAAGGGAAATATTACAAGCAATATTATGGAATGGGATCAATTGCAGCTAGGAAAAAGCGATTTTCATTTGATAGATATTCTCAACCAAGTAAAGAGATTGCAGAAGGTGTAGAAGGCTTTGTCCCGTATCGAGGAACAATAAGTGATGTAATCAATGAACTTGCCGGTGGGCTTAAAGCTGCACTAGGATATGTTGGCGCGAGAGATCTTAATGAGCTTAAACAGAAGGCTCATTTCGGAATATTAACACCAGCAGGTATGCAAGAAATGCAACCTCACGATATAATTACGCCAAAATAATCTAAATTAACCAAACATAGTCTAAATCGAAAAAGGTCACTCAGTTAATTTTGTAAATGCTGAACAAATTGTATAGAAAACTCTTCAAGAAGTTCAAAAGCTTGAATTAGCCTTTTTGTCCGTTCTTCTGTCACACGCTGAGGTTCGTGTATAGCAAATCGAATTTTTCCGATTAAATAATTCTCCCATAATTCGATGCAAAACCACGACTTTTTCTCATCATCAAGGAAGAATTCGTATATCTTTTCGATGTCCTCTGATTTAATAAATCTCTGAAGGCTTGAGGATATTTTTGATTTTTGTTTATTTACCAAGAATAAGGCACTATTAAGGGCATGATCGCATGTTTTTATTGCCCTAAGGCCGACATATAAAGTCCATGTAGAACTTACTCTATCATCTAACGTTAATCGAGTCTCACAAGACACATATTCAAAGAAATTATTCAATTCAACTTGATTTGCAAAGAATGTATGTGAAATAGTTAGATCCTTATTCCTTTCATCTAATCGCATTTCGTTAAGTAAATCGTGTCCAGAGAGATAACTCTTTGTATTACCATATTTTGACATGCGAATCGCTCCCAAGATTGTTACAACAAAAACACCCATTAGACCTATGAAAGGAATTGGCCAAAACAATGGAGAGTACAAAATAACCAGCAGAGTGCTAAGAAAGAAGAACGGTAGAAAGAAAAGAATCCATCTTATCTCAATCGTTTCCCTTTCAGTCATTTTGTTAAGATCTAGTATTTTTCCTTCAAGAGTTAAGGCATAACTAGAAGGGTCTTTTTTTGTATGAAGGTTCTGCTGATGAGTCTCGATTAAAAGAAATTCTTTCCTGCGATTTCGACCTCTAACTTTACGTAACTGAATTATAACTAATATCATAAAACACAGCACAATAACTATGTAGGGTGTATATGGTGAGTTTTTCAGAAACTGAAACTGTTTGATAGCGTCTGATATTATGTTCTGCATTACTGGCTCACTCACTACAATGAAAAACTCCAATCAAGTAAAAAGCTTACCGTCAATTATGAAGAACTTTGCTATCAAATATAAATGGGATTTACACAATAGTTGTAATTTAGGTATTACTGCGCATGCGGAGGAAAGTAAAGAAACTTAAAAATTAAGGAGAAAATTATGAAAAAACTTTTAGTCACAAGAGAAAGCGCCTGCTTACAGCTAATTAGGGAACTGATTGAAAAGCAAAAGCATAGGACGTTGGTATTATGGAGTATTGAATGTGCCGAGCGCGTACTTCCGATTTTTGAAGGGAAGTATCCTCAAGATGAACGGCCACGAGAAGCTGTTGAAGCGGCAAAAGCATGGGCGCGTGGAAAGATAAAAATGCCAGTGGCCAAAAAGGCTGCCCATGCTACACACAATGCCGCAACCGCAGTCGCCGAAGAAGATCCCGCTGCTTGTGCTGCTGCACGCGCTATGGGACACGTTGTTGGGACTGTCCATGTTGAAACGCACGCTATGGGTTTTGTTATGTACACGATTACTGCATTTGTATATGCTGCTGAACAAAAAGACGCTGATGATGTGATTGCTAAAGAATGTAATTGGTTGTATGACCGTTTACTATACTGGGAAGCAAATATTGACAAAGTAGATACACCGTGGGCATCCTTTCTATTAAAAGATGATGTTCCAAACAAGGAGGCACTTTTAAGACAAAAGCAAGAACAGGAATTACAAAAAGTCTATCATCAAAGATAAATTTCCTAAATGGCTGGTAGAACACTAAAGAAAACGGGGGCGATCAAAAAATGGCAAAAAGCAAGAAAATCAGACCTAGAATCTCAGAAGGAGAAGCAATACTAGATACGCCAGAGTTTACCATGGAAGAATATAGTGAAAGAATGAAAAAAAGTCTGGGTTCTGAGTATCGAAGCATTGTGAAACATATCATAAAAGTAATAGATCCACCAGAAGACGCGGCTATTCTAGAAGTAGGTCCAGGACCAGGTTGGATCGGTATTTGGCTGGCAAAAGAACGTCTTGATGTCAGAGTAGATGGTCTAGAACCATCAGCCGATATGCAGAGAGTAGCCATAAAAAATGCAAAAGATGAAGGTGTTAGTGAACGTGTGAATTATATAACAGGTTATGTTGAAAACATGGAAATGATTCCAGACCAAAAATATGACTTGGTATTCTCCAACGATTCTCTGCATCACTGGGAAAATCCTTTAAAAGGTTTCGAAGAGATTTCTCGGGTATTAAAGCCAGATGGGAAAGTATATATCCAAGATGAACGCCGGGATTTAGGGCTAAGGGCAAAATTCGTTGTGCATGTGTTAGGACGCCTTATTGCTGGGAACTTTTGGAAATATTGGAAATCATCAATCGATGCGAGTTATACACCGCAAGAAGTCCAACAATTCTTAGAGCAAACAGATATTTCTAACTGGTTCGTTAATACAAATTTTTTAGGGATTTCTATTGAGACAAAATAGTTAATTACTTACTTTCGTTTTACAATTCAGAAAATTTGGAACGCATCTTCTTTTGGTGATTGAAATTCTTGATACTGCAGTAGTACTTGCAGCGGGTAAAGGAACAAGGTTCTTGCCTCTGACAGAACATATCCCTAAACCACTGTTATCGGTTGCGGGAAAGCCAATCATCGAATACACGCTCGATTTTTTACAAAAACTTCACATAAGAAAAATTTTCATGGTGCTGGGTTACAAACACCAACAAATTCAAGAGTATTTGAACAGCACACACTTTAGAGGATCCATCGAATATTTATTTCAAGAAAAACAACTAGGATTAGCTGATGCAATTAATCTGGCGAAAGAAATCGTTAAAAAAGATTTCGTAGTGTATTTAGGAGATAATCTATTTCTAGATTTGCCGCCTAACGATTTGCTTCAGCATCATCTAAATCGCCAAGCGAATGCCACAC
>Ga0180438_10003854_pt1 | contig 22178 bp, 21 predicted proteins | sample SS_ome_12_FD_132455 | JGI IMG/M metagenome (GOLD analysis project Ga0180438, IMG submission 132455) | Hypersaline lake sediment archaeal communities from the Salton Sea, California, USA - SS_3_D_2 metaG | ecosystem: Environmental > Aquatic > Non-marine Saline and Alkaline > Hypersaline >...
AGCATTTCCCGAGCCCCGAGGCATATAACATCCTGGTGGGCGCTAACGGTGCTGCCGCCGAAGAGATCCTGCCCTTTTTCGTTCTCAACTATTTACCTGCAGGTGTGAGCGGGCTCGTTGTGGCGGCCGTGCTGGCTGCAGCCATGTCCTCGCTCGACTCATCAATCAACGCCATTGCGACCGTCAGCATTCACGACATCTACCGGCGGCACCTGGTGAAAGAAAAAGATGAACGTCACTACCTCGCGGCTGCACGGTGGGTCGCAATCGTCGCTTCGGTGCTCATGCTGGCTGTCGCTTACTGGCTCACCACCCTGGATATGAAAACCTTTCAAGACACGGGCATCATACTCGCCGCACTCATGGGAGGCGGGATATTCGGCATCTTTATGCTCGGCTTCTTCGTTCCTCTGGGCGACGGACGCGCCATCTTCTGGGGCATCGTTGCGACCACCCTCTTCACTCTGTGGCGCGGGGGCATCACCCTCGAATGGTGGGGTGGACCCGCCGGCAGGCCATGGTATTTCACGGACGACTACTATACCGGTCTCCTCGCCAACATTTGCGCTTTCCTTGTAGGCTTCCTGGCGGCGGGCCTTATCCAACTCTTCCAGAAGAAGAGAACCAACTGGACCAACCTCACGGTTTGGACTCAAGACGGCGAAGCGCTGCAGTGACGGAACCGGCGCGTGGTGTTGATCAAACAGTGGCCCTACTCGAATCCCAAGCCGTTTGCTCACAGGAGACCCCCTAGCATGCGCCTGGTGGCGAAATGCCCGGAGATCGCGGACTATCCGTGGCCGTTGACAGGGGGGCCGCGGAGAAAACTCAGGCGAAGTGCCGCCCGTATAGAATTCCTTTGACAACCATCGCAATGGAGCGCATAATACTGGCGAGAGTTCCCACACTCTTTGGACGAGAGAGGGCGGGGTTGTTCGCGTAGGTGAGCGAATCGTAGCGTGGGAGGGTACCTCAGTGCGTCCAAGACCTGTCATTGTCATTCTCGCAATCATGATTAGTAGCGTTATGGGAGAAGCTAGCGTCGCTCAGTCGAGGCGAAGTTATGGGCAGCCTCAACGACATCCCGCCCAGTCGAGGCAAAGCCGCCCAGACCTCAGAAAAGAAATGGCTAAATTGCGTTTCGGCAAGTCATCGGAAAAGATAAGTGCTGCGAGGGCGCTCGGAGACATGGGGGCCGCGGCCAGGTCGGCTCTCCCATACCTTGAGCGGCTGCTAAAGGATGATACTACGGTCTGCACTCAGACCTTTTACCGGGACAGTCCTTTGGTACTTGACTCCTGGGCGACGGTGAGCTCAGAGGCATACAAAGCGATCCGCAAGATAATATTGGACTGTAAGTTGAAAGGGCTAAGCTATTACAGCCCTCCAAGAACGGGGGGACAGAAGGTAGATCTTGGGGAGTCGATGACCCTGATGCAGCGTGCCGCTCAGGAGCAGGCAGCTCTAGTGCAGCGTGCCGCCGAGGAGCACGAAGCTCTGATAGCGGCTCTTGAGAGTCCAAGCGAGGATGTGAGACGCACTGCAGCACTGGCATTGGCCAAACTGGGGGATAGACGCGCTGCAACGTCTCTGATTGAGGCTCTGAGAGACAAGGACGCTGATGTGTTGCTCCGATACGAAGCGATTCAGGGATTCTGTAAGCTGAAAGATGACCGTGCCATAGCCGTCTTGATAGAGGTTCTAGAGGATGAAAATGTCGGGATCCGAAATGCTGCTGCAAGTGCACTGATGAGGATAACGGGACAGAACTTCGGGCAGGACCGCGCTAAATGGGAGGAGTGGGCTGAGGACCACAGACGGCAAGCTAGCTCAGGTTGAGACAGCTGTCCGGTTCTGTTTAGAGTGGGATTTGGTCTAGAGCGTGAGTGCCGATCTGCCAGCCAGCCACCGGCATCGCGACGCGCACCCCGCCCCTAATCCGCAAGCCCAAGTCTCGTCCCAGCGCTGACCTGCTCACGGTGCGGTCCTACAATGCAACATCGCCACCAGCATGTTCCTCAGTCGAATCCCAAGCCGTTTGCTCACAGGAGACCCCCTAGCACGCGCCTAGTGGCGAAATGCCTGGAGATCGCGGACTACCCGGGTGCATTGACAACAGTTGGGCCGGAGATTATAGTAGGCCTGGCAAGCGGAGAGGTTGTAAACCTTAGTCCGGCAAGGAGGGGCGGCAGAAATGCAACACTCAGGGATGGGCATAGCTTCGTTTGTTATTAGCATATCGGTCGCGATTCTCGTCTTTCTTGTCTTCGCCGCTGCAGGGGCGGCGGAGGTGAGTACGCCTGGCGGAATCGATCCTGAATCGCCGATGGCAGTCATCGTTGGGCTGTTCATAGTCTCTCTAATATTGGCTGACCTGGTCGCATTGGGATTAGGAATCGCGGGCCTTGTCCAAAAAGAGAAGAAGCGGCTGTTTGCGGTTTTGGGTACGGTATTCAGCGCGGCGACTATTGCCGGAACAGTTCTTCTGATTATCGCAGGAATCCTTATGGAATATTGATGTGGAGCAAGCGCATCCACTGGGCCGTAGCATTATCAGCTTTACCTCGGCAGCACCCACCGAGTTGCCCTATAGGTTGTGCGTAAAACGTGTCGTCGGGCCATCTACCGAAACTGCGACCCTGCTAAGCCGCCCACCACCGCACCACGACGGCCCGTCCCGCCATGACTGAATAGTCACCCGACCACACGATGTCTTCTTGATACGGCTGTGTTTTTCTGCTATATTGACCGCATCGAGTAAAGGGTGTCGTGCTATGAAAGAGGTGTCGTGAATCGGTGAGGGGTGTGGGGACTTTCTTTCGACTGCATAGGCCGCAGTCGCATAGAGGGGAGGGTGGTACGATGAAGAGGTGCGTTTTTCTGGTGGTGCTTGCCATCGCGGTTTGTCCCGTAGCGTTTGGCGATTGGACGTTCATGGTTTACGTGGATGGGGACAACAACCTTGAAGACGCGGCGATTACAGATTTTCTTGAGATGTCTTCTGTGGGTAGCGATGCCGATGTGAACATAGTGGTCCAGTTTGACCGTATATCGGGGTACGATACAAGCTACGACGATTGGACGGACACGCGTCGAGGTATCGTCATGCCGGGCGATGTCCCGAACACGAGCTGGGGAGTCAGCATCGGCGAAGCAAACATGGGCGACCCGGCTACGCTGATCAACTTTGCCGTGTGGGCGATCACCACCTACCCTGCCGATCACTATGCGTTAGTACTGTGGGATCACGGCGGCGGCTGGCGCGAACGTGTCAGCAAGGAGCCGCCCATCAAGGCTGTCTGCTGGGACGATACAAACGCCGGTGACTGCCTGTACATGAAAGAGGTTAAGAACGCTTTGAGCAGTATCGAATCCTCCGCGGCACAACCCGACCTCGTTGGTTTCGATGCGTGTCTCATGGGTATGGTGGAGGTGGCCTACGAGATTCGGGAACACGGTTTGGTGATGGTTGGCTCCGAGGAGACCGTCCCATGGGACGGTTGGCCTTACGATACCCTACTTGCAGACCTCGCGAGCGATCCCTCGATGACCGCTGGCGATCTCGGGACAGTTATTGTCGATCGGTACTACCAATGCTATCCATTCGATCACTTCACTAATGCCGCAATAGACCTCACGTTGATGGACAGTCTGGCCGCCGAGATAAGTTCCTTCGCGCAGACCATGATCGACTACTGGGACATCGATGAGGACGCGGTGAAGAGCGCTGCCCAATCTGTCATGACGGAGATCGAGGCGGCGGTGATTCACGAACAACATGGCAGCTGGTGGCCGGGCAGCCACGGGTTGGCGATATATTTCCCCGAGACAGCAGGTTCCTTTGATCCGGACTACAACGGTAGCGTGATCGATTTTCCGGCTGCCACCGAGTGGGATGAGTTTCTTGCTGAATTCTACGCATCGATGTCCGGTTCGTGGGTAGACTTTGTGAGAGGCGGTGTCCAGGATTACGACTCACCCGAGCACGTTGACCTGTACGATCTGTGCGAACGATTGACGAACTATACGCCGCCGCCGGAGTATTACACCGAGTCGTTGATATCGAACGAGTTTGTGGGCGGTGGTTCGGCGCAGGGCTGGCGTGCTGACGACAATTCGTGGTTGTACAATTTGCCGTTCGCCTTCCCGTTTTTCGAGGAGACTCGCACGTCTGTTTACGTATGCTCGAACGGTTTCCTCGATTTTGCGAGCAGTTCGACGGATTACAGCAGCAGCCTCGGCGAGCTGATAGATAACGAGCGTATCGCGCCGTTGTGGGATGACTTGAGAACCGACGGTGTGGGGGGAAATATCTTCATCACCGAGAACGTCAACAGTGTGGTAATTCGGTGGGCCGGAGAGACCTACTGGGGTAGCTTTCCCGTCAACTTTGAGGTGGTCTTGTACCGTGACGGTAGAATCAAGTGTAACTACGGTTCAGGTAACACCGGTCTCACACCTATCATTGGGATATCAAAAGGCGATGGGATTGCCTATCACGTGTCGGCTTACAACGGGGTGAGTCCTCTCACCAACGTGGAGACGGACTTGTGGACGCCGATCGGCGGGGAGGGTACGGTGAGGGCTTTGAGCCCGGCAGGTTACGGCGCGGTTGTGGCACTACTTCTCGTTGGGGGTCTAATTGGACTCGCTCTCCGAGAGCGCCGCACGAGGCCGGACGCCCTTCGGGGATGATGTCGTTGCTCGGTTCGCGGGTAGCCCCGAGCAACGTTGTTAAATCCGGCGTTTCCAGGGCCGTTTAGCGGTTGCAGGCTCTTTCTGCGAGGCTCTTGGAGGTTCACGTGCCCGTAACGTCCACCGACGTGAGCACTACCCAGCGCCCGGGAAAGCCGCGTGGATACGGTAATCCCAGAGAAGGCAAGGCGTCTTCGGCAGAGATCAAAACGGAACCGAGTTGAGGTTAGAGGGAACGTGCAGCGTCCGCAGCTGAGGGCATAACCAAGGCGATAAGGTTACCTAGTACGGGAGCCACTTCGCGCACCGTTCGTTCGACTTCGTCGTGTGTGAGCCGGGCGCTTCTCCGCCTTGCGTTCGCGATGCACGAGAATCCGATCACCTTCATACCCAGACGGAATGCTTCAGCAGCCTCCATCACGGTGGACATCCCGACGGCGTCCGCGCCGATACGTTCGAGCATTGTCATCTCTGCTTCGGTTTCGTAATTAGGACCGGTCAGCGCGGCATAGGTGCCGGTCCGCAACTTCACGCCGAGGTTCTGAGCGTTGCGAATCGCGATGTCCGACAAACCCTCATCGTAGTGGAAACCTGATCTCGCAAACGGAGCCGTTGATTTCGCCATGGCAGATGAACCCGTGAACGTCAGGTCGATGTGATCGGTGATGAGCATCAGGTCGCCCGCATTGAACCGGGGGTTGACGGCGCCGGCTGCGTTCGTAACGATGAGCGCTGTTGCTTCGAGCAGGCGAAGCACGCGGATCGGAAACGTCACGGTCGGCCTATCGTATCCTTCGTAAAGGTGTGGTCTTCCGGACATGACGGCGACGGTAGTCTCTGAGATTCGCCCGATCACCATCTTACCGGCGTGTCCCGGCGCGCCGGCCGGAGGAAAACCGGGGATAGAGCGGTATTCGAGGCTGCTGGCTGTTTCTACCATGTTGGCGATTTCGGCCAGCCCTGATCCGAGGACTATGGCGACGCGGACATCCTGCCGCGCTATTGAACGGACGTGATCCGCGGCCTTCTCAGCTGGGTCGTTCGACCGCACCTTTAGTTTCCCTGCCCTTTGACTATTCGGGCCGCTGGATGTATATGGAGAGAGTACCTAACTCTGGGAGAACGAACCGTCAGGCCAGCTCGTGCTCACAGGAACTTCAGCACAAGTATTGCCACAACTACGCTTCCTACTCCTATGGCAATCTTCAGCTTTGTTGGACGCTCGCTGGTAAGCACCTGCTCGGCCTTCTTGGATCCTCCATCCATTCCCAGATCGCCCATCCCGCCCGCAGCCCGCGCATCCTCCATCAGGCTCACGACGAGGCCCGCCACGATCACGATCAGGCAGAGCAACATGACCCATTTACGCCACATTCGTCTCATCCCCTTTCCACGCTTTTCCAGGTTGCAATCTACCAACCTAACTCTTGTCAATATTACCATATTCCGGCTCGGGCTGCAACACGAAAATCAAGGCCAAGATTCGTGTCGGGCACAATCCGTGCCCCATGGTCCGCGTATCCCATCGGAGGTTCGTTCGCAATGGGTGCGAGCCGCTGGTTCTCGCGCTATTCAAGTCTTCAGGCGTGTTTCGCGACGGAGCATCGTGTCTTCGATCAGGCGGACCAGCGCCGGGATATCTCGCAGGGTGAAGCAGGGCACGTCATCTCGGGGAGCTGATAGTGGTCCCACCACCGCGACAAGGTTGGGGTCGCCGTCGCAGCAAAGGTCCTCACCGCGTGTCACCTCTATCTTGGGGATAGGAAGGTCCTTGAACCCCTCCACTATCACGAGATCGACTTCGGGGAAAAACCGTCTGCACAGTTCCTCGATGGGAAGTCCCGCGGGCAAACGCGTGAGAAGTGCCGCTTCTGCTTGTTCCTCGGACACAAGGGCTACCGCTTGGGCACCGGCACGGTAGTGTCTGTAGCTGTCTTTGCCTTCCAGATCGAGTTGGAACCCGCCCTTGGCATCCTTGATGGTTCCGACTGAGTACCGTTTCTGGGTGAGCTCGTGCAGGAGCTGCTCGACGAGCGTAGTCTTGCCGCTTCCGCTACGACCGACAACGGCAAGGATAGGTGTGAGGCTGTCCAGGCTAGACGTCGTCTGTCTTGGTTTCCGGCGGCTTCTCCTTTTCGTCATCCAGGTTGCCTTCTCTAGCGGATTTGAATTCTCTAATCCCTTTGCCGAGCGCTTTTCCCACCTCCGGGAGCTTGCCCGCTCCGAAGATTATCAGCACGACAAGCACTATGAGAAAGAGTTCTGGCGGTCCCGGAATTCCCATTGATACCACCTCCTAGTGCGCGGGTTCGACTATGCCTTTTTCCCACGCCTTCGCTGTCACTGTCAAATTACACGCCTATTATAGCAAGGTATTGTAAAGAATGCAAGCTCAATCTACGTGTGTTTCGGAGGCACGCCCTGGCGGACGATAGGCCCTGGTTTCCCGAGGTCGCCGGAGCTCCGCCCCCTCAGCGACACTTAGAAATCTTCGCCATGCGCCTCTTCCATCTCCCACTCGCTCTTTTTCAGCCGGGCCAGTCGTCGTTTGCGGAAGAACGCCACGATAGCCACTATCGTCATCAGCCACAGGGCGAACGAGCCGGTCACCAGGGTCACGACGTACGGGCTGATTCTGACAGTCTCTACCCACTGTTCGCTGAGTGTGCTGAGGTCCACTCCGAGCGACGAGGCGAGCGCGGTGTGGAAATCCCGATCTTTAAGAGTACGTGTCAGTTTCAACAACGCCTCTTCGCCGTAAGTTTCTGCTATGTGGTTCACGACGCTCAGGCTCTCCGCGTAAGCCAGACTGGCTCCCTCGTGGGACAGGGGGAAGTGCCGGTCGAGTTCATCCAGCGGTATCAGTGCTCTGCGCAACACCGCTCCGGCTATTCTCCATTCGGCGCTGGCTGCGGTTTCTCCTGACGCGCGCATGGCGATCCCTTCGTTGAGCCAGCGCGGCATGTTGCCGACATTGGACGCCCGCGCCAACATTATGTGGACTAGCTCGTGTCGGACGGTTTGCCGAATGGTCTTGAGTGAAGGCTCGAGCATTCGGGGAGGTTTGACCGCTATGAGCGAGTGAGGATGCACACTCACCCCCACGACCCATCTCTGATCGTTGCCGCCCGCCACCTCGCGAAACTCGTCGAGCGAGCCCGGTATCAAAACGCTCACCGGTGCGGATTGATCGTCGGCACCGACTGCGCGTGCAAGGTCATCCCAGCATTCGTCAATGACGGTGCCGACCAATATCGCGGTCTCGATATCTTGTCGTTCGAACTCGATCGAGTAGTGCTCTCCCTTGAGTGTGTCGGCGGCTAGGTGACGGGGAGCCGGCGCGAGCGCGGGAAGCAAGCAGAGCGCTAACACCAGCTTCCGTATTGTTGAGAGCCGCACGTCCGCCGGACGTACTGCGCTGAGGGTATTCAAGGCTATCAATGAGCAATCCTTGTTGGGGCGTCTAATCGGCTCGGTTTTCGATGTTTCGTTCAGTGGTTCGCCGTCTGGCTCTGAGCTCCGCTGCCGCCGGAGCGCGGTCAGCGAGTCAGCCGCGTTCTCGCAGCAACCGCCGAGCGAGCTCTTCGCCCGCCGTCACCGGATCGGACTCTCCTTTCAGTACGCGCTCCACGTAGTGGTCCAAACTCGCGCTTGATTCCAAGACCGAGTCCAGCATCTCCTTGATCTTTGACTGCGCTACGGAAAGAACCTGGCTTCTAACCCGTTTTACGACGGCCTGTTTCAGCAAATGGTGGTCGCACAGGTATTGATAGTGGCCGGATATGGCCTGGAGGAGTTCGTCAATACCTTCGGACCGTGTTGCCGAGCACGTCACCAGGCTGCACGGCTTCCCCCGCGTGCTCATCGAGTCGACAAGCTCCTGAATGTCTCTTTTCACAAGGTCGGCACCGCCCGTGTCAGCCTTGTTGACGACGAATATGTCCGCGATCTCCATGATCCCGGATTTCATGCGCTGCATCTCGTCGCCGGTGTTCGGTGTGAGCACAAGTAAACACGTTTGGGCCGTCGTTGACACCTCGACCTCTGCCTGGCCGATTCCCACGGTCTCGAGCAGAATGAGGTTCCAACCTGCGGCATCGAGTATCGTCACCGCGTCGGCTGTTGCGGCCGCGAGCCCGCCGAGGTGTCGGCGCGATGCCATACTGCGTATGAACGTGCCCGGATCGACGGCGCGTTCTTGCATTCTGATGCGGTCGCCGAGAATCGCGCCGCCGGTGTACGGGCTCGACGGGTCAACGGCGATGACCGCGACGGACTTGCCGGCTTGCCGATAGGCCCCTATCAGGCAGTCTACCAGACAGCTCTTGCCAACGCCCGTGGGACCCGTCACACCGACAACTCGCGCCTGTCCCGCCAGCGGGTACAGTTCCCGCATCGCCGGCAGTATGGCGCGTGACCCGTTCTCGGCGAGGGTGATGAGACGCGCGACCGAGCGCACGTCCGCTCGATGTACCCCATCGAGAAGCTCGTTTATCGTCTTGTCCACGCGGTGTCCCTCGAACCGGACGGTCCATAATGCGAAACGTCCTCGCCCACCAACAACGCACAAATTGTGGCGGTATGGACGGCGTTTGTCAACCAGTTTCTCTTGGAATCGTGTTTGACAGCGCTCGGTACATCTGGTAAGCTCTGGCTGGGTGGTCTGGATGGTGTGAAGCCGTGTCGGCGGCGACTATACTGTATGGAGCCCGAGGAACAGAGGAAGTGCAGGCCGCGTCGTCAAGGAGCCGAAAGGTCAGTCGCAACGCCAGATACCTGATTCTTTTGCCGGTACTCTGGTTTTTGCTGTACATGTTCGCATGGCGCGGCATGAGGTTTTTCCTGATTCCTTCGGATTCGATGGAGCCGACGTTACGGAGAAGCGACTACATAGTCACTCTGAACTACGGTCGTCCGTCGCGCGAGCCGGACAGGTTCGACATCATAGTGTTCAGAGATCCGGAAGACCCGAGCGCGTATGATGTCAAACGTGTGATTGGACTGCCCGGCGATGAGGTGGCGGTACAGGAAGGGGAGGTTTTCATCAACGGCGAGTATGTATCGGAGCCGTACGTGATGGAACCTCCCGTGTACAAGTATGAACCGCAGGTGGTGCCGCGGAACCAGTATTTTGTGCTTGGAGACAACCGTAACCGGTCCAGCGATAGTAGTTTATGGAAGAAATCGATACCCCGGTCAGACATTGTTGGCCGGGCCGTGTTCATCTACAATCCGATCAGCAGGATGGGCCGGATCCGATAAGGTGAAGCGGAGAGCCGGTTCCGGCGGGATTGAAAAATGACAAGACCTTATTACGATTATGAAGATCGTCGCCCGGGCGGGCGGTTCGGAAGCGCGATCACGCCCGGTGTAAGGCTGATTATACTTGCGAACGTTATCGCCTTCATAGTCGTGGCACTGCTTGATATGGTGATAGGCTCGGCCACCGGTGGGCATATAGTGTCGCTTGTGCAGATATTCGGACTGAGCCGGGCGGCGGTGTTCCAACGGTTCATGATCTGGCAGCCGCTGACCTACTTGTTTGTTCACGTCCGTGTGTGGCACCTGGTAATCAACATGTTGATTCTGTGGGTATGCGGCTGCGATGTGGAACGGATATGGGGTACGCGCCGGTTCTTGTTCTACTACTTCCTCACGGGCGTGGGCGCCGGGTTATGCATCCTGTTTCTCGGCCTGTTACTCGGTGAAGAGCCTGAGGCATTCACCATCGGGGCGTCCGGCGCGGTTCTGGGCGCGCTCGTCGCGTTTGGCATGCTGGTTCCGAACCGTCCCATAACCCTGCTGCTGCTTTTTGTCTTTCCGATCACCGTGAAGGCGAAGCACCTGGCAATTGGACTTGGTGTAGTGACGTTCCTTTTCATAATCAGAGATTCTACGGCAGGCGGTGTGTCGCACCTCGCACATCTCGGCGGCATGGTGATTGGGTACCTATACGTGAGATTCGGCGATAGGTTCCGGTCGCGGTTCGACGATAGCGTGAGAACGTTAAGAGCCCCTCGTTTCAAGATGCCCCGTGTCAGGTTTGTCACCAAAAAGGAGGAGCATACGCGCGAAGATATCGACGCTATTCTAGATAAGATCGCCGCGCAAGGTATGGATTCGCTCACCGACAAAGAAAAAGAGGCCCTCAGAAAAGCTTCGTCAAGTATGCGCTAGCCCGCCGGACGGTCCGCCTCACGAACAACACATCCTTTTCGCGAGTCCCCTTTGTGTTCGCCCGTCGTTGACAGCGCGTTCGGCTTGCTGGTAGTATTGTGCCGGGCGGATCGGGCAGAAATGGAGGACGAGGTTGGAAGATAACACGATACTGCAGATGAAGGGTATCGTCAAACGTTATCCGGGTGTTGTGGCGCTCGACAAGGTGGATTTTGACCTGAGAGCGGGCGAGGTTCACGCGCTGGTCGGCGAGAACGGTGCGGGCAAGTCCACCCTGATGAAGGTGCTCTCCGGCGCGACAAATATGGACGCGGGGGAGGTCCATCTCGACGGGGCGAAGACGGAGATCGTCTCGCCGCACCACGCCCAGCAGCTCGGCATAAGCATGATTTACCAGGAGTTCAACCTCAGCCCCTACCTTAGCGTTGCGGAGAACATATTTCTCGGGAGAGAACCTCTTCGGAAGCGCGTGCCGTTCGTTGACTGGTCGCGTATGTACAATGACGCGCGGGAGATACTGGCTAGGATAGAAGTTTTCCTGGATGTGCGTCGGCCGGTGAACGAGCTCAGCGTGGCGGAACAACAGATGGTTGAGATAGGAAAAGCGCTCTCGTTTAATGCGAAGATCCTGGTCATGGACGAGCCGAGCGCGACGTTGACCGAACACGAGCTTGAGTCGCTGTTCAAGCTCATACGGTCGCTTAGAAAGCGGGGAATGGGGGTCATATACATATCGCACAGGATGGAGGAGCTGTTTGAGATAGGCGACCGGGTCACAGTGATGCGCGACGGCGAGCGTATAGGCACAAATGACGTCGCCGAGGTTGATAAGGAACAGATCATCCGCATGATGGTCGGCAGGAAGTTGACCGAGGAGTTCCCGAAACAGGACTTCGAGCGCGGGGCCGAGATACTGAGAGTCGAGCATCTGAACCGCGCAGGTCTGCTCAAGGATATTGGCTTCCGCGTGAATCGGGGCGAGATTGTCGGGATCACCGGGCTTGTCGGTGCGGGTCGGACGGAATTGGCACGAGCGGTGTTCGGCGCCGACCCGATAGATTCGGGCCAGATATTCCTTGACGGCCGAAATGTGAAGATTCGGTCGCCGCAGGATGCCATAAAACTTGGCATCGGGCTGCTTACCGAAGACAGGAAGAATCAGGGGCTGGTCATCGGTATGAAGGTGAGCGAGAACGTGACGCTCAGCGGGCTCGGCGCGCTTGTCAGGTGGATCTTTATAGACCGGAACAGGGAACGCACTGAGACCGAGCGTTATGTGAAAGATCTCCAGATCAAGACGCCCGGTATCGACCAGCTCGTGAAAAACTTAAGCGGCGGCAACCAACAGAAGGTGGTTCTCGCAAAGTGGCTTTTCACCGAGTCGAAAATGTTGCTGTTTGATGAGCCGACACGAGGTATCGACGTCGGAGCGAAGCGGGAGATCTACCGGCTGTTGAACGAGCTCGTGTCGCGCGGTGTCGGCGTCCTCATGATATCGAGCGAGCTGCCCGAAGTTATCGGCATGTGCGACAGGATTCTCGTCATGCACGAAGGGCGGATCGCAGCAGAGATAACGCATTCCGAAGCCACCCAGGAGAAGGTCATGCATTACGCGACCGGCGGGAACGGGGCCGGCGCGGCAGCGGCATGACGCGCGCACGGGGAGCTCTTCCATCTCATCCCGGCATAATGCTTTGTCTCACCCGGGGGATTCAACTCGATGATTCTGGCATGCTCGAATGAGCGACGTTGTTTACAGGAACGCTGCGATGCTGATCCGGCCGCGGCCTCCGAAGATGCCGGCGACGAGATCGCACTTAGTTCTGAGCAGACATACAACTTTGCCGCGGACAATCGGGTCATTCTCGGAGAAGGTGCAGTAGTTTGCCTGGCCTTTGGCGATTACCAGGTCGGCTTCCTGTAGTTCTTTCTGACACCTCTTTGACATCTCCTCGAAACTCAGCCCGAGCGTGTCCGGACCGACCAGGATAACCTCGTCCGATACCTTGTCAAGCTCGACAGCCTTGGCGTCATCCATGGTTGCGTCGCTTGTTATTGGACCGCGTCGCACTCCGGACACTACATAGGCACCGAGACTTCTCATCTCATCGATGAGCAGCGCGTCCAAGGCTATTTCGCCGACATTGTCGTGAACGTAAAGTATTCTGGGCTTTTTGAGGATCTCCTTGTACAGTTCTGCGCTGTGATCGACCGCGAGGTTCTGTGCGGCCGATTCGAGCATTGCCTCGATTCGCGCGATGTCGAAGTCGTATCCCGTGCCGACAGTGCGAAAATCGAGTTTGTTCCCGGCGATAGCCCATCTCACGAAAAAGGTGAACCTGGCGAGCCCGCGCATTGCCGTAGCACGATGTTTCAGTTCCACCGCAAGCTTGCTGCCGACCTCGTTGCACTTCGTGCGCCTCAGTGCGAACGGTATCTTGGTCTTGCTCACCCGTTTGAAAACTCTGTGCACGCCCGTGATAAGCTTCGGTGGGGGCGAGTCCAATGAAAAGTTGTCGGCAAGATAGTGTAAAGCTTCGCGCAAAACGGCGCTTCTTAGCGTTTCGTCCGCGATCTCGGTGTCGACCGCGCCGCGTATGTCATCCACGATGCATGGGAGGCAAATTGATTCAGCTTTCATTTTCATTCACTCCGTTTGCCGGAGCCTTCGACCCGCCAGCGGCAGGTCTGCCGAGCATGCCGCTCGATCTCACACGATGCAGCCGAACCTTCCCCCCACAACGGTTCCATTCCGTGCGGTTTTATGGAATTCGCCCCGGATTCTCAGGTCTTGTTGACCGCCCTCCAATATATTATACACCATCTTTACCAACGACCGATAGAGGAAACGAAAGTGGATGCGCGTTTCCTACCGTGTTCGTGACGTTCATTTCCACTGTATACTCGCCTGCGTTCTCGTACGTGTGGACGACAGCAACCCCCCTTGCTTCTTGTCCGTCACCAAAATTCCAGGAGGCTCCGGAGACAAAACCGGCGCTGGAGTTCGTCCACCCGAAACCTCGCGGGTAGGCATCGCTAAGCGCGAGAGGCAGCCGGCCCGTCGGCATCAGCACGAGTTCGCGGGCATCGAAACGAGTCATCTCCGTGACGTTGGCAATGAGGTTGTCCGAGTATCTTAGCTCCGCGGGACAATCACCAAGAATGAACTCGGCGACGGTGTCGATGTTTGCCTCCAGGAAGGGTGGTGTTGCTGCGGGACCGTACACGGCGATACAGGCTTGAACCTTTTCCAGAAAGGTGATGTCGAAAGGAGATCCTAGAGCTACCACGAGCAGCGGTTTATCTAGCGAAACCAGGTGTCTCACAAGTGCTTCCTGTCCTCTCGGAAGCCGGTTGGTTGAGTACGTGCATACGATGATGAGATCGGCGTCTTTGGCCATAGGTTCGACCCTGGTAATGTCCTCTTTTGGGACGCTCCACTTATCGTAGACGGCGGCTCTTGACTCGAAATATGTCACGCCTTTCCGGTAGCGTTCGAGCGTTTTTGCCATCCGTTCGACGCCTATGACACCGGCCACGAACACGGAACTGTACACCTTTCTATCGAGAGGTAGTATGTTACCGTCGTTCTTGAGCAAGGTCATGCCGCGCTTCAGCATATCCCTGCTCTGGGTAAGGTTTGAAGGCTGGGCGCAGGTTTGCTGCGCGTTACGGAGATCGGGTGGCGCGGGTTCAAGCACTCCGTACTTCTGCTTGTATTTGAGAATTCTAAGCACCGCGGCGTCAAGCGTTTCCTCCGATATCTCGTTTTTCCTAACAGCGTCCACGATGTGACCGACCGTCGTTAGATGTCTCCAGTATCCTCCCACAGAGATAATGAGGTCGGCTCCGGCATTAACGGCTCGTACGACCGAGTCGTGCGGCGAAAAATTGTCGGATATGGTTTTGGCGGTGATAGTGTCCGCGATGATCAGCCCTTCAAAACCCCACATCTCGCGAATAAGACCGGTGAGCACCTCACGCGACAGCATAACGGGCAATCCGCTGGAATCCACCGTCGGAAGCGTCAGATCCGTCACTGCTATACCGTCCGCGCCCGCCGCCATTGCATCGCGGTATGGTTTCAGATCCGCCGCGCTGAGAGTCGGAATCCGTTTGATTATCCCGGGCAAAGCGTCTGGCTCTTTGATAGGGGGGTAGGGTACTCCCGGGAAACCGCTGAGTGCCGACAGGACACCGTTTTCCTGGAACCCTCTGATGCTTTCCGTTCCAAAACGCGACACCCAGTCCGGGCTGGAACCGAAGCGCGATGTAGCAAACCGGAACTTGCCATCTTCCGGGCTGATCTCGAGGTTCGGCGCGAGATTCACGGTGATTCCGGCCGACCGCATCTCTTTTGCCGCGATACAGGCGCTGGTGTAAGCGTTTCCCGGATCTCCCGTTGCCGCAATCGCCATCTGTGTTGGCATGAGCGTTAGACCGGTGCAGTCAGTGAGACGCTGTCCCATACCGCAGGTGTACCGCGCCACAACGAATGGTGGTATCTTGAGCTCGCTTTGTTCGGCAAAACCGTGCAGCTCGGAAATGAACTGCACAGCTTGAGACACGTTCGCCCAGTTGCCCCCGTACACGCCGCCGACGCCTACGTTCTTGACGAGTTCTTCGTCATCGCGGTTGGGGAAATTGATGCCGCCGAGACTCACGACAACCATCTGCGCCGCTTTCTGTTCGACGCTCATCTCGGCGAGCAACGCTGCAGGTCGAGTCGTGACCGGCTCAGGCGCGAACTCGGGCGGCGGTTTCCGCCTCCACAAGCCGCAACTTGCCGCCACAGTGCAGATGAGCACTACGATGAGTAGTCTTGCAGACCTATCTGGCATCGGCTACATCTCCGATCTGCTTTCTCCGCGTCTGAACTGCATTATCCAATTTCAGAAATGAGTTCACGGATAGTGTCACGTGCCGCGACGATATCTTCGACCGGGTTCTCTCCAACCTCGCGCTCAATAGTGAGGAAACCTTCATATCCAATGTCTGCCAACGCCGTTATGAACCGCTGGACGTCAACGTTTCCTTCACCGAACCGCGTTTCCACAAACCAGTCGTCGAACCTGACGGAACCGGTTCCTTTTTCCGCAATTTCCGTCCGGAGCTCCACTGGAGACCAGCACCCTTTCTTGATGCCGTCCTTGGCGTGGACGTGGACGATGTAATCCGCCAAAGTCCCGACGCCGGCTATCGGGTCGTCGCCGGCGACCATGACAAGGTTCGCCGGATCGTAGTTCACTCTTACAGACCCGGTTTGCAGACCGTCCAACAGCTTTTTCATGAGAGCGGCGGATTCCATTCCCGTTTCCGCCGCGAAAGAGACGCCGACTTTCTCACCGAACCCGCCGATTTCCTCGAGAGCGTGCACGATGCACTCGCGTTCGACATCGGTCCCTTCAGATTGTACCATGCCGATATGACCGGAAACCACGTGTGTGTGCAGATTTTCGGCCAGAACCAGTATCTCTTTGACCCGCTCGACGCGTTGTTCGACAGTGGCGGGATCGTCAAACCCGTCGACTTCGCCGACAAGAGCTGCAAGTTCCAGTTTGTTTGCAGCAACGAACTCGCGGAACTCGGCCCTGCCGCTTTGCGACAAGTTGTCGGGGGCGATCTCGCCGTGCGTAGCGTATACCTGAATACCGTCGAAACCCAGCTCGCGCGCTTTGACGATCCCCTTCTTGACTCCGAGTTTCAGGCAATCGACGAGAACACCGATCTTCATCCACTACCTCCTTATGCTGTTCGCGACACCTAGATAGAAGCTATGGTCCACCATGACCGCGCCACCGTCTTGATATTATACCCGCCCGGCGAGAAAATGCCAGAACAAATCTGCGTGTGCCCAGGTGTGTCTGTTCTGCCGTCACGCAAATGTTGGGCTTCAAACCGCAAGTGCAGGCAAGAGCCCACCCTGCGTGGCGAAAAAGTCCTTGCACTTTTCTGTTGACCGAACCGACCGGCTGCTGGTATGATTCTGAAGGTCGCCGAAGTGGCGGAAATGGCAGACGCGTTGCGTTCAGGGCGCAGTGGGCGAAAGCCCGTAGGGGTTCAACTCCCCTCTTCGGCACACCCTCATTTCCCTGTCTCCCAAGAATAGCAAGAGATACAAGCCGACAGCTCTTCCGAACCCTTGTTAATGCTGTACCTGCCGATTATCACGGGGTATCACGCTATATCACAGCGTATCATTATATCAAACTGAAATTCGCGCCGGAACGGTCAGAACGATGGTCAGAATCTGACCAAATCGAAAATCATGGTCAGTGTTTTGGTGGTACGGTGGCGCGCCCGGTGGCCACGGGCGATCTGGTGAAGACGCAGCAGGGATCGGTGCAGGCTGTCTTTGGAGCACCGTCCTTTCACGGCCGAACCGATCCCTGGCTGCGCATCGAAAGGACGGTGTGGAATGGAACAGAGGAGGATCCCGTATGAGTTTGTGCCGTTACCAAAAACGGTCATGGAGAAGCTGATGGAGACGGCTATCGCGGCGCAGTCGAGGCAAGTGCTCGATGCAATTCTGTGGAAGATATACCAGTATTCTGGAAATCGGAACGGAGGCAAAGACACGATCGCACTGAGCCAATTGGAGAAATTGACGGGACTCTCGAGGCGACGAGTCTGTGAGGCGCTGCAGGACCTTACCGGCCGGCATATTATTAGTGCGGTAAAGCGCACTAGAGAGCCTGCAACATACAGAGTGGTAACGGATTGCAGTAAGTGGAAGGTAGTGCGGAAAAACGCACTAGTGCGGAAAAACGGGAAGCCTAGTGCGTTAAAACGCCAAGGGGTAGTGCGGAAAAACGCACCCACAGAAGAGATCAGAACCACAGAAGAGATCAGAACCACAGAAGAGACAGACAGGGCCTCTAAAGAGGCTTGTCCGAGTGCCTCCGGCCCGTCGGACGTTCTCCTCTGCCCGAGATGCGGACACGAGGTCCAAGACGATGCGGGGAACCTCGAAACGAAATGGAAATGTTGTCCGAAGTGCGACACGCCGATGATCGACAAACCACGACGAAACCCCAAGAGAGATCACGAGGTCAAACGAGCACCACGTAAGCGGAAGGGGCCGCGGACACCCTATGGTGACCGTCGACGCAAACGAGAATATGTGTAGCCACACAGCTATCTGCGAACGCCTAAGAAACAGAGCAGGCCGTAGCAAATGCTGCGCGAAAAGCAGGGCTATTATGATGAAACTGACCGGGACGATCTCACTGGCTGGAGGGCCAAGGAGGAAGACCATCCCCTCCAGTGACTTGACTTTATGGGGACGGGAATCCGGGACGGGACAGGTCGTGCCGCGCGAATTACATCAAGAGGTAAAAAAGGAGGGTCGGTAGGGTGAAAACCGAGGACGTTGCGTTCATCGGCACGGACGACGACAGAGCATACGCTGTTCGGAAGTTGACCACGCGGACTGGTAAAGTGCTTGCAAACATGATGCTGCTCGAAAAGTGTGGGTTGTACCGACGCGACGGCCAGCCGGTGTTGGGGTTCAAGGTTGGGATATCGATCGAGGCAGAGTACATCCCGGAGTTGATAGACGCGTTGAAAACGTTTGTCGGGGAGGAGACACAGACATGAAACTGAAAGCGAAAATCCGAAACATGCGAGAGCGTCGGCGACTGCGTGAGTTCATCAAACGGCGCGGGGTCCGAGATCCGGTAGTCGGGGTCCTCAATCAGCAGTACGGGGAGATTAAAAGCCAAGTGCTGGAGCTCGAGCGGATCCTGGGGAAAACCGATCCCGTCAGTCTCGCTGGCCGGAACGTGCTCCGCACCATGCAGCCTTACATTCGAGCGTATCTCAATTTCGCTATCGAGATGGAGGCCGGTTTCGAGAATCAACAGGGGGTGATCACAGATGGCGATTGAAATCGGCGACGGTATAATCCGGTTCAAAGGGGACTATTCACAAGTCCAGTCGAGCCTCCAGAAGGCGGCGCCGGCGATGCGTCAGGTCGGGATGATCGCGACAGCGGCTGGCGCAGGTATGGCGGCCGTTATCGGCAGCGCGGTGAAACAGGCCGCATCGTTCGAGCAGGCGATCACCAACGCGGCAAGCGTAACAGGCAAGACTGGTGAAGAGTTCAAGATCGCCCGGGACAAGATGGAGGGGTTGGCAAAGACGCTCGGGCGAACCACGGTCTTCTCAGCGAAAGAGTGTGCCAATGCCTTCTACGATCTCGCGTCGAAAGGATTCGACGTTGCGAGCATGAGCGTGGAAGAGCTCACACCGATACTCGACCTGGCAGCAGCGACCCAAGCGGACCTGACATTCTCCACGGAGACAGTTACCGCAACCTTGCGGGCCTTCGGCATGGAGAACAAAGAGACGGCCCGAATCGCGGACGTGTTCACTAAGGCGTGCGGCATGACAGCAGCCAAGATCGATATTTTACGTGAGGGCATGAAGTACGTCGCGCCGGTCGCCAAAGCAGCGGGCGCTTCGTTTGAGGAGACTACAGGAGCCATTTCTGCCCTAGCAAACGTCGGCTACGAAGGGTCAATGGCAGGGACGGCGTTACGATCCACGTTCTCGGAGTTGATGTCGCCGAGTGACAAGTTCTGCAAAATCCTAGAGAGGCTCAAGCTGAACACTGAGGACGTGAACCTAACAAATCATACGTTCGCGGAAATTCTCGAGAAGCTGAAAGGCGCGGGCTTCACAGCAGCGGACGCGATGGACGTGTTCGGGCAGCGTGCAGGTCCTGCCATGGTGTCGTTGCTTGAGCAGGGATCGGGTGCGCTCGAGGGGCTCACAACGCAATTGAAAAACGCCGGCGGCACGGCGCACGAGATCGCCACGCTGCAATTGGATACGCTCGAGGGTCAAGGAAAGATCTTGAAATCGACTGTGGAAGCTCTAGCGCTTGAGCTCGGCAAAGCGTTGATACCGGCGTTGAAATCGCTAGCGGAGTGGGCGGCAAGAAACATCGGGCGTGCGGCAGAGTGGGCTGAGAAACATCCCGGCTTGACCAAAGCTATTGTCGGGACAGCGGCGGCGATTGCAGCGCTGCTGCTAGTGGTCGGGCCTCTTCTCACAATGGCAAGCCACGCAATAATCGTGTTCGGCGGTCTGAGCACGGCATTAGGCGCGGCGGGAGTCGCCGGGGCGGTAGGGACAGCGGGAGGAGCGTTCGCGGGTTTCGCCGCACTTCTTGGGCCGGCAGGAATCGTGATCGCCGCATTGACCGGCTTGTTCTTCATCCTACGCGCAGTGCACCGATCGTTGCTCGAAACAGGCGAAGCGCTCGAGGAACAGCAGCGCTCAGAGGAAGCAGTCGCAGCCAAACGGCAGGAGCTTCATGCGCAAGAACAGCGATTACGCGATGACGAACTCCACCAGCGTACCGGGTTCTCAGAACGAGCTATCGGTCTTATCCAGGAACAGCTCGAGAAAGAGACGGGTGTCGCGGTAGACCGGGAAGCGTTGGTACAACGGATCATCGAGTTGAACCAAAACCAGGAGATGTCGGTTACCCAGATGATCCAGACCATGAAGAACGAGATCAGCACCGGCGAAGCGACATGGTTCGGATCGCATACACGTATGGCGGAAGCGACGCGGCAGTGGAAAGATCAGGTTTCGGCACACTACGCGGAAGTCGGCCAACAGATCAATATGCTGGAAGCCGAGATGATGGCGATGGGGGGTCGGTCCTGGTGGATCGACATTTTCAACCGGATGAGCGGTTCGGTGAACGCCTGGCAGACACATTTCGGCCAGTCTATCGGATCGGCCCTGGTGAATATGCGCAAACTCAGAAGCGGGTCCGAGACGATTCTCGGCAACATCCCGATGATGGGTCTTGGCGGGACGGCCGGATGGGGGTTCGGGATGATGGAGTCCGGGTCGATGGTAACGGACGCCATGATCGCAAGGTTGAGAGCTATGGCCGCCGGAAAAGCCACGGCACCAGCGGCACCAGCGATGACGGCAGATATGGTTGCCAAACTCTCGGGTGCGAGCGCCGGAGCACCCTCTATCAGTGTCAGCATAGCAGAGTACGCGACGTTCAACGTGCGCAAAAACGAAGACATTGAGGACATCAGCAAGAGCCTGGCCGAACAGGTCAGAGACGTGCTGAGACAACAGGGCCAGCGGTTGGCGATATCGAGGGCGTGAGAGGAGAGAGCGATGCAGTTCGTGATAGAGGAGAGAGGGCAGCTTTTCAGGGAAGCCGCGGAGGGCAAAGGTCGCGCGGAGGTCATAGTGATCCGCCCGGGCTTCAACTGGGATCAGAGTCGTTACTATCCGGCTGAAATCTTGGCACGCGATCACGGCGTGTTTGAGGGAGCGCGAATGTACGCAGACCACCCGACGGCATCGGAGCAACGGGAACGGCCGGAACGGTCGATCCGGGACTTGGTGGGGTTCCTCGAAAACGTGCGGGTCGGGAAACGCGGGGAGATACGCGGGACGGTGCGCGTGGTGGCAGAATGGTTCAAAGGGTTGCTCGAGGGGCTCAAAAAACAAGGTCTTCTCACACAGCTTGGAGTAAGCGTCAACGCGGGCGGGACCGGGAGAAAGGGGAAGATTCAGGGCGTGATGACCGGGATCGTCGAGGCGATTGACAAATGTCTCAGCGTTGACTTCGTCACGCAATCGGGTGCCGGCGGGATGGTAGAACTGTATGAGTCGGCCCACAACGGGACAGGAGAGGAGAGAGACGAAATGTCAGAGAAACGAGAACAGGCAAGAGCGCTTTTCCAGGAAGCGCGGCGGATAGTCCGCCTACAGGGCATGACAGAAGAGGAGATCGACCGCGTGGCCGCACGGTTCGTGGAAGGCCGCGACGGTATCGATCTCGGGCTGGAAGAGGACGTGGATAAAGAGTTGGCGAAACAGCTGGAACGGCTCGGGATGAGCGAATCTGCAGCGAAGCTGGTGGCCTTGAGAGGCTAGAGACGATGGCCTGGTTCAAAGGTAACAATCCGGTCGGAGCGTACACAGACGAATGGGGCCGAATAATGTGCGAGATCCTGTACGCGACGAATGAGCGTGAAGCCGCCCTGGGAATGAGCAAGACATCCTGGGGTGACGGCGCTATCGGAGCCGACCCTGGTGTTGATGCTCTCGATGGTAGAGCGATTTCGGTGACAGACGATGCCTACGTGGATGCGCGTGCACTAATTGTCGAGTGGAAGTATGCGATCTTAGGGATATTGGAGAAATCGACATGGCCCCACTTCGTCCACAAGGTGACTTACGACGCCATGACACCGGGGGAACTCTACACTGCATCCGGTGCGAACTACAGCGGCGGATTCGAGGACTTCTGGGCGACA
>Ga0180438_10003855_pt1 | contig 22173 bp, 14 predicted proteins | sample SS_ome_12_FD_132455 | JGI IMG/M metagenome (GOLD analysis project Ga0180438, IMG submission 132455) | Hypersaline lake sediment archaeal communities from the Salton Sea, California, USA - SS_3_D_2 metaG | ecosystem: Environmental > Aquatic > Non-marine Saline and Alkaline > Hypersaline >...
ACGCTGATGGCTTACGCAGAGGAGGGCAGCGAGGCCGAGATGAGCCCCAGGGAGTTGGAGCTCAAGAAATTCGACGAGGCCGAGAAGTACTTCGCGCAACCCGGCCCGAAAGACACCGAGTGGGACAATCAGTATCGCTCCTTGATACAGCTAAACGACAACGCCGTGTCCAAGGGCTTTCCTTCTCACGCCGACGCCGTCGCTCAAATCCGTGCCGACGCGGCCAAGGGCCCCGAACAGCTCAAGATGCACAAGCACTACGTTCTCTTCATCGTACACGGCTCGAAGAAGTACCGCCCCGACGAGGCGACCCAGTGGCTCAGGAAGCTTTGGTTTGACCTCGTCGCGCTTGAGTTCGGAGAAGAGCCCGGCCCTGCTGCCCCCGTGGAGGCTTCCATGCCCGAGGAGAAAGAACACCCCTTCGAGGGGGACCCGCGTCTCACCATCTACCGCGACGTGGCCTACAGCAAGATCGACCCCAAGCTCCAGAACCTCGACGCTTACATTCTCAAGTCAGAGAAGCCTACCCCCGTTCTGATCGAAGTCCACGGAGGCGGCTGGCGTCGCGGCGAAAAGAATGCCTTCGGCTCGTACGGCGGACTGATTGAGAAGGTTCGCGATAGCGGCATATCCGTTGTCTCCATCAACTACCGCCTCACCCCGGAATCCCAATTCCCCGCGCAGGTGGAGGACATGGCCCGCGCCGTCCAGTTCATTCGCTCCAAAGCGAAAGAATGGAACATCGACCCCGCCCGCATCGCTTCCATCGGAGGCTCCGCAGGTGCTCATCTCTCCGCATGGATTGGCCTTCACGACGACATGGCCAACCCCGAGAGTGACGACCCCATCGAGCGCCTCTCCACCCGCCTGACTTGCTTCGTCGACCGCAGCGGTCCGATGGACCTCACCCGCGTCAGGCCCACCATCCTGTCAGGGCGAGAGGCTAGGGGAGAGGACTTCGCCAACGCTTTCACCCAGGGCTTCGGCACGACGAACGAAGGGTATGAGACCGATCCCGAAGTCAAAAAGCGCGTGCGCGACGCGTCCCCGCTCTTCTATGTGACCCCCGACGATCCCCCCGCCTTCATCATGCACAACGGCCCCGCAGAGTGGCAGACGCGGGATCATCCTCCCGTTCCCGACATGATCAACGACCCTCACTCCTACCTTCACGGTGCGCTCCTAGCTGATGCGATGGAAGACGCCGGCATCGAAGTCGTCAGGTACATCAAGCCCGACATCGCCCAAAATCGCGAGAAAGGCACCGAAGCGACACTTGCGTTCCTCAAAAAGCACCTCAAAATAGAATAGGAGCCCGCCTTCGCGGGCAAGTGAAGATTATTCGGCGCCGCCGGGCTTCCCAGGGTCTGGCGGCGCGTTCTTTCTCATGAAAGGGGGAGGCAAATGGCTGAACGCACACGCGCAGTCACAATGAAAGGGAATCCGCTCACCCTCGTCGGTAATGAACTCAAGATCGGCGACGCGGCCCCGGACGCCGCAGTTCTCGACAACGAGCTCAACCCCGTTCAGATTTCCTCCTTCAAAGGCAAGGCCCTCATCATATCCTCCGTTCCCTCGCTGGACACCTCCGTCTGCGACATCGAGACCCGGAAGTTCAACGAGGAAGCCTCCCGCCTCGGCCCGGACGTTCAGATACTCACCGTCAGCATGGACTTGCCCTTTGCCCAGGCCCGCTGGTGCGCAGCTGAAGGAGTTGACAAGGTCAAGACCCTCTCCGACCACCGCGACGCCGCCTTCGGAAACGCCTACGGAGTCCTCATCAAGGAACTCCGACTCCTCGCCCGCTGCATCTTCGTCGTCGACAAAGGTGGCGCCATCCGCTACATCCAGCTCGTCCCCGAACTCTCCAACGAACCCGACTACGAATCCGTCCTCCAAGCCGTTAAGGGGCTTGGGTGAGAATGTGTCCGCACTGATGTGAGCGGGACGGTGCTGCAGTGACAACCCCATCCTAGCCAATTCCCGGTCGATTTGCGTATTCACAAAAAAACCCCACTCGCCCGCCTGTGGCGAATGGGGTTCTGACTGTCATCCGGTCTTCCGACTTACGGGCTTGGTGTAGATGTCCCCTTGAGGTACAAGTCTCCGCTCGGGGAGAAATATGCGACCGGCGTGCCGGACATGTTCTTGATGACCAAAGAGCGCACGGGCGGGCTCAGCGTGCTCTGATTCTCATACACGTACCCCGCAAGCACCAGATTGCCGCTCGAGTCAATCGTTGCGACCACCGTTCCCCCTGTGCCCTTGACTACCAACTGCGACCCTGGCGCGGCTGCGGGCGAGCCGTTCTCGGTAATCGTCCCTGCAAGCACCATGTTCCCCGAACGGTCTATCGTTGCGACCGTGGCGGCGGACATGTTCTTTATCAGGAGTGTCGAGGGCGCTACTCCGATGGAAATGTACGCGGTCATTGACGCCCCGGAAGCCGACACGGCGGAAACGTCGATAGCCGTTGACGTCCCGCTATAAAGCCGCGAGTTCGGCGTCGTCGCGTCGTCGAAGTCGGTTACGTGCCCCGAGTAGTAGCAATGGTAGCGGTTGGCGCGATAGGTTTCCGTATCCAACTCGCTGTAGCCGACGAGTCTTTCGTTTGCCTCCTCCAAGTCGACCCACTTGTGGTTCTCATTCGTGTTGTCTGACATCGAGTTGTCGATATGCCAGATGGCTAGTCCGCCCCCGCCTGCTCCGCCGGGACTCGTCGAGAACCAGCGATAAAGCCCCGCATCGAATCCGCTCAACTGCCGGTTCTCGATCAGGAAATACTGGTTCGGATCCGAGGTCGTCATCTTAAGACAGTGGTATCCCGACGAGCTGGTCTCGTTAAGCACATACGTGCCGTTGACGGGAATGATTACGGGAACCGTGAATCCCAGGAATTCCTTCGACCACCCGCACATGTGCGTGGGAGAAGCCCCCGAGTAATCGCCGGACGCTGCCCCCCAGGATCCCGATCCCATAACTCCGTACCCGCCGATGCCCTCCGAGCCGCCATCAATGTCGTAGAGGTCGGGAAGTCCAATGTCATGCCCCAGTTCGTGACAGAGGATTCCAATCGTTGCCATGTGTGTCCCGTGAAGTTCGCCCTGCTGCGTGTAGCCTCCCCCGTACGACCAGCCTGCCACGTACTTACCGTCCAGTTGCGGTGGTGGCACAGTACCGAACAGGGACCAACGATGTCCCCAGACGTTTGGGACGTACGAGGCCGAATAGGAGCGCTCGTAGCCGGCGAGGATTGTGACCACATGCAGTTCGCTTGTTGACAGTCCGCCGCTGGAATCGGTGTCGAAGCTCGCGAAGTTGACGAACGAGTCGGCGGCGATCAACGCGTCTCGAACAACCTGCCTATTTGCGTCGCCGGTGCTGCTTCCCGTGTTCGGGTGGACGTAGGGGAGTGTGACAACTACTATTCCGTCGTTCGACGTACCGTGCGATTCGTTCGCCGCGCTGAAATAGAATGAGTTGTAGGAAATTTCGTCGTAGTATGTGCGAACCGTCTTTCCCGAACCCCCGAAGAACGAACTCGCCCAGCTCGAGACAGTGGTGCTGAGCGTACGGTCAGAGAACTGCACCAGAAGCACCAACATAGGCTGCGGGCTCGAAGGTGCCCCCGAGGGCCCAGGCGGTGCCTCATCCAAACGCGGGGTAGCAGCCACGGCCCCCGCAAGATTCGCCACATCCGACAGAGATGCCGCAGCGGGAGGAGCCTTATCTATGCCCACCTTCGCCGCTGTCGGAGTCAAAGCGCCCGCGCTCATCGCCGCGTAGTACCAGTACCCGTCGGCGCCGAGCGTGATCAGCGCCTCGTCGCTGCTGACCCAGTTCTTCCACTCGTCCCCTCCCTGACGGGCGACAAAGGTCGTGCCGTCCGGCTGGGTGTACACCATTGCCTCGTCCAGCGCCGGTACCGCCGGTGCGTAAGACGCCGGCATGAGAACTGCCACGGCAACTGCCAGCAGCAAAGCCAGCGCGCTCGTCGCCCTGCGCTGCCGCGCAACCCCGTGCACTCGATAGTCCTGACAAGAAGTGCTCACTTTCCGTCCCCCTTCGCCTGGTGAAATGCTATGACGAATCGCGTGACCACGCGTATGATTGCAGAATCGACCCGCGCATGATCGGATACAGTCTCGCGCCGGGTCGCATCAAATCCCGTCCCCCATCTCAAGTGTCCCGCTCTGGCCCCATAGTTCATTAAATTGCAGACCACGGCCTATGTCAAGAACAAGCCCTGGGCGGCCCCTCCTCCCGCTGATCCATTCGGACAATTCCCGCGGATACTCAATGTCGGTAGTCCAGTTATCAATCAAAAAGGCAGGACCTCACATGAACCCGAAGTCCTGCCCTATGTGACCCCGACGGGATTTGAACCCGTGTTACCAGATCGAAAATCTGGAGTCCTAAACCAGGCTAGACGACAGGGCCTATACTTCAGTTGTCGGTGAGGACAGGAGGACTCGAACCTCCGACCCACGGCTTAAAAAGCCGTTGCTCTACCAACTGAGCTATGTCCCCTCAGACTTCCATCAGCTCGTTGACTTTGGCATCGAGAACCTTCTCCACGTCTTCGATGAACTTGTCGGTGAGCTTCTGGATCTCGTCCTTCCCCCGGTACGCATCGTCCTCTGCGATCTGCCCGCTGCTCTTCGCTTTGTCTACGTGCTTGTTCGCGTCGCGCCGTATGTTCCGGATCGCCTGGCGGCTCTGCTCTGCCAGCTTCTTCACCGCCTGTACCGTGTGCTTTCTCGTCTCCTCGCTCAGCGGCGGTATAGGCAGACGAACAAGCTTGCCGTCGGATGTTGGATTTATGCCTAACTCCGACGTCATTATCGCCTTCTGTATCGGCCCGATCGCTGTCGGATCGTAAGGCTTTATCACTATCAGCCTCGGGTCCGGTATCCCGATGTTCGCAATCTGTCTCAGCGGCGTCATGCTTCCGTAGTACTCCACTCGGATGTTCTCAACCAAGCCGGGCGTCGCCCGGCCCCCGCGGATCCCCCTAACCTCCTCCTTGAACACTTCCAGCGTCTGCTCCATCTTGTCCTCGGCTTCCAGTTGGATGTCGTCAAGATCCATCAGCGCCGCTCCACACCAGAGTGCCGATTTCTTCACCCCGCACGGCCCGAAGTAGGTTGGAAAGGGGCCTCAGACTGAAAACCCGGATCGGGATGCTGTGCTCCCTGCAGATGGCCACAGCCGCCCCGTCCATGAAGCCCAGTTGCTTCTCCAACACCTCCGCGTACGTGATTCTATCATACCTTTTCGCGTCCCGGCAAGCATTGGGGTCGGCGGAATAGACGCCCTCCACCTTCGTTCCCTTCAGCAGCACTTCCGCTCCAAGCTCCGCCGCCCTCAACGCCGCCGCAGTGTCCGTCGTAACGAACGCATTCCCCGTACCCCCAGCCAGCAGCACCACGTCGCCCGACTCAAACGCCTCAGCCGCGACGTGCGGGTCGTGCGCCTCGACGAACCCATCAATTCTCACCGCGCTCAACGCCCTGACCGGAACGCACACGCTCTCCAGAGACGCCCCGAGCCCAAGCGCGTTGATTACCGTCGCGATCATCCCCATCTGGTCGGCGCTTATCCGATCGAAACCGAGCGCCTCCAGGTCTTTCCCCCTGATCAGGTTCCCTGCCCCCACCACGACGGCGAGCTTGCACCCGAGTCTGTGGACTTCGGCGATCTGCTCGGCAAGGGGAAGGAGTGCGTCAGGCGCGATGCCCAGCTGCCCGGGCGTCGAGAACATCTCGCCGCTTGTCTTCAGAACCACTCGCTGGTACGCCATAGCGGAGAGCTTTCGGGATCAGTCTGTCAACGCGTAGCGGCAAAACCGCCTTACTACGATGTTCTCTTTCGTCTTGGTGATCAATTCGTTGAGAAGATCCTTAACCTTCTTCGAGTCGTCCCGTATGTACGGCTGGTCCAGAAGGCACTTCTCCTCGTAGAACTTCTGCAGCTTGCCCTCAATGATCTTCTCGACGACGTGCTCGGGCTTGCCCTCTATCTGCGCGCGATAGATCTCCTTTTCCTTCTCGACCACTTCCTCCGCCAGGTCCTCTCTCGAAACCGACAGCGGCGCAGCCGCCGCAACCTGCATGCACAGTTCCTTCAGGAGATCCTGGAATTCAGAGTTCCGCGCAACGAAATCCGTTTCGCACCGCAGCTCCACCATCGTCCCTATCGTCCCGTTCATGTGGATGTACGAGCCAATCGCCCCCTGTGATGTCTCGCGTGCGCCCTTTCTCTCGGCCGTCTTTATCCCCTTTTTTCGGAGACACTCGATCGCCTTCTCGATGTCCCCCCCCGTCTCCGTCAGCGCTTCCTTGCACTCCATTATCCCTGCCGCGGTCTTGTCTCGCAGCTCTTTCACCAGTTGCGCCGAGATCTTCACGTCTGCCATTGTGCGGGGTTCCTCCTCCTACTTCTTAGAATCCTTCTCATCGCGTCGCTCAGATTTGGGCTTCGGCGCTGTGGCCGTAGCCGTTGCCGCGGCCTCTTTCCCTTCGGCAGCCTCCGCGCCGCTCGCCCCGCTTCCTTCTCCAGTTTCCTTGGCTTTCGGCGCTGCCGCGGGACGCTCCGGCACCGCTTGCCCTTCCGTCCTCGCAGCCAGACCCTCCATGATCGCATCCGTCAGCTTCGACAGAATCGCCTGAATCGATCGCATGGCGTCATCGTTCGCAGGGATCGGTATGTCTATCCTATCGGGGTCTGAATCGGTGTCGAGGATGCCAATCACGGGGATATTCAGCCTGTTTGCCTCTCTAACCGCAATGACCTCCCGCCTTGGATCAACGATTATCAAAACCCCCGGCAGCTTCGACATGTTCCTTATCCCGTGAAGGTTCCGCAGGATCCGCCGCTTCTCGCGCATCAACCGCGATATCGCCTTCTTGCTGTATGTCCGCAGCGTTCCGTCTTCCTGCATCCTCTCGAGTTCCTGAAGCCTGTTCAGACGGCTCCGGATCGTATCATAGTTGGTCAGCGTTCCCCCCAACCACCTCTCGTCCACGTAGTGCATGCGGCATTGCTCGGCGTTGGCGAGGATGGTGGTGCGCGCTTGGCGCTTCGTTCCCAGGAACAGCACGTCCCCCCCCTTGGCAGCTAAATCGGAGAGGAACGTCATGCCCCGAATCATGCCCTTTATCGTCTCGCGCAAATCTATTATGTGAATCTGATGCCGCTTGCCGAATATGTACGGCAGCATCTTCGGATTCCATCGGCTCACCCTGTGCCCGAAGTGAACTCCTGCTTGCAGGAGCTCCTTCACGTCAATGTCCGCCAACCGTCACCTCCTTGGTGAATGTTCAAATAAAGAGCGGGGGAAGGACCTGCCAAAAGACGACACTACCCACCGTAAATCTGGAGTTTACATTCACATACGCACACTGTCAATCCCAAAAACCAATCCCCCCTCTGCCGGGCTTCCGCCCAGTCATCATCGGCATTCGACTCGCTTCCCGCCTTCCGCGCCCTTCAACCCAACCCCCCAACACGACACAACGGTTGACGCCGCCCCTCCCAGACCCGATAAATAGTCTGCAACAACACGACCACACCCCTGCTGAAGCGAAAGGGAGAACGCGAATTGCGCACCGTGATTGATCTGAACGGCGAGTGGGCTTTCCGGATGCTTCCGACCGACAAACACCACGCCGGGGAGCAGCACACATCATCAGTCCCCGACCCGGCTCCCCCTACATCCTCCGGCTCCCACTTCCTCAGGGCGCACGTGCCCGGCTGCGTTCACCTCGATCTCTTTCGTGCCGGTCTCATCCCCGACCCCTTCTTCGGCACGAATGAGCACGAGGTGAGATGGGTACACGAGCAGGACTGGCTCTACCGAAAGCGATTCGATGTCGGTCCCGACGTCCTTTCCCGCGAGCGAGTGGACCTCGTCTTCGAGGGGGTCGACACCTTCGCCGACATTGCGCTGAACGGCAAGCGCGTCGGCTCGACCAACGACATGTTTGTTCCCTGGTGCTTCGACGTGAAAGACTTTCTCCGCAAAGGCGAGAACGAACTCGAAGTCACCTTCCACTCCGCCACAGCCGAGTCGATGAAGCTTGCAGAGAAGTGCGGCGAGCTGAGGGGGCCCTATGACGACCCCCGTTGCGTCCACACCCGCAAGGCCCACTACTCCTACGGCTGGGACTGGGCGCCCCGCCTTCCAACTTGCGGGGTCTGGAGAAATGTCCGCTTGGAGGCTTGGGACTCGGCCCGGTTGTCAGGCGTCCGTTACGAAACCAGCCTTGCTGAAGGGGCTGCCGCCCTCCGTCTGCACATCGAGATTCAGTCAACTGCACCTCAGACCCTCCGCGTTGCTGCTTCGCTTTCGCGCAATGGCGTAACAGCCCAGTCCCGTACGGATGTCGAGGTCACACCCGGATCGAATGAGGCTCACCTCGAGATGGTCATCGAGAACCCCGACCTATGGTGGCCTAACGGAATGGGTGAGCCTGCTCTATACTCCCTCCATGTGACGCTCGAGCATGACACCCATTCCCTCGACGAGTTGGCCGCGAACGTGGGCTTGCGAACGGTCACCCTTCTTGAGCGCGACGAGCAGGACAACCCCTGCTTCATCTTCGAAATCAACGGGCGAAAGGTCTTCTGCAAGGGGGCTAACTGGGTCCCCGCCGACAGTTTCCTCCCGCGCATCACTCCCGAGACTTACGACGCCCTCGTTAGCATGGCGCGCGATGCGAACATGAACATGCTCCGCGTCTGGGGTGGTGGCATCTACGAGGACGAGGCCTTCTACAATGCTTGCGACCGGCACGGGATCATGGTGTGGCAGGACTTCATGTTCTCCTGTGGCGAGTACCCCGAAGCCGACGACTTCCTCCAAACGGTGAAGCGCGAAGCTGAGCTTGCCGTATCTCGCCTCAGACCCCATCCCTCAGTCGTCGTCTGGTGCGGGAACAACGAATGCCTCTGGAACGTCTGCGGCCCCAAGGCGAGCGGCTGCTCGGGCTCCGGAGAGTCAATCTACTACAAAATCCTGCCCGAAGTCTGTTCCAGACTTGATGGCACGCGCCCCTATTGGCCGGGGAGTCCGGCCAGCACCCGCGACACTACCGAAGACCCCGACCGTTGCGACATCGGCGACCAGCATCTTTGGTCCGTCTGGAGCGGCTGGCTCGACTATTCGGCCTACGCCAGGTTCGATGGCACTTTCCTCAGCGAATTCGGCATGCAGGCTCCTCCCCACATAAAAACCATCGCGTCTTTCACCCACCAAGCTGATCGCCACCCCCAAAGCCTCACGCTCGAACACCACAATAAGCAAAACGAAGGCCCGGAGCGAATCTTCCGCTTCCTCGCCGGACACTTCAACGTTCCATCAAACCTGGCCGACTTCGTCTACGTCGCGCAGCTCAACCAGGCCGAGGCGCTCAAGTGTGGCGTCGAGCACTGGCGCAAAAACATGTATCGCACCGCCGGTGCCCTCTTCTGGCAGCTCAACGACTGCTGGCCCGTAGTGAGCTGGTCCGTCATTGACTACTACCTCCGTCCTAAAGCAGCCTACTACTACGCCCGCCGGTTCTTCGCTCCTGTCATCCTCGTGATCGAGAGGGAAGGGGACGCGATAGGCATTTCGACTGTTAGCGACCGCCGTGACCCTTTCAAGGCCCGGCTGGAAGTGAGACATATATCAACTCGGGGAGAGGAACTCTCTACCAGTTCGCATGACATTGAAGTCCCACACGGAACCCGCCTTTCCGCGGAGATCCAATGCACTCTCGTCCGACCTGGAGAGGAGCTGATCGCGGCGCGCCTCCTCGAACGCGGCCACCCGATCGCTCAGGAAACACTCCTCTTCGCAGAACCCAAGCACCTTGACCTGCCGCCCGCGCAGATAAGCTGGCGTCTCGTCGAAGATACCGAAGGGCCCCCTACCTTGACACTCTCAGCGAGCCGCTTCGCCAAAGCCGTTCGCCTGGACATCCACGGCCTGGACGCCCGATTCAGCGACAACTACTTCGACCTGGTCCCCGGCTGGGAGAAGTCCGTGCAGCTTCATCTCCCTCCAGGCACCGCCCTCAACAACCTACGAGGGGGCCTCTCCATCATCCACCTGGGCCTAATCGATTGACGATGCCCGCTCCCGTCTGAGGTGGGGTAACTCGCGCGCCCCCTTTTTTGTGCTTGACTTGCTAGGAGTGCCGGGATAATCTCGCCATGGTGCAGCGACTGGCTTCGGGGATCGGGCTGCGGGGCTCTGAATCCCGGAAGGCGCGGACAGTACGAAACGCAGGTGGCCATAAGCTAAGGCTACGACGGGTTTTCGCAACGCAGGCCCGAGCCTGCCGGAGGGCAGCGCTCGCTGGCATGATATCCATGCCCTCACGGGAGGCGTTGCGATGACGGCTGCCAAAGCCAAGAAGCGAAAACCCGTAGACTACAAGCGCATTGGGTGGGGGCTCGGCTACTTCGGCATCCTAGGGCTGCTCTGGGGAGTCTGGTTTGGTTTCCTCCGCCCGGAGGAGTCCGGCAGCCATGTGGTGTTCGACTCTCCCGCCTACCTCCAAAGCAACCTATCCTCTCTTCAAACGGCAAGCGGAGAGGACGCGCCACCTCTCCTCAAGATCCCCTTCGCCGTTATCCGCGACAGCGTGACTTCTCTCCGTGGGCGCGCGCGCAAGAAGTACGCAGACATGCTCACGGGCAAGCGTGTGCGATGGGCCGGCTGGGTGCGAGAACTCAGGGAGCACAAGAGTCGCGGCTTCCGCCTCTACGTCGACATGGACGTGACGTCTTCCCCCGAAGACGAGCCCGACGTATTCTTCTCCGTATCGGCCGACGAGGCCGCCGCCCCCAAGCTGGGTCTCCCCGTAATCTTCGAGGGAACCATCGAGTCCGTCTCGATCAAGGGGCAGTGTATCATCAAGCTCGAGAACGCCACGGTCATCCGCCTGGCCAGGTAGCAGGCTCGCAGCGCACTCCTAGAATAGCCAACAGCGACCAGCTCAAAGAGATGTGGCGGTATGAATCTTCCCGGACGGTATTAGTCGAACTGCCACACGATCGAGAGTCCCGTTCGGAAATGCGAATCCCACCGCGACCTTGGCCGACATCGCGTCGAAGAGCCTATCCAGCCGTAGGGCCGGATCCGGTGGTGATGTCGGCTGTCGTGCCAGCGATATATCGGGACCCCGCACCCAATCCCCCAGTGCACGTATGGATCCGAGTCCCACACAATCGACGTCCCAAGCCCGACGCCATGGTTGCTTATGTACAGGCGGCTATTGATGGTGGGGTCGCCGCTGTCCTTCTTGACGTGCTTTGACCGAGCGCTCTTCACCTTCGGAGAAGGACACACCGGCTCGTAACTGCGCACGTTCGTACAGGCCGCCTCATTCAGCGCCCAGTTGCTTGATTGCATGCTCGCGCTGCCGACCAGACCCGTTGCGCTGACCGATTCGCCGCGCCCATACAGCGTCACCGTGCAGAGCTTATCCTTCTGAGCGTACAGCGCAGGGATTCTCGTCGAACCTCTGAGCGTGTGCTTCCCGCTTCTAATCGCCGGCTCCACCGGATGCCATTCGCTCACCAAGCAGCGGCCATCTGCATCGGACACCTCGACCTTCACCTTGTCGAAGTTATCCCCGTGCAACCGGCTCGCGTCGACCGACACCTCCCAGTCCACGCTCGGGGTATCGGAACAGGCCCTCCGGGCGCTAACCCCAACCGCCTCCTGCTCGCCGTCTCCGGCAAAGCAGGGAAGGGCCGCCACAAAGGCCGCCAGGACTACTAAAGGCATGTATCGAAAGACCATTGTTGACCCTCCCTCCGCACCTGCGCAGCGGGATTCGGGAACTCACTTCCTACCCCAAGTTTACCCCGTACAGCACGCGGCGCAAGTCCAACCACGGCAATAAGTACGGGATTTCCGGCGGGACACTCTCTCAGGGTTAAAGAGCCGCAGGAGCCGTTCCCCACAGCGGAGCGTATGATCTGCAGCCGATCAACCCCGCTCCTGCAGCATTTCCGCCCTCTGCTCCCTGTTCCTGGCGGAACACCCCCCTCATATCGTCTCCATAGCACGCATCCGATCCCCTGTCAAGCGGAACTTCCCAACTTCCCGCAACCCTCTTTTCTCCATCGAAAACGGCGTCTGCCGTTCGCCGGACGCCGATAATTGGTTCCGCTGCATCCCAGGCCTCAAAATGGCCTCCCCTCAACTTCAAGCGCTGCAACACGGAGGGGGCAGGAGCTTGGCCTCCCTGGAACCACTGGTTGTTCAATGTCGAACGGCGCCCGCGCAGCACTAGTGTGCCGGAAGTCCCACGCACACGCGAAAACCTATAAAGCCGTTGCCCAGCGGCTGATCGTGGTAATGGCGCTCAAATGACCTGCAATCTGCGTATCTGCTCGACCACGAGCCGCTCCGAATAACCCGCCACTTGCCGTTGCGCGGGCCCGGCGGATCATCCACGGGGCTCTTAGAGTAATACTTCTCATCGTACCAGTCCTCGCACCACTCAAAAACGTTTCCGTGCATACCGTACAGCCCCCAGGCGTTGGGAGGCCTGGTTCCCACAGGGTGTGTCCTCTTTCCGCTGTTGTCCAAGTACCAGGCGTACCGCCCGAGTTCGCCGGCATCCTCCCCGAAAGAGTACGCCGTAGTGGTCCCGGCCCGGCACGCATACTCCCACTCTGCTTCCGTGGGAAGCCTCAGGCCGTTCCCAGCCTTTGCCAGAAACTCCTGGCAGTTATCCCACGAAACCCACGCGATCGGTATCCGAGGATCTCCCTTAAGATACCTCTCCATCATTGTCTGCCAGGAGTCGCTGTCTTTGAAGTGCCAAAGACCGCTTCCCATCACAGCTTGCCACTGCTCCTTGGTGACCTCGTACTTGCCGAGGTAGAAAGGCTTCGTTATCCGTACCTGGTGCGCCGGCATCGCCTCCGGCCGATGGGCATCTGACCCCATCATGAACACACCCGCGGGGATAAACACCATCTCGATGCCCGTTTTCTTGTGGACTACCTCTTCGGCCCAGCCGGTGTTGGCGTAAGGCTCGGCTCCCTTGTCGGGGGCTGCAACAAATCCGACTGGAAAGCGCAAATCAAAAGCTTCTGCTCCTGTCCCTGAGCTGGTCGCAGGGGTCAATATCCCCTCCCTTGCCCAAGCAGGCAGGAACAATATCAAGAGTGCCAGCACCATACCAATCGACACGCACATCTTCATCGCCCACCTCCCGTCGACATGTGACGGCCAACGCTTCTGACGCGGCTGACTTTGCGCCATTCCGGACCGCCTTCCTAGGCCTCGGGCATATTGGCGGGTCCAGGGCTTTACGTCGATGTTCTACTCTCCGCCTTCCCGGAATCATAGGAGCCGCACCCAAGGCGCCCTCGCCTCCCTACGGCCTACCTGAGTCCCCCTCGCGCTCGGCTTTCTCCAGTCCTGTCGGAGGCATCTTCACGTCCTTCTCCCCCAACAGGTACTTCCGCAAGAAAGCTTCCTCAGGGGCGTCATACCCTCCCTTATCCTCTAGATTTCCGATGAAGATTTCGGCTGTCCCCCCCGCTTCTTTCAATCGCTTGTAACCGTGAACGCCGAAAGCATGGTGGTGATGGGCCCAATTCGGCTTCGGATTCGGCCCCGGTGGAGGATTGTAGTTGTTCAAGAACAGCGTCGGCGGATCGTCGGGTGACATGTACGTTACCGGAGACAGGAGCTTGTAGATCCGCGCCATTTCTTCCGGATCGTCCAGGACGTCGCCGAACAGCATCTCGTAGTAATTGTCCAGCGACCACACAGGGGTGAAGGTCTTAATGAACTCCGGATCAAAATTCGTCGGCCCGCTCCGGCTTATGACGCACGCCACCTTCGGCGACTTGGGATGAAATCCGACCCACATCGCCAAATGCCCGCCTGAGGAACGCCCCGTGACGCAGATCCTGTCCGGATCGACGTTCCACTCAGCTGCGTGCTCCTTGATGTAGCGTACCCCGTTTTGCACGTCCTCCACCTGCGCCGGGTGCGGGAACTCCTTGACGGTCCGATGGCTGACGACAGCAAAGGCCAGCCCCAGTTTCTGATACGGTTCCCGGGTCGGCGGCATTTTCTCTATCGGACCCGAAGCCCATCCCCCGCTGTGGATGTAGATCAGCAGCGGACGCGCCGGACCGTCAGGGTAGTAGTTGATCGCGACGCTCTGCGACGGATGCTCGCCGTATTGCACACCAACGGCCGTTTCGCACGCAGCAACTGCCGCCTTCGTCTCTTCGACCTCCGCTTGGGTATCTGCCGCCGTCGCTTGGCCAAGCAAAGCCGCGGCGACCAGCAAAGGAATCAGCGCTCCTTTCATTTCTTCCTTCTCCTGTCTCTGAGCCCTTTCTCGTAAGACCTCGTCCGCGGTGCCTCCGCCGGCAGCCGCCGAAACCGAAAGCCGATCATAGACAATCCCCACCCCAACTTCAACCACACCAGCAAGAAGGGGAGGGTATCAGCGCGAAATGACGGGGCGCGACATGGCAGCCGCCAACCGCCCGGCTTCTCGAAAACAGTAACCCTATGCGATGTGACAAGCACCTCCCTGCGAAGGTGCACGCCGAAGGAGCCAACTCAAACCCGCAATCAGGGGAGCCCCAGGCACGCGCGAAAACCTATCGCGGGTGTCCTCCCGCCGCCGCCCCGCTGGCGAGTTGCAGACCGGCACCCCTCGGCCCCGCTCAGGTGCGACCCGCCGCGGACAATCCGCAAATCCCCGCTACCCGTCGCAACAGGATCACTTTCCGGACTCCGCTCGTAGTATTGGGGGTCCCAGCAATCCTGGCACCACTCACACACGTTGCCGTGCATGTCATGTAGCCCCCACCCATTCGGTGGAAGACTGCCGACGAGTGTACTCCTTGGGCGGTAATCCTTCTTCGCCGCGCCTCCTTTCGGAGGAGAACTAGCCGGGCGGGAGATCTTCGGGCGCCTACCGGCTTTCAGCATGAATCCATAACGATCGTAGTTCACGTCATCTGCGGCAATGCTATCCCCAAAACAGAAACGGGTCGTCGTCCCGGCCCTGCACGCGTACTCCCATTCGGCCTCTGTCGGCAGCCTCAGCCCATGTCCCGCACGCTTAAGAAAATCCTGGCACTCACCCCAAGACACCATCTCCACAGGTAGCCGGTCGTCTCCCTTATGCTGGCTTAGGTTGCTCACCATAACGCCCTGCCACTGGCCCTGAGTCACCTCGTACTTGCCAAGGTAAAAGGGCTTTGTTATGAGCACCCTGTGCACAGGCCCTTCACTATCATCTCTACCTTCCTCCGATGAAGGCGACCCCATCATGAACTCACCCGCAGGTACGAACACCATCTCGATCCCTGTCTTCTCGTGGACTATCTCCTTTGCCCATCCCGTGTTCGTGTAAGCCTCGGGCACCGTATCACGCACTGCAAGGAATCCCTCAGGCACCCGCAGCTCAACGCCTCCAGCTCCTCTTCCTGAGTCGGTAGCAGGCGCCAACGTCAAGTCTCGTGCCGACGCCGGCAGAAAGAACACCGAAAGTGCCAACACCATCCCAATTGACACGCACACCTTCATCGCGCACCTCCCGTCGAAGTGTGAGGGCCAACGCCTCTGACGCGGCTGACTATCGACCATTCCGGACGGCCCCCTCGGCTGCGGGCATATTGCCGGATCCAGGGCCTTACGTCAACGTCCTGCCGCCCGCTTTCAGCCACACCAACAAGAAGGGCAGGGCATCACGGTGGAATCATGGGGCAAGATCTGGTACAAGATCTAGGGGGCATCAACCATGCGGCTTCGAGCCACCGCGCCGAGCGGGCCGGGCGCGGACTTCTTAGCGCTCGCTACGACGGAAATCCATAACGATGCGTGAAGCAGCCATTCTAGCGGTCGTGTTGGCTCTCTCCCTCGCGGGCGGCCCCGCTCTCTCCTGGCTTGACCCCGCAAACCCGGACGTGGTGACCGTTCTCGATGCGGAGGATAACCAGTTCTCCTTCTACAGCGGTCCCGGTGGGCAGGCAGAGTGGCTCCTCAATAACGGAAGAGCTTCACAAACGCGCGTCAAGGGATGGCAGGACATCACGGCTCTGAAATTCGACCTGTCCGCTCACGTCGGACAAACGGTCGAAGAGGCGGAATTGCACCTCGCCAAGTCGGATACAAACCCAATTTATGCCCTGGTCGCCTCCACGATCAATACCGACTGGGCCGAAGGCAACGGCTGGGGCAGCGATGCCGCCGTCGGCGAAAGCTGCTGGCGATGGCGCCGACGACCGGCTGACCCCTCGCAACCCGGCCCCGACGACGAGTGGACCTTCTCTCACAGCGACTTCACCACGGCCGCATTCGGCAATTACGGCTCGCTGGTCTCGTTCGGCTACGAGCCGGACGGGACTTTCGGCTCCTACGACCCCGGCGGCCAGACCTGGATCCGAATGAAGCTCGACCCCGACTTGGTTCACGCTCTCATACTTGATCACCACGGGCTGGCGGTTACCGACCCGCGCGGCCACAACTTGTCCTACAACCCCCGCGTATACACGAAGGAGGAGAGCGCTGCCGTGCAGCCCAGGCTCCTCCTGCTCTTCTCAACCGAAACCGACACGACGCCTCCTGGCGCTGTCACTGGCTTATCGGCCGAAGCAGGCCCCCGGAACGGGGAGGTGGTACTTCACTTCACCGCTCCCTCGGATCCCGAGTCCGATAAGGCCTTTGGCTATACGGTTCGGTATTCGACGGGAGACGACTTCAACTCAGCAACGGACATGGCCAGGTGGCGTATCCCTCGTCCAGCGACGCCGGGGACCCAGCAGCAGACTCTGATCGAGGGGCTGGCCGCCGAGACCGAATACACGTTCTTCATTCGGGCGTACGACCACGCGGGAAACGCCGGCCCCATCTCCAGCGTTGCCTTCACACTTCCCGCATTCCCCTCACCCCCAACACTTATCGATGGAGGGCTCAACATCCCCGACCCGACGGGCAAAACCGTTCGCTCCGTTCCCGGCGTCATGCGCTACTGGGTATGCTCGGATGTGACCAAGGTCAATCCGGCGACCGGGAATCGCATCGAGGACGGCTACACGGGAAGCGGCAACGATGACTACAAGAAGGCCAATCCCGTCTGGAATTCGGAGACCAACACCATCTCGCTTCTCGCAGCCCGAAATGAGGTGGTCGCCTGCCAACTGGTTCTCGAACGCCTCCTCTCGTCGCTCACCAACGTCCACCTCACAGTCAGTGATCTTGCAGGGCCTGGTGGATCGACCATCGCCGCCAATCCGTACGTCGACCTCTATCAACTCCACTACGTATTGCACGACGCCTCTCGCTACCCGGATGCGGCAATTCCCCTCTCCAGCCCGTTCCCGGACACCTTCTCCATACCCGACGCAAATCACAACCCCTCCGGAACCAATCAATCGGTATGGATTGACCTCTACGTGCCCAGGGATGCCAAACCAGGCCACTATTCCGGCGATATTACTATCGACGCGGACGAGCTTCCTTCCCCCGCATCCGTCTACGTCCACCTTTCCGTCAGCCCGGTTGTCATACCTGACGAGTTATCCTTCCTAATCGATCTCAACGGATACAGCCCTCACTGGGCGTTCGGCGATCAGGATCTGACTCGGCTCCGCTACTTCCAGCTTGCCCAGGGCCATCGCCAATCGCTGAACATCCTTCCCTACGGGTGGAGCGCTAACGTTCAGAGCGATCGGGCCCCCACGCTCACTGGCGCAGGCCCGACCCTTCACACAAACGACTGGAGCTTGATCGATCAGCGGTTCGGTCCCTTCCTCGACGGCTCCGCCTTCACTCCGGCTGCCCCCGGCAGCCCCTACTACGGCCCCGGCGCTGATACCCCCGTCGCGACCTTCTACACCAGCTTCTTTGAGTCATGGCCCATTCACATTCAAAACGCGACGTACGGCTTCGACGCCGCGGGGAGTGGCGGCGTCTACTGGGACAATCTTCTCGATTCCGACAGCGACACGTTCTGGCGCACTCTCCCCGACATCGAGGGCGCGTTTCCCGAAGGCTACAAGCAAGGCGTCCGCAACGTCGTCAAAGAGTGGTTCGAGCATGCCCAGGCTCAAGGATGGCACGGCACGAATTTCCAGGCCTATCTCAATCACAAATACTACTACAGCGGCTGCGCCGCCCTCTGGGCCCTCGAAGAGTGCGAAACCGCCGACGATTTCCGCGCAATGGGGTTCTTCCACCAACTCTGGCGACAGGGGATGGCCTCGGCCAGCGCACCCGATGTGCAGTGGCACTGGCGGCTCGACATCAGCGACCGCTGGGGCCAGAACTACGGCCAGACCGATGGGCTAACAAACTGGTCGGTCATGAACGGAAGTTCCTCCGACTGGTACTGGCCCAACCTTCGCTACCGCACGATTCTTCTCGGCCAGGAAGAGCAGTGGATCTACTACGGCTCGGGTCCTGCCCCCCAAGATCGCGGCGACGACCTCGCCAAGCGATTCCTCCAGGTTTGGGCTCAGGGATTGGATGGCGGGATCCCCTACTGGAACAACTTTAACACGAACTGGAACAACGCAGAGCCCCTTTCCATCGTCTACTCCGGCTCGAATGTACCTGGATTCGGTCAGTACGACGGAGCGATCGCCGGCGTTCGCATGAAGCTCATGCGCAGCGGCCAGCAGCTGATCGAACTCGCCAACCTGCTCTCGGCCCAGGAAGGCTGGACCCGTGACCGCGTTACGGAGGCAGTTGCCGACAAGTACGGGGATGGATCGTGGAACCACTCATTCGACGGCATGGGCGAGGACGAGCTGCACCGGCTCCACGCCGACCTGCTGGCGGAACTCGAGTCTTTCATCGTTGGTGCTGGCTCGTGCCTGGAGTTGAAGAAAAGCGACGGCACAACGCTTGCCTTGTTCGATGCGGAGGGCAACCTCTACCTGGTCGGCACGCTCACCGAGTCGAGCATGCCCGCAGGAACAACCGGGAGCGAGATCCTGCTCAAGAACCAGGGCGAGGCCGTGGTTGCCGCCGTGTACGGTGACGGCAACATGTCCATCAGAGGAAACAGCCACACCAATCAGACAACACTCGCGCCGCCCGCGGGATCGTTCGTGGTGAAAAACGCCGCCGCGGACGTGATCGCTTACATCTCACCGGACGGAGATCTCTACATCAAAGGGGACGTGACTCCGCTGACGGACATCTGAAGTCTTCCCGACGGATACCCCTACTTCGCTTCCCACACCCCTGCTTGGCTCCTCACGAAGCCCACGCCGCCCGTCGCTGGCAGCATTCCCTCGTACGCGTCTAGGCCGTCGACGGTGACATTCACCGTGCTCGAAAGATCAAACACCTCCCCATCGCTAAGCAGCGTGAACGCGGCGACATTCTCAGTGTCGATCTCAACGCTGTTGCCGTCGGCCTTCGCCCGCACTCGCGCCCACGCATCCTCATCGACGAACCTCGCCAGCCTTATCCAATACGCCTTGCTGTACCGCAGGCTCGGGGTTGTGAAGTCGATCGTCTTCGGGTGCCGCACATTCGGGTGCTTCTCAAAGAAAGCCATCGCCCTCTCGAACCCGTCCGGGTAGTCTCCGCCAAGACCGTGCCCAGCCCCCGCGTACTCCACGTATTCCACCTCCAAACCCAGCTCCCTCATCTTCTTCACCATCGGCCTCGCCTGAACGTCCACGAGCGTCGACGTGTCCGCATCGCCGTGAAGGATAATCACCGGCACGTGCAGCGCATTCATCGGAAAGTAATATACCGACCGCTCCTTGAGAATGTCTGTAGACGTCACCCACGACCTTTCTGTGTTCTCGCTGACGACGCTCAGCGTCGAAATCGGGCAGATGGCCGCTATCTGATCGGGATAGTGGAGTCCTATCAGCCACGCCGACAGTCCGCCGCCGGAAACTCCCAGCAGGTACACCCTGTCCGCATCGATGTTGTAGTCCTTCTTGACCTCATCCAGCACTACGAAGAAGTTCGCCTCGGCCCGCATCCGCCGGTGCGGACCCGCCCACACCATCATGAACCCCCGCTTCTCAAGCGAAGCCAAAACATCATCCCACAGCGGGTTCCTCTTCTCATCTCCCCCCAGTCTCCAATCCGCAGTCGGCCCCGAGTACAGCATGTCCACCACCACGGGACAGGGCCTCGAGCCGTCATAGCCGCTGGGCACGAAAACGGTGTACGGATATAGCTCCCGGTCGTAGGGAGAAACGAACGCGCGCTGTATCACCCCCTTTCGACCCGCAAGCGGATCATCGCCCGCCCGCAGAGCATCGGCCCGCCTCTCCGCCTCCTCAAGAAACGTCTCCACAGGGGCAAGGCTCTTCCGGAATGTGCCGATTTCCGCTCCCTCGATCTGCTTCTCCGACTCCTCCACAAGGTATTCCACAAACAAGTAGCTGCTTCGAGCGAACTCCAGCGACTCCGCCCTTTCTTCGAACACCAGCCCCCGGTACGGCCCCTGTTCCAGAGTCTTCGAAAGCGCGGCCAGCTTTGACTTCAGCCCGCCGAACTCCTCCCCTATGCACGCGAAGTCGTAGGCCGCGCCCAGCACTTCCGTCCCGTCATCATCCGAAAGCGTCATCTGAAATCCGTACTGCCCGTCCGAAAGCCCCGACGTGTCGGCCTCTACGCGTGCGCTCCGTCCCAGCCGCAGGCCGTACTCCTCCGATGCCACAATCTCGCCCGTCTCTCGCGACGTCAGCTCCGTTCTCACACGAAGTACTTCGTCGACCCGCACCTCCGGCGTAAGCTCCATGCTGAATGGCTCTGGCTGGAAACAGACGCTCCCGCTCGTCTCGATATCCCATACCTTCCCGCACGCGTCCGCAGCGCCCTGCGGCGCGAAGTAGAGGGGCTCTGGCCCGAAGTTCAACTGCCGGTAAGCCGCCGAATATACTTGCTCGTCCGTTCCCGCACGAGTCACCTTGACGTTGAACTCGTGCTCCCGATCACCGATCAGATGCCCCGCAAGCTCCACCTCACCAGCTTCTTCCGGCCCCAGCGATACGGTCTTCGTCTCCCACTCTTCCGCCCCGGCCCTTGAGGAAACCTTCGCGCGAACGTCCACCGTTTCCGGACTGTCTCCGTGGTTCCGCAGTCCTACCCGAACCCTATTCAACCCTTGCCGCCACGTCGGGAACGCGAACTCCGTTGCCGCCACCCCCGGCGGCCCAAACACCAAATCCGCGAACGAGTATGCCCAATACCACCTCGACCTCGACTCCGGCGATGTCATCAGGTAGCTGTATGTCGCCAAATCCGGCCTTGAGCGAAGCAGATTCACCCCAACGGTCGTGCCGGGCTCAATCGGCGCCCCCGACAGTTCGCTCAAAGGGATCGCCATCTCTACAGACCAGCTTGACTCGCCGTGATGAACCGCCGACTCCCAATCGGCATCCCAGCTCTTGTCCGCTCCGCCCTTTCCCGACTCGCCCGCGTTCGCCGCGTCCGTCTGCTCTCCGTAGTACCCGGCGACGAACATGACCTGGGTCTTATGGTCGTGGTTCAGGTCGACAAGCACCGTGACGATGTTGTCCGTAATCGTTAGTTCGTCGCGGCCCTTCTTCTTCGGAAGCTTCGGCTTACCGTCGGGACCGCCGCAAACAAACGCAACATACAGCGTCGACGAGTCGGCCATCAGTCGCGCGGACGTGTCTTTCACGGCGTCACTGCCGTCGGCAGCGGATGAGTGGGATGTCAGTTCGTCGATCGACGTGCTGCCTTCCCATTCCTTCTCTTCAACCACGCCGTCTATCGTGGGTGCCTCGGATACCATAGGGCAGAAGATGGTCCGAAGCTCCAGGTCTTGCGCCGTCGCAGAAGGGCAGACTCCAAGGAGCACGACGCTCAACAACACGGCGAACACAAGCTGAACATCCAGTGCCCTAATTGGATCGCGCGTCATACTACCCTCGCACGGCAACAGCGCCAGACTGGGGCAAGGGCCGCTCCTACGGAGCAGTCTTACACGCGGGATAGGTCAGCGTGGTCGCACTTCTCACGTAGGGCTCGACGGCCTTCCGCGTGATCGGCGCGGGATGCAGCCGGCTTTGCCCCCACGCCTCCATGTTCACTGTCCGCCACGGACTTCCCGGTTGCTCCGACTGCCCTATCGGCAGGATCGACCGCGCCGCGTCGACGTTATCCAGCCGAACAAACTGAGTATACGA
>Ga0180438_10003856_pt1 | contig 22173 bp, 11 predicted proteins | sample SS_ome_12_FD_132455 | JGI IMG/M metagenome (GOLD analysis project Ga0180438, IMG submission 132455) | Hypersaline lake sediment archaeal communities from the Salton Sea, California, USA - SS_3_D_2 metaG | ecosystem: Environmental > Aquatic > Non-marine Saline and Alkaline > Hypersaline >...
CGGAAGATCAGCCATAAAAACGTGTGTAGGATGTACCACATCAGCAAGGAAGACGGGACTCCCTACATCACCATGGAGTATGTTCACGGAGAGGACCTGAAGAGCCTGATCAGAAAGAAGGGGATGCTGGAAAAGGAAGAAGCCCTGGGAATTGCCCAACAGGTGTGTGAGGGGCTGGAGGAGGCGCATAAATTAGGTGTGGTGCACCGGGATTTGAAGCCTCAGAACATCATGATCGATGAAAACGGCAATGCCAAGATCATGGATTTCGGGATCGCACGTTCGGTTGAAGCGGGGGGCATGACCCAGAGCGGTGTGATCATCGGAACTCCGGATTACATCTCACCCGAGCAGGCCGAGGGAGAGGAGGCGGACCAGAGATCGGACATCTATTCATTGGGTGTGATCCTCTATGAGATGGTGACGGGGAGTGTGCCGTTCAGAGGAGAAACGGCCCTGAGTGTGGCTTTGAAACATAAAGCAATGTTGCCGCCTGATCCGCGCAAATTCAGACCCGATATATCAGAAGATCTGCGTCGTTTGATCCTGATCTGTATGGAGAAGGACATGGCGAGGAGATACCAGTCTGCCGGGGAACTTCTTGCTGACCTGAAGAACATAGAAGAAGGCTTCCCATTGGGGACAAAGATCCCCCCCCGGCGGGAATCTCTTATCGCCGCCATGATCCGAAAGAAGCTCCTCATCCCAACACTGGCTGCTTTTCTTGCAGTGGTTTTAGTCTTAACCTGGAGGTTTCTTGTCCGAGAAGAGGTCATTTCTCCAGCACAATCTGACAGGCCTTCTGTGGCTATTATGTATTTCAAGAACAACACAGGAGATCCAACGCTTGATTTTTTGAGCGAGAGCCTTGCATCTCAATTGACCTACGACCTCTATCAGTCGAAATATCTCTATGTCCTTCCCAATGATACACTCATCCAGATTATGAATAGACTTGACTTAAAGGTGAAGGGGAATTACGCCACAGACGAATTGGAAAAAGTCGCTGATTGGGGCGTCGTGGATCATATCATTCAGGGAGCATATTTTGGAACCGGCAATGACTTTCGGATCTCCATCCAGATTCAGAAGGCAGGAACATGGGAAATCATAGGAAGTGAGACTTTACCCGGTCAAATCGAGCGTCAAATGGCAATGGTCGATGAACTGACACCAAAGATAAAATCTTACTTTAACATTTCGGCTCAAGACATAGCCGAGACATCGATCTCGACATCGGACGCCTTACGATTGCATCTCCCGAGGCACTTTCACTTTTCAATGAAGGGGTAAAGCATTGGGGAAGCGGTGATACAGGTCTTTCCATTGAATCCCTCAAGAAAGCTGTGGATATCGATCCTCAATTTGCGTTGGCCCACGCTTTCTTATCGAGGAATTATCAATACCAACTGAAAAACACCGAGGCACAAGAGCACAGGGAAAAAGCTTTGAGCCCGGTTGATCTCCTCTCGGACCGGGAGCGTTATCTCGTTGAGTCCTTCTATTCCGGCAGCCAGGAAGCCGAAGAATCTCTCAAAATAATATTAGCGCTTTATCCCGAAGATTGGCTGGCCAATTTTCAATTAGGAGAGATGTATTTAGGACGTGAAGAATGGGAGGAGGCCCGTGACCGGTTCCTGGAAAACAAGCGGAATAAAGTGGAAATTTACAGAAATTACCGCTTACTAGCCCAGACCTACAGCAGTGCGGGATTATTTGATGAAGCCATCAAGACTTACAGATTTTACCAGAAAAATTATCCGGATATACGCGGCTGGAGCATTCATTATGAATTAGCTCGCGCTTATCTTTGCAAAGGGCAAATTGATGTGGCTCTGGAAGAGGTAAATAAGGGGCCATCCCTATTTCCCTCTACCGGCTCGTTAATTTGGCTGAGAGGTGCCATTCATCTGTACAGGGGAGATTGGCCCGAGGCAGAGGACGGATTCCTGTGGATGATCAGGGAATTAGCGCATATGTATGGCTCCTTAACAGGTCATGAGTCGTTGGGTCACATGCTTCAGACGCAGGGCAAATTGAAGAAAAGCATCGAGCGGTATGAGCGAGGTCTTGAGGCGGCAAAAGCTATGAATGAAATAAATTACGAATCCCATTTTAGCCGGCATCTTAGCTATGCCTATCTCCAGCAAGGAAAAATGAAAGAGGCCTTAGCTGCATGCAGCGAAGTACAAAAAATAGGAAAATCATTATGGGCTCATTTGTTGAAAGGGATCATATTCCTCCGAATGGGTTCCATCGAAGAAGCGCACCATGAAGCCGATGAAATGAAAAAACTTGTGGATAGCGGTTCTGCAAAAAAAAGAATTCGGTATTATTATCTGCTGATGGGAATGATAGAATTTCATAAAAACAATTATGAAGTTGCGGAAAAATATCAAACCCAGGCTATTGCGCTGTTGCCTCATTCGGGACTCATTTACTTCTGGATCGGCTATCAGGCAGTTTTTCACGATGCGCTGGCCATGACCTATTTAGAATTAGGAGAACTTGATAAGGCACAGGAACAGTATGAGAAGATTGTATCCCTTACCGAAGGAAGACTCAGCTTCGGCATAATTTACGCTAAAAGCTTCTACTGGCTCGGTCAAATATATGAACTAAAGGGCTGGAGAGGCAAAGCCATAGAGCAGTATGAGACGTTTCTCGATTTATGGAGGGATGCCGATCCGGGCTTCGACGAAGTTGAGGATGCCCGCGCCCGCCTCTCCCGCCTGCAGGGCCGGTGATTCTTTGAAAACGTGTCTGCAAGATTGATTCTATCTTGATTGACTCCCCTATCAGTCCGGGCCATCCAGCCTTCGGTTTGATTTAGTATCATAGAATTACTATAATCATTTTAGAACATATTAGGAGCTGCGATGAAACTCAAAGTCATAGTTCATGAGGCTGATGAGGGAGGATTCTGGGCGGAGGTTCCTGCCATTCCTGGCTGCGCGACTCAGGGAGAGACAATGGAGGAACTTCTTAAGAATATATATGAAGCGGTTGAAGGCTGCCTTTCAGTCGATATGGAGTCCATCCGGATCAAAAAAACGGATAAAGTTCTTGAGATCGCTGTATGAAATCCGTCTCAGGAAAAAAATTTTCAACATCCTGAAAGGCTCAGGTTATCCAGTTTAGAACGAGCGCTTCTAACTCATCTAGCTGATTAAAATGTATTGAGAGCCGAATTCTCTATCTGGCTAATCCCGGCAAGTGAGATTTTTGCAGAACGTCCGCGTCGTTTTCAGCATCATTGAAATAAATCATCCCTTTTAGAATGTGGGCGAGATCTCGCACATCCAGCTCCAATATTCTTTCAATGAGAGAATGCTTGTATCCCCGATATGAACGGGCGGTGCGGGATTACATAGGTTGATCTGATGTTGGTTATCTGATAATGTGTCTTCAAAATAGGGTTGACGGAGAAACAGCATCTTTCGTTAGGTGCTTTTTTCTCGTGGACACACGAATAGGAGGGAGACGTGTTTATAAAGCGAATTCTTTTGATGACCGTAGTAATCATCCTGCTTCTACAAACATCAAGTCCGGTTCTAGCCTTTCAACTTAAAGAGCTATGCAGATTCAAAGGGGTTGAGCTCCCCTTTGAATTAAAGTATCAGGATACCGTATTAAAGAAAGGCAAATACGATTTAGAGACAGCAAAACTGGAGAATCCATCACTGTCGAAATATTACCTTAGAATCAAGAAAGGCGGGAAGGTCCTGTGTCAAGTCGAGGGGGAACCATGGATCTATGAGAGTAAAGGGACGTATATGATGAGAGATCCTGACATTCCCGACAAAGCCACGATGAAGATGAGACGGAATTCCGCGGATAAACTCATAATTTTCATAGTTGAAACCGGCAAAAAGAATAGGATGTCCCCCTTCCTCAGGCTGAGATTTAAGATAGAATACGTCGAATAAGGCTTGACCGACTATTAGCAGAAATCATTTTCGGAACAGCTAGATTCTGACCCATGGGGGATATTCCAGTATTCTTGGAGATGCCTGCAAGCCGCTGGCTGCATTGAAAAGTTCCCCTTAGTTTTGTCAATCTCTGGAAAAGAATTCCGCTCTCAGAGACGGAGGAGCTAAGGCATTATTAGCTTCCAAGACCGCTTCCAGGACGGGATCGATCTTTTGGTGATACTCCCTGAAGCTTAGCTCAACGGCGATATCCGGATTAAGGGAATCCGGGTCGCCCTCGACAACCTGGAAATATTTCACGGAATAGGTCACGGGGAGGCCGGATTCCGGCAGTTTGAAGGAAAGGACTTCCCCGTAGTGGTTGGGCTTTCCACCCGTCGGCTCCCCGGCCATCACGGCCGGCGTCTCCCGCTTGAGCTCGAGGGCGTTCAAGATAGCCGAGGAAAAAGTCCGCCGCCCGATAAGAACGAAGATGTTTCCCGGCTTCAGGAAACGTGGTCTCCGCTTGAGTTCGTCCAGAAAAGGCCGGAAAATTCCGGAGTTGCCGCCGCCGTTGTGGCGGAGATCGATGACCATTTTTTCGATGGAGCCGGCGTCCGCCGCGGAAAAAAGCTCCTGCACGAAAGCAGGGAATGGTTTTCCCTTCATGTTCTGACAGGAATTGTATTTGAAGTAGAGTGTGCCGGATTCGGGCAGAATTTCGAACCAGTAGAAGAGGCGGCGGTTCTTGAGATAAAGAGGGGAGTGGGCCTCATTCCCCGAGTCCACGAGCCAGGCGGGCTGGGAGGTGAAAGGTGCCGGCTTCATCTCCACTGTTGTTTCTTTGCCCGCCACGGTTCGGATCGTAAGGGAGGCCGACGCTGGGGAGGGGAGTATCTTCAGGCCGTGCAGCAGTTCGGTATCGGTAAGCAGGCTGGGCAGTCGGTTTTTCACCTGGGCTTCGTTTTCATGGGGGATGACGGAACCGAGGGCGGCCGTGACCTCGCCGATGGGTCTTCCACTGAGAGAGACGATTCGCCCGTAAAGGATGTCTTGGTATTCCTCGGTGGTGTTCAGGACATAGATCCCATCCCTGAACCAGTAGAGCATGAGCAGGAGTCCCTGCCTGGGCCGGTATCCCAGGGTGGTGTGGGAATCCCCGACCGCGGCGATGATCCGGAGCAGACCGGCGAGAATTTCATGGGGGTGAAGCCCGGACAGTTCCTCCTTCAGGGCCTCGATGCGTGATCGAAACTCGTCCTCGGAAATATTGTGGAAGAGATTTTTGTGTTTCTTGGGGAGCTCGGTGGCGAGGTAGTCCAGGTCCCGGGCCCAGCCATCCGGATCAAGGGCCTTCGGCCCGGGATGAGTCTTCTGGGCTTGATTTCCCGTTTCGGCCGGCAATAACAGAAACGATGTGCCCAAGGTCATAAAGACAGTCAAAAAAAATGCTGAAAGCCGGATTATGTATCGGGTTCGGTGGCCCATGGCCTTCTCCCTCGTCTTGTTCACTTATAATACGCATCCGATGAGGATTGCGTAACATCAAGTGTCCATCCATCTTATACCATGGCCTCTGGAATTGAAAACGAGATTCCTGAATCAATTCTTTTTGTATGATCTTTGCGTTTATTGTCTTTACAGCTCTTTGCTTTGTTCTTCGTTCTTAGTAATTGACTCTTTCGTCCTAACTTGATATTCTTCTCCCGTATAGCAAGGGATACCGACAGCAAAAGCAATCCTCTATGAGAGGATTGAGATAACAAGAGGAGGGAATCATGAAGCTTAAACCACTCTTTGTCTTCACCGGGGTTCTGGGTATTTTTTATGGTTTGGTCACCCTATTGATTCCTGGTGATTTCTATGCCTTTTACGGCTCCGAGCTCACCGAAGCCGGAAGGAGCGCAGCCCAGTATCAAGGCGCGGCCTATATCGGATATGCCGTGCTCCTCTTCATGGCTCTAAAAGTCAGTGAAGCCAAGGCGAGAAAGGCCATCGTGTACGGTTTGGCCTTCCATTTTGTCATCGCCTTTATCGTCGCCCTCAAAGGGATGCTGGCGGGGAATACGAATGTATGGGGATGGACGACGGTAGCCGTGTGCGGCCTGCTGTCCTTGGGTTATATGTATTTCATGCTCCGGGGGGGAGACTGATCCGGATCCGCGGTGAAGATCATCTCCCTGGATGAGGAAATTCTTTACACAGAAATAGGACTTTCATACTCGGTACCTTTCTGGATTTTCAGAGAAATTTCCCATAAACGATAATAATTCTTAATTTCGCCCTTATTTAAGCAGATCCGCTGACTACGAATCAGAAGGCCGGCAGTTCGAATCTGCTTAGGGGCGTACCACCTAAATAGCCCTCTTTTAACCACTTAACTCCTGAGATATTTTTAGCCAAATTTAGTGAGACTGAGTTATTTCTAGTCGTTTTGCCCACACCGTGTCCACACGGGATTTTTGGAGAATAGAAGTATTTGAAATGGTTACAGATCAGTTATTTTTTGTCATTGAATAGGCATAGTAAAGCGGAACGAATTTTAGTCTGTGTTCTTTCAATACTGAGAAAGGAGCGGAAGAAAATACTAGGCCATAAGGACAATTTTGGAATGATTCTAAGAGCAAATGCAGACTACGTAAACGACCTTAGGGTCCGCTATTGACCTCGACAGGAACTACCTTTCCTTTGATATAATTTCAAATAACAAGGTATTTATTAAATTGAAGATTTCAAATATCTAGGGTTTATTTAAATTTCCAGAGGCAAATTTGGATCGATCCTAAGCTGATCATCCATGGGGAACGATATGTTTTAGGGACCTACCAGACCGATGGCAAAACCGGAAATTTTCGCGTAACACAAAACCGGAAATAATCGCATGGCATTGACACAACAATTATTCCACTTGACAGTATGCCGTTTCTCGTTATGCTATCGAACATATGCAATCTGCCGGGTGAGAAGACCCGAGGAGGTTAGCATGAGATTCTTCGGTTTGCTTTCTATTCCAGCTTTGCCTACTAAATCATCGAATAGGGGACGTCGATGGAATGATGTCAAACACTATTTTCAATCTCAAAGTGAACTTAATAATGAACACTGGATTTTCATAAGTGGATTTGCCAGTATCAGATAGGATCGCCATATTCGCAGCACAACAGCTTAAGTGAGATGGTGGTTTTTCTTTCAAAAAAAGAAGAATATAGAGGGATTAGAGAATGGAAGAGTTAACAGCAAAATGCGGCTGTAGCTGCAGCCATTGTCCGTCGTACAAGGAAAACCTTAAAACTGCTGCAGATAGAAAACGATGCAGCCGGGGATGGGAAAAATACTTTCAGATAAAAATTAAGCCCGAGAAGCTGAGATTGTGTGACGGTTGTAGCATACCGGACCAAGCAAGAAAAGAATATTATCTAAATTGTCGAGTTCGGAGATGTGCGAATTTCAACGGTGTCAAAAATTGTGCCTATTGCTCGGCGTATCCGTGTCAAGATGTGCTGACCGTTCACAGTGTCCAGAAGCCCGGCGCACGAGAGAGAATTGAAGAGCGTCTCGGCCATAGAATTCCTCAAAATGATTATCTATTTATAGTTGAGCCTTATGAGGGCATCAAGCATTTGGATGAAATAAGGGGAACATTGAAATCCGTGGATATTGTCGAGGTGATCCCGGTGTCAAAGGTTCCCCAGACTGTACCCTTCCCAGAAGAAATGCCTTTCAATAAAAAAGCAAAGTCCGCCTATCGAAAAATTCATGGAATAATAAGTTCGGTCGAGGTGGGAGAGAATGTCTCCTGTGCCCGGCTTACGGAAATGGTTAAAAACAGGAAAAATATATTAAAGCTTTTGTGGACATTTGGGCTATATGGAGAATCAGTAAAGGGAGGGGAATTTTTAATTCTCAGCAGCGAAAAATATTCGGCGCAGAAGATCGCTTCATATCAAACCAAAGCCCAGGAACTCATTTTAATACTAGGCCGATATGGCCTGGAGTGTGAGATCGTACCGCTGGATGATAGAGTCTGGAGAACGGCGGGAGGCGCTTTGAGGAGAGAGGGCTGGCTCATGAAAATGTCCGCAAAAAAGGGCTTGAACCAAGAGATATTTCGTGCGCTTAAAAATTATGCAGAGTTATTGAATAAAAAATATGGAAAACATGCTTTCAGGTACTTCGCGAAAGCGGATATGCGGGTGTTGTGCTGAGTCGGTTGCCGATAAAAAAGTCAAATACGATATCATTTATCCGGTAGACCAATATCAATTGAAGAAAACTTAACCCATGCCGGGAATTATTTTGGGAGTACGGTTACATTATTCATACAACAGCGAATCCACGGGATTGGCCAGGGCCGCCTTGATCGCCTGATAGGATACGGTCAAAAGGCCGATGAGCAGTACGATCAGGGATGATCCCAGGAAAGATACCAGATTCAAATCCGCTCGATAGGGAAAGTTCTGGATCCATTGTTTCATGATGATAAAGGAGAGCGGCCAGGCCGCCACATTGGCCAGGGCGATCAGGATGATCAATTCCTTGCCCAACAGCCTCAAGATCCCGGTGATTGAGCTCCCCAGGACCTTCCGGATTCCGATCTCTTTGGTCCGCTGTACGGCCGAGTAGGAGGCCATGCCGTACAGGCCCAGGCAGGCGACAAAGATGGCGAGGAACGTGAAGTAGGAAAAGATTTTTCGTGATCGTTCGATATGACGGAACTGGCGTTCGAAAATGTCATCCAGGAAGCCATAGTTTATGGGTAGATCGGAAAACATTTTTTTCCATTGGGTTTGCAGGAAATTCACGGTTTCCGCGGTCCGTCCCGGCCTGATTCTGACCGTGATCACATCCATGAAATTGTAGGGATACGGAAAGTCAGGATCATAGCCGATGAACACGGGTTCGATCTCCCTGATCATGCTCCGCATGTGGAAGTCTTTGACGACTCCGATGACTGTCATGTCCTTGTACTGCTGACCCGGTTGGTAGGGATCGAATGACTTGATGGTCTTGCCGAGGGGATTGTCCCAGCCGAACTGTTTCACCGCGGTTTCATTGATGATGACCGCATGTCCCTCATCGGTTCCGTAGTTCTGGGAGAAATTGCGGCCGGCCACCAGCTCGAGGCCGATGGTCGGCAGAAAGTCGCAGTCCGCATTGATCTCATCCATCAGTACGGATTCCGATTTTTCATGTCCTTCCGGGATTTTTTGGTTGTTGGGATAACCCCAACTGGGGATGGTCGAAGACGCGGCCACGCTGACGATGCTCGGATCCCTCATGAATTCTTCCTTGACCACTCCCAACGATTTCCGGACCACGCTGTCTCCGGCCGAGATCACCACGACATTTTCCTTGTTAAAACCGGCATCCTTGTTCTGGAGAAAGGACAGCTGACGGACTATCACCAGAGTGCAGATCACCAACGTGATGGAAATGACGAACTGGAAAACGACCAATCCGCGCCGCAGATTCGTATTGGACTTCAGGGATCCGAGTTTTCCGCGGAGAACCTTTACGGGCATGAACCGGGACAGATACAGTGCCGGGTAGATGCCGGCGCCGAATCCGACCATCAGGGCCAATCCGATAAAGCCCGGAATCATCCAGGGCGGCTTGCTGACACTGAGGGTGATGGTCCTCCCGGTCAGCGCGCTGATCGCGGGCAGTATCGATTGCACGATGAGGAGGGCGAATCCAAGGGCGACGAAACTGAATAGCAGCGACTCGGAGAAGAATTGATTGATCAGATTGGCCCGGTGAGCCCCCAGAACCTTCCGCATGCCCACTTCCCGGGCCCTGGTGGCCGCGCGTGCAGTCGACAGGTTCATGAAATTTAGGCAGGCGATGAGCAGGACCAGGACGGCGACCGCCGAAAAGATGTACACATAGAATATGGGACCTCGATCGGTCCAGGGCGGGCTCAAATAGAGCCATCGCAAAGGATGGAGGAAATAGGATTCGGTCGCTCCCCTGGCTCTCATCTCGTCCCCCGCGAACCTCTCCAACAGGGCCGGGAATTTTTGTTCCAATTCAGCCGGATCTGTTCCCTCGTCCAGGAGGAGGTAGGTGTCGAAGTTATGGGACAGCCATTCGGTCAGCAACATTGTGAACTCTTCCTGGGTATAGAGGGTGCTGAAAGAGCAGAGGGCGTCGAAGTCGATCCAAGAATTCTCGGGAACATCCTTGACAACTCCGGTCACGACAAACGCTTCATCTGCGCCGAATTCGAGGACTTCTCCGATGGGATCGTCTTCTCCGAAACACATCCCGGCCACTTCCTCTGTGATCACGATGGAGTGGGGGGCGGACAGGGCCGATCTGGGATCTCCCTTGATCATCGGCCACGTGAACACATCGAACACGTTGTCATCAGCATACATGACTCGGTCCATCGAGAAGCGCTTCCCGTTGTATGTGAAATTGGATTCCGATCTATATCCATACCGGACCGCCCGGACCACCTCCGGATATTCGTCCTGGAGGACCTCGGCCGCCGTCGCATTGCTGCTTGTTCCCCTGAACTCATAGCCATCCCGTTCTGAACTCACGCCCAGGACATAGATCCGATCGGCCCGTTCATGGAAGGTATCGAAACTCAGTTCGGAATGGATGTAGAGGACCATGAGGATGCAGCACGCCAGCCCGATGGATAGGCCTGCGATGTTGAGAATCGAATACCCCTTCTGGCGTTTGATCCTCCGGATGACGACCTTGATGTAGTTTCCTACGAGCGGCGGCATGAACCGGGCCGGGCGCAGGGGCGAGCGTCGGTTGAGCTGAACGAGCCGATTCTTGGTGTATTCTGCGGCGAGGCTTTCAGCGGTTCCCAGTTCGGCCACCGCCCGGTGGAAGGCCGCCTCCTCATCCATGCCCGCATCTCTCTGTGATTCAATGGCATCCCTGAGATGGAGCTCGATATCGGCGACGAGCGCATCCTCAAAGACTTCATATCTATGGAGACTCTTTTTCCAGTCCCTGAGCGCATCTTCCAGATCGAACATGCTTGCCCCCTTGATCTATCAATCCTGCGCCGGAATGGGCCCTGCCAGCCGGGTCAGCGCCTGCCAGATGTTTCGCCAACTGACCAGCTCGGACGCCAGTTCCCGGCGGCCCCGCTCGGTGATTGTATAGTAACGCCGCGGGCGGTTTCCCTGCGAGAGCTTCCACTGGGACGTGATCAGATCGTCCATCTCCATCCTCTGGAGGACCGGATAGAGCATTCCGTCCGTCCACTCGAGGTTACCCCCCGAAATAGCCTTGACACGCTGGATGATGTTATAGCCGTAGTTCTCTCCCTTGGAAAGGATCGCCAGGATCATGGGGCGGGTCGACGCTGCCATCAGAGTCTTGGATACCATCTAATACCTCAATCGTGAAGTTACTTTCGTATTCTATGTATGCATGTTTCATGCCAGTCTATAACGCCAGGGCGGGATCCAACAGAGAGTATTTTGGTTCAGGTTCGGGTTGTCCGGTTTTGAAACACGGGTTGTGCGTTTGGGGACATGATCCCTAAAAGAAGACCCGGATATGATGAACAACATCTGGAAACTTACCTGGAAGCCACCGAAGACCCCAGGATCAGAGGTGAATCTCCCTGGGATGATTACAACCTGGATGCTCCCGCGGGAAAGCTGATAGAAAACTGAGTTGTAAGTAGGGCTATTCAGAACGATACGACAATTTGATCGGTCATTCCGTGGTCTTGAGCCCCGCGTCCTTCGTTTCCTGAATGAAGCGTGCCACGTCCTGTTTGTACTTCTCGAGCATCGATGGCCGGATGTACATCATATGGCCCGCCTCGTAGTAGGTCATCTTAACCCTCTCACGGTATGTGGGCTCGTAACCGAGGTGATCGAACGTCCATTCCGTAGCGGCATAGGGCGTGGCCATGTCATAGATGCCGTTGGCGACCAGGACCTTCAGAAAGGGATTGCGCGCCATGGTGCTGCGGAGCGCGTCGACGAGGTTGAGCCACCGGGGGCGTTGGGTGCCGTAGTCCCAGGGGCGCACGGGTCCGCTCGTCCGGTATTTGAGATCCGATTCCCATTTGAGTTCATTCCTGATGTAGTCGTTGAAAAGCGCCGTGTAAGCGCCGCTGAGAGCCGTGCTGGAGGGATCGAACTCCTGAGTCTCGCCGGCGGCATCGGCGTCCATACCGGTGAACCGGCTGTCCAGGCGGCCCGTCGTCAAGCGCCGATCCCGCAGCAGCTCTTTGCGATACCGCTGTGGATTGACGCGGAGGTTGGCTTGTTTGATGTACTCCGGTGAAAGGCCCGTGAGACGCGCTACCTTGTTCGCCACTTCATCTGTTTCCTGAGGCGTCAACCGATTCCCTTTGGTGAGCGCGAGGAGGTATTCGCCGAACGCGAACTCCCGGGCCTCGTCCATGATCTCTTCGAGGCTGCCCCGCACGTCCGCCGGAAGCTTCTTGTGATACCTCGCGGTCACCGTGTAGGTGGGAAGAAATCCGGCGTAGTAAATGTCGTTGCCGGGAGCCTGGGAAAGCGTCCTGAAGTCGATGACCGACGACACGAGGACGATGCCGTTGAGCTCGATGCCGTGACGCGATTGGAGTTCCTGCGCGACGCCGACCGACCGCACCGTTCCGTAGCTCTCCCCGAGCAGATACTTCGGGGATGTCCACCGGCTGAACTTCGTGATGTAAAGGCGGATGAAGTCGGCAAAGGCCTCGATATCCTGCTGGACACCGTGGAACTGCTTCGGGTCCTCACCTTCGACGGCTCGACTGAAGCCGGTCGACATCGCGTCGATGGCAACTATGTCCGTAACGTCAAGGAGCGAGTGTTCGTTGTCCACCAGACGAAAAGGCGGGGCCGGCTGGAATCCTTCCTCCGCCATCTGGACTCTTTTGGGCCCGAGCGTCCCCATGTGGAGCCAGATGGTGGCGGAGCCGGGACCGCCGTTGTAGCAAAATGTGACCGGCCGGGAGCGCATGTCTGTGACACCGTCACGGGTGTATGCGACAAAGAACTGGTTCCCCCTGGGCTCACCGTTCGGGCGGCGGAGGACGAGTTGGCCGGGTGTCGCCGTGTAGCGCACTTCCTGTCCGCCGATACGCACACTATGCTGCGTCTTGACGAATTTCTCTTCGGCGAGAATGGGCTTGTCATTCTCTTTTATATCCTTTTTTCCCTCCGTTGCCTGCGCAAACGCTCCAATAGCAACGAGTACCATGAGTATGAAAGCCAAGAATGTTCGTAATCGCATCTTTTTACCTCCTGGAGTACATAATTTTGGATTTTAGCACATAAATATCTGTAGAGAGATTAAAGGAACCTATTAAGAATATAATCCAGAGCTCCATTTGCCGGATTAAAGGGCTCCGGAATCAATGAATCGAAAGACTATTATCGGAACCGGCGCCGCTGCTGTACCCCTCCGTTGACCTGGGTGGCATCGAAAGCCCACATTCCGCGTCCATGGGTCGCGATGACCACGACATTGTCGCGGGGATGGACGATCAGGTCATGGACGAACGTCGAAGGCAGGTTGCCTCCCAGAACACTCCACGTTGTGCCGCCGTCTTTGGTGACATACACGCCGATATCGGTTCCGACATACAGGATGTTTCTATCGATCGGGTCTTCCCGAATCACATTTACCGGGCCCAGCGGAATGTTGCCGGAGATGTCCTGCCAGGTCTTGCCGTAATCGGTGGATTTCCAGACATAGGCGGTAAAATCATCATCCCGTTTTCCGTTTTGACTCATGTACACCGTGCTCATGTCATAGGCCGAGGCCACCATCCGGGATACCCATTTCTGATAGGGCAGGCCGTTCATGATCTCCTCCCAGGATTTACCGCCGTCTTTGGTCACATGGACCTTGCCGTCGTCGGTGCCCACGTAGATCAGCCCGAATTTGAGGGGAGATTCGGAGATCGCAAAGATGGTGTGATAAGGGATATCGCCCATCTCGGATTGGGTGTTGTAGGTCAGGTCGGGGCTGATTCTCTCCCAGGTATCTCCCTGATCGCGGGAACGGAACAGATACTGCATCCCATGATAGATGATATTGGGATTGTGCGGAGAGATGATAAAAGGCGCCACCCATTGCCCTCGCAGCCGGGGCTCGTCCTCAAGCATCTGGGGGAGAATCTGTTTAGCTCCTTCGCGGCCCGGCTTGCTGACGTCGGTCCGGGAAATCCGGCCGTAAAAGCCGGCGGAATAGACGGTATTGGGATTGGTGGGATCGATGGCGTGGCTGCTGCCTTCACCGCCGGGGGCGCTCTCGAATTCCACCGCCTGAAAGCCTTCCAGGACTCTGCCGAACCTGTCCTGCCCCCCTTTGATCACCTGCCCGCGGTAGCTGCCGTGGTCCTGCATGGATCCGTATACGCGGAAGGGGGTATCCATATCGTATGCGATATTGAAGAACTGACAGAGGGGGAGATTGTCCCGAAACTCCCGCCAATTCTCGCCTTTATCATAAGAAATGGCGATGCCGCCGTCATTGACATTGACGAGGTAATCGGAATTGTCAGGATCGATCCACAGGCCGTGATGGTCGCCGTGCATTCCGCTCAAGCGGCTTAGAGTTTTCCCGCCGTCGGTGGAAACATTGAGCGCCAAACCCATGGTATAGATCGTGTTTTCATCGTTGGGATCGACCCGCATCTGACCGAAAACCCAGCCGTAAGTCCCGGAATGGCGTTCCATGTAGGCTATCATCTCCTCGGTGACGGGGCAGACCTTGGTCCAGGTTCCGCCTTTGTCATCAGATCGATAGACCGTGGCCCCTTTAATGGAGGCCTCTCTGGGGCGCCCATAGGAGTCAACCTCTCCTTCTTCCGGCACGCGGGAAATCTCATAATTATCGACAAATGCATAGAGCACATTCGACTTGGAACGGCACAGGTCGATTCCGATCCGTCCTCTGTACGGGGCATCGGGCAATCCGTTGTTGATGGGTGTCCAGGTCGAACCGCCGTCGGTGGTCTTATGGATTCCGCTGCCGTCATAACCCTTGAAATTCCGGGGATCATTCCACCTCGGCCGGATGCGCTGCCAGGTCGCTGCATACAGGGTATTGGGATCCGATGGATCCATGACCAGGTCGATCGCGCCGGTTTGTTCATCGATATAAAGCACTTTTTCCCAGGTCGAACCGCCGTCGGTGGTTTTGTAGACTCCGCGATCAGGATTGTGAGTCCACTCGTGACCGGATGCGGCCACATAGACGATATCGGGATTTTGCGGGTGGATGACAATCCGGGGGATGGTATGGGTCCCGGCCAAACCCATGTGCTGCCAGGTCTTGCCGGCATCGGTGGACTTGTAAATCCCGCAGCCTGCCATAGAGCTACGAAAGATATTCGCCTCACCGGTTCCCACCCACACGATATCCTGGTTGGAGGGAGCTATGGTCACGTCTCCGATCGAGGTGGATGCCTGTTCATCAAACAGAGGCTCCCACGTCGTTCCTTCGTTGTCCGTCTTCCATACCCCTCCCGAAGCTGCCGCCACATAGATGGTGTAATGTTCGCCTTTCGGGGTAACCACAGCGATATCCGTGCACCGTCCGCTCACGTTCGTGGGCCCGATGTGATACCATTTGAAATCCTTGAACGGCGTACTTTTCTTCATCTCCACGTGCTGGTCGAACCACTGCATCCGCACTGCCGCGTCGGTCGGGGGAGTTCTTTTCCCCCTCTGGTTTTGGGCGGAAAGGGGATTTGTCCCCCAAGCCAATATCACAATCAATAAGCCTAACACCAAAAAACGCCGATGAATTCTCTCTTGAACCATTGATATACCTCCTTCTGATTTGGGATACTTCAATGGAAACACGGATGTTTAAGAAAATACAGACAACTTGTAAAGATTTAGTGCAGATAAATTAATGAAACTGGCTGTTTGTTCCCGTATGCCCATCCCGTATTCCCCATATAGACTTTATGAAAGAGAACATTTTTATTTGATTTTGTTCACTTTCATTTCGATATTAGCACGTCCATTGCAATAAATCAAAAAAATTTGGATATAATATTTTTTTCTCCCCTTATATCCAAGTATATGGATCTAAATTCCAAAAAATTGGATTTAAATGGGCTAAATAATTGCGTGCAATTATGTAAATAATTGAAAAAAAATACAATGAAGAAATGACAATTTTGGCATGAATATTGCAATGTATTTAATAAGGAGGGGATACATCTCTGTCTTTTAATCAAATATCCAAAATATAAGTCAGCTATCAAACTGTCTGATATTCTATTTCTCGGATAATTCCCTCCTACGGGAGGGGGTGGGATCGGCAAAACAATAAATAAAACACACAATAAGTTAGAGAAAGAGTCCATGATTTGATTGGAAAAGATTCTTTCTCTAGAGCTAAGGAAAAATTAGGAGAAATTGTTATGAAAAAAAGTCTGATTGTATTTTTTGTCCTCCTATTTTCCACCACAGCAATTGCTCAGATAAGAACAGGAAACATCTATGGAGAAGTAGTTGACGAAGAGGGTAATCCCCTCCCGGGTGTGACAATAACCCTAACCGGCTCACTGACTGCCCGTGTAACTTATGTGACTACGCGAGAGGGAAGGTTCAGGTTTCTATCGCTGGCACCTGCTTCGGACTATAGCTTGAGAGCCGAACTTGAAGGATTCAAAATCAAGACCGAAACCGGAGTCATTGTTACCGTCGGGGCAAATTCAAATATCACTCTCGCCATGGAAATGGGAGGCCTGCAAGAAGAGGTCACCGTTGTCGCCGTCACTCCAATCGTGGACCCTAAAACCACCCAGGTCGGACAGAATATCGGCAGGGAAGCCCTGCAGAGCCTTCCCACTGCCAGAGACCCCTGGGTCATGCTGCAGATGGCTCCCGCCATCCAGATGGATCGTGAGAATGTCGGCGGTTCGGAATCAGGATCACAGTCCGGATTTGTCGCCCACGGCTCAACCACCGCCAACCAAAATGTATGGGCGGTGGATGGTGCGGTCATTACCGACGTATCCTCAACCTGGTCTTCTATCTATTATGACTTTGATGCGTTTGAGGAAATGAACATCACGGTCGGCGGAAGTGACATCTCCGTACAGACAGGCGGAGTTTCCGTCAACATGGTCACCAAAAGGGGCGGAAACAAAGTCAGCCTGGGAGGAAGGTTTTATCTTACAGACGGGAAATTCCAGAATCAGGCAGTTCCTCAGACTCTTCTTGACGAAGGCCTCAGAGGAATCAACAAGATTGTGGAGATCAGAGACTATGGTTTCAGCCTGGGCGGTCCTTTAGTCAATGAGAAAATCTGGTACTGGATTGCCTGGGGTACCACGGACATCAAAACCATGAATCTCTACCAAAACCGGGATGACACCTTTCTTACCCAATGGCACGGGAAACTCAATTTCCAGTTCATACCCGAAAACCGGCTTGAAGTCTTCGCGGTTATGGCCCAAAAAAAGAAGTATGGAAGATCATCCAGCTATTCCAACCCCCAAGGTTACGACCAGGGCCCGCCTTTCTATTTCGGAGACCCGGTTGTAAAAATCCAGGATGAGCACATGTTTGGTACGGATCTGTTTTTATCCGGCAAGTTCGTCTATGTGGACTCCGGTTTTACATCAACGCCCGCTTCCAACCTGAATATGGACAAAATGTCCATTTGGAATGTGGGGGAAGGACACTGGCTGTCGGGCTTAGGTTACAATACCCAGAGCGGAGACCATCGCAGACGGTTCGACTATTCCCTGCACGCGAATTACTACAATGATTACCTGTTCGGCGCAGCCCATGTGGTGAAGGCGGGAGTTGAATATTCCAATAGGCCGTATGATTCCGCCGGAGAAACCGATATTTTCTACGACGAAAACTACAATTATCCGACTATTGACATCACCGGAGACGGAGTGGCCGATTATGTGGATGAAATTAAGGGCGATCCTAAAAACGGCTATGATTACTACCTGATGCGGCTCGAAAATGCCAGACGCTCCTTTACCAGCTATGGGCTGACCGGCTACAGCCTATTCTTCCAGGATATCATCACGGCCGGAAGATTCAACTTCACGCTCGGATTAAGGTATGACTACCAGCACCCCAGGGTCAAGGAATATGACGTAAAGACATCCGTCAAGCCTGATGATAAGCCCTTTTCGGATGTCATGGGACCGGGAACCGCCGCAGCCATCAGCAGCATCTTCCCCGGTACCAAGATTCCGGCGGCCGATCCTGACTGGGCGTACAAGGTCTGGTCGCCCCGAATCGGAGTCACCTGGGATCTTCAGGGGGAAGGAAAGACCGTTGTCAAGTTATCCGCTGCCCAATACGGGGATTTCATGACCACAGGTTACGCCGGCTACTTCCGCGCTCTCGGAACAAGCGGAGAGATGGATTTCTGGTGGATGGATGATAACGGGAACGGAATAACCGACCTGACGGAGCTTTACTGGCACAATTCCCGGACTTTTGCACCCTACCAGGTTTTCGACAGCAACGGCAACTTTGTGGGGGACTATGCAGATGCCGAAGGCATCATGTGGAGCGGCTATGATTTCCTCAATCCCACCCAGACCACTAGTCCCGAGGACTATTTGGACCCCGACTTCGGCTCCGAGAGAGTATCTGAAGTTATTCTGAGCCTGGATAAGGAACTGGCTACAGACCTTGGCGTTGCCGCCCACGTCACTTTCCGAAGATATGACAGAGACCAATGGACCAGCCTTGACTATTATCCCGACACCGGTCATTACAGAACCAAAGATGACTATGTCCAGGTAGGGACCGTCCCCAGTCAGATCGGCCCCTACAGCACAGGCTCTGCCGCAGGCAGGCCCTATTACCTCCTGGCTGCTGGATGGGGAGCCACCCCGTATGATTACGTAATGAACGCGCCTGATTTCCATCAAGATTTTTACGGCCTCGACCTGGTGATGAACAAGAGATTGTCCAACAAGTGGATGATGAATATGTCGGCCTCGTTTGCTTCCCAGAAAGTGAATTATGGCGAAAACGGCTATCAGGATCCCACCAACCTGTGGGCCGAGAACAACAGACCATACTCGGCCTACATGGGGGGGGTCAGCGGAACGATCAGCCAGTATACTTTCTCGAGGTGGATGGTCAAGGCCGCGGGTCTTTATCAATTGCCATGGGATTTCAATGTGGGCGCTACTTTTAAGGCCAGAGAAGGAAACATCATTCGACACTATTTCACGATTACGGATTATGGCTCTCCTAACCCCAGAGACCGGTCGGTTGATGTTTATGTCGAACCGTTCGGTGATGAGAGACTGCCTTCGTACTTCACTATTGACATGCGGCTCGAAAAGGTTGTCAGAGCAGGAGATTATGGAAGGATCTACCTCATGGCCGACGCATTCAATGTTCTCAACAATAAGACGATTACCAGAAGATATCAGCGTTATTTAGGCACCTGGTACGCACAGACCGACACCTTTGTTGAACGCGCCGACAATTATTTGGCCAATCAGATTTTGAATCCCATAACTTTTAGATTTGGAGTCCGCTTCCAGTTCTAAGCTGCTACTTCAGAATTAGAACCCAAAAGCCCCTCCCGGAAAAGCGGGGGGGGCTTTTCCCCCCGGGGTGAACTCTCCCCGAGGGGACCTTTATAAGAATGTGATCAAGAAGGGGCTCAAGCCTTATTTAAAAGATTTTTATTGAGTAATCCACGAAAGAAGGAGGGGTACGTGTGGAAACATATTCTGGGTTTTAGGAATTTTTTCGGCATTCTCATATTCATGCTCTCGGTCTTGCTGTCTCCCAACTCATCTCAAGCAGGGGATACGGATTTCGATTTTCCAGAAATCCTCAAAGCGCTCGAAATGCGCGCCATCGGGCCGGCCATCATGGGCGGGCGGACCGTGGATTTTGCGGTTGTGGAAAGCGACACCGCCGTAATCTATGCGGCCATCGGCCCCAGCGGGGTCTGGAAATCGGTGAACGCCGGAATCACCTGGGCACCGGCGTTTCATCGGGAAGGCTCCGTAGCGGTCGGGGCGGTGGACGTCTCGCAGAGCCATCCCGATATCGTTTGGGTAGGTACGGGGGAAGGGACCTCCCGCAACAGCGTAGGCATCGGTGACGGCGTGTACAAATCCGAGGATGGGGGAAAGACCTGGAAGAACATGGGATTGAGAAACACGCGCCACATCTCCCAGATCATCATCGACCGCACCGATCCGGATATCGTGTACATCGGGGCTCTGGGTCACCTGTGGGGAGCCAATCCGGAGCGGGGAGTGTTCAAGACAAAAGACGGCGGCAAAACCTGGGAGAAGGTTCTCTACATCGATGCGGATACCGGGATCGCAGACATGGCCGTCGATCCCTCCAACAACCGCATCCTCTATGCCGCCGCCTGGGATTATCGGCGCAAGCCCTTCCATTTCAAAAGCGGTGGTCCGGGCAGCGCCCTATATAAAACCAGCAATGGGGGAGAGACCTGGAAGAAGATCCACACGGGCCTCCCCGTAGGGGATTTTGGACGCATAGGGCTGGATGTATGCCGCAGCAAACCCGGTGTTGTCTATGCGCTGGTGGAGAGCGCTGACAGCGGTGTCTTCCGCTCCGAAGACAAGGGCGAGACCTGGATCCGTATGTGCGACAAGGAGACTTACGACCGTGTCAATTTCCGCCCTTTTTACTATAGCAAGATCACCGTCGATCCCAACAACGATCTGGTGGTGTATGTGTATTCGGGTTCGTCCTACGCCTCATACGACGGGGGAAAGACCTTCGACCGCATCTCCGGGGGCACACACCCCGATCATCATATGATGTGGATCAACCCACACAACTCACTGCATCTTCTGGACGGGAACGATGGGGGCATCGATATCTCATATGACGGGGGCAAAACTTGGCACGGCGTACGCACTGATGCCTGGTCCGAGGTTTACCAGGTGGGTTATGACATGCGTGAACCCTACTATGCCTATGTCGGCCTTCAGGATAACGGAAGCTGGGGAGCACCCGTCAACTCGCTCGATCCCAATGGAATCATGAATTTTCACTGGTACGTCATAGGCGGCGGCGACGGATTCTACATTCAGGTGGATCCTGAGGATTACTCCACCGTTTACCGCAACGCCCATATGGGCGGGATCTCGCGTTTCGATGTCAAAACCGGGGATTCCCAGAACATCAAGCCGGTGGCTCCTTTGAATGAGCCGCCCTTCCGCTTCAACTGGAACTCACCCATCCTGCTCTCTCCACATGACCGGAATGTGGTTTATTTCGGAGGCAACTATCTTTTTAAAACCACGGACGGTGGAAGATCCTGGGAGAGGATAAGCCCGGATCTCAGCTCCAACGACCCAGAAAAGCAGAAGGACTCGGGAGGAATCACACCCGATAACACCGGGGCCGAGATCCACTGTACCGTCTACACCATTGCAGAGTCTCCCCTTAAGCCGGGGCTGATATGGATCGGGACCGATGACGGGCTGGTGCAGCTGACACAGGACGGCGGCGGTGCCTGGACCGATCTTACCCGCAACATCAAGGGGCTGCCGCCCGATAGCTGGGTGACCAGGATCGAAGCCTCACACTTTCAGGAAGGCACGGCATACGCCACGTTCGACCGCCACCGCATGGACGATTACAGACCCTATGCCTTCAAAACCGAGGACTACGGCCTCAGCTGGACTTCTCTGGCCTCCGGCCTGCCCGAATTGGGCTACCTGCACGTGATCCGTGAGGATCCCGTCAATCCGGACCTGCTTTATGTGGGGAGTGAATTCGGGCTGTTCCTGAGCTTTGATGGCGGAAATAACTGGACTGCCTGCGGCGACGAGTTCCCCACCGTGGCGGTGCGCGACATCCAGATCCATCCCCGTGACAATGACCTGCTGGTGGGGACCCACGGCCGGGGACTCTGGGTGCTGGACGACATCTCTCCGCTGCAAAAGATTACGCCGGAGATCCTGGGCTCGGCTGGCTTCATCTTCGACATCCGGCCGGGCGTGCTCTATGCCGCCAAAAGTACATCCATGTACTCAGGCCCCCATCCCTTTGCCGGCCCCAATCCGCCGGCCGGAGCCTGCATCACCTATTATCTCAAGGAGGCACCCAAGGCTGATGAGCGGATTTCTCTGGTTGTCTTTGACAAAGAGGGAAACCGGGTCAGTATCGTCCAGGCAACCAGGAATGAGGGATTGAACCGCGTCTACTGGAATCTGCGTCTACAAGAGCCGGACCGGGAGCCGGTGCAGCAGCCCCGCGGCCGTTTCCGGGGTTCTTCGGGCGGTCCATACTGCCTTCCTGGTGAGTAC
>Ga0180438_10003858_pt1 | contig 22172 bp, 14 predicted proteins | sample SS_ome_12_FD_132455 | JGI IMG/M metagenome (GOLD analysis project Ga0180438, IMG submission 132455) | Hypersaline lake sediment archaeal communities from the Salton Sea, California, USA - SS_3_D_2 metaG | ecosystem: Environmental > Aquatic > Non-marine Saline and Alkaline > Hypersaline >...
ATGATCGGCCATCTGCTCGGCGCAGCCGGCGGCGTCGAAGCCATCGCCTGCCTTTTGACAATTCGGGACGGCATGATCCACCCGTCGATCAACTACGAGACGCCGGATCCGGATTGCCAAGTCAATATCGTGGCCAACACGGCCCGAGAAGCCCGAGTTCGTACCGCCATGTCGAACTCACTGGGTTTTGGCGGGCATAACGCCTCGCTTGTTCTGAGAAAGTATGAATGAAAATGGGGAACGCGGGGACGAACTCCGCGCGTTTGCGACGCGCCTGGGGTTCGAGGTCAATCGAATCGAGCTGCTCGACCGCGCGTTGACGCATGCGTCCATCGCGGGGGACGCGCACGGCCCCCGCTATGACTACGAGACCCTCGAGTTCGTGGGCGACGCGGCCCTAGGGCTTGCCGTAGCCGACTATGTATATCGGCACGTTCCGGGGAGGACGCCGGGTGAGTACAGCCGGATGCGCGCCGGGCTCGTAAACCGGCGTTGTCTGGCCCGGGTGGCCCAAAGGCTGGGGATTGCGCCGGCAATCCGCCTGGGCAAGGGAGAGGAACTGGCCGGGGGGCGGAAACGCGACGCGTTGCTGGCGGATTGTTTGGAGGCCCTGATCGGCGCCGTCTTTCTGGATCAGGGGTGGGCCGCCGCGCGTGAATTCGTGATTCGTGTTTTCCACGGGGAACTCGACCGGCAGCGGACGGAGAACCGCGTATGGGACTTCAAGTCCCGGTTGCAGCACTACTCCCAAGCCAACCGGATAGGACTGCCGCAATTCACCGTAGTGCGATCTGAGGGTCCGGACCACAAAAAGGAGTTCGAGGTGGAAGTATTCCTTCGCGGCGAGGCCGCGGGTCGCGGAACGGGCTTCTCGAAGAAGGAAGCCGAGCAAAGGGCGGCGCGCGCGGCTCTTGAACGCGAGGGACAGCATTTTGACTGAGGGCTGTTAAGGAGCGCATTGAAAGCCGGGCGCGGCCGGCGGGCGGCCCCCGGAGAAGAAAGGTCAGTACCATGAAGAACCTGCCATTCCTCGATATCTCAGGCGGAGCAAGTATTCTTGCATTGCTGTTCGTCGTCTATCTGGCGTTGCATGTTATGAGAAAACCCCAGGGCAACGAGAAGATGGCAAGCATCTCAAAGTTGGTCCAGAAAGGCGCACTGGCCTTCTTGAAGCGGGAGTACAGCTACGTCAGCGTATTCGTCGTCGTTATCGCGCTGCTCATAGCGCTCGGCTTACGGAGCTGGCAGACGGCCGCCGCCTTCGTGGCGGGGGCCATCGCAAGCGCGTGCGCCGGGTTCATCGGCATGGCCATCGCCACCCGCGCCAACGCCCGCACAACGGCCGCGGCCGAGGCCGGCGGCATCAAGGCCGCCCTCGACGTCGCCATCAGCGGCGGCGCCGTCATGGGCATGAGCGTTGTCGGCATCGCGCTGTTGGGCCTCGCGATCATATACAAGCTCTTCGGACACCTGCCGACGGGCGCCGACATCGTCAGTGGGTACGCGATGGGCGCGTCGCTGGTCGCCTTGTTCGGCCGTTCCGGGGGCGGCATCTACACGAAAGGGGCGGATATGGGGGCCGACCTCGTGGGCAAAGTCGAGGCGGGCATTCCCGAGGACGATCCGCGCAACCCGGCCGTCATTGCCGACAATGTCGGCGACAACGTGGGCGACGTGGCGGGACTCGGCGCCGACTTGCTCGAGTCGTACGTGGAATCCATCATTGCGAGTCTGGCCATTGCCGCCGTCATGTTCCGGGCTGATCCTAATACACCCACGTTTGTGCGGGCGTTTCCGTTCATGGTTGCGGCCATCGGCATCGTCGCGTCGGCCTTGGGCGTCCTGTACGTCAAGACGTTTGCCAAGACGAACCCGCAGAAGGCGCTCATGCACGGGACATACATCAGCGCGGGACTAACCGTCGCGGGCGTTTTCGTTTACGCCAGAATGGCGGGCAGTGCGTTTGTGCTGCAAGGACACGCGTACAACTGGTGGGGGCCGTTCGCGGCGTGCGTCCTTGGCATTGTATCGGGCTCGATTATCGGGTTTGTGAGCGAGTATTTCACGTCGAGCAAGTTCAAGCCGGTGAGGGTCCTTGCCGAGGGCTCCCAGGCCGGGCCAGCCATCAACGTGACCGAGGGCACGGCCGTCGGGATGCAAAGCACGGCGTTGCCGCTGGTAGTCCTTGCAGTGTCCGTTGTGCTGGCCTACCAGTTTGCTGGGGTATACGGCGTAGCGATTGCCGCCCTGGGCATGTTGGCGACCACCGGTATGGTCGTCGCGGTCGACTCCTACGGCCCGATAGCCGACAACGCGGGCGGGATAGCCGAGATGGCCGGGCTCGACCCAAAGGTGCGCAAGATAACGGATAATCTGGATGCGGTCGGCAACACGACCGCTGCCATCGGCAAGGGATTCGCCATCGGCAGCGCGGCGTTTGCGGCCATCGGCCTCCTGAGCGCCTTCATGCTCGCCGCAAGACTCGATGAAGCGCAGGTGAGCCTCGCCAGCCCGACCATCCTCGCCGGCGTGCTCATAGGCGGCATGATGCCGTTCCTATTCAGTTCGATGCTCTTCCGCGCAGTGCGCAAGTGTGCCTATGGCATGATCGACGAGGTCCGCCGGCAGTTCAGGGAGATACCCGGCCTCAAAGAAGGCCGGGAAGGCGCCCTCCCCGACAGCGCCACCTGCGTAGACATAGCGACCAAAGGCGCGATCAACGGCATGATGCTGCCCGGACTCCTGGCCATCATTTTCCCGGTGCTCATCGGTTGGATAATCGGCCCGGCGGGGCTTGCCGGCATGCTCGTGGGCGCCATCGTGACCGGCGTCATGCTCGGCATCCAAACGGCGAACTCCGGCGGCGCCCTCGATAACGCGAAGAAGTATATCGAGGAAGGCAATTTCGGGGGTAAGAACTCCGAGGCGCACAAGGCCGCCGTTGTCGGCGACACCGTCGGGGACCCGCTCAAAGATACCGTCGGCCCGTCGATCAACATCCTGATCAAGCTTATGTGCGTGATCTCGCTCGTATTCGCGCCGTTCTTGTCGAAGCTCACGTCGCTTCTCGACAGCATCATCGCCCTGTTCTGATCACAACCGGCCCGCACGCAAGGACGCCAAGGCTTGTTATACGGGGATGTAGACATCTAGCGTTGCCGATCTATACGCACTGTGCGGCCTTGGGAGGACTCAACGATGTATCCGGGATCAGGCACAAGGGTGCTCGACTGGCTTGACAAGAGAAACGCCGTGCAGTTCTTGGGGATTCGTAGCGATTTCAGCTTCTCTGATGGCGGTTCTCCACCCGGTGCTTGGCGCAGTCCTGCCTTCACTCATCACCGGCGCCTTCCTTGCGTATTGCTACGCGCATTTCGCACGCCGGAACGCCTGGCAAGCTGTTCTTGCAACTACGATCTTCCACGGCGCTATCAACATCGTCGGATGGATAATGATCCTGATGCCTTGAGAGGAAGTGTTTGACAAGCGGAAGTGACTCGACCAACAAGAAAATCCGTTGCCAACGCAGGAGGAAAAACCCAATGCTAGGATTCCTCGTAGGGGCCTTGGCGGTAAGCATGGCCGCCGGCTTGAGTCCAGGCGGGGCGGCGGCTGCAGTCTTCCCGATGGACGGGCTGATACTCTGGCTCGATGCGGCCGATGGGGACACGCTCGATACGGATGACGGCGCCGTGTGCGCGTGGCGGAACAAGGCGCCGGGACGCGGAAACGCGCTTTCGAGCGCGGCCGAACAGCGCCCCCAGTTTGTCGAGGGGGCCGGGGGAATTCCGGCGGTGCGGTTTGACGGTGTGGACGACGTGTTGCGGGACGTCGAATTCGGGCGGACCGCCAAGATGTGGACGCTGGCGGTCGTGGCGGCGCCCGCGTCGAACCGGACGGATCGCGGGGGCATTTGTGCGGCGCGCTCGGGCGCGGGCCACGATTACGATCCGGGGTTTACGGTCGATTTGTACGGTGCTCGCGAGCATTTCGATCAGTTGAGCATCGAAGGGGCGGGACGGCTCGGGTTTGCCTGGGATCAGAAGCAGCGCATTCACGCTTATGGCACAGCCCTCGTTGTTGTGGTCGAACGGGACGATACCGAAATCCGGCTGTTCGTGAATGGGGTCGCCGAGGATAGCAGGGCCGTCGCGCCGGCGACGACGGTTATGGATGAATTGCGGGTTGGGGCGCGACATTATGGGGGCGTCGAACGCCACTATTTTGACGGCGACATCGCCGCCGTATTACTTTACGACCGCGTATTGACGAAGCGGGAACGGAGAATGGTCGAGAAGTACCTCGGTGTCTCCGGCAAAGTACGTCGAAAGGAAAGGAGCCGGCCAGTGAGCGATACCCCGGACGCGGAAGCGCAGCGCACAGTTTTTCCCCCGAAACTTGTCGAGGCATGGCCGTCCGTCGAAGCGTATCTCGATGCGACGGAGCGGGATCGGGCCCGGCTCGAGGCCCTGCCCATCCGCACCGACGTGCGCGAGGCCGTTGCGCTCGGGGTGCGGCATCTTACCAGCCTGTTCGACGCCAACAGAGACGATGAACCGTTCTTCTATTCGAACCGGCGCGTCGACGGCACCGGCGTGATGCACCATGCGATAGATATCGGGATCCCGCACGTGGTCGGCCGGTGTCTGTTGGGGTGTATGATGGCGGAGGAGGCCACTGATCTGCAGTTCCCCTCCGAAGGTCTAGCGATCCTCGAGCGGTATTGCCGCGTATCGTTTGACAACCCGGACCATCTGAACTCGTTCATCGACCCGAGGCGCGGCAACAATCGATTCATCCAGTTCCACAACATCCGTGAGGGCCTATACGGCCTGGCGATGTTGATCCGGGGTCGCGACTCGGCCTGGGCGCGAGAAACGGCTGGGGGCGCGCTCCGCACGCTCGATGGGTTGACTGACGATGCCGGGTTCTGGTCGAGCGACCTGGCCGCGGGAATGGGGATGGCCGATCGCGCCGAGGGTATGTGCGCGGCGAACGCCGCCCGAACCGTCGACCCGTTGCTCGAACTGTACCGATTGACGTCGGACCCTACGGCGCTCAAGCTCGCGGGACTCTATGCTCGGCAAGGGCTGGCCATCGTCTTTACGCCGGACGGCCGGTTCGCGCCAGCGGCGTTGTCCTCGGGCCACGTCCACTCGATCACGTCATCGCTCAGCGGCATCACCGAGTACGCGCTACTGGTGAAGGACGCGGAAATGGTTGATGCGTGCCGGCGGATTATGGAACGGGGCGTACCCGAATACCATAGTTCCTGGGGCTGGGGCGACGAGGTTATGCCGGACCACCCTGCAAACCTGGAGGGCCGCGGCGAGATCAATCAAACGGGCGATGTGGTGCGCACGGCGCTGCACCTCGGCCGGGCCGGCTACCCGCGCTACTACGAGCTGGCCGAACGATACGTCCGAAGCATGCTGTTGCCCACGCAGCACCGCAAAGACGAACTTGAGCGGCTCCTGAAGAGAAATGAGAACCCGAAAGACGACTCCGAGCGGAACGTACTCGAACGAACGGTCGGCGGCTACAGCATGCAACTTCCCAATGACCGCATGCGCGAGGGCGATTGGCCGTTGGCCACGCTTGACATCACGTCGGGCGCCGTCCACGCCTTAAGCGAATGCTGGATGCATCAGGTCCTGGTCGATGAAACGACCATCGAGGTCAACCTCTTGTTCGACCGCGACCACCGCGAGATCACCATCGAAAGCGGCCTGCCCGTCGACGGCCGCCTCGAGATCACCGCGAAATCATCGAAGAACGTCCGCGTGCGCATACCCGAATGGGTGGATCCCGATACTCTCGAGCTATCCGTCCGCAACAGGTCTCGAAAGGCCCGAATCAAGAGCGGGCACGTGAAGATCACGGGGTTGCGCCCCGGAGACGGCGCCGTGCTCGCGTTCGACGTTCCCTGCAAGGTCGAACGCGAAACCGTCGACGGCACGACCTACACGACCACCTGGATCGGCAACCAAATCATCGACATCCGCCCTCGAGGCAACGAAAGCCCGCTGCCGTTCTGAACCCGGCGTATTGGCATATACTTGAATCGGCTCGATATGTGTACACGCAGAAGGACATTGGGCGGCAGATGTTTTGCCTCTCGCGGAATCGGCGGTAGTGGAGGTGGCGCCTTGAGCCTGGAGAACCGTTTTGTGGTTGCAGCGCAGGGGCGGCCTGCCGCCGCCGTACTCGTCGGGGAACGAGCTACGGCAGCGGAACGCCGCGCGGCCGAGGAGTTCGAGCGCTATGTAAGGGAGATCAGCGGGACTGCGCTAGCGATACGCCGCGTTGTCGCCGGCGAACCGCTCCCGCCGGGTGACGCCGTCCTGATCGGCAGGGCCGAGACCCATTCCGTCGTCGCGGACTTGGTGGGCAACGGTTTAGTGGCGTTGTCGTCCACGGATCCGGGCTTGGACGGCTACGTCATGAGCCCGGTGCAGGTGGATGACGGACAATATCTCGTGCTTGGGGGGAGCGCGGATCGGAGCGCACTCTACGCCGTCTACGATTTCCTTCAACGGTTTGCCGGGGTGGGGTATTTCGAGGACGGCGACTATGTCCCGCCCGCTCGAGCGGTGTCGATGCCTTGGTACGAAGTCCGTGAGCGGCCGAGGTTTCCCGTGCGTCAGATTCTTCAAGGCTGCGCTGTAGGTTACACGACGAAATGGTGGGGCCTCGAGGATTGGCGGCGCGAGGTCGATTGGGCCGTCAAGAAACGCTACAACGTGGTGTGCCTCGCCATGGGTCACGAGGCCGTGTGGAAAGACGTATATAGGGCATTCGGTGTTGACGCGGGCACGGGCGACGCCTTGGGAGATCAACACGGCTGAGCTTACCCGTCAAGTATTGGACTATGCGCGGGGGCTTGGGCTCGATACGATCTCGTGCGGCGGCGGCTTTGGCGAAGTCCCGGATGCGTTTCGAGCGCAGTATCCGGACGCACGTTACCTCGAGATGAATTGGGAAGGATGGACCCAGAAACACTACCTCGATCCATCCGATCCACTGTTTCGCAAATTACAGGTTGCTTTTCTGCGCGCCTTCAACGCGCGCTACGGCACGTGCCATATCTACAACTACGATCCGTATCCTGAAATGGCCGCGCGGGTCAGCGATGAGGAGAAGGTCCAGCTCAAATATGCGTTTGCGCGGGCGATCTCGGGGATTATCCGGGAGGCCGACCCCGAAGGCCAATGGTACCTGAGCGGATGGGCGTTCACGTATCCCGACTGGCCGCCCGAGACGGTGAAAGCCTTTCTGGACCTCATCCCGAACGACCGATTCTACCTTGCCGATGTCTGGGCCGAAGTCCCGCCCGCGGAAGATCGGTCGTGGGCCTTGCGCGCACCGGTTTATGTCCCAAACGAACACTTCTACGGCAAGAACTGGTTGTTCGGTATTTTGCACACGTTTGGCAAGCGCAAGCTGCTGTATGGGGACGCCGCGGAACTGATTCAACGCCTCCAGGAAGGCGCGCGTTCCGAGGCGTGGTCCCGATGCCGGGGCATCTACACAAACCCGGAAAGCATCTGCCACAACATTTTCTACTTCACGCTGGCCAGCGACCTTGGATGGGATCCGGGGCGCGTTGCCCTCGAGTCTTTCACGGACGCGTATACGCGCACGCGCTATGGCGAAGCCGCCTATCCCGCAATGCGCCAGGCGCTCGATCGGATTGTGCGTGCCACGCAGGGCGCCGACACGGTTCGCATGATCGCGTGTTACTGGACGCGGCCGTTCGAGTACGTCCGTTTTCTGTCGGGACCGGAACATCAACGCGAAGCCGCCGCGCGAGGGGAACGCATCGCGCAGATCCGCGAAGCGATTGACCTGGCGTTGACGGCCAGGGCCGTAGAAGAGGGCAATCCCCTTTATGAGAATGACCTTGTTGCGTGGTATCGCCAGTTGATGTCCGAGATCTATAACCGGGAAATCCACGCCGCCTATGAAGCGTTCTGTGCGGGCGACACGGCGGGACTTGACATGGCCGCGGACAAGGCGTTGGCGGCGATGCGATCCATCGAGGACGTCCTGGCGCACGCCCCAGACTACCGCATGTCGGACATCGTGGCCCAGGCGCGCCGGTTGCCCGGAAGCGACTCGGCGCCTGCGAACTTCCCGGATGCGCCGTCCGACCTGGACCTCGTCGGCGTGATCAAGGCGGACCACACGTATTTGAACGACTACGCCGCGACGGACCTGTGGGAACTGCTCGCGCTTTACTACCGGCCGCGCGTCGAGGCGTATGTACGGACGCTCGAGACGCGCTTGCGGCGCGGAAAGACGGCCGTGTCGCAAACGGAACTTGCCGCGGCGTACGATCGCCTGAGAGCCCAATGGATGGCGGCCCATCTGGCGGGGCCGCCGGAGCAACGGCCTGTTCTGGACATAATCCAGCAACACCTGAGAGGGATGGCGGAGGAGGAAGACTCGTCATGAAGCTAGCAATTGATTCGGGATTGTTTGCCTGTCAAAGCTGGGAGGAGAGCTTCGATCAGATAGCCGAGGCAGGGTATACGTTCGTCGAGTGGAGCCAACGGATCGGCTTCTTTTTTCAGGAGGTCTCAGAAAAAGAGCTGCTGCGTGTCGGCAAACTGCTCGAACGTGCCGGGCTGAAACTGGCGGGCATGATTCCTATGTGCCCTCTGGCAAGCCCTATCCAAGAAGAACGAGAGAAGGCCGTCGAGGACTGGAAACGGCTTATTGCCGTGACGGCGTCGCTTGGGGCACGGCAGATCTTCGGCGAGATGACGGGGAATCCCCATTTCAAGGAGGATAGGGCGTTGTGCTCGAATGCCTTTCGGCGCTCGTTGGCCGCGCTTGCGCCTGTGCTGGCCGATGCCCGGATGCGGGCAAGCTTCGAACCGCACCCGGGCGATTTTATCGAGGGCAACCACGCGGCCGTTGACTTCTTGCGGGACCTCGGGCACGCCGAGATTGGCTACTTGTTCTGCATGCCACATGCGTTTGTCATGGGCGAGCAGTCCGCCGCCGACATGGTGCGCTACGCCGGAAATACGATCACGCACGTCCATATCGCGGACACCCATCCCGCGTCCCGGATCATCGCGCCGCCGGAAGTCCGGGCGCACGAGCATATGTTGCCGGGCTGGGGCGAACTGGATTTCCCGAGCATCCTCGAGGCGTTGCACGCGGTTGCATACGACGGATTTGTCAGCGCCGTCCTATTCTCGCACGCCGATTCCGATCCGGCCGTGCCATTGCAGGTTGCGCAAGCGATGAAACAATACGCCGTCGAAACGCTCGGCCTAACGGCCCAATGAAGGGGGAACGGCAGATGTCGCGTCTGGGCATAGGGTTAGTGGGATGCGGGGGCATGGCGCACAGCGTGCATTTGCCGGCGATTGCCGCGCTCAAGGATCGCCTCGAACTCGTGGCGGTCTGTGATCGGGACTTGGCCCGGGCTGAGGTGGCGGCAGGGGAATACGGCGGGCGGGCCTACTCGGACTTAGACAAGATGCTGGCCGAGGCGCGCGGGCTTGATATCGTGGCGGTTGTCGTGCACGCCCAACACCACCACAGTGTGGCCATACGCGCGGCCGAGGCCGGTAAACACGTGATCGTCGAAAAGCCGCTCGCGCTCACCGTGCCGTGCGCAGACGCCATGCTCGATGCCTGTAAGAGAAACAACGTAAAGCTCGAAGTCGCGGAGAACTACTTCCGGATGCCAATGGATGCATTGATCAACCAAGCGGCCCGATCCGGCGTGCTCGGCCCGACGCGGACGGTGCACGTGCTCGATCCCGTCAACGGATGCTCGTTGGATATCGGCGTACACCGCTACTCGCAACTGCGCGAGGCCGCCGGCGGCTGGCCCACGTCGATCACGGCGTACTCGAGTCCGCCGCCGATCCCCGAGTGCCAAAGACCCGAGGGGGCCGAGGCCTGGCTCGAGGAACGCGAGTTTGGCGACTGGCGCGGCCGGGAATGGAGCGTCGCGATGGTTACGTTCGACAACGGCGTGCTCGGCAAATGCGAACATTTTCCACTCGGCAGAGAAGCGCCGGTGTGGTGCGGCAACCTTCGTATGATCGTGGGCGACGCCGGGGCTATCTGCGACGATCTCTGGCCGAACGTGTGGCCATGGCTTCCCCGGGGCCGCGTTACGACCAAGCGCTGGGGCGGCCACACGGGCCATCAGGAGATACCGATACGGCGAACGGAAGAAACCTTGTTCGGGAAACCTTTTGCCGTTCGCATCGAGCTTGGCTCGACGCCGCCGGTTGTGTGGGAAAATCCGGTCGCCGACGTATTGCGGCGTTCCGCGCGGGGCACTGTCAAAGAAACAGGCCACGAGAACAAGGCCACCTGGCCGGATTGGTTCGTGGCGGAGTTGACGGCGTACCACACCTTCGCCAACGCCGTAATGGAAGACGCCGCACAGCAATACGGCGGCCCCAAGGGGCGCAACGACGTCGAACTGACGATTGCGACCTACGAATCCGCGCGCACGGGGACGGCAATCACCTTGCCGCTCGAATCGATCACCGAACACGAAGAAGCCATTCATGAAGCGTTCGAGCGACGCTATGGCAGGCCGATTCTCTGATCCAGTGTAGGGCCGCGACGCACGGACCTCAGCCCATGTTGGCGGCATTCGCTGGAACGTTTCCGCGTCCGTTCAGTATACTCTCGAACGAATGCTGAGGCCACTGAAGCTTCGCGCCGGGCGTAGAACTTAGAAGAAACGGTTGGCAGTAGGTTTCCGGCCGGATCGCTCAATCCAGGCATACATTCCTATGAGTCTTGTGCGTCTTGAGAATGTTGCGAAGTCGTTCGCAGGAAAACCGGTGCTCGAAGGGGCGGATCTTCGCGTCGAGCGGGGCGAAAAGATCGGCCTCGTGGGCCGAAATGGCACGGGGAAGACGACGCTACTCCGCCTGATTATGGGCGGAACCGAACCGGACTCGGGCGTGATCGAACGGATGCGCAAGGCCCGGTGCGCTTACTTGGCGCAGTTGCCGGATCTTGGGGCTTCGGACACCGTCTACGACGCCGTGATGCGCTCTTTCGCGGATCTCCTTGGACTCGAGCGGCGGCTCGGCGAGTTCGAGCGGCAAATGGCCGGCGGCGACGAGCGAATGATGGCGCGATACAGCGAACTCCAAGACGAGTTTACGCGCCGAGGCGGCTACGCGTTCCGGCACGAGGTCAAGAAGGTCCTGCACGGCCTCGGGTTCACGGAAGAGGATTTTGGCTTGCGGGTGCAATCGTTGAGCGGCGGACAGCGGACGCGGCTGCTCCTTGCGCTCGTGCTGCTCGAGGACGCGGATCTGCTGTTGTTGGACGAGCCGGAAAACCACCTTGATTTGGATGCGTGTGAATGGCTCGAGGGTTTTCTGAAAGAATGCGCGAAGTCTTTCATCATCATCTCGCATGATCGGCGCCTGCTCGACGCCGTTGTGGATCGGATTGTCGAACTCGAGGGCGGCCAACTACGTTCTTACACGGGGAACTACGACTTCTACGTGAAACAGAAGGCCCTGCTTCGCGAACAGCAGCAGAAGGCCTTTGAGCGCCAGCAGGAGTTTGTCGAGAAACAACAGCGCCTAGTCGAGCGGTTTCGCTACAAGGCCAGCAAGGCGCGCATGGTCCAAAGCCGTATCAAGCGCCTCGAAAAACTTGAGCGCGTGGCGGCGCCGCCGCCTGAGGCGGGCTCGGCGCGGTTTGGCCTGGGCGACGTCGTGCGCAGCGGCGCAGTCGTTCTCGAGGGCGAGGCGCTGTCTATGGCCTACGGCGACTTGAGGCTGTACGAAAACGTGTCGATCCAGATCGAACGCGGCGAGCGGGTCGGCATCATCGGCCCAAACGGTTCGGGCAAGACGACGCTATTGCGGCACTTGGCGGGGCGGCTCGAGGGCGCGTCCGGCGCCGTGCGTATGGGTCACAAGGCGACATTGGGATTCTATGAACAACATCACGAGAGCCTTAACCGGGCAAACGATGTTTTCGGGGAGATCCAAGCGGCCCGGCCGGACTTGCGCCCGGCTGAGATTCGCTCGTTTATGGCAAGGTTCCTTTTCTCGGGCGACGACGTTTTCAAACCCATCTCCGGACTCAGCGGCGGCGAACTGAGCCGCGTCGCGCTCGCCAAACTGATCCTTAGCGACGCGAACATGCTCTTAATGGACGAGCCGACAAACCACCTCGATATCGCGTCCCGCGAGGCGCTCGAGGGGGCACTTGCCGAATTCCCCGGAACGCTCCTCATCGTGTCGCATGATCGCGCCCTCATCGATCGGCTCGTGGGCCGGCTGATCATTCTGGAAGACGGCAAAACCACCGTGCATCCCGGCAACTACACGCGGTTCCGCTGGTGGCTTGAACAGCAATCAGGGGCGGATACAGGCGCAATCAGCGAGTCGCCGCGGGCCGCTGCGAGCGCCTTGCGAATCCGCAGCAACAAGGCCCGCCGCAGAGACAAAGAGTCCGGGAAACAACGCCGGAAAAAACTCAGGCAACTTGAGGAGCTTGAGGACCACATCCGCGAACTCGAGGAACTTATCGAAGAACAAGAAGCCGCCTTCGCCAGACTCGATCCGTCCGATTACGAGACGGCACAGAAACTGAAAGCCGAATACGACGGACTCAAAATCGACCTCCAAGCCATGTACACCGAGTGGGAGCGCCTGTCGGACGCCGTGGCCGAGTAGGCCACGTGTTTCCGTGCCTATGTCGCATGCTCTGATCCTGTATTGCATCGTTTGATGGCGCAGTTTAGCGAGCTTACCCCCATAACGGATATCCGACACCCGTGAATTGCGGCGAGCCACACGGACATCGTGTACGTCACTGGGGGCAACTCGGCACGTCCCGAAGTAGATTGCTTCGTCGAAGACTCCTCGCAATGACGGGAGAACCGGGGTCTCAGGGTTATGTCAAGATTGTCTTGAAAAGGTCTCCCCACATTTGGTTAAACGATCTGCGATTCAGCGCCCTACGTCCGGACTTTGAGGAGAAGGCCGTATTCGGATGTCACTTCGACGTCGAAATCGCGTCGAGCGCCCTTGTGCGTCAACAGGATCTGAGAACGCGCACCAGGTTGGAAGGCTTCGTCGAGCAGATAGGCATGAAATTTGACTCGTTCCAGTATTGCTGCGTACGCGACAGGCTCAACCGATTCGCCGTTGATCTTCCCGTCCTCAATCTCGATTCTGTCACACGTCAGATACATCGCATTGACCGCATCATCTGTCGCACTACGAATCGCCTTCAACAGCGCGTCTATTCTGCTGCCCTCCTCTCCAATCCTCAGCGTTTTGCGCAGTGTTGACTTGGAACGCCTGACTTCCCGCATGACCTCTTGCCCGAGCTGGTCCTCCATCGATCGCGCCAACCGTTTCCTGCAGTCGTGCAGGCGGCGTTTGACTGTGCCCACGGGGAGGTTCAGCATCTGCGCGATCTCCTCATACGAGTACCCTGTGCTGGAAAGCGCCATGGGTTCCCTTAACGTCTTCGACAGTCGGGCAAGAGCCTGAACGGCCAATCCCAGAGTCTCCTTTGTTTCTGCCACAACTGCGGGATCCGGCTTGCGACTCCTGCAACAAAGCATAGACTCGACGCGCTCATTCACAGGCTGCGGGCGCCTCGATATCCGACCGCAGCACCCGATGGTGATTCGCCTCAGCCATCCCGGGAACTTGGCCGGATCCCTTAGGCGGGGAAGCTTTCGCCACGCCTCGATGAAGGTGTCTTGAGCGGCGTCTTCTGCATCCGCATAGTTCTTTAACCGCACGAACGCGGCGCCGAACACAGCCCCATAGTAAGTCGCCACAAGTCTCCCAAAGGCTTCATCGCTTCCCTTGGCGGCTGCCTTAACGCTATCTTCAATGGATTCAGTCACCCCCGATTCCCATCCTCAAGCCGCCGTCTGCTTAGAATAGTGCCAAATGACGTCGAAAAGGTTCGGTATCCCCATGAAGCAGCCATTGTGCCGCCTACAGGTCCCGATACCAGAGCAACATCACCTCGTGGGCGACATCGGGGCAGGCGGCGTATCCGTAGCGTTCGACGCCGCCGAGCACGCAGTGTTTGGCGTAGAAGCGGCAACCTACCGGGTTAACATTCTGACATTCGACGCGGAGTTGGGTGCATCCCTTTTCCTTCGCCCAGTCAGCGGCGTGTAGCAGGAGCCGTGAACCGATTCCGGTTCGTCTGCATTCGCGCCGCACGCGTATGTCCCAGAGCCCGGCGAGTGTGTCGCGTCGCTCGAACAGGAACGCGCCCACAGGATTGATGATGACGGCGGCGCCGCCGAGGGCGCGCTCACCGTCCATAGCCAGAAAGACGCCGAATTCGCCAGTTTCATGCGTGGGAGGCCAGGGCGCCGGCGAGTCCTGGGGTTCGTCGACTCCATTCGTGTAGGGCTCCGCGATTGGCTCTTCGACGAGCATGAGGCCCCCCAGCCCCCTGGCCTTGGGGACAACACTGAGAACAGAAGTCACTTCATAGCTCGGGTCGATCTCGGCGTATGTGGCGTACATTTCCGGGCCGACCTCACGGAGCGTCAGTGACATTGAGTTAGCCTCCCTCCAAACTTCATTCTTGGTTCACCCCGCCGCGGCCGCTAGGGTGCCGGCTGGATGCCTTTGTTAGGAAGGACCCTCACCCATTCTGGCGAGAACGGCGTAGGCCCAGTGCATGAAGGCATCGCAGTGGCGATAGCTCCCCGGCTCATCCTTCGGGTCTGGCAATGTGCGGGGGAGCACAGATACACGCTCAATCGAGAACCCCGTATCCAACAGTCCGTTGAATACCTCGTCGAGATAGTTGCGGAATTCTATCATGCCGTCTGGTCGGCGTCGCTCCTTTTGGGCGTGGGGCGTGGTGATGCGATAGCCCACGCCGTCCCAGTCCGTGCAGTCGACAAATTCTGTATAGGGGTTCCAGAAGTCAGCCCGATAGATCCCTCCTGCCCTGATCACTCGGGCAACGCCCACGAAGACCTCCCGAACATCCGGCACATAAGCCGTACCGGTGCCATATACCAAGTCGAACGAGTTGTCCGCCAGCTCGGAGAGATCACGCATGTCGCCCTGGATCGTGGTGACGTCATAACCGTAGTGCTCGGCGGCCTTTCTGTCGCCCGCCAATTGCCCCTCACAAAAGTCAAGTACGGTCACGCGAGCGCCAAGAAGGCCGAATACAGCGGATTGTTGTCCACCCCCAGACGCGAGGCACAACACGTCCTGGCCCTCAATGTGCGCCAATATACTGGCCGGATAAATGTAATTGAGAGGCTCCGGCACCGGCAAGAACTCCTGTTTGCCATCGGCGTATTGACGCAGCGAAGAGACATCAAGATCCAGCCACGGAATGCAGCAACCGCATCCCCTCTTCACTTCTTCTTCCCACACCCTCTGATTGGCAATGGCCACCTGATCTCTAATGCTCATGTTTTAGCCCCTGTCTAACGACGCGAGTGAGGGAAGGTTATGTACCCATATGATGCGGGCCTGATTCTCAATAGAGAACACCGGATCAGAACCTATTCAATCCCCACCATGGCTTTTATGTACTGCAAACGCTCAAACATCTCGGATTGATCGGATTCAAGCCGGCTGAGCTTTCCCCGGAAAGAGTCTAAGGATTCAATATCCTGTTCTTTCATCCACGCCTGTACATCTTCTAGCATTTGTCCGATCCGTTCCAACCCATTTTGATAGAGTGTTGAACAAACCTGGACTGTTTTTGCCCCTGCCAGCACAAGTTTGATGACACCCGCCCCATCATGAATGCCGGTGGATGCAGAAAGATCGCACTGGATTACGGCGGAAAGCAAAGCGATCCAGCGAATGGGTAAAGAAATCTCATCGGGCGAACTATACCGGGAGCCAGGTACTAGTTCCATCTTGTCGATATCGCAATCCACCTGGTAGAACCTGTTGAACAACACGAGCCCTTGAACTCCTCGCAGGACCAGACCTTGTGCAAGGTGAGCCAGTGAGGAAAAGTAAGGCCCGAGTTTGATCGCAATGGGGATCGATACCTGTTGTCTAATTTGTTCCACAATACTATAATACCGTAACTCGACCCCTTTGCTGTCAAGTTTGGGGTCTTTGTTAACGAAGGCAATGTTTAGTTCCAGCCCGTCGGCGCCGCTATTCTCTAACCTCTTGGCATATTCGATCCACGAACTGGAGGAGATACAGTTCAAACTGGCAATCAGCGGGACAGAAACAGCTTTCTTTGCATCTTCAATTAGGCTCAGATACTCGGTGGGACCCAGCTGCATCCCGTAGTTTCTGATGTAACTAAGTGCTTCGGGATGAGAGGAAGGGCCAACATACTCTTCAATTTCCCGTGTTTCGGCAAGCAACTGCTCCTCGAACAAGGATTTAAGTACAATGCCTCCAGCACCGGCATCGACAAGTCTGCCAATACTATCCACGGATTTAGACAGACCGCAACTGGCCACGATGATCGGGTTCTTGAGCTTCAATCCCATGTAGGTTGTTTCTGTATTCATGATGCCTCCAACACGCCTGTTTTCCTCTTGCCGGGCTTCTGTTTATGTGGTTTCCGGATATCGCCGCGTTCTGCATCTGCTTCCAGACGACACGCCAAAAGGATGCCTGTATGACCGCCCTCCTTTCAAGGCGTTACGGCCTGTTGGTCTTCGAGCCCCGGACAACGAGGCGTTGTCAGGGCCACCCGCGAAAAGTGATGGCAAACTTCAAGGTCATGAAACTCAACTGGGGCGGAAACTGACGAACGCTCACCTTGTCGGAGGCCTGGCCGTCGGAGATCGAGTCGGGCGTTCCTGTGGATGTACAGGGGATTTATCATTCGTTAATGTATCGATCCAGGACGTACCGGGCCCTCTGAACGATGGGCGCCTCACCTGAGTTCATGGCGTCGCGCTGATAGATTGGGTAAGCCTGGTCGTTGTGGACGCGCGGCGAGACGTCAATGACCGTGTTGCCGCGGAGTTGGAGCGTGTAGGTGGTGTCCCAGAGCGTGCGGGTACATTCTGCTGCCACGATGGGGAAGGTGATGGCGATCTCGGCATCCGTCCCGAGGCGTTCGATCAGAAGGTAGTTGTTGTGCCGGACGGGGGCGTACGTTTCGGAACCGATCATGCAGTGAACGTCCGGGCGAGAAACCCACAGAGGAATGCGTACGAAAACACGTTTGGCAGTTTTGTTGTGAAGGACGACTTTGCCTTCGTAGGGGAGGTAGCTATCGATGTCCATGCATGGTGAGGCGCGGTTAAGCAGCAGGTTTACCTGTACCGCGCCGTCGCTCTGTTCTCGCACGATGTTGTGCCAGGCGTAGTAGAGGCTGCGTGCAGCGTTGCCGGTGCAACAATGCATGATCCACGCATTGGGCAGTTGCGTGAGGTCGCCGTGGCCGGCCCAGCCGCCCAGGTTCCGCTCGATTACGCGGTCGGCTGTTTCATTAGGCGGGTGGGCGTCGTGCGGCGCGCTAGACGCGGCCACGTTCTCGAGCAGGTCTTTGCGGACGAACTGCTGTTCGATAAGCTGGTTGCGCACGTATCGATCCACATCCTCCCAATACTCGCCCACACCGGCCACACTGAGTTTGACGGCCAGACAGACCATGTCGGCGGTACAGCAGGATTCGCAGGGGCTCTGCAATGGCGTGCCGTCCGGCTTGTCGCGGGGGGTGTTTTCGGGGAACCATCCGATGCGCGCTACGCCGAAATTGCGGGCGTATTCGTACCCATCACGGACGAACGTTTTCAGCCCGGCGTCGTTAGCGGCATCGGCGTATTCGAGCAGGCCCAGGAGCATGGCGGTATGTGAATGAAACTGTCCCTGGAAATGGCCCCGCTCGCCGGCAACGATGGACGCTGGGCTTGTTTCGGGAACCCAGAACTTGGGTTTACGCATGAAATTGGCGAGTTTGCCCGCAAGGTCGAGTGCATCGGCGTCGCCCGTAAGGCGATACCACTTTGCCAAAGCCTGGACTACGCCTGAATGGTACATGTGTGTGCTGAAACTTGGGTCGGATGGTTCGGTTTGCTCTCCCTGGTAGCCGGATTTCGGGTAGCTGAACGACTCGCCGATCTTTGGGTCGACGAAATAGGCGTAATCGTCCTTGAACACGGCGATCTTTCGAAGGCCGGCGATCATGTTCCTGATGTACTCGTCCCACATAGGATTCCCATCGTACTCGCGCCACGCCATCATGGCGAGCAGGAACCTGGCGTTGCCGTAGACGTTGGCGAAATCTTCGTCGGCGCGATGCCAGGTATGATGCCACGGCCGGCCGATGAGCGGCGCATAGTAGAGCCCGTCGTCGGCGACGAGGGCCAGCATCCGTTTAAGCATGCCGCGCTCGATCTCGAGGTTCTGCGTGCTTCCAGACATGGCCCGCATCATCGGCAGCGCCTCGGCGAACTTCGGGTTATTGGTCGGCAACCCGCTGGCCTCGTGATGCATAAACGGCGGGTCCGCGTTGAATCGCACGACGAAATAGAGTTCGTAGCCATAGTCTGGATCAAGCGCGCCGGTGAGGCAATTGACGGCCAATCTTGCCCGCTCCGCAAGGTCGAGTGTATCAGGGACGGCGGCATCGTAGGATTCGCCTCTTGGGGGTGGCACGAATCGTTGGCCAATGACCTCTTCTCTCAGATCAATCGCGTGTTTCCAAGCCTCGAAATCCACGGTAATACCCTCCCGAACGGACTGAGTTGACATTTGACGAAGACTCACAGTCGGAGCGACTTCCCCCTCGCCCTCACCTTCTCCTTCGCCTTCAGCCTCACCCTCACCTTCGTCTCCTCCCTCCCCTCCCGTTGGGGCCACTACATATCGGCTTGAACCAATAGATAGACGACATCCACACAACGCAAGCATCGTTGCGACACAACTCAAGATGAAACCGCCCTTTGTCGGCACCATGCTTGAATCGGGGGCGGCAATATCCACCTGGTATTGCACGAAGAGATCGCCCGGCTCTCGCAGGCTGTATCCGTTCTTGTTGTAGCAGAACGCACCTGCGAATCTTGCTCAAACTTACGAGCGACCTAGGCGGGGCGGATTGCCCCTCGCTTCTCGCGTTCCGCCTGAATACGGTGCATGGCATCATCATCGAAGAACCGAGCCCCACAGGCTCGGCACTTGAAGTGCCGAATTCGCTTGAGAGAGAGGCCGTCATCGAGCCGGCAGTTCTCGACCGTGGGAAACATCTGCTCGGCGCCGCACTCGGGGCAGGGGAGTGGACGAGACATCGGCCAATTCGTGCCGCGCTCTTGCAGCAGCCTTACGCAGTATGAATTGAGACTCTGCCCCGCGTACATGGCCTGAACGGCCAGTCTCTTGTGAAGCTCCTTGCCGACCCTGACCACGAATTTGCCGGAGTATTCCTTGCCGGCGGTGGCAGGAGGCAGCGGCTCCCCGTCTTCTTCGTATATCTTGATCCATTCATCTACCGCCTGGCAGAGTTCCTTGTAGACCTTTGTCTCGTTATCGCCATGGATGCCGCCTAACATGAGGCCGGGACAGGTTCCCACATAGCACCGATCTTCTTCGGACCATTCCACAATCTTGAGATATCGGGCGCTCTGTTTCATCGTGCAACCTCCCGAAGGGCTCTTTCTACGTCCCGTTCCTGATAGGGTTTGGCGTCGTCGCCAAGGTTCCCACTTATCGTTATCTTGACGCCGCGCGCGTGCTTGAAGTTGCGGTGACCGCCTTTGCCGCCACGCTCAACGAAGCCCGCGCGCTTCAGATCTCGAACCAATTCCATTATCTTCTTCGGCACGCCTTAATAGTACCATTTTAGTATCATAACGTCAACAAGCTCTCTGCAGCCCAATGCTCTTTCTTAGGCGGCGCCAATCCGGGCAACGGCGTTATGCGAATGCCATCGTTCACCCTCCCTCGATAGGCAGAGCTGCCTCCGTTGTTATGTCCTCGTTTTCAGGTCCCTCTATTCGCCGCGGGCGGCTTTTAGGAGGCGGTCTACAAGCCCGCCGGGCCGTACGGGGCCTGAAAAGTCCTCGCCTTTGATCGCCGCCGGGACCGACCAGAGCATCATGTCTTGATAGTAGTCGTTGCCGAAGACGCGCTCCCCGGTGTCGACATCGCCGCGCATGATGTTGGGCACGTCCCAGGTGTAGCCTTGCAGGCAGAAGAGGTTATGCCAGACTTTACGGGCGAGTTCGGTGCCGTATGTGACTTGTCCTTCATACATGTAGGTCATGGCGAGCATGAGGGCTTCCGGCGGGAAATAACTATAGCTACCGTAGCCGCCGGGGCTGGTTACGGAGCCGTCGGGAGCCACATAGTTTACGGCGCCGTATTTTGTGACGGCGACATTCGTTCTCTTAATGGTCTCGAGAACCGTCAGCACACGTTCTTCCGGCAAGGGGCTGGGCAAGCCATGGTGGTCCAGCGTCCACTCCCCGTCCAATTGATAGCCGAATATGAGTTCGCTCTTTTTGCCGCTGCTGGGCTCGTGCCAGTTCAAATAGTAACCGCGTGCGTCCCACAGATGTTTCTCGATGGCTTCGTTGGCCGCGCGGGTCCATTCGTCGCACTGGTTCACGAATTCGGTGTCGCCGACGTGTTCGGCGGCCCGGCGCGCGATACCGAGTTGGGCCAAGCGGAGGATGGCGATATGGGCGGCCAGGCCGTTCCATCCGGGTTCCTGCGTCTCGAACCACTCGAGGTTGCCTTCGATGTTGGGCATGGCGACGACCTGTTCGCCCAACGCATATTCGGGGTTGCCCGCTTTGCCGATGTTTACGTTGTATTCCATGGTCTTGCGAATCATCGGATAGAATTCTTTGGTGTACTTACGATCCGGTGTGTCGTGGCACATGAGGAACCGATCGACCACGCCCAGGAGGCTTATGCCGTTGGTTGACGCCTGGTATTGGGTGTACGCGGGCGCGCACAATTCAGTCGGCGCCCCGAAAGTCCACGCGGGCCGCCCGTCTTCGCCCTGATAGTGTTTGTACGCGCGCATGGTCGACAGTTGCAGTTCGGGGAACAGGTATACGAGCGGCTGGCTGCCATAGAAACTGCACGGGATACACTCGATCTGCGGGCAGCCGCGCGGGCATTCGATGAGGCCGAACAGGCCGTCCTCTTCGGTTACCCATGGCATCAGTGTTTCGTCGCGCTGCGCCCAGAGTCCGTCCTCCGTGATGCAATACAGGATGTTGATCAGGCTGTCCCGCAGCCAGACGGGCAGCGAGTTGTCCGAATAGATGACTTCCTGCCAAGCCAGTATGCGGGCCAGGAGGGTCTTATGGTTCTTGCCCAAGCTGGCCGCCGTCTTCGCGGCATCGGGATAGTACTTATCGTACATGTGGGTGAACACGTTGCCCCCGCCCGCCCAGTTGTAGCCGCCGCCTTTCCAGGTAGGCGAAGACCAGGCCAGCACGAAGCGGACTACTTTCTCGCGGCCGGCGCCCAACGTGAAATCGACCGCCGCGGCGCCGCCGGGATCCCGGCCGGTGGCTGCAGGAAGCGACCTGGCCATATTGGCCCAATCCAGCCCGCTCGAGCCAAGTTCGCCACCAGTCCGGGGCTTGGTATCGAGCACACCAAGCACGTAACTGGCCATCGGCGCTGCCACGCGCAGGCCTTTGAAATCGCCCTGCGACACGTCGCTACGGGTGAACGTTTCGGCGCCCGCTTCCTGCGGGGTCGGCCCGGGGAAACTGATTGCAATGGTCCCCTCCTGCTTCTCTGAGCTCGAATTGCGCAGGTGCACCTCGAACATAATGCCCGGCATCATCGAGTTAACGACGTCGCCCGGTAGGAACGGCGTCCAAGCGCGCAGGCCCACCTGCACCGGCGCATCGGTTTCGAACTCGAGATCGGCGACGGGATAATGCCCCCAATAATGAATGTTGTTGGCGGTCTTTGCCCCTTCCAATTTGAGGTCCAAATCAACCGGGATCACTTCTTGGCCCTTTTGTGCGCCGCCCCAGCCCTCTTTCGGTTTGGGGTCGCAGAGCACCCACGTCTGCCCGCCCACGCTGAGTCCTAAGAGCGGCTTGTTTACGGGGCCGCGCCGCGGCACATGGGTATTGAAAATGGTCATGTACCCCAGCAACCCGGTGTTATCGAGGTCGATGCACCCGGTATCGACGCCGCCCAGGGCCATGCCGGTGGTCAAGGGGTCCTCGAGCCGATAGACCACACCGCACG
>Ga0180438_10003859_pt1 | contig 22164 bp, 16 predicted proteins | sample SS_ome_12_FD_132455 | JGI IMG/M metagenome (GOLD analysis project Ga0180438, IMG submission 132455) | Hypersaline lake sediment archaeal communities from the Salton Sea, California, USA - SS_3_D_2 metaG | ecosystem: Environmental > Aquatic > Non-marine Saline and Alkaline > Hypersaline >...
GGGACGCAGCTCACGATCTACAACTCCGAAGACATCACCATGGTCCGGGAGCACCGGCTGCTGACCGTCAAGCCGGGCATCAACCGCATCCAGTTTACCTGGGCCAACACACTGATCGACCCGACGAGCATCGACTTCCGCATCCTCGACCATCAGGACCGGGTCGACCTGATCGACACCACGTTCCCGGCCGGGCGGAACGACGCCCTGCAGTGGAACATCCGCAGCCGTATGTCTGGGAAGATCCCAGTCGAGATCCGTTACTTCACCAGCGGGATCACCTGGACGGCCGACTATGTGGGGATCGCCAATGAGGACGAAACCGAGCTCGCCCTGACGGGGTACGTCCGCGTGGTGAACAACTCGGGCGAGCTGTATGACAACGCCCAGGTACGGCTGGTCGTGGGCACGATCAACCTGGTCGAGAAGATCGCCGACCTGGCCAAACGGCCCGCCCCCGGCGAGTGGAAAGAGTTGCCCGACAAGTACCGCCAAAAGGTCCACACATACTTTGACCGGGCGGCGGGCAAGGGCGAAGCCCTGAGCAACCAGCTCTCGACCTTGACCCAGAGCACGCCACAGCCGGCCAAACCGAAGCAGGTCGTCAAAGAGGGCCTCTCCGAGTACTTCCTCTTCACCATCGAGGGGCGCGAGGACATCGAGGACAAGGAACCGAAGCGGCTGGTGTCGATGAAGGTGGCCGACGTGCCTTTGGAGTGCATCTACAAGCTCACGGACCGCGACGGCGGGCAGCACTTCACGAAGTACTACCGGTTCAAGAACGTCAAGGCGCTGGAAGACGACGGCAGTGAAAAGAACTTGCCCGCGATGGAGAACCTCGGCGTCTCGCCGCTGCCGGACGGCAACGTGCGCCTCTTCTCCGAATACCGGAACAAGGACCTGGCCTACGTGGGCGGCACCCAGACGAAGTACGTACCGATCGGCGATCGGGTGGAAGTGAACGTCGGCCGCGACCCGGACATCACCATCGCCCGGCGCTTGAAGGACCAGCGAATCACCAACGTGGTGGCCCGGCAGTACAAGAGGCGCTTGGACAATACGTACGTCCTCTACTACGACCTGGTGGACTACGACGAGACGTTCTACTACGAGGAGGAGATCGTCTCGGGCAAGCCGGTCGTGGCCAAGGCCGAACTGGAGCGGCACTTCGACGCCGACGTGGTTCTCTGGGGAAGCGACGACAAGCCGGACGACTGGGACAGTAACGAGCCGGGGGCCTACGTGGACCTGCACCAGCTCGGCGGCCGCGTCGAGCGCATGGACCAGAACCACGCGAAGTACTTCCTCGACCTGAACCCCGGCGAGAAGCGGTTCGTCCGCTACAGCGTGACCTACAAGCGCCGCCAGGTGGGGCCGGAGCTGAACACCGAGAAGAAGCGGGAGCCGCTATAGAGCCCTGAAGGCCCTGCTCGACGAGCAGCAACCACGAATGCTCGACCGCTTGGCGAGGCAAGCCCTGCGTGTTCTCTTTCCCAGAACGAAAGGTCATCCGATGTGTTGTCGCAGAATGGTCGTTGGATTGTCGCTGGCGTTGAGCTGCCTGTGCGCTTGTGCGGCGGCGGCCGACGAGGAAGCGGAAGAGCGAAACGTCGAAAGCCTCGCCCGTCAGTACCTGGCAATGGTGCGGACCGAAGATCCGACACCGCTCGAAACGGTCGAGGAGATGCTGGCAGAGGACTTCATTCAGAGTACGTCCCATGGTACGGTTGTGAAAGGACGAGAGGAGAACGTCCGCTGGATCGGCAAGGCTTTGTCAGAGATACGGGACCTGTTCAACGCGTTTGACTACCGACTTGACGTTCAGACGGTCAGGGTCTATGGGCAGTCCGCGCTCGTCTTCGGCAAGGTCGAGTTGTCTGGCGAATTGAAGGAGAGCCGGAAGCCGTTTCAGCGCGAAATCTGGGAAACGATGGTATTTGTTGGAAAGGACGGCAAATGGAAGCTGGTCCACGAGCACTCCACTCGCGTGAAGAGCGACTAGTCCGCATTTCTCACCAGAGTGTGCCACTGGTGGCCGTTCTTCCCGTCTGGTGAGAAATGGGGGCTAGTTGTGACGGAACCCGATCACTTCGTGCGCGGCCCCACCTTGCTCAGGTCGATGGGCTCGAAGCCGAGCTTCCAGGCGGGAGAGTCCAAGCCCTCGAACACGTTCTCGACGAAGTATCGCGGTCCGTACCAATCGAACAGCCGGCGGTCGGTGTCGCTGCAGGGACCGGCGCACTCGCAGACGTGTTTCTCCTCGTCGCCGGTCCGAAAGACGCGCTGCTGGCGTAGCCGAACCGGCTGCGTTAGAATCGCGTCATGACAACCACCACGGACCGCCAACGTGACACCCTCCTCGGCCTCGCCGTGGGCCACGCCCTCGGTGCCGCCGTGGAGTTGAAGATGCCGGGCACCTTCGAGCCGGCGAAGGGCTGCCCACTTGGCTCCGCCGGAATCTGGAAAGGAGAAACGCATGACTCGCTCACGCACTGCTGCCCTGGCCTTGGTTGCCGCGTTGCTATGGACCGCGGATGGCACGGCGGCCGAGCTGCCGCTGGGGGAACTCGTGCACGACGGCCCGGCCACGCCGGAACAGATCTCGCTGTACCTTCCGGTGACGGGCGGGCTCGACAGCTCGGCGGCGACGGCGGTCCGTTTCCGGCCGATGTCGGGCGGGGCGTGGGCCGTGGCCCATCCGCTGCACCGCATCCGGCCTGCGAACACCACGGGCAAGACGCCCGCCGATGCGTTTGCGGGCGTGATCACGGGACTCTCGCCGGGGGCTTCCTACGACGTCGAGGTGACCGTGAAGCTGGGCAAGGCGTCGGCCGTCCGGCGCTTGACCGCTACGACCCGGGCATTGCCCGGCAAGGCCGGCAAGCCGACCAAGGCGATCGCCGCGGGCGCGACGCCGGACCAGATCCAAGCGATCTTGAGTGAGGCTCGCCCCGGGGACGTAATCCAGTTCGCCGACGGCACCTATACGGTCGATGGCCTGCAAATCCAGCGGAGCGGGACTCCGGAACAGCCGATCTACGTGCGGGGAGAGAGCCGCAAGGGCGCGAGGCTCAAGGCCCACTCGGGGAAGATCCTGCAGGTGCTGGCCGTCAGCGACGTGATCGTCGAGGACCTGACGCTCGAGGGGTCGAAGACCGACTCCGGGACCGACGCCGGCTCGCAAGGGATCAGCTTCTGGAACGGGGGCGGGCCGCAGGAGCGGGTCACCGTGCGCCGGGTCACCTTCGACGGCGTCGACATGGGGGTCGTGGCCTGGGGCGATACGAAGCAGCTCCTGGTCTACGACAACACGCTAATCGGCAACAACCAGTGGAATGCGGAGTTCCTCCACTCCAATCGGACCTGGAACGACGACGGCATCCGCGTGCCGGGGACCGGCAACGCCGTGTTCAACAACACACTCAGCGGATTCGGCGACGCCCTGGCCATGAGCGCGGGGTGCGCGAACACCGGCGTACACTTCTATCGGAACGACGTGCGAATGACCGGCGACGACGCTTTCGAGGGGGACTTCGGTGTGCGCAACGTGACGTTCTACGACAACCGCGTCCACAACTCGATGACCCACGTCTCCTTCGACCCCATCTACGGCGGCCCGGCCTTCGTCTTCCGCAACGTCGCGATCAACGTGGGTCGGGCCCCCTACAAGCTGAACAACCGCAACACCGGCTTCTTCCTGTACAACAACACGGTCGTGCGAACCCGGGGATATTCGAGCGGCGAGAAATGGGGCTGGGCCCAGTATGCCAACGGGCCGCTGGTGGCCTGGGGATACCGCAACAACATCCTGATCTTCCGCGGCGGCGAGCGGCTGCTGGCCATGGAGCCGTCGGGCCAGAACCCCATCGACTTCGACCACAACGCCTGGTATCCCGACGGGAGCATCTGGTGGACCCGCACCGGCGGCTCGTTCGGGTCGCTTGCCGAGACCCGGGCCAAGCTCCCCCCGACCACGCCGGTTTTCGGCACGAGCACCCAGCGCCACAACGCCGACGTGATCTCGGAACCGGACCCTTTCAAGGTCAAGGTGCAACTTGGTGAAAACCATCTGAAGCAGATTACCGAGCCCTACACTCCCCGGCTGGCCGACGGGACCGACCCGCGAGGGGCGGGCGTGGCCATTCCCGGCGTCACCGACGGGTTTACAGGCGAGGCGCCCGACATGGGCGCCCTGATCACCGGCAGGGAGGCGCCCGTCTGGGGTGACCGGACCGCGAAGTAGGTCCTCAACTTCTACGATGAGGCGGTCACGGCGAAGCTCGACGGGAAACCTTATGAGCTGGCGCCTCGCGCCTGGCTTTATCACTGGGTGTCGCTAGCCGAGGCAGACCATGCGGCCGTCGCTCGTGGCGAGGTAGCAGCGGCCATCGACAACAATCATGCCGTCGTAGCGTGGAGCGGAGTCGAGTCGGTGTTCCGCCCGTCTCTCGCCGGAGGCCGCGTCGAGGACCCAGAGCACGGCGCCTCGTCGGCCTTCGATGGCTGCCAGGGCCTCGCTCGGGTCGGCCGTGTCCGGCGGCCCGGCAAGCACCAGTTGGTCGTTGGCAAGAACCATCGCCGTCGGCCGGAAGGGAACGCGGATTCGCCACAGCGATTCGTCGGGCCGCAAGGCGAAGAGCTTCTCGCCTTGCTCGCGCTCGGCGGTGCGACCGGCGTAGACCACGTAGCCGTCGCCCGCATTGAAACCGCCTTCCCGCGGGCTGGTGGCGAAGACCTGCACGGCATAGCCAATCGGGCCGCGAAAGACGAGGTACTGCCCCACCACCTGCCCGTAGGACCAGTACATGCGCCGGTGCCAGCCATCGTCGTCGAGCAGCCCGGTGGTGGCGTAGAGCCGCCGGCCCGGGAAGCTCTGGAAGAACGAGCGGTGGAACCAGTTGGGGTCGCTGAAGTTGGCGTGACGGGGGGCCTCGAGCAGGTTGTCCCAGTACTTGTGATCGCCGCCCCGATTCTCGCCGGAAAGCTCCGGCGACCGGTAGACGTTCGGCTGCATGTCTCGCATGTGCTCCAGAGAAGCGTCGAACTCGAGATGACGCAGATATACGTGCTCGGCGTCGGCCACCATCAAATCGGGAAGGGCCCCGTCGCTGGTGAAACCCCGGTTGGGCGTCTCGGGCGAAGCCCCGGTGCTCGCGTCGGGCCACGGGCCGTCGAGCCGCTTCTCGTGCAGCAGCTTGCCGGAATGCGGATCGAGGGCCAAGACGTAGAGCCCGCCGTCGAGATAGGAAGACCGGCCGGCGACGACGTAGGCCACGTCGTCCTTGACCAGCACGCTGCCAGGCACGGGCCAGGCCGATTCAAGCTGGCCGTAGGCCCCGACCAGGCGGTCCTCGGGCGCCGCCCGGAAACGCCACGCGAGTTTGCCGTCTGTGGCACGGAGGCAGTAGACCCAACCGTCGCGACAACCGAACAGCGCTTGGCCCCGGTAGATCGTGGGCGGGCTGTCGATGCGTCCGCCCGCAGTGTACTGCCAGACGATCTCTCCAGTGTCTGCGTCGAGCGAGTAGACCGTGTGACTCTCGACCGCGGCGACACAGACGCGGTCCGACGCCACCACGGGCGCGCTCAGCCTGCCGCCAAGCTCCGTAGTCCAGCGCCGCGTCGCTCCGGCCGGAAATTCGGCCGGCGTGGCGCCGCTGCGCATCTCGTCGTGTCGAAAAGTGGGCCAGTGGGAAGAGGGATTGGGGATTAGGGATTGGGGATTTGGGATCGGCTGTCCGTACGCCGCGCCGCGCTCCAATCGCTCCTCCCTCTCCCCCTCTCCCTCTCTCCCCCCCTCTCCCTCTTCTTCTCCGGCCGGCGCCAAGGCGTGAAACCCGTGCAGCGCCGCCTCGGTGTAGCAGCGGCACGAGTGCTGCCCGGCGTAGAGCAAGCCGTTGGCCGGCACGACGCCGCGATGACAAGGGCCCCGCAGCCAGTTGTTCCAGCTCACGTCGCCCGAAGCGAGATCGACGAAGTCCGCGCCCCGCTCCTTGCCGATGACGTACCGGCAGGTAGCCCGGGCAAGATAGCAGCGGGGATGATGCCCCACGTAGCGGATGGCCGGCGCGGCGACCTGCTGCTTCAGTTCTCCGGTTCGCGGATCGAGTGCCGTAAGCTGCCCCTTTCGGGCATCGAGCGTCCACACCAGGCCGTCGATGACAAACGGTCCGCCTCCTCGTCCAAACGGCCGGTCGCCCGCGTCGGCTCGCCACAGCGGTCGGCCGTCGGCGGCCGAGAGTACGATGGTGCGAGGGCTCTTTCGATCGCCGCTTCCGGCCAGAACGATCCCTGCGCCGGCCTGGAGCGGCCCGGTGAACCCGTCTCCTTCGGACGAAGCCTTCCCGCCGGTTGCTCGTATCGCGGCGCTAAACTCGGTCTCCCAGAGCCGGCTGCCCGAGCGCATATCGACGCCAACGACGGAGCTTCCCCCCTTGCCGACGGCCAGAAACGCTCTGCCTCCCTCCGCACATATCCTGCCGCCGGAAGCCTCCCAAAGCGACTTTCCCGTGTCCGCTTCCGCCGCACACACCTTGCCTCGGCCGCTGATCAAGAGAACACCGTCGGTGAGAACGACCTCTTGCACGGGAGCGACTTGCTCGTACGTTTGCAGAACGTCTCCCGTCGCGGCGTCGATTGCCGATAGCGGTGCGGCCGCTGTTAGCGGCACGTACAGCCGGTTGTCATCGGCGACCATCACGTCCATGGCGTCGCGGACGCCCGACCCGCCCGAAAGCTCGCCCCACACGCCCAGAACCAGGCCGGTGTCGGGCGATTCGCCGCCGCGCCGCACGACCCGTCCCCATCCTTTGCCAGTCCACTCGGGCAGCTCGCGCCGCCAGAGAACGACGCCGTTAAAGGCATCCCTCGCCCTAAGCACCCACTTCGCCTCGATGTTGAATAGCGACGTGGGCGTTTCGTCCTGGACGTAGAACAGGCGCCCGCCGGCAGCGACCATGGCGCTTAGCCGCGGCCCCCAATGCTTCTTGGACCACGACGGCCCGTCGATCCACTGCGTCCGCCGGGGCGGGCCGACGTGCGTGTCTTGGGAGACGGGATTGTGATCGGGGCCGTGATCCCAGTGCGACCAGTCGTCCATGCCCTCGGGCCAGGGCTTCACGATCTTGCGCCACTGGCCGTCGCTCTGCTTCACGTAGGCGACTGCCCGGGGAACGAGCACGCGGAGCATTTCCGCGTCGCCGAGCCCGCCGGGGTCCTCGACCAGCAACAGGTTGACCAGGTTCTCGGCGTAAGGTAGGCGTCGGGGATCGGTCCACCGGGCGACGGAAACGGGTCCGTATGTGCCCCGGGCACCGATCCGCTCGCGGGCCGCCGTCACGTTGTCGGGGTCGGCCTCCAAGCCGTGAACCACGAGCCGGTCGCTCAAGCGGAGCCTCGCGGTCGTCCTGCCGTCGCCGCATCCGACGTGCACGATCAGCCCGCCCCGGACGCCGGATTGCCCGACAAGCTCCCTTGCCGTCTCTCGCGGCGGTTCCGCCGCAAAGACGTTGCCCGCCAACCCAACCGCAACGATCGTGCTCAAGATAGATCGGTTCACTACGATGTCCTCGCTTCAATCCCCGAGAACCGCGATGCCGGCGACCCGGCCGTTCGCCTTGATTCATCGCCACCACTGCTTCATCAGCGGCAGCAACTGATCGACCACTTGGGGGTGTTCCTTGGCCAAGTTGTGTTGCTCGGCCGGGTCAGTGGACAAATCGAACAGTTCCGGCTTCTCCGGCGACTTCTGCCGGTCGACGATCAGCTTCCACTTCCCTTGGCGAACGGCCGAGATGCGGCTCGTCACGCCGCGCTCACCGTAGTCCCAGAAGATGTAGTCGCGGTCGGGTTGCTGATCGGCTCTGCCCTGCAATAGCGGCGCCAGGGAAACGCCGTCCGTCGGCCTGCCGGGCTTGGCACCCGCCAGTTCGGCGAACGTCGGTAGCCAATCGTAGAACACGGACGGATGATCGCTGGCCGATCCCTTGGCGATCGTGCCCGGCCACCAGGCGATGGTGGGCACGCGGATTCCGCCCTCGTAGAGCGTCCGCTTCTGGCCGCGTAGTCCGCCCCGGCTTCGGAAGAACTCGATGTCCTGTCCGCCGGCCGTGCAAGGGCCATTGTCGCTGGAGAACACCACCAGTGTGTTTTCGGCGATCCGGAGCTCCTCGAGCAAGGCCCGGATTCGTTCGACGTCGCGGTCCATTCGCGAGATCATGCCGGCCCGGGCCGCGCGGGGATATCGCGGCTTGTTGTAGCCTCGCATCACGTAGGGCTCCGTGATCGGTGGCCGCTCGGGATCGCCGAGCTTGCCGATGTAGAGGGCCTGCGAGTCTTCCGGCACGAGGACCTCGGCATGGGGGATGGTGTAGGGCAGATACAAGAAGAACGGCCGATCGCGGCTGTCGCGGATGAACTGCAGGGCCTCGCCCGTGAAGAGGTCGTGCACGTAGGTTTCGTGCGTCTGCGGGTTGTCCGGCAGCGTCACCTTCTCGGCATTGCGCCATACGTAATCGGGATAGTACCAGTGGGCCCGTGTCTGGCTGAGGAACCCGAACCAATGATCGAACCCCTGTTTGTTCGGCAAGCCGGTTCTCTGGCCGAGTCCCCACTTGCCGATGCACGCCGTGCGATACCCCGCCGACCGGAGCACCGTGCCGATCGTCTGCGTGCCCGGGCGCAGCTCTTGTCCCTGGCCGATGGTCTCGGCTCGACCGATGTGCCGGCCGGTCATCAGTGTGAAACGCGACGGCGCGCAGACGGTGCTTCCCGCGTAATGGCTCGTCAGTTTCATGCCCTCGGCACACAGCCGGTCGAGATTCGGTGTCTTGATATGCTGCTGGCCGAAGCAGCCAAGGTCGCCATAGCCCAGGTCGTCCGCCAGGATGAATACGAAATTGGGACGGGACTGCGGATCAGCTCGGGCCGTTGGTGGTGAATCCGCAAGCAAAATGGCGATCAGCAGCGGGGCAGCAAGGGAGGCTCGTTTCATGCTTCTATCTCTCCACTTCGATCAGCAGCCACGTGGTCGCCGGTTCGCCGGTTGGGATGGCCCACGCGCCGCCGTCGCGCTCTGGGGTGATGGTGGTACTCAGCGGTTTGCCGGTGGGAGAAAGGGGGTTACACGGAGCGACTTCACACCTCCGGCCAAGTCACGGATCCGGACGCGGCCGGTGACCGGCTCGATGTCGGCAGTGGTGGCGCCGAAATGGCGGTCCGACGTCTGCACGGAGCTTACGCAGCGCGTGCCCGCTTCCGGGCGGGCCGGCAGCGACTTGTCGATCCTCAGCTTCAGAATCCCGTCCTCGATCACGTAGTGCGCGTTGTGATCGTGCCACCGGCTCGGATGTCCGATCCGTTTGAAGTACTCCTTCCGTCCCGAGCGGTATGCGGGATACCAGTACATGTCGTTGAGCGTGGGACGGTTGAAGCCGTCGGAAAAGGTAAGTTTCCAGCCCTGCCGGTCCGGCGGGCCGTTCGGAGCCGGCTTTTCGTCCGCAAGCCCGACCGACGGGGCAACCGCAATCAGCAGTGGGAGGATCAGCCGTCGCATTCCGGTACTCCAGGCAAAAGCGGAATCGGCGGGACAAGAGTCTTCTTTCATCACTCCGAGCATCTGTCCGAAGCCAAGTCCAACGGTTACGGGTTCCGGTTGACGCCTACCACCATTGTAGCAACGCTCCCCGAGAGCGCAAGTGTTTTTTTCGACGGTGGTTGTATCTCTGACAGTTTTCTTAGGCGGCATCCGCGAACCGTTCATCGTGCGGTGGCCGGGTGTCACCAAGCCCGGCAGCAAGTGTGATGTGTCCGTGATCAACGTGGCTTTCTCTCCAACCTTCCTTGCCGCCGCCGGTGTGCCCGTCCCGGCCGGGAAGGTGCTCGACGGCGAGAGCCTCGTGCCGCTGCTCAGCGGCGACGGCGCGTTGTGGCGAGAGGCGATCTTCTGGCATTTCCCCGGCTACCTCAACGCTCCGGTGATCCGGGGGCGGGAGTTCGACGTCCGCACGGGATAAGGCCGACGCTGCGAGGCGTCTATCGAGCAGGCGGAGGGCCACGTCGGGGACTTCCGGCTTCGGAAGCACTCGCCGGAGGGACGCTCGTTCTTGCGCCTGCGAGCCCTCGTCGTGGCGATCGATGCCGAGACTTGCCCGCTGCGCGTCGACGAGTGGCCCGGCGCGCCGCCCCGCCTCCCGCCCGCTGATACACCCTCCCGCGGTGGTGCCACCCGGCCAGCAAAGATTATGCACGCTTGCCGGAAGGACACGTTCTTCGTACCACGCCGGGGATCACGTCGAGGTCCAAGGGCTCAACCAGACCCGCTTTGAGGCGCTCGACGGCGATCGCGCCCATCACGGCGTTGTCGGTGCACAGCCGGGGCGGGGCGACGTACAGCCGGAACCTCTCTCGGGCCGCCTGCTCGGCGAGGCGCTCGCGGAGCCGCCGGTTGGCCGCCACCCCGCCCCCCACGCACAGCGTCTTCATGCCGGTCTGCCGAAGCGCCGCCGAGGCCTTTCCCACCAGGCAGTCGACGGCCGCCTCCTGGAAGCTGGCCGCCAAGTCGGCAACCTGCTGCGGGGGCAGCTCGATCTGCGAGAAGTCGGCGCGGCCCGGCCCGGCGATCCGGTAGCGGACCGCGGTCTTTAGACCGCTGAAGCTGAAATCGAGCCGCGTCTCATCGTCCAACAGCGCCCGGGGGAAGCGATAGGCCCGGGGGTCGCCCTCCTCGGCGGCCTCTTGGATCGAGGGGCCGCCGGGGTAGGGGAGCCGGAGCATGGCGGCCACCTTGTCGAACGCCTCGCCCGCCGCGTCGTCGATCGTCGCGCCCAGGAGCTCGAACTGAAGCGGCCCGCCGCAGCGGTACAGGCTCGTGTGGCCGCCGCTGACGATCAGTCCCACGCAGGGAAAGACCTCTTCGCCGCTCTCGAGCCGGCAGGCGTAGATGTGGGCCTGGAGGTGGTTGACCGCCACCAGCGGCACGTCCAGCGCCAGCGCCAGGGTCTTGGCCGCGACCAGCCCCACCAGCAGCGAGCCGGCCAGCCCCGGGGTGTTGGCCACGGCCACGGCGTCGAGGTCCCCGAGCGAAAGCCCGGCGCGCCGAAGCGACTCGTCGACGACCGGCAGGATCCGCTCGACGTGGGCCCGGGACGCGATCTCCGGCACCACCCCGCCGAACCGCCGGTGCAGCTCGTCCTGCGAGGCGACGACCGACGACTTGACATCGAGCCGATCGGTGACGACCGCCGCCGCCGTCTCGTCGCAGGTGGTCTCGATGCAAAGGAGGTGCATGGGAGCGGGGAGTGGGGAGCGGGGAGTGGGAAGTGGGAAGTGGGAAGTGGGGAGTTGTTAATAGCCGCGGGCGGTAGCCCGCGGGGGGCTGCGGCTTCAAACCGTTCCGGCCGGAGTGCAGAGGACAGTAGGCGGAGTGCAACAAGAAGCGGGACGGATTGGGCAGTCCGCCCCACGGGAACGACGTGCCAGCGGAAGCTCAGTTCGCCCGGGCCAGCTCGGTGGCGAGGTACTTCAGGGCCATCTCGAGCTGGCGGTCGACGAACGCCGGTTTCTCTTCCGCCGCGGGCTCGCTGGCTTCGGCCGGTTCGCTGCCGTTGTCCGGCTCGGGGCTATCGCCACCGGCTTCGGCAGCCGGCTTTTCCGCCGGGTCGTGGCCCGCGTCGGCGCCGGGCTTCTCGACCGGCTTCTCGCTGGGCTGTTCGTCGGGCTTTTCGGCCGGAGTTCCGCCGGGTTGCTCTTCCGGAGTCTCGTCGGGTTTCACCCCCGGCGTCTCTCCCGGCTTGCTGCCGGCCTGTTGATCGTTGCGGTGGTCGGGGTGCGGGCGCACGATGTCGCGGTCGCGCCGGTCGTTCATCAGACCCACGATCTCCGCGTCGCCCAGCCGCAGCTCGTAGCCCTTGTCCGGACGCACGCCCCACTCCTCGTCGTCCTCTTCGTCGCCGAAGCGGTGGATGTTCTTGCCGCTGGGCCGGCAGTAGGCGGCGGTGGTCAGCTTCAACAGGCTCTTGCCCCCTTCCAGCTCGATGACGTTCTGAACGCTCCCCTTTCCCCAGGTCCGCTCGCCCATGACCACCGCCCGCTTGTGGTCCTGCAAGCAGGCGGCCACGATCTCGCTGGCGCTGGCGCTGTAACGGTTCACCAGCACCACCATGGGGAAGCCGCTGAAGGTCCCTTCCTGGCGGGCGTTCCAGACCCGCTCGGGGCTGTTGCGCCCCTCGGTGCTGACGATCCGCCCTTTGGCCACGAACAGGTCGCTGATCTCGATGGCCGAGGAGAGCAGCCCGCCCGGGTTGAAACGCAGATCGAGCACTAGCCCGCGGACCTTTCGGCGTTGCAGCTCTTCGAGCACCTCGCGCAGCTCGCGGGCGGTGTCGCGGCTGAACCCGGAAATGCGCACGTAGCCGATCTTCTCCGCCGCGTCGTAGAGGAAGTCCCAGGAGTCGTCCTCCTTGCGGCGGTCGCCCATCACGGTCTCGACGTGGATGATCTCCCGGCTGATCGTGACCTTCTCGCGCCCGCCGGCGGCGCGGACGATCGTCAGGGTCACTTCGGTGCCGGGCTTGCCCTTCAGCCGGCGCACGGCCTCGTTGATGGAGATCCCCTCGGTACTCTCGCCCTCGATCTCGACGATGCGGTCGCCGGCCAACACGCCGGCCCGATAGGCGGGCGTGCCCACCAAGGGGCTAACGACCGTCAGCTCCCCCCCGTTGACCGAGACCTGGATGCCGATGCCCCCGAACTCGGCCTCGACCGAGGTGCGAAACTGGCTCAGCTCCTCCGGGCTGATGTAGTCGGAGTAGGGATCGAGCTTCTCGAGCAGGCCGTCGATGGCCGCCTCCATCAGCTCGCGCCGGTCGACCTCCTTGACGTAGTTGCGTTCGACCTGGTCCATGGTGTCGACCAGGACCTTGAACAGCTCGTAGTAGTCGTCCTTCGGCGGTGGCGTGGCCTGGGTCGTGGCCTCGGCGGCAAACGAGGCGGCCGCCAGCCCCCCGATCGCGCCGCAAAGCACCAGCACCAGCAAACGTCGTCTCATAGAGCACCCTCCCCGCGGCGAGAGCCCAAGGCTCTCGCCACCGGCTCGCGAAGTTGGCCCCCCTCTTTCGTCCACACCCCTTAAGTATAGTGGACCCCCACAAGCAGGGCAAGGCAGCGTGAAACGGGCCATCGCGGCCTTGGAGTGCGGCGATTCATCGCCGCTTTCTTGGCGGCAGTGCGAACCGGGACCACTCGCCGCCCGGAAATGCCGTGCCAAAAGCGGCGATGAATCGCCGCACTCCAAAACCGGCGGCCTACGCTCGCAGGTGGTGTACCCACGCGGGCGGGAGGTTCAGCCACACCTGCTCGCGGCGGAACTCGTGCTTCTCGAATGCCTCGTTCATGGCCCGGGTAATCTCCCGCAGCCGGGCGCGCTCCCGACGGCCGCTGACCAGGGCCCGGGCGCGGCGGATGCCGATGTACTCGAAGAACGAGAGCGTGCCTCCGGGACGGAGCAAGGCCATGAGCTTGGCCAGGATCTCGGCGACCAGCTCGCCGCTGAAGTTGTTCAGCGGCAGCCCCGAAACCACCGCGTCGTAGCCCGCCTCGGCGTCCAACTCCTCGACGGCACCGCGGATCACCCGCGTGCGGTCCGCGATGGGCCGAAACGCGGGGTCGTGCTCCAGGCAGGCGCGGAGCCGGGCCACGAACCGGTCGTTCAGCTCGATCATGTCGAGCCGGTCGTCGGGGCCCAGGGCCGGGATGATCCGCCGCGTGACCGCGCCGGTGCCCGGCCCCACTTCGAGAATCCGCCTCGCGGCGCCGGCCGGCCCGCCGACGTAGCGGGTCAGCGCCGCGGCCAGGCGCCGCCCGCTAGGTGCGATTGCCCCGGTGGCGTGGAAGTGCCGCACGTACTCGCGGAAGAACAGGGCGTGTTCGGTGAGACGGCCGGGCATGGAAAAACCGAAGGGCGGGTTAGTACCGCCGCACGGCGAACAAGCCGTTGTCGGCCAGGCGGAACAGGGGCCGGAACTGGCCCACGCGGCAGCGGTTCGCACAGGCGCCGGGCGTCCACTCCAGGCCCACCGAGATGTTCCAGACCTCCTCTTCCTGGGCCGGGACGCCCTCGGCGCTGGGTGCAATGTAGTGGACGTTGCCCACGAACGCCAGCCGGGGGGTCATGGGAATCCGGCCGTCGCCGCCGAAGACCCAGGCGCCCGGCTCGTCGGCGATCCCCACGTAGGTCGTGGTGGTCGCGCCGTTGGACCAGCACTGCTGCCAATAGAGGCTCCCCTGGGCGAACGGCTTGAAGGCGTCCAGCACGGGGACCTGGGGGTCGATGCCCAGCAGGGCGTGGTCCCCGTCGTTGGGGATCGTCGACCAGAGACCGATCTCCGCCACGGGACTGACCTCGTAGGCCAGCTTGACGCGCCATTGGCTCATCGTGAAGCTGGCGTAGTACTCGTCGAAGAGCCAATCGAAGGCCAAGCCGTACTTCAGCGCCCGCCCCCCCACGCAAAGCCGCTGGAACACGCCCACGGTGGTGAAGTTCTGCGTACGCTCGCGCGAGCCGGTGAACTCGGTGCCGTAGAAGTCGGCGATCACGCCGCTGGTGCCGGCCTGCGCCCCGATACCGAACGCCCGCGAGATCGGCAGGGCCCCGTTTACCGTGAAACGCACGCCGTAGTTGGCGTTTACCCCGTCGAGGTCCATGGGGCCCTGGAAGGCGTCGACGGTGGTCGAGAGCTGGATCCAGTCCAGACCCTCCACGCCGCAGGGCGCGCAGACGTCGCCGCAGCCCATCATCTCCTCATACACCACTTCGCCGGGCTCTTCGAGGGACGGGGTGTCGTCCAGGACCCGATCGGCCAGCGCCGAGGTGCTGTGGACCAGCGGGCTGTCCGGCGCCTGGAGCGAAACCATGGGGTCCCTGGGGTAGGTCGCCTTGCGGACTTCGCCCGCCGGCTCGCCGAAGGTGGCCTGGACGAGCGTGTCGATCTCCGGGTCGGTGGCTTCCGCGGCCGGTTCGAGATAGGGGAACGCAGGACCTTCCACGACGGAGGCCGTCTGCTTCATGATGACCACGGGCTCCGCGCCGAGGGGCCGCTCCGCCCGATGGGGGCGGCGTGCTGGCTCCCTTTCATCGGAGGTTTCCTTGGGTTTCCCAGACGTGGTCGCCGGCGCGGACGAGCGTTCCATGCGATCCAGCACCTTGCGGAAGGCGCTGAGGGCTTCCGGACGGAGCTTATCGGCCGCGTCTTGCTCGAGCCGGCGCCGTTCCTGCCCGTCAAGCTCGCCGTCGGCCATGGCCGCGAGCAGATCGGCCCGCAGCTTTTGCTGCACGGCGATCATCGCCCGGGCATCGGCCGCCGGGGCCGCCCGACCCGCCCACGCCAGGGCCCCCATCGCCCCTAACACCGCCCAGCACAAATGCCAACGTGTAGACATCATATCCCCCCTCCTGTGTGGTCCTTTTTCCGCGCCTACGCCCGGTGCAACCCGCAAAGCTAGGAATCTCATCGGGACCGGTGCAATCGGAACTTGACGCACAGGTTGCCCAGCCGGCACAGTTTACGGCCGGTCCGGTGCTACAACCGGAATAACCGGTAGATCTTGCCTAGTTTGCCGAGACTCGCAGGACATGGCCACGGCCACGGGCCAAGTAGCAGCATGGGCCCCCGGCCCGTGGATCGACAGACACGGGCCAGGGGCCCATGCTACGTTCACGGCCCTCAGAAGTCGTACCAGGCCCCGAAGCCGATCTGCTGCTCGTGCCGGGGGAAGAACTGGTACTGGATGGACTGGCCGTTGAAGTACATCAGCCCTGCGCGGAAGAGGTGGCCGGTTTCGCCGCGCCACTGCCATCCGGCCTGGACGCTTAAGTGGCCGCCGAACTCGACCTCGCCGCGGAGATGGCCGTTGACCGCCAGGAAGGGGCTGCCGCGCAGGCCCGTGGGCGCGACGCGGCTGTAGTCGGCGCCGAACTGAAACTCCCAAGGGTCGGCCGCCCCGTCGGTGTAAAATGCCCAACCGGCCTCGGCGTAGAGACGCAGGTCGGGGTGCGGGCGCACGGCCGTGCCGAGCACCAGGCCGTCGCGCACGTAGTTCAGCCGATCGAACGTCGCGTGGCGGGCCATGAACTCGTCGCCCAGGTGGGAACTGAGGTGATAGTACGCCAGCTTGTACTCCCACCGGCCGAACCGCGCAGTGATCGGCACGCCGAACCGGAAATCCGTGGCGACCATCTCGCGCTCGGTCGACCAGTCGATCCGGGGAAAGGCGGCCCCCTCGGCGTCGATCTGCCACCCCTCGGGAAACAGGGGGGCGTCGGTGCCGAATCGCAGCAGCGGCACGCGCGCGCCGAGTGTGACGTCCATCAGCCAGCCCGAGTCCGTCTCGTAACCCCATTGGCCGGCCACCCGCGACTCCCGCACTCCGGCCAGATACGCCGGGTACATCAGCCCGTCGGGCAAGAGCTGCCAGGTGTAGACGCCGCCCTGCGCTGGGCCCATGGCGCCGAAGCCGGACGGAGGGCCGAACAAGTCGGGGCCGTAGTCGACCGGGAAGTCGGGCCCGAACTCAGGACGGAGGTCGGTGCTAAGCGCGGGGCCGTCGTCCAAGCACGGCCCGCCGCTTGAGCCGGGCGCCGGTGTCTCGGCCGAGGGAGCCACGTTGGCCGGCATGGCCCGCATCTGGGCCAGCCCGGGCGATGGGCCGGCGGCGCAGGCGGCCAGGCCTGCCGCGGCTGCCACAGCGATCATGCCCCGAGAACGCATCGGCGTCGTCCTTCCCGCATTATGGCCCCTACCGGTTCAGCCCCACGAAGAACGCGAAGACCTCTTCGTCGTCGTGGGCGTTGCCGCGAATGGGGAAGGCGAAGTCGAGCGCGATCGGCGCGGGGCCCATGGCCGGGATCGTGATCCGCAGCCCGAAGCCGGGCGACACACGGTACCTGTCGCTCCAATCGTCAATCTCCGGCTCGATGGTCCCCGTGTCCAGAAAGACCACGGCGCGGAGCATGTCGTCGGCCGTGATCGGAAACATGTACTGGACGGTGTTGAGCAGCATGAAGTGGCCGCCCACGGCGATGCCGTTCTTGCGCGGCGAGGCCCCGCGGTAGTCGTACCCGCGGATCGTCGAGAAACCGCCGGCGTAGTAGTGGTCGTAGATCGGCGTGTCGTCGCCGGTCCAGGCAAACCGGCTGGCCAACTGCAAGACGTGACGTCCCGAGCCGTCGGGCCGCTCGTGGAGCAGGAAGTAGCGCCGCCACTCGATCTCCGCCCGCGCATACTCGAACGAGCCGATCACCTGCTCGAAGGAGAGCTGCAACAGGTGCCCCTCGGTGGCCAGGAATGCGTTGTCGCGCGTGTCATGGGTCAGGGTGAAGCCGAAGCCGTAGAGCGAGTTGTCGCCTTCGACCTCGGCCAGCTCGGGCAGGGTGGGATCGATCACGTCGTGGATGTTGATCTTGGCCCCGCGGAACGCGAAGGTGCCCGATAGGTCGTGCGTGAACTGGTATCCCAGCGAAACCCGGCCGCCGATCCGCTGCTCGTCCCACTCGAGGTAGCGCCGGTCGTAAAAGAACCCGCTTAAGCCCAGGCTCACGTTGGTGGCGGCCAGGTACGGCTCCTGGAAGCTGACCATGTACCGCTGCACCTCGGTGCCGGGCACGGCCTCGAGCCGGAACCGCTGGCCCGCCCCGCGGAACGCCGTGGCATTGCGCACGTCGGCCCAGCTCCGCGGCACCCGCCGCCAGTCGAAGTTCTGCTCGTCGACGACGATCGAGCCGACCAGACCCGCGTCGGAGTTGATCCCCACGCCGAACATCAGGCGCCCGGTCTGCGTCTCCTCGGCCACCACCCGAAGCGGCAGCGGCCGGGTCAGCTCCGCGTCGCCCGGGCCGGCGAGGAAGGGCGAGCCGGGCCGGAAGAGGCCTCCCTCACCCGGCGGGGGGACCAGCGTCGGCTCGCCGCCCGGCGGAGGAACGAACGGCACCGGCTCGACCGGCGACCCGTAGGCCGGCGCGGGCGCGACGGCCCGCGGCGCAGGCGATGGAGGCGCGGCACTGGGCGCCGTGGCCGGGGCGTACGATGGAATACCCGACCCACCGGGCGCGGGAATCTGGCCGCGGTAGACGTTCGGGGCGCGGGCCCGCTCCCAGGCCCAGGCATCGCTTGACCCGATTCGGCCAGGATCGGCCGACGAACGGGCTTCCGGCACTCGGCCGTGGGTGCCAGGGGCAGCTTGCCTGCCCCTGCCCGGCTCCAGGGGCGGACAAGCCGCCCCTGCCACCCACCCCGCTTGGGACCATAGGGGTGTCACGCGCGGCAGCGCGGCGCCCGTGTTCGGGTCATAACCGTTCTGCCCGCGCACGACCATGGGATGCACTGGGGGTTCGGGCGGAAGATTCCACACGGGCCCCGGGGCCGCCTCGCCCTGAAGCCGCAGGTTGACCACCCGCTCTCCGGCGCCGTGGGCCGGGCGGCGCGCCGTCCAGGGCCGGGGTGGCGGTGCCCAAGCCCCGCGGGGGGGGTGCGGGGCGGGGCTCTGGCCGCGGGGGAGCGTGTCGGGCTCACGGGCCAGCTCCTCGTCGGCCGCCTCGTCGAGTTCCGGCGGGCTGAAGACGATCTTCGGCGACCGGCCGCCGGCCGGGTCGACCAGGAACAGCCCGGAGGCCCGCAGCCGCCGCTCGCTGGCCCTCAGCTCACGCACGTCGACGATGTCGCCCGGCTTGAGCGACAGCCGGTTCAGCACCGTGGTGATCTTCGTGTGGGGGTAATCGCCCTTAATCTCGACGTCGATCTTGCCCACGCGATAGCGGTCCCCCTCGACGATGTTGTAGACAAGGTCGACCGTGCCCGACTTATCGTCGATGCGGGAGTCGGGCTGGACATCGGCGAAGATGTAACCCACCCCACCGTACTTGTCCTGGAGCGTGGCCACGTCGTGCTGCATGTCGGACTGGTCGAAGGGCTGGCCCGCGCGCAGCGCCATCCCGGCGGCCAGCTCGCCGTCGGAGAACTTGGCGTTGCCCCCGAAGGCGATGCTGCGCACCGTAAACCGCGGCCCCTCGTCGATCACGAAGGTGACCTTGTGCCACTTGCGATTCGGCTCGTAGTTGACGTAGCGGCCGACCCGGGCGCGGAAGAAGCCCAGACCCCGGTAGTAGGCCGTCAGACGCTTGACGTCGGCGTCCAGCTCCTTGGGATCCAACTCGCCGCCAAAGAGGTAGGCCGTCGGAGGCTTGGACTTGATCTGGGTCCGCAGCCGCGCGTCGCTGGCGATCGTGTTGCCCACGAAGCTCACCCAGAGGATCTTCTGCTTCAGCCCCTCATGGATCAAAAACACCACGCCGCGGTCGCTGGGCTTGGCCCCCTCATAGAGTTCGACGCGGGCCTTGCTGTAGCCCCGCCCTTGGTAGAAGGTCTCCAGCTTGGCCCGGGCCTCCTCCAGGGCGAAGGGGTCCAGGGCGTCGCCCACGTTCAGGTCGATCTGCTTCTTGAGCGTTCGGGTCTGGATGCTCTCGTTGCCCGCGAAGCGGACGTACCCGATGCTGGGCCGCTCGAAGACCTCGAAGATCACCACCCGGCCGCCCGGGGCCGGCTGCGTGTAGGTCTTCACGTTGACGAAGTCCCCGGTGCGGTTCAGACGCCGGACGTCCTCTTCCACGAGGTCCTGGCTGAACGGCCGTCCGGCCCGCGTGCGCACGCTGCGCAGCACCTCGGCCCGCGGGATCGTGCGGTTGCCCACCACGCGGACGTCCACGACCTGCTCGGGCTGTTCGGCCCGTTCGGGCCCAGGGGCGGCGCCGAGCGGGGGGCCCGGCAGCGGCGATTGCCCCCATACCGGCACGGCGAGCAGCACGAGCGCGGCCAGCAGGGCCGCTGGCAAGCCGCGGCCGCGCGGCGTGGAGCGGGCGGGCTTGCCCGCCGCTGTTCTTCCGCGGCCGCAGACGGGGTGGAGAGATCGCAGCTCGGCCATCCTGGCCCTCTACGTCGAGGCTGAAATGTGCGGCAGAAGGGAAACCCGAAGAGCCCCGGATCCGTCCGGGCAGGCCCCCGACCGCTACGAAGCGCTACGCGACGACCCGCGCGCAGGTTCGCCCGGGCGGCCAAAGGTCGCGTAGAGATACCGGAAGCGGCCGGTCCGGGCAAGGGGAGTTCCGGGGGGGGATTGAAAATAGGAGATTGAGGAAGGCGGCGTAAAATGCGATGCCTGCGTCGCCTGGCCCAGTGGGGGACATCGGCATCTCTTATGGCAGGGGGTCAATCCGTGCAATTCCACCGTCCTCAACGTCGATCGAAAGATGATGTCCGCGAAGCGGCGACATACCCACAAGGACCCCGACGTCCGCGGCGTCGACTTCGACGGTCCGCGGGACTCCGTCCCAAATCACCGTCACTGCGTAGATGTCAAACAGGTCGATCCCGCCGTCGGCCACCATGGCCCGTCCTCGGCCGCGACGCTGCAAAGCAAGGTCCGAAATGAGCGAGGGCGGCAACGTCAGGAATCCGTTGAAACCCGTATCGATGACGGCCTGCACTTCTTCTCGCCGGCCGTCAGCCCCGAGAAGCGGCAGCGTGATCGTGGCATCCAAGTCGGAAGTGACGGTCCCAGCAATCATTGCTTTCTCGACACGTTGTGCCCGCCAATCCGATGTAACACGGGGTGTCCGATTCGGACGAACCAAATGTCGGCGTCGGGAACGCGGCGAAGGAGCCTGTCGGAAGCCTCGATGGCATTGTCACCCACCTCGAAGGCCTCCGTTTCGATGTCGATGGCGACGACCCTGCCACGTCTCTCCCCTTCCACCTGCTTGCGCACCACCCGGGCATAGATTTCGTCCCCACGCCGAGCGGTTTCTTCCGCGTCGTATCGGGCTTGTCCAGCCGGCATGGTTTGGCTCCTCATCCGAGCTGCCCGCCGCGGTCGTGCGCGGGCCGTTCGTACACTCTGCTAACATCCATTCTACCGCACGCAGCCTCATCCCTCAACCGTGAAAGCCCTGATCTCGCGGTCGAGCCGGTCGCCGAGCCGGTCCTTCTGCACTTCCAGGTCGTAACATGTCTGCAAGTTCAGCCAGAATCGTTCGGTGGTCCGGAAACACTGGTTATGCCTCACTGAATGGGGTTGGTGCCCCAGCCATCGAATTCGCAATCGTGCTCGTAGCCGAGGCGGCACATATTCTCGGTCCATGCGACCACTGAGCGATCATCCATCTTGATCGGAACGGTCCGTCCGGTCACGAGAAAGAGTTGATCGTCGCCAGCGGACCGACCGGTGTCGACTTGGTAGTCCAACTGTCGCAACGGTGTTGCCAGCGCCTGCGCCTTCTTCTCGGTGTCTGTGTAGAAGAAGAACTCTAGCTTCAACGTGCTGTCGTTGGTGCCCCCATGCTTTCTGAGTTCTTCGACAACCTGGGGCGACATCGCCGTCTGCCTCGCGAGATTCTCGCGGAAGGACAGTTCGGAAACGTAACGGCCACCTTCGTTTGGGTCTCCGTTGCCCTTTGAGCATCCGAATACGGACGTGAGGAATCCCATGAGAACGGCCACAACAAGCCGGTGCGTGTACTGGGCCATAGCAATGATACGACTGACCACTCTAGCCCGGCCGCCGGGGCCGACAATAGGTAGACCGCTCGGCTGGGCGTATGGTGGGCCGGAACGCCTGGTATTCTATCGCGCAAGTTGTGTTTGTCAACAAGGTTGTGGAGAGCGCGGGCCCAATTTGCGATCCCGATAAACGGGTGAACGAGTTGGAAAACGAGTGGGGAGAGTCGCACCGCCTCTCGCCACCCAAACTCCCCTTCCTGCCGGACGAGCCGGCAGGGGGCCTTTCCCACTACTCCACTACTCCACTACTCCAACACTCCACGTCTCCCGCCTCGCCCTCCCGTCCGAAACCGGGGGCGTCCTCCGTTCCCCCCCTACACCTCCGTCCACTTCCCCGGCGTCGGCGCCGGGTAGCGGCCCTGGTCGTCGTCGTGGACCGGGGCGGGGCTGTCGTAGTCCAGGTCGTCGACGTAGTCGCAGAACAGGAAACGTGAGGCCATCATCTGGTCCCAGGTGATGATCTGGCCCGAGTGGACCGCGGCCCGGCCCATCACCGCGGCCAGGTTGGCCAGGGCGGCACGCCGGGTTTCGTTGTGCGGGCGGTCGTTGCGGATGGCGTCCA
>Ga0180438_10003860_pt1 | contig 22163 bp, 21 predicted proteins | sample SS_ome_12_FD_132455 | JGI IMG/M metagenome (GOLD analysis project Ga0180438, IMG submission 132455) | Hypersaline lake sediment archaeal communities from the Salton Sea, California, USA - SS_3_D_2 metaG | ecosystem: Environmental > Aquatic > Non-marine Saline and Alkaline > Hypersaline >...
GTAAGTGGTGCTGGCTGTAAGACCAGAAAGAGTTAGCTCATGCTCTAAGACCAAAGCGCTTTCTTCAACATATGAAGCTGTTGTGGTGTCTAATGGAGTTGAAGTTCCATAATAGACTTTACTGGTTGCTTCTTCGTCTGTTGACCACTGAATAATAGAAGAATTGGCTGTGGTGCTTGTTGATATCACGTCAGAAATAACTGGAGGAACCTCGTCTTCTTCTCCAGGAGTTCCCACTTTCTTTGCGATTCCGGGCGGTAAGTCCTGTCCTGCTGGAACCTCTGGTGTATAACCAAGCTTTTTCCTAATGCCGGGAGCTATTAAAAGTCCTGGTGGAACTTTGCCTGACTTGCCTGCCCCCTCTTCCAAAAGTTCATTTATCTTGGCTTTGGTTTTAGGACCCACAACACCAACTGTTTCGATGCCTGCTTTTTGCTGGAACTTTTTAACCGCTCTTTCTGTAAGAGGACCAAAATATCCTGTTACCAAACCCTCTGGATAAATACCTGGATCTGTGGCTAATATTTCCTGAAGCATAGTGACTTCTTCCCCTCTCATGCCCCTGCTTAAGCTTTTTATTAGCTTTAAAGTGTCTTTTACTTCCTCTTTAGTTTCTTTTATCTGTCCTCTAGCTGCTTGCAATATTGTGATTTGCTCTTGGATAGTTTCAATTTGAGCTTTTAGTATCTCTATTTGCTGAAGCAAAAGTTCAATGGTTGAAGTTGAATCTTCAGCTGAAGCATAAGCTAAAGGAGCTGAAACCAAGAAAGAAGCCAGCATTAAACCTGAAATTAGCTTTTTCATAAGATTGTATTATTTTTGACCTTTTTATTATTTTAACTAAAAACAAAATGAAAGCAAGGTTTGTGGATTATTTTTTCCTTAAAAAGTTTTTTAAAGGAGTGATGATTTTACGTTTTAACAAAAGATAGAAAAGCAGAACAAAAAAGCCCGCAAAAAATAACAGCATAACAACAATGAGTTGATTGGCTTTTATCAATGAGAATAATGAAGAGGGAATGAGAATATCCACTTGCTCATCTCTGGTATTGCCCGCTTTGTCTATGGCCCTCACAATTACTCTCAAGTTTCCGGAAGCTAAATTGGGCAGTTGAAAAGGGCTTTTCGCTTCAACAAAGCCGGGAGAGTATGAAGCAGATTTTGTTTTGTCAATTATGCCAACTTCATAGTGGTCTATCCCAGAGAGAAAATCTATTGTGGAAAATGACAATAATGCTCTGGCTATAATTTTGGCTGACAAGATTTCCACTTCCGGCTTGAAAGCAAGAGGAGGAGTTGTGTCTACGCGAACAGAAAAATGAGTGGTCGGACCCCAAACATTATTTTTTTTTGCCTTGATATGAAAATACCAAAGCCCGTCATTTAAGTCCTCAAAAGAAGTAATGGCTGCTTGGCTTTCTGGAATATTATCTGGCACAGTAAAGGGTTTATTGTCTAATTCAAAGCTAAAATCAGTAATTTTTTCTGTTCCTTTTTCCCAGGTAAGGATTGCGTGTCTGTTGTTATACCATCTGCTTTGTGAAGCGTGAGTTTCAGAAAAAACCTGGATGCCATCTGGCGGCTTTTGGGTTATTGTATATACACTCCTGTTAAAATCAGAAAGAATATTAGTTTCAGGGTCATCTCTTTTAAAAACTTTAGAGGAAGGCAGAATTTCCACTACTGATTCGCCCAATGCTCTTGCTCTGAAGGTAATGCTTATTAAAAGACCGCTTTCAGTATTAATGCCTTCTGGAATTTCATCAACAAAACGAGCTACACCTTCTGTATTTGAATAAATAGGAACTTCAGGCCAGACAGAAAAGAAAGACTTTCCTCCCAGCTCCACTATGTTTAATTTTTCTGAAGGGAACTTCAGGTCAAGTTCCACAATGTTCACATCATTGCCTTTTGTATCCAGAAAAAGAGAAACATCGAAAGTAGAGTCAACCAAAACTGTTTGCATTCTGGGGGAAAGAAAAATAGAAGCAGTTTCTTCTTGCTCTAAAGCATTAGAAAAACAGCAAGGCAGAAAAAACAGAACTAAAAAAAATAATGTTTTTCTATAATTCATTACCCTATAATATCTCAAAAAACAAATAAACACCAGAGCTTGACACCCCCCTGTTTTCTCTTTATACTTGAGATACTAAAAAACCATGAACTTAAGGAAAACATCATTTATTGCCCTTTCCCTTGTTGCTGTTGCTCTAATAGTTATTATCTTTTTTTTAAACAACAAAGAGCAAATAATTGAAAAAACAGAGGAAATAAAAAAAGAAGTTCAAACAATGCTCTTGGCTGACAGCGCTTCGGCCTCTCTTGCTACAGTTGGTTTTGTAAAACCATATTCTGAAGTTGATATTATTGCTTTAGCTAAAGGAACTTTAAAAAGAGTATATTTTGCAATTGGAACTTATGTTCAGAAAGACGCTGTTATAGCTGAAATTGAAAATGAAACCATTGTCCAGAGCTTGGAAACTTCAAGAATCAACTTGGAAACAGCGCAAAACAACTTAGAAAATACCCTTTCTTTGCAGCAAGTGAATGAAATAAACCAAAGGGAAAACGCTGTTCTCTCTGTTTTCAGTTATCTTAATTTTATTTATGATGTTTTAGATAAGATAAACTATATCATTAAAGCTGAAGGAGAAAGGCAAATTGACGGCATTTCTTCTGTAATAGCAGCTAAGAGCTCTCAGAGCTTGATAAATGCCAAAGACAGCTATTTTCAAGCCAAGTCCCTTTATCTTAAAATTTCAGAAAGAGAAGCAACAAAAGAAGACGTTGAGAATGTTTTAGCCAATCTTTCTTCTCTTTTTAAAGAAACAAAAAAAGCGCTTGATGATTTAATCATTGTTTTAGAAAACACAGTCACGAACTCTGTTTTTACAGAAACAGTTCTCTCTACCCAAAAACTTAACTTTTCTTCGCTAAGAGCTTCTTTATTGTCCAGCTATACTCTTTCTGAAAACCTTCTCCAAAACTTGCTTAATTTGGATTTAGTTCAGAAAAAAGAAGCTGACACTTTAAAAAACATTTTAAGCTCTGCTCAAAACCAATTTAATATTGCCAAAGACAATTATGACAACTTAAAGATAAAATCCCCTATTTCAGGCAGAATCACTCAAAAGTTCTTAGAAAAAGAAAGTGAAGTAAATCCTAATCAGAAAATAGCCGTTGTCGCTCAAACAGGAGTTTTAAAGATTGAATCAAGCTTAAGCAAAGAAGACCTTTCTTTTTTAAAAATAGGACAGCAAGTTGTTTTAGAGAATGATTTAAAAGGTGTCCTTTCTTCAATAGGCCCTAAAGCAGACGCTTTGACAGGAAAAGTGAAAATAGAAATAACTTTTAATAATAGGGATAATTTACTTTTAGCTGGAACTTTCATTGATGTTGAAATACCAATAACAGACACAGATAAAATATTTGTTCCTTTGAATGCTTTAATCATCACTCAAGCAGAAAAATTTGTTTATCTTTTCAAGGACGGAAAAGCTGAAAAGAGAAAAGTAGAAACAGGAAATATGAAAGGATCTTACATTGAGATAATAAATGGCCTTAAAACAGAAGATGAAATTATCATTGAAGGAAACAAAAATATTACTGACAACGAGGAGATAATTAAAAAATGAACTTTGATCAAGCTTTAGAAAAAGAGAAAAAATCAATCCTTGGTTTTTTTATCAAAAATTACAGGGTAACGTACCTTTTGCTTTTAGCTATTTTCATTTTAGGTTTTTACGCTCTTTTCACCTTGCCAAGAGAAGCTATCCCTGAAATTAAAGTTCCTTTTGCTGTTGTTAACACAATTTATCCCGGAGCCACCCCTTTTGATGTTGAGGACTTAATCACAGATGAAATAGAAGAAAAGATAAAGAACTTGGATAATTTAAATCAATATATGTCAAGTTCTAACCAGGGCTTTTCTTCCATATTTGTTGAGTTTAAAGCTGAAGCTGATTTAAAAGACAGTTTCCAGAAGCTGAAAGACGCTGTGAGCCAAGCAGAACCGTTCTTGCCCACTGAAGCAGAACGCCCTCAAGTGATAGAGATAAGATTTTCTGATATGCCCATTGTTTCTTACAGTTTGGTTTCTGACATGGATTTGGTGGAGTTGAAGAAATATGCTGACATTATTCAATCTGAGATAGAAAGCATTGGAGGAGTTTCTAAATCAACAATTATTGGAGGATTAGAAAGAGAGTTTCAAATCATTGTTGATCCTGTAAAACTTGCTAATTTCAGAGTGGCCTTAAATCAAATAATTTCTGTTGTCTCTAGAACCAATTTCAATATGCCTTCTGGTGTTATTGAAATAGATGATTTCAAATACAATGTAAGAGTAAAAGGCAAGTTTTCTTCCCAACAAGAGTTAGAAAAAGTTGTCTTGAAAACAGAAAACGGTTTGCCGGTTTACTTGGGAGATGTTTCTGTTATTAAAGACACTTTTAAAGAAAAAGAAACAGAATCAAGGATAGGATTTAAAAACAGAGAAGCAAAAAACACGATTTCCTTGCAGGTTTTTAAAAAAACAGGAGGCAATATCATTAATATAGTGAAATCAACTGACAAGGCTGTTTCTATTTTAAGAGAACAAGGGAGAATTCCATTAACAATCACTGTTGAAAAAAGCGATGATTATTCCCAATACATTAAAGACGACTTGAACACATTAGGGAAAAGCGGTTTGCAGACCATGGTTCTGATAATGATTTTGCTTTTCATTGTCCTCGGCCTGAGAGGAGCTTTAATTTCTGGCTTTAGCGTCCCTATCGCCTTTCTAATGTCTTTTATTTTTCTTTTTTCCCAAAACCAAACCTTAAACTCTATTGTTCTTTTTTCTTTGGTTATATCCCTTGGTTTAATGGTGGACAATTCCATTATAATTATGGAAGGAATTAATGAGTTCAGGAAAAAAGGAAGAACTCCTTTAGAGTCCTCCTTGCTTTCTGTTTGGAACTTCAAATGGCCTATTGTTTCTGGGGCATTAACAACAGTGGCAGCTTTCTTGCCCATGCTGTTGGTTTCTGGGATTGTGGGCGAGTTCTTTTCTTACATTCCAAAAACAATAACCTCTACTTTGATTTCTTCCTTATTCGTTGCTTTAATTATTATCCCCACTTTATCTTCTAAGTTTCTTAAAAAAAATAATGGACAAAGAAGATACAAATACTGTTCTCGTTGTATTGACAAGCTAAGAGGGAAATATGAAAGAATGATGAAGGGAATATTGTTTAATAAAAAAAAGAGAAGAACAATTCTTTTTTCTGCTTGGGGAGCGTTTTTTTTATTAGTTTTAATTCCAGCTTCTGGTTTAATGAAAATAGAAATGTTTCCCCAAGTAGATTTCGAGAACTTTGTGGTTAATATCAAGCTGGACCCTGGCTCTTCTTTGGAAAAAACAAATGAAATAACAAAAAAGGTGGAGAAAACAGTCAATGAAATTCCAGAATTAAAAAGCTATGTCACCTCTCTTGGCTCTTATATGTCTTATGAGTCCTATTCAGGTTCTGAAAGAGGAACTCATCTTTCAACTGTTTTTGTCAACTTGGTTTCCAAAGAACAAAGAAAAAGAAAAAGCTTTGAAATAGCAGCGGACTTAAGAGAAAAGTTAAAAGAGGTTAAAAAGGGTGAGATAAGGGTGGAGGAGGTGCAAGCTGGACCTCCTTCTGGAGCCCCAATAGAAGTAAGATTATTCGGTGATGATTTGAAAGATTTAAGCTTGGCTGCGCAAAAAATAATTACAGCTTTAAAAGAAATAAAAGGGACTTTGAATATTAAAACAAGCTTGGAAAACTCAACTAGTGATTTCACTTTCACAGTTAAAAAAGAAAGATTAAGCTATTTTGGCTTAGACACTGTTTCTTTAGCTTCTTTTTTAAGAACAGCTCTTTATGGCTCTACCATATCTAAAGTTAGTTTGGATGGTGAGGACATTGATGTTAGTTTGAGATATAACAAAGAAAGAATAAAAGATGCTGATGATTTGGAAAACCTCCTTATTTTTACCTCAAAAGGACCTATTCCTTTAAAAGAAGTGGCTGTTGTTTCCTTAGAGCCCTCTCCCCTTTCCATAGACCACAGAGATGGTGAAAGAATAATTACTATAACCTCTCAAATACAAACAGGATTCAACTTGCAGAAGATATTAAAAGAGTTTAATGAAAAGGACTTAAATCTTCCAGAAACAGTAAGCTTGGACATTGGCGGTGAAATAGAAGAAATAGCCCAATCTTACAAAGAAACATTCCTTTCTATGATTTTAGCTGTTATTTTAATAGCTTTTATTCTTGTTTTACAATTTAACTCTTTCCGCCAGCCCTTTATCATTATGTTTTCTCTTCCTTTGGCTATTATTGGAGTTATTATTGGTTTAAATATTTTAAGAATGCCTTTCAGCTTTACTGTATTCTTAGGAATTGTTTCTTTAGCTGGAATTGGGGTTAATGACGCTATTGTTTTAATAGACAGAGCTAACAAAAACATTAAATCAGGCAAAGATAGAATCCCCTCTTTAATAGAGGCTGGTTCTGCTAGAATGCAGCCTATCTTTTTAACCTCAATTACAACCATTGCTGGTGTTTTCCCTCTTATCTTTGCTGATGAGCTTTGGAGGGGCTTTAGCATTACTTTAATCTTTGGTTTAATCGCTTCAACTTCTCTGACCTTGATTGTTATTCCTATTTTGTATAATGCTATAAGCAGGAAAAAGAGCGAAGAGACTAATTTTATTCAATGAAATATTGCCAACCAGGCTGCCAAGCTCTTTTTTTTCTCCAGTCTTCTGCAATAGCTTTTTCCCAAGTTTTACCTTTTAACAAGACATCTAAAGCTAATTGAGGAGCCTGGTGAGCTACAATGGCTATATGTTTCTCTTGGTGTTCTTTTTTTAGGAATTCAATGAAATCAGCCATTCTCTTTTCCACCTCTTTATAGCTCTCACCATTTGGATATTTTTTTTCTATCCATTCTGTCATATCTGATTTAAACTCAGAAGAAGGATGTTGAGTAAAGTTTCCATAATTAGCTTCTCTTAATCTTTTATCTTGAATAATCTTTCTTCCAGGAAAATTAAGCTTGGCTGAATCCACTGCTCTTTTTAAGTCAGAAGAAAAAATGACATCAAAGTCCTCGGAAGCTACTAAAGGACCGAGTTCTTTTGACTGCTTAATCCCCTTTTCTGACAATTCTCCTCCTTCCCAGCCAGTGGCTAAGTGCTTTTCATTATCTGTCGTTGTTCCGTGGACAAAGTATGTGATTTTTATTGGCATATGTTGGCTGCGGGGCTAGGATTCGAACCTAGATTAAGTGGTCCAAAACCACCCGTCTTGCCGTTGGACGACCCCGCATTATTCTCTTAAATCAACCAAATATGTTTTCAAAAAAGTTTCAATGGCATTAACTGTTTCTTTTTTCAACTTTCTCGGACTTTCAGCTATCCAAAGAGCAAAATTATAGAAGTCTTTGGTGTCTACTTTCAACCATTTCTTATTCCTATAAAGTAAAAGCAATAAAGCAGTAATAGCAATCCTTTTGTTTCCGTTCTGAAAAGGATGATTTTTGATTAAAAGGTAAAAGAGAATGGATGATTTTCCCAAGAGCCCTTTGTAAAGAGGTGTCTGAGAGAAGGTCTGAAAAGGAACTAAAAGACAGCTTTCTAAAATATTAGGAAGGCGGGTAGAAAAATCAGGAATAGGCTCATCAAAGCTCATCAGTTCTTTAGCTAATCTGAAAGCAATGTGCTCTACCTCTTTTACTGATAAGCTTTTTATCATGTTTCACTTAAGAGCCTTAATGTTTCACCGTATTCTCTGACCACCTTTTTTACTCCCCTTTTTAATTCAGCTTTCTGTTTTTCAGTGAGCTTGGTTTTAAGAATACCCCCAAGCTCTTTTTTGTCAATAACAAACTTTCTCCCTTTCCTTTTAGCTTTAATCTTCCCTGCTTTTATTTGTTTGTAAACAGCTATTCTAGAAACACCTAAAAGCTTTGCTAAATCAATTGTGGAAAGATAGTTTTTATTCATATGTTAACCTATTAAGAGTATGTTAACATCATTTAGAACAAAGGTCAATAATAGCCAACTCCAAAGGAAGCTGAATTAAGGAAGCATATTTCATCTTGTTTTCAGCTTCCATAAAGCTTTCTATTGCTTCTTTTATCTCTGTTTCAGAAAATGATTTTGCTAAATTGATTAATTCTTCTCTTTCTTCTTTTGTTAAGGAAATACTTTCTGATGAAGAATCTATCTTTAATAATAAAAGGTCTCTTAAGTATTGAATTAAGGACTTAGCAAACTCTTTTAAATCAATTCCTTTAAAGATTATTTCATTTAAGAAATCAATTGCCTCTTTCGCCTTTTTCTCTTTTAACAATTCTATAAGTTTTAAAATAGATTGTCTGTCAGCTGTACCTAATAAAACTCTCACTGTCTCTTTCTTAATCTCCTTTGCTTCAGAAAAAGTAATTGCTTCATCTAATAATGTTTCAGCGTCTCTCAAAGCGCCAAATGAAGATGCGGCTATTAAATCCAACGCTTCTTTTTCATAATCAACCCCTTCTTTTTTTAAAATACCCTTCAACCTTTCTTTTATCTCCTCTAAAGTTAATCTCCTGAAATCAAATCTTTGACAACGAGATAAAATAGTTGGAATCATTTTATGAACTTCTGTTGTGGCTAAAATGAAAAGAGCATGGGAAGGAGGTTCTTCTAAGGTTTTTAACAAAGCATTAGCTGCTTCCTTGGTCATTTGATGGCATTCATCAACAACAAACACTTTGTATTTAGATTTGGCAGGTTGAAACCTTATCCCCTCTTTCAAATCCCTAATTTCATCAATGCCTCTGTTTGAAGCAGCGTCAATTTCAATTAAATCAATAGCATTTCCCTGATTGATTTCTAAACAAGAAGAACATGCGTTGCAAGGTTCGAACTCTCCTTGCTTTCTATTTAAACAATTCAAGGATTTGGCCAAGAGTCGAGCTATAGTTGTTTTTCCAGAACCATGAGGACCAGAAAACAAATACCCATGAGAAAGAATGTTCTCTTTAATAGCATTGGTTAAGGTTCTAACCACATGCTCTTGCCCCACCACCTCTTTAAAGGTTTTAGGCCTGTATTTTCTGTATAAAACTAAGTTTGCCATTTTCTCCTATAAACAAAGTAAAAAACCAGAATAACTAACAATAGGATTAACAAAGAAGGCCAGCCAAAATACTTTTCCAAAGAAACACCAAGCAGTGTTAAGCAAGAAACTATAACTCCAGCTATAACCACTCCTAAGGATATCAAACCAAGAGCTTTTTTAAAAGGTATTTTGTATAAAAAAGCAATAACACTACCTGTCCAAGCTCCTGTAATTGGCAAAGGAATGGAAACAAATAAAGTTAAAGCTAAATAACCGTATTTCTTTAATCCTTTTTCTGACTTTTTCCTTGTTCTTTCAAAAAGATAATCAAAAAACCTTTTTAAAATCCTAAACCTGCTCAATAACTTAACAACAGGGTCTAATAACCACAAAAGGAACAGAACAGGGATAATATTCCCAACAACAGAAACAACAAAGACAACAAGCCAATTAATTTTAAAAGAAGCAATACCCAAAGGAACAGCTAATCTTAACTCCCCTATCGGTGTCATACTTAAAAAAAATACTTCTAAAACTCCTTCCATTTTGGTTATGTTAGCAGAAAAATACTCTTAAATCAAAGAGGCCCCTTGCCTTAAAGAGTGCCTCTTAGTCCTCCCCAAACATTATTCGCCTCCTTTCTTCTCTCGCCTTCTCTATGGTGCCGAGAACGCATCTTAGGTCCTTGTGGACCTTGTCGTCTTTTCGTAGGAAGACCCTATCCGTTTCCCTCAGGATCATTTTCCTAAAGCCTTCCTCCTTTTCTCCTCCAAAAAAGGAGATAGCGTGGAAAGCCTTTCGGAAGAAATCATGAAAGAGATCGTAGTCTCTTTCTCTTTCTTTCATCCTTCCTATCACGTCCACTTCTTTTTTGCGAAGATGGATACTTCTTTTTTGGAAAGGCTCCTCAAGGAACTCAATTGCTTCCCCTGGGAGCAGAAAAAAGAACCTTCTCTTGTAAAAGATTACAAGAATCTCTCTTTCTCCTGCTTTCATAGTTATCACCTTCTTTCTACCTTTTTTTTATCACTAAAACAGAAATTTTCAAGGCATTGAATAAATAATCTCTTGAGATATAATAGGAAAATGAAAGAAATTAAGCTTTACAACACTTTAACAAGGAAAAAAGAGGTTTTTAAACCCTTGAAAAAAGAGGTTGGTCTTTATACATGCGGTCCCACTGTCTATTTATACGCTCATATTGGCAACTTAAGAACATATATTTTTGAAGATATTTTAAAAAGAGTTTTAGAATACAACAATTACAAAGTAAAGCACGTAATGAATATAACCGATGTTGGTCATTTAACTTCAGACGCTGACACTGGAGAAGATAAACTGGAAAAATCTTCTAAAAAAGAAAAGAAAACAGTTTATGAAATAGCAGAGTTTTACACAAAACACTTTAAAAAGGATTTAAAGAATTTAAATATTAAACAACCTTCAGTTTGGATAAAAGCCACAGAGACCATAAAAGAACAAATTGACCTAATTAAGCAGTTAGAAAAAAAAGGCTTTACTTATCAAATACAAGATGGTGTTTACTTTGACACTTCAAAGCTAAAGAATTATGGAGCTCTCTGGGGAAGCGAAATTGACTTGGAAGCTGGGAAAAGAGTAAAAATGGTAAAAGGGAAAAAGAATAAAACTGACTTTGCTTTGTGGAAATTAACTCCAAAAGGAGTAAAAAGACAAATGGAATGGAACTCTCCTTGGGGAAAAGGTTTCCCTGGCTGGCACACAGAATGTGTTGTTATGGGTATAAAAGAACTTGGTGTTCCTTTTGACATTCATTGTGGCGGAATAGACCATATCCAAGTTCACCACACAAATGAAATAGCTCAATCTCAAGCCTTATACAACAACAATTTAGCTAAGTTTTGGCTGCACGGAGAGTTTCTGCTTTTGCAAGGAGGAAAGATGTCAAAATCAAAAGGAAACATTTTAACTTTGGACTCTTTTATTAAAAAAGGCTTTAATCCCCTCTCTTACAGATATTTATGTTTAACAGCCCATTACAGAAGCAAATTAAGCTTTTCAGAAAAAGTTTTAGAATCAGCTCAAAATGCTTTTCAGAACTTAAAAGAAAAAGTCTTGGAAATGAAACAAGAAGCAGGAAAAGAGAAAAAGAACAATTATTATAAAGAGAAATTCCTTGAATATGTTAATGATGATTTAAACATGCCAAAGGCCTTAGCTTTAACTTGGAAACTAATTGACGATAAGAGCATTTCCAACAAAGAGAAATACCAGCTTTTGTTAGATTTTGACAAAGTTTTTGGCTTGAATCTCAAAGAAGTAAAACAAGAAAAGATTCCAAGAGAAATAAAGAAATTAGCTGAACAAAGAGAAAAATACAGAAAACAAAAGCAATGGAAACAAGCTGATGAAATTAGAAAAGAAATTGAAAACTTAGGTTATATTGTTGAAGACACAGATAAAGGATATAGGGTTAAGAAAGGTAGCTAAAATGAATAAATACGTCTTCCGGTTTACTCACGGAAAAACGTATTTATTTCTGGAGACAATAAACTTTTTGTCTCCAATTGCCAGGCCGTTTTACTTCTCTAACTCGGATATCCCCAGGCAGGAATACCCTTGTCTGCAAGAAAACGTGGGCTTGGAATCCATTCATTCCTAAGATTCCACGCATCTTGAATTTCTCTATCATTGCCCTTACGCAGGTTTTAACCTGCTTAGCTTCTCCAGATATAGGAAGGAAAAACCCAACTTTTACTTCATTGGTGATTTCATTAATCGACAAAATCATGACCTCCATCACGACCTTTCGATTTGCAGGAAATACCAAAGTGGAGCATCCATCTTCTCTAAGTTTGGAGATCAGAGACAAAATATTGCCTCTTCTGAACTTGTATAGATTTCGTTGCCCTAGCCTCTCTCTAATGGCCTTTTCTATACAAGTCGATAGTCTCTGGTCTTCTACTACAACAGGGACTTCCAAGAAGAGATCGCTATCTGACAGAAGCTTTAGCTCAGCCATGGTTCATCAACCCCTTTCTCAAGATTCTACCTTGAAATTATCATAGTTTATTTATTTTATCAACTGAAATTGACAAAGGCGCCTTTCTGAACATATAATGAGCCATATGGAAGATAAGGTTCCTCCTCAAAACCTTGATGCTGAAAAATCCCTTTTGGGCTGTTTAATGATTGACCCTGACGCTATTTTAAAAGTAGTTGATTTTTTATTAAAAAAGGATTTTTACAAAGACTCACATGGAAGAATATATGAGTGCATGTTGGAGCTTTTTGAAAAAAGAGAACCAATAGATCTTTTAAGTGTTTCTTCTAAATTAAAAGAAAAAGGTATTTTAGATGAGGTTGGCGGTAGAACATATTTAGCTTCTTTAGTAAACACTGTTCCCACTTCTAGCCATGTTTCCAATTACGCTAAAATAGTTCAACAGAAAAGGGTTTTAAGAGAACTAGTTTCAGCAGGACAAGAAATAGAGTCCTTGGCTTTTGGTGAAGACAAAGAAGTTGACGAACTTTTAGACGAGGCAGAAAAAAGAATCTTTAACATAGCCCAGGGTTCTATGACCCAGAGCTTAACTCCTGTTAAAGAAACCTTAGAAGAAACCTGGCAGAGAATTGATGAACTCTCAAAGCAAAAAGGAACCCTGAGAGGCATTCCTACTGGTTTTGCTGCTTTAGACAATATTTTAGCTGGTTTGCAAAAAGCAGACCTGATCATTTTAGCTGCAAGGCCCAGCTTGGGAAAGAGCGCTTTAGCTTGTAATATAGCTCACAATATTGCAAAGGAGAAAATACCTGTTGCTGTTTTCTCTTTGGAAATGTCGAAAGACCAAATAGTTGACAGATTATTAGCTTCAGAGGCCGATGTTGACTTGTGGAAGTTAAGAACTGGGAGATTGTCTGAGGAAGGGCCTAACAATGATTTTGAGAGGATTCAACAAGCAATGTCTGTTTTAGCTGAATCCCCTATTTACATAGATGATCTTGCGGGAACAAATGTTTTAAAAATGAGAGCTATGACAAGAAGACTTTTAGCTAATAAAGGATTAGGCCTTGTTATTGTTGATTATTTACAGTTAATGGAACACAGAAACCCTAATTTAAGCATTCTCCAGCAAGTGACAGAGAATTCAAAAGCGTTGAAAGGCATGGCCAGAGAGTTTAATATTCCCGTTTTGGTTATTTCTCAATTATCAAGGGCTGTTGAACAAAGAACTCCTCAAATTCCAAGATTATCTGACTTGAGAGAAAGTGGGAGTATTGAGCAGGACTCGGACGTTGTCATGTTCATTCACAGAGAAGACAGATACAAAGAAAATACAGAAAGACAAGGCATTGCAGACATTATTGTGGCTAAACATAGGAACGGTCCTGTAGGAAAAGTAGAACTATATTTTGATGAAACCAGAGTCACTTTCCGTGATTTAGAAAAAAGGATCTAATGGAAAACGCAATAAAGAAATTAACAGAACTTTTCTCAAAGCTCCCCACAGTAGGCCCAAGAACCGCCTCCAGGTTTGTTTTTTTTCTTTTAAAGAACCCGAAACAAACAGAAGAATTAATTAAAGCAATAAAAGAGTTAAAAGAGAAAGTGAAGATCTGCCCTTCTTGCCATAACTCTTTTGAGTCAGAAAAAGAACTTTGTGATATTTGCTCTGATCCAAAAAGAGATAAATCCCTTCTTTTTATAGTTGAAAAAGAGGTTGACTTAGAATCAATTGAAAAAACAAGAAAATACCAAGGCCTTTATTTCATTCTGGGAAAAAATAACTTAGAAGAAAAAGTGGAAGAGATAAAAAAGAGAATAAAAGATAATAATGTGAAAGAAATTATTTTAGGTCTGAACCCGACCCCAGAAGGACAAAACACCAGCCTTTTCTTAAAAAGAAAACTCCAGTTTACTGGGGTTAAAATGACTCAATTACAGCTTGGGATTCCTTTGGGAGGAGAACTAGAATACGCAGACGAAGAAACTTTATCTTCTGCTTTTTTAAACAGAAGCTAACTTGGTAATTTCAACTAAAGTATAGGGTTGTCTGTGCCCTTTTTTAACTTTATATCTTTTCTTTGGTTTGTATTTGAAAACTATCACTTTTTTGGCTTTATCTTGTTTTAAAACCTTGCCTATGACTTTAGCTCCCTCAACCTTAGGAGTCCCTATCTCAAGCTTGTTGCCTTTTTTAAGCAATAAAACATCATTAAAAGTAATTTCTTTGCCTTCTTTTACATCCACCTTTTCTATTTTTATCTTGTCTTTCTCTGAAACAAGATATTGTTTGCCTCCTGTTTTTATTACAGCTAACATGTTATTCTTTTTCTATTTGTTTTACTTCTATTTTTGATTCTCCTTTTGTTATTTTTAAAACATCTTTATTGACTTTGCCAAATTCTTTGTAGGCCTTGTTATAGGAATTGCAAGTGGTTGATAAATGTCCTCCTAATTTTTTCATATACTCATCATAATTAATAAGATGCCTTTCTAGTTCTTCCACATTCTTTCTTATCTCCATTGCCGTCTTTTCTATTTGGAATGCTCTCAAGCCCCTTAAAATGGTCTGTAATTGGGCATAAAAAGTGGTTGGTGAAACTATGTGCACTTTTCTCTGATGAGCATATTCCAACAAGTCCCTGGTATTTCCCTTGATTGAACCTACCTCATTAACCAACAAATCATAGTAAATGGCTTCTGCTGGAATAAACATAAAAGCAAAATCCAAAGTTCCTTCTCCCGGCCTTACATACTTTGCTGTTTCATCAATCCTGTTTTTCAAATCCTGTTTAAAGGCTTTTTCTAACTCTCCCCTTTTTAAAGAATCCTTTTCTTTAACAATCCTGTTATAGTTTTCTAAAGAGAACTTAGAGTCAATCGGAATCATTTTGTCTTTATCAAGAAATATGACAGCATCAACTATCACCCCATCCTTAAACTTATACTGCATTTGGTATTGATGAGGATTAAAAACATTTCTTAACAATTCCTCTAAATAATACTCACCTAAAATACCACGTTGTTTTGGATTTTTCAAAATATCTTCCAAGGATTGAAGCTGTTCTGCAAATCCAATCACCTGTTTGTTGGTTTCATCTAATCGAGTCAGTTTCTCTGTTATTTCTTTAATTATCTTAGTGCTTTGCCCAAACTGATTCTGTAAGGCCTTGTTTGATTCTGAAAGTTTGTTATCTATGGTTTCTCTAACATTTGTTAATTGTTGCTGCAACATTAACAAAGAGTCATGTTTTGGCTTTTTTAACAACAGAAAAATAACTAACCCAATGCCTGCAACGACAACTAAACTAAAAATATAAAGAAAAACCATGGCCTTATTATACCAGAGAAAGAGGAATAATCAAGAGCTGATGATTTGAGCAATAATAAAACAAAGATAAACAAACAGAAGAAAAACAGCTTCTTTTCTAGTTATTTTGTTATGAGATTTGCTAAAAAGCAAAAACAAAATAGAAGTCATAATAATCCAAAAAGTGGCAATGAAATAAGGGGGGAAATAATTAATCTTCAAAGGAGAAATAATTGAGACAACGCCTAAAACTAAACTGGAGTTAATAACAACAGAACCCATTAAATTACCCAAAGCCATGTCTTGGTGTTTTTTCAAAGAAGCTCTAATGCTAAATGCGGTTTCTGGCAGAGTAGTTCCCAAAGCCACCATCAAAACACCAATCACAATTGCAGGCGCCCCTATTTCCTCACCAAAAGAAGAAGCTGACCAAACAGCCAATTCAGCAGAACCCACAAGCAGCGCTAATCCTAAAAAGAGAATAAAAAAGTCTTTTAGAACAGCTTTTGGTTCTGTAATTTTTTCTTCTGGTTCAAACGGCTCTTTTTGCCTTTTCCTTTGCTTGAAAAGGAAAGAAAGATAGACAGAGAGAGCACAAAGCAAAATCACACCATCAAGTCTGGACAAAGAATTATCAAGAATCATTAACACGGGCAAAGCAGCAAACAGAACTGTAAAAAGAGCCTCCTTTTTAGCTGCGCTTTTTTTTAACTTAATTCCACATCCCACAAGAGCGGCAATGCCGATTCCTAAAGTTAGATTTATTACATTAGCCCCCAAAACATTACCAAAAGACAATGCTGGATTTTTGTGAAAAGCAGCAGCTACACCCACAAAAAGTTCTGGCAGGGAGGTGGCTAAAGCCATTAGAAAGAAAGCAACGATAAATTCGCTCCAACCTAAAATATGGGCTATTCTTCTTAACCCGTTGATCACCCAGCTTGCGGACTTTACCAGTAAAATAGCTGCAATAATGAAAATAAAAAGAAAGAAAATCATACTTCAGTTTGGTGCTTGGCAATAAAATAGTATTTAGTTAATTCTATCAAGAAAAAGTTAATGAAGCCAATGCAAAACAGAATGAGCCAGTCATAAAATCCTAAAGGAACGGTTTTTAAAATATTTTGGAACAAAGGAGTATAAACTGCAATTAAAAGGAAAAAAATACCAAAAAACCAAGAAAAAATTAATAGCTTGTTAGAGAAAATTTTAATATGGAAAATGCTCTTTCTTAAGCTTTTACAAGAAAAAACATAGAATAAAGAATCAATAGTCAAGGCAGAGAATATTATAGTCCTTATGTGATCTATTTCCCCAGCTCCATGCTCTTTAAACAGAAAGAAAAAGAGAGCTAAAAGAATTAGGTCTGTTATAATCCCAACAGCAAAAATAATTACTTTCATTTCTTTGGTTAAAAGAGGGTGGTCTTTTGCTTTTGGTTTTTGTTCCATCACATCCCCTTCTTTTGGTTCAAAAGCCAAGGCAATATTAGGCAAACCATCTTCAAGCAAATTAACCCATAATATCTGAACTGCTGTCACTGGCAAAGGAAGCTTTGTTATAATCCCAACAGCAATTAAAATAATCTCAGTAAAACTGTCAGATAAAAGATAAGTAATTACTTTTCTAATGTTATCTAATATGACTCTTCCCTGCTCTACTGCTTTGACAATAATTGAAAAATTATCATCCAAAAGAACCAAGTCAGCCACTTCTTTAGCAACTTCTGTCCCAGAGCCCAAAGAAACTCCAATGTCAGCCTTTTTCAAAGCAGGAGCGTCATTAATGCCATCCCCTGTCATAGCCACAATTTCATTCTTTTCCTGCCATAAAGAAACAATCCTCATCTTATGTTTTGGTTCAACCCGAGCGAAAACATTTATCTTTTTTAACCTTTTCCCTAATTGAGAATCACTCAATTCATCAAGTTCTGCCCCTAACATAACATTCTCTTTTTTAACTTCCAAACCAAGTTCTTTAGCAACTGCTTTTGCTGTTAGGATATGGTCTCCTGTTACAACAATCGGTCTCATCCCAGCTTTTTGGCATGTTTTAAAGGCCTGCTTTGCTTCCTTTCTTAGAGGATCTTTCAAGCCGATAAAGCCCAAAAAGACCAAGTCCTTTACATCTAACTTCTTGGTTTTCTTTTGAGCTAAAGCCACCACTCTTAATCCTTTGGAAGTCAACTCTTCTAATTCTTTTAAGAGCAAGGCCTTTTTTATCTTTACTTGCCTTTGTTTTTGAACTTTAGAGCAAAGCTCAATTATTTTCTCTGGCGCTCCAGAAACATAAAGAGTGTTGTTTTTGTGCAAACTGGCAATGAACTTGTTTTGAGTGTTAAAAGTAATTTCATCAACTCTTGGGTTTTCTTTTTCTAAAGCAGGCCTTAAAACATCTTTCTCTGATGCAAACTCTAACAAGGCCTTGTCAGTTGGCCTTCCTACTATTTTCCATTTCTTTTTTTTATCTTCTGGGTTTTCAATAAAAGCTTCATTAGCCAAGCAAGCTGCAGTTAAAATTAATTTCTCGTCAAAGCCAGAAACAGCGCTAACTTTCATTTTCCCTTCAGTTAAAGTCAAGGTTTTGTCCGTAGCTATAACAGAGGTGGAGCCCAAAGTTTCAGCAGAAGCAAGTTTCCTTACCAAGCCCTTTTTCTTTAATATTCTTTGCATGCCTAAAGCTAAAATAACAGTCATAGCAACAGGGAGCCCTTCTGGAATAGCAGCCACAGCCACTGCCACTGCTGTAATAAACATTTCAATCACTTCTTTCCCAGTTAAGACCCCCTCAATGAAAATGAGAACACAAATAACAGCGATAATAATGCCAACTATTTTAGAAAAACGAGATAATTTCTTTTGATAAGGGGTTTTTCCTTCTTTTTGTTCTTTTATCATGGAAGAGACCTTTCCTAGTTCTGTTTTCTCTCCAATAGAAATTACAACTCCCCTTCCTTCTCCTTCCTCCACTGTCGTCCCCATAAAAGCCATGTTGTCTCTGTCAGCTAAAGGAATGCCTTCTTTTAAAATATCAATGTTTTTTTCTGCTGAAAGCCATTCTCCTGTTAAAGGAGCTTCATTAATCTTTAAGTTCCAGGATTTAAAAATACGACAGTCAGCTGGAACTTTATCCCCTGCTTTTAAAATAATAATGTCTCCCGCGACCAAGCTTTCCTGCAAAACCTGTTTTTCTTTTCCTTCTCTCAAAACAACAGCTTTTACCTTTAATATTTTTTTTAACTCTCTCAAAGTGTTTGAGGCCTTAAACTCCTGGAAAAAACCAACAGCAGTGTTTAAAAAAACAGCAGCAAAAATAACAATAGAATCAGTAAGTTCTTTTAAAGCTAAAGTAATAATGCCAGCTATTAAGAGAATATATATTAAAGGGCTTTTTAATTGACTTAAAAGTATCTTTATCTTTGATAAAGGTTTCTCTTCTGGGAGCTTGTTCAAGCCAAACTTTTGCCTTATTCCAACCTCTTTTTCTTCAAGCCCTTTTTCTAAATCAGTCTTGAGTGTTTCTGCTACTTTCTCTGGAGAGAGGGCGTGCCAATGACAAATTTTTTCTGGCATATTTCATTATTGTAGCAAAAAAAAGACAGGGGGGAAATAAAGCAGGTAGAATTTTTTTGATGAAATAAATAAAAAAATCTTGTGGCTCCAAGATCCAAAGATGGAAGTACGTTGCTCAGTAGTCCAGCTTAAGGCCAATCTTTTCTGCGATTTGTTGAAACCACTTTTCATGCCTATTGATTTGATTGATTATGGCAGCATATTCTGTATTCAAATCCCTTACCGCTTTCACCAGCTTGTCTACTGAATTTAAAAGGGATCGGGTAATTTCCTTTAAATCCCTGATGTCTTTTTTAACCTCATTAATGTCTTCTTTGCTTGCTAAAATTTCTGTTAATTTAATTATATCTTTGTCTGTTAACATACTTTTATGGTACTCCTTCCAAGAGGAGAGTCAAGCGAAAAGGCAAATTATTAAACGGCGCATTAGCTGCCTAGATTCATTATAATGTTATAATATACTTTGTAAACTAAAACAGGCTCAAGTAGCGCCCGTTTTAGCTCTATTCTACTTTTGTTGCCACTCCGTTTATCACTTTTGCAACTACATAATCTCTGGTAAATCCCCCCCCCCTTGCCATCTGAGGTAAGAAAGCCTGAAGCGTCACCATGTTCTTCCACCTGATTCAGATATCCTTGTAGTGTCAGTGGAGCCCGTATTTTCAATGGTTCTGGCAATGAGCATCATTGCATCACAAGCTGAGTCATTCCTTGGCTAAAACAACCTCTAGGTAGCTACCTAGCCTTAACATTGATAAGACATTTGTCTTGTCCAGAACAAAATTGGCGAATAAGAAAAGGGCTGAAGAGAAACGGTTAAATGGCATTTTGTTATTTCTATGCAAAAAATCATTTCTTCTCAAAGATATTAAGTCGCTTAATCTAATATCCAAATTATTATCTGTTTTTATTGACTTTATCTTAAAGCCATATTTCTTTGCCAGCTCCCGAAAGGCTTTAAAATTAAACATGTTTATGTGAGCTATTGATTTTACATGAATATGCTTGTCTTTGAATAACTTCATGCTTAATGAATCTGCATAAGGACAGCCTATAAGCAAAATGCCGTCTTTATGCAATAATCTGTGGATGCCCTTAAACAGTTCAAAATTATCCAGATGCTCTATCACTTGATGCAAAATTATGCAATCATAACTGTTTTCTTTTAAATCATTCATGTCTTTGTGTATTTGAAGTCCAAACATTTCCCTGGCAATTTTTGAGACAAATTCACCTATCTCAACTCCTTCAACAGAATTAAAGTATGGTTTCAAGCTGTAGAGCACTTTACCAAACCCACAACCTATATCTAAAAGCTTGTTTCTTTTTTTTGTTAATTTTAATACTTTTTTCTCAACAGGACCCAAACTTACAGTTTTTGACAATTTGACATTCTTCCAGCCATCCTCATATTCTTTATTCTTTTTATAGAATTCAGATATATCTTTCAAAATGGTCTTAGCGTAAATAAGGCCGCATTTCTTGCATTTAACAAAATCACATATAGTTCCTTTCAAAACAATGTCTGTGTTATCTATGCCGCAAATAGGACAGTTCCTCGCTATCCCATTCTCCTTTAGTTCCTTTTTTGCAAATTCATTTAATTTGTCAAAGTATGAAATTGTTTTTTCTCTATGCATTTAGCTATTTAAATTGTCTTTCGCCCGAGAAAGAATGTAGATAGACCACTGTTTTAACATTTTGAACCCTTTGATGAGAGAGCTTCAGAGGTGGGATGCTGTCCTAAGCCGAATAGTTTATAGCTCTATTTTTAGATAAAAAAGCTAGGTAGAAAGGGATAGCATGACAATGATGCTGCTTATGGATAGAAAAACGAAAAGAATAACTGGAATACAAAAATAATACAAAAATAAAAATTTTGTATAACGTAGCTTCTCGTAAAGCAACCCCAATAGAAAACCGACAAATCCATAGATGATGAAGGTACTCAATGTTATGAGTGAAACACTTAGCCAAAAAATATGGTTATGTATAGTACAACTAACTTCTACTATGAATTTGCCCCCGGTAACAAGAGACGAAACAATCATTGGGACAAATAGGAAAGATTTGAACCAACAAGCTCCTGCATTGGCAAAGCTGAGGCTGTCTGCATAACGTAAAATAAACCAAGAAATACACGCAAGCGAAGAAAAAAATAAACCATACGCCAAGGCGCTTTTTATGCTATTCTTTAAGTAATTTTTTTTTATTCCGTCGCTGTGGGATGGGTTATTCACATTCTTCTTGTTCACATTCAGACCTTACTCTATCTTAGAATATTTCTAAAAGTTTGCAAAGTCAGCAGACCATTATATTGACATTTTGAACCCCTTGATGGGAGAGCTTCAGAGGTGGAATAGTGTTGTTATTCTCAGCCTTTTCTCTTAAAGTTATCTATATCTTTGGGTCTTAACAGTATAGAAAAATTAGCATATTTCTGCATACCCAAAGAGGGAGCATGAGAGAATCCTACATATTCCAGCCTTTTTCCCCTATGTCTTATATACTTTACGGCTGGGATTAAATCAGTGTCAGAGCTCACTAAAATTGCTGACTCATATAAATCATCAATAGCTCCAATAATCAAATCTATGGCAATTTTAACATCAGTGCCCTTTTCTCTGATTCTATCTTTGTCATACATTAGCCTGCCTCGCTTTATAGAGAATCCTTCATTTTTAATTTTTGCAAGGAATTTTTGCTGTCCTCTTACTATTTTTTTGCTTTTGTCAGTATTATCAAAATCTCTGGCAATACCCACATAATACCTTTTTGAGACACAGTCCCTGTCTTGAGATAAAAATCCAACAAACTTAGAAAAATCAAACTTTACCCCTTTGGGAAAGCCTATTGGCTCGTCTTTCAAATATTTATAGAAATTGCTTCCATCAATGTAGATAGCAACTTTTTCTTTTGCCATAATTAATTTGATCTTAGCATAAAGACCAAAACAAAACTACCCTTGCCAGAGGCAGGGGTAGTGCGCATAGTATTGATAGTATAGCAAATGAATAATAATCTGTCAATAACTTATTCTGTGGTGTCAACGGGAAATAGAAATGTCATACTTCCAAGGATTTAGAAATGTCATACCTGAATGAACTTTTTCCTCCAAGGATGATCTGCCGAAGGAACATAGGCAGGTTTTTTGTTAGCTGGAATTA
>Ga0180438_10003861_pt1 | contig 22156 bp, 17 predicted proteins | sample SS_ome_12_FD_132455 | JGI IMG/M metagenome (GOLD analysis project Ga0180438, IMG submission 132455) | Hypersaline lake sediment archaeal communities from the Salton Sea, California, USA - SS_3_D_2 metaG | ecosystem: Environmental > Aquatic > Non-marine Saline and Alkaline > Hypersaline >...
CTGCAGAGCATCAAGAAGAAGTGTGACCAGGGCTTTCTCGGGCCAAAAGGAAACTGAGCGGAATACGCCGTGTTAATAGCCGCCTGACTCTTGAAAACGGCCCGGTTGATGGTGAGGCCTTGACGGTTGGAGCGTTGTGCTATGGGCGAAAAGAAAACACCCAAGTTCTTTTACGGATATGTCATTGTGTTGGCCTGCTTTCTCGTTCAGGGGATTGGGGTAGGGGCCTATATCGCTTTCGGTGTCTTTTTTAAGCCCTTGCTGGTCGAATTTGGATGGTCACGGGCCGCCATTTCCGGCGCTTCCTCTATGGCCTTCTTCCTCATGGGTTTTCTGGGCATTCTGGTAGGGAACCTGAACGATAGATTCGGCCCACGCATCATTATGGCGGTCACCGGCCTTTTCTATGGTTTCGGCTACTTCCTCTTCTCCCAGCTCAATTCGCTGTGGGAACTGTACCTGTTTTACGGCCTGGTGGTGGGCATCGGCCTGAGTTCCACTGATGTCATCTCCTTAACCACAACGGCCAGGTGGTTTGTCAGGCGCCGTGGAGTGATGACCGGTCTCGTTAAGGTGGGCACCGGTGCGGGACAACTCGTTATGCCGCTGCTGGCCGGCATATTGATCCTTGGATACGGCTGGCGCTATGCCTCTGTCTTTATCGGAATCATTGTGCTGGTGTTCATCATCGGGTCCGGGCAGTTGCTCCGCCGCGACCCGAGTCAAATGGGACAGTTAACGGATGGGGACAGGGACCCGGTCGCAGGTGGGGTAAGTGCGTCGGAAGTCGGTCTGTCTCTTCAGGAAGCACTCCGCAGCGGGCGGTTCTGGATGGTGTGCATTATCAACCTCTTGGCGGTGTATTGCCTGCTCACTATCATTGTACATATTGTACCGCATGCCACGGACATTGGCATGGAACCGATCAAAGCGGCGGGTGTTTTGTCCACCATTGGTGGGGTCAGTATGGTCGGCCGGCTGTTGACGGGTATCGCCATAGACAGAATTGGCAACAAGAAGTCGATGATTATGTGCTTTGTCCTCATGATTGCCAGTTTCTCTTGGCTACAGGTGGCCGGGGAAATGTGGATGTTATACCTTTTTGCCGTGATCTACGGACTTGCCCACGGCGGTTTTTTCACCGTGGTTTCGCCCATAGTGGCCGAGTTATTCGGCATTGGTTCCCATGGTGTTCTCTTTGGCATCGTGGTTTTCAGCGGAACGGTGGGCGGGTCGATTGGCCCGGTGGTGGCCGGCCATATCTTCGATATGGTCAGCAGTTACCAGTTGGTTTTCCTGATCCTGGTCGGAGTGGGTGTTGCCGACTTGCTCCTTGCTCTATTTCTGAAACCGGCCATTGGAAAGGCATGAGAGAGGCGGGCCCCCTTTCTTTGCAAACCGCCGTGGTAAATATGGGTCTTCCGGCAAATGAGTGCGCATCGCTTAAAGAGCTTCCCATGCTAACCCTTGACACCTCTTGAGGTTTTTATCTAATGTTTCTCTGCCCTTGAAGATACACCAATGGAGTCAGAACAGCAGAAGGCAAGGTTTACAGAATATTTTGTCAGAACCCTGGGCGGCACACGAGCGGAGGGTCTCATTGGGTTTCCATTTCAAGCGCGAGGAGCGGTTCAAAACTGAAAAAACAGGCATCCTGGTGCGCCTGTTTTCCGGTGAAGGCAAGGTGGTCTCTGTCTATCCAAAGGCGTTCAACATACGGCATCAGGATGGACTGCTTGTGTCCCTGGTCGAGGACGCCACGCAGATGAGCGCCCTCAGTCTCCATGTCCCCTCTTTTTTCCGATCCCGGAAGGCGGAAACAGAAGCCGGTGCCCCGGCTTGGTTTGAAAAAGGTCGACTCTTGCTCAATGGTTTTTGCATCGATTTTGCCGCGAGTGACCTATGGGAAAGCGGTCCGGCCTGGGAGCGGGTCCCGGGATTTTTACCGTCCAGGATTTCGATCTTGGAGGAAGCACTCCTTCTGAGGGGAAGAAGGGGAGGACTATTGGGCTTGATACATTCTTCTGCTGAGCAAAACCCCTTTGTCGACAGAGCATCTCAAGCCCTCCGCAGGATTCTTAACAAGGCACGCAAAGATTCATCCATTGAGGACCTTTCTCAACTGGTGGGATTGGGGCCTGGACTGACCCCTTCTGGAGATGATTTCATCGCCGGCGTTTTGCTAGGCGAGGAGATCCTGTCGGTGTTGGCTGCCAGCCCGAAGGGAGCTCGGAGCATGGCGCAACAGGCCATTATCCCTCTCAAGGTCAACAAAAGAGACATGTGGGAATGCCTCAGCAGGACCAATGACGCCGGCAAAACCCTCCTTTTTCAGACACTCCAGGGCCATTTCCCCTGTTACCTGATTGAGGCTGCGAAAGGTGTGGGAGGGGCTGACAAGTTGGAAGAGATGGCGGATGCCGTGGGACGTGCTGTTTCTCATGGAGAGACTTCAGGCACGGATGCCCTGGTTGGTTTTTTGTTTTACTTGAAGGCGACGGCGAATCATCAGAGACGGCAATGAAGAAGGTCATTATCCAGAAGAATGCTTACTACGATTCGGTGTTCCTCATGTTGACAGCGAAAGCGGTCAAACAAATACCAGACGTCAAAGACACGATCATACTCATGGGAACCGAAGTGAACCTGGAGATTCTGGAAAATGTCGGGATGTCTATGCCGGAAACGAAAAATGCCACGCCCAACGACCTGATCATCGCCGTGGAGGGTGAAACGGATGCCGCCTTGGAGGAAGCCTTCCAAACCGCCCGTGACTTACTGCATAAACGACAGCGGCAAGTTGATGAAACGGATGAATACCGGCCTGCGAGTTTTGAGGCCGCTGTCAGGATGGCCCCTGATGCAAACCTGATCACCATCTCTGTGCCCGGGACATATGCGGCCAGAGAGGCCAGGCGGGCGCTTGATCATGGTCTCCACGTTATGCTCTTCTCCGACAATGTCTCACTAGAGGACGAGGTTGAACTCAAGAAACGGGCCTCAGAAAAGGGGCTGCTCATGATGGGGCCGGATTGCGGCACCGCGATCATCAACGGGAAACCCCTCTGTTTTGCCAATGTGGTCAGACAGGGCACCATAGGGATCGTCGCTGCCTCAGGATCCGGACTTCAAGAGGTGTGCTCTTGCATCGACAGCCTTGGGGTCGGCATATCCCAGGCCATAGGAACGGGGGGCAGGGACCTTCAGGCCAGGGTGGGCGGCAGAATGATGCTCATGGGGATCGAGGCGCTGCAAAACGATCCTAAAACGAAAGTGATCGTGGTGATCTCAAAACCTCCGGCTGAAGAGGTTGCCCGAAAAGTGATCGCAAAACTCAAGGAGACGGAAAAGCCTTGTGTCGTCCAGTTCATCGGCCAAATGCCGCAGGAGGGCTCAGAGCTTCTCTGGTATGCCGGGGATTTGGAAGAGGCTGCAGGAATGGCCGTGGCCCTCTCCAAGGGCGAGGGGTACCCAGGGCGCACTTTGTTTTTGTCTGAAGCAGCCCTGGATGAAATTGTAGAGAGAGAGACGCGCGGCATGGCCAGAAACCAGCGCTACCTGCGGGGACTTTATGCAGGCGGGACCCTGGCGGACGAGGCGATAGTGGTCTTTGAGCGTGGGGGATTTGAGGTGCACTCAAACGTTCAGACAAAGCCGGAAAGAATGCTCCGAGATCCTCACGTGTCCCGAAAACATACCATTGTCGATCTCGGCGAAGACGTGTTCACGGTGGGAAGACCGCACCCGATGATTGATTTTTCCATCAGGGAGGAGAGGCTCGCCAAGGAAATGGAAGACCCCGAGGTCGCCGTAATCCTTGCGGACTTCATTTTGGGCTATGGTTCCCACGAAGATCCCTGCGGAGCCGTGTTGGGGACCTTGGGCCAAGCAAAGCAAAAAGCTGAAGACAGAGGGGGCTACCTCGCCATTGTGGCGTCTATTGTGGGGACGGAAGGAGATTTTCAAGACTTGGAGGACCAGCGAAAGAAGCTTGAATCTGTAGGCTGCGTGGTCATGCGGTCAAATTATCAGGCAGCCATGCTGGCACGGAAGATCACCGAAGCGCTTGAAAGCCGCGGGGCTGATTAATGTTCATGGATGTGAAAAAAATCAACAAGCTCTTCGACGAGGAACTGGTGGTCATCAACATGGGCCTCGATGCTTTTGGGGATAACCTGAAAAAAGAACAGGTCAGGGTTCTGCTCATGAACTGGAAGCCTCCCGCGGGCGGGAACAAGAAGCTCATCTCTCTTCTTGAAAAGCTGGATGAATAAGAGGGGCAAAGCATGAAAGCACAAATAAAGGCGTCAAACGAGGAGGCCGCCTCTCGCATTCTCAGGGCAAAGCCCACACTGGTGGATATTTTGACGGCTGGAGATGCCATACCGGGCATGAGAAAAGACATGATCCTTCACGCCGGTCCGCCGGTCTCGTGGGAAAGGATGTGCGGCCCCATGCGGGGCGCGATTATGGGAGGGCTGCTTCTTGAAGGTTTGGCCAAGGGCAGTGAGGAAGCAGAGGCTTTGGCTGCTTCCGGGGATATTGCCTTTGAGCCCTGCCATCACCATTCAGCTGTTGGACCCATGGCAGGCGTGGTCACGTGGAGCATGCCGGTTTGGGTCTTGGAGAACAAAACCTTCGGAAACAGGGCCTACTGTACCTTAAACGAAGGGTTGGGTAAGGTCTTGCGCTATGGTGCTTTCTCGGAGGAGGTCATTGCCAGGCTGAAATGGATGGCGGAAGAACTGGCCCCCTTTCTCAGAGAAGCCCTTCTCAATCACGGTGAAATCGATATGAAAACCATGATTGCTCAGGCTCTCCAGATGGGGGATGAAGGGCACAACCGGAACAGAGCAGGCACGTCTTTGTTCATCAGGGAGATTGCCCCGGACCTGGTCCGTTTGGGCCGGGACAGGGATAAAATTGCCAAGGTTTTCGCCTTCATGCACGGAAATGATCACTTCTTTCTGAATTTGACCATGCCATCCTGCAAATGCACCGTTGACGCTGCTGCGGGTATCTCCGGGAGTTCTGTGGTGATCACCATGGCTCGCAACGGAACGGATTTCGGTATTCGCGTCTCAGGCCTGGGAGATCGGTGGTTTACCGGACCGGCGGGTATGGTGGACGGGCTTTTCTTTCCAGGCTTTTCCGCCGATGACGCCGCCCCCGACATCGGCGACTCCGTCATCACGGAAACCGCCGGGATCGGGGGCTTTGCCATGGCCGCTGCCCCGGCCATCGTCAAATTCGTGGGTGGGGCGCCTAAAGATGCGATCAACTTCACGCAGCGCATGTACGAGATCACGGTCACGGAGAACGATGTGTACCAGATTCCGGTGCTTGACTTTCGCGGAACCCCCACAGCCATTGACCTGATAAAGGTGGTTGAAACCGGCATCCTTCCTGCCATCAACACGGGGATTGCACACAAGGAGCCCGGGATCGGCATGGTGGGGGCCGGATTGGTGCAGCCACCGGAGAGTTGCTTCCACAGTGCCTTGGAGGTCTTTGTGGAGAAGTATGGGAAGTAGATGATGAAAGGAGGAGAACATGAAATTTATAGACCTTACAGTGCCTCTGGGAATCGCGACACCCCCTTGGCCGACGTACGAACCTTTGCAGGTGAAATACTTCAAGCGGCTGGCTCCCAACGGGGCCAACGGCATGCTGGTGACCCATTCCAACCACGTGGGCACCCATCTGGACGGGGAGATTCATTTTTACACACCGGGTAAGGACATTGCTTCTTTGGATCTGGATTTTCTTGTTCACGAGGGGGTGGTCGTGGATCTCTCGGACTGCACCACGGACTATGACGTCTACACGCCGGAACAAGTAGAAGAAAGGGTGGAAGTGAGAGAGGGGGATATTCTTATTATCCACACCGGATACCACCATTACGGTTGGGATCAGCCCACTGCGGACGAAATCCGCTACATGGTCAAGCATCCAGGCCCTGACCGGGAATTTGCGGAATGGGCCAGGAAGAAAAAACTGCGATGGATCGGCGTGGACTGCGGGAGCGCAGATCATCCCATGAACACCATCATCAGAAACTGGATGCCCCGTCAGGCCAAGGAAGCCGAGGCCTTTTTCCAGAAGAAATTCGGCAAGAGCCTGGAGGCTTTTTTCTCAGATGACAAGTATCAGCTCATGCACATTGAGTTGTTTAATCACGGGATTATCCACGCGGAGTGTTTGGGGGGGGACATGGATCTTCTCCTGAATCAACGCGTCACCATCGGCTGTTTCCCTTGGCGATTTGTGGACGGGGAATCCAGTATCTCCAGAATCGTAGCCATGGTGGAGGATGATCGCTACCAGGGCCTGATGGAAAAAAAGAAAAATGCGAAGCTCACCCGGTTTGGGGATGTGGCCGGCGCTCTCAACGACTGGCTCCACGAAGAGGCCCGAAAATAATAACTCCGCCTCTCCAGAACGCTATAGATATCGCCTTGAGGGGAATCGCCATCCCTGGTGAAAGCCTCGTGGGTTTGAGGCGAAGCTTCGCTAATTTTCTGCCTTATGCCTTGCACGTTCCTGAATCCACCGTGTATTTTGAATATCAAGCGTGAAACTGGCAGGTTACGCACTATTCCTGATCACCATCAAGGTATTAGATGCAAGGCGCCAAGGAGCGACGACTGAGGCGTATGGTGCAATACGCCGCAAGGAGGAGCGATCGAAGGCAACGCCGCAGATGATGCCTTGATGGTGAATCAGAGGCCTTGTTTACGCTTTGACAAAACGAAGGCCAGATGCTATGAACGGATCAATTCGGCTGGGCCCTCGTGTGCGGAGTATCCGATGAGCTATGACCTGTTGATCAGACGTGCGAACACCCGATTCTCAGAAGCGGAACTCGTCGACATCGGCATTAAAGAGGGTCGAATCGTCAGCATCAAGAGGGGCCTGGAAGAAGCGGCTGAACAGGTTATCGATGCTGACGGTAAGCTGGTGACCGAATCCTTTGTCAACGGCCATCTGCACCTCTGCAAAGTCTACACCCTCGACATGATCGGGGACAAAGCCCTGATTTCCTACCATGGCGAATCCATGGGAAGGGCCATGACCGCCATAGAGCTTGCCTCCCAGGTGAAGGAAAAATACGATCAGCGATGGATCTTTGACAACGTAAGAAAGGCGGTGACCCTCGCCGTCAAATACGGAAACACCCATATCCGGGCTTTCGCAGATACGGACACAAAGGCGAAACTGGAAGGCGTCAAGGCCTTGATCCAAGCCAGGGAGGCATTCAAGGAGGCTGTCGAAATCCAGGTCGTCGCTTTTCCACAGGATGGCATTGTCAGAGATCCGGGCGCCGAAGACTATGTCCGGCAGGCGCTGGAAATGGGTGCCGATGTGGTGGGAGGCATTCCGTGGATTGAGTATACAGATCACGATGCCCGGCGACACATTGATCTCATGTTTGATCTGGCCAAGGCGTATGACAGGGACGTATCCATGCTCATTGATGATGCTGGAGATCCAGGTCTCCGCACCTTGGAGATGCTCGCTGTAAAAACCATTCAAGAGGGTTGGATCGGGAGGGTCGTGGTCCATCACGCCAGAGCCATGGCCCTTTATCCTGAACCCTATTTTCGAAAACTCGTGGGGTTGCTGAAGCAGGCAGGAATAAGCGTGCTCAGTGACCCCCATACGGGCCCTCTCCACGCCCGTGTAAGAGATCTCTACGAGGCAGGCGTGGCTGTTGCCCTCGGACAGGATGACATTGCGGATGCCTACTATCCTTATGGAAGGAACAACATGCTGGAGGTCGCCTTTCTGGCCTCTCATCTTCTGTGGATGACAACCCTTCAGGAGATGGATGTTCTCTATGACCTCATCACCACAAAAGCGGCTCAGGCTCTGGGCATCAAGGACTTTGAAATGAAAGAGGGCAACAGGGCCGACTTGGTGGTCTTGGATGCCGAGAGTGTTCGTGAGGCTCTGACCCATCATGAGGCCCCTCTTCATGTAATTAAAGATGGAAAGGAGGTGACGACCCAATAGAAAGCGTCCATTCATGGTGAGGAACCTCCGATACAGAGGAGGTCTGTTCAGTCCAATTCCATGTGGCAGAAAGTTGCAAGTCATATCACGTCATATCCAGCTATCTTCTATTCATCTTTTAGGGGGAAGGAGGTTTTTTCATGAAAAAAGCACTTTTGGGTTTGATGATTGTTCTTCTTTCAGTCTCGTTCACTTTTACATCAAGTCATGGTAAGCCTTTCAAAATTGCGGCTATTTTCCAGACGGCCATTGAGGAACCGTGGGATGGCGTTATCCATCAGGCCTGTCTGAGGGTCCAAAAAGAAATGGGGAACATCGAATACGAGTTTACAGAGAAAATTGCTGCCGCCGACTTTGAAAAGGTTTTGAGAGAGTATGCTGAACGGGGGTTTGACCTCATTGTCGGCGACGCCTTTCTCGCGGGCGAAGAACCTTCAAGGCGGGTGGCAAAGGATTATCCTGAAATCGCCTTTGCCTTTGGGTCCGAGTTTGGCCCGGTATCTCCCAATTTCTCTGTCTTTGACAACTGGATTCATGAACCGGCTTACCTGTGCGGGGTCATTGCGGGCCGGTTGACTAAATCCAATACCCTAGGCGTGGTGGCCGCTATACCCATTGGAGAGGTGAACAGGCTGGTGAACGCCTTCAAAGCGGGTGCCCGGAAAGTCAATCCCAATGTGAAGGTCAAGATTTCCTACATCGGAGGCTGGTTTGATCCTCCCAAGGCCAAGGAGGCCGCCATAGCCCAGATCGAAGCCGGGGCGGATCTGATTTTTGCCGAACGTTTCGGTGTCTTCGAAGCCTGCAAGGAAAAGGGTGTGCTCGCTTTCGGCAACATGTCCGATCAGAATGCCTTGGCTCCCGGCGTGGTGATCACCGGTCCGGTATGGGATATGTACCCCACCATCAAGTTCTGCATTGAGATGGTCCAGAAAGATGCATGGGTCTCCATGGACCTGGGGGAGTGGTCCATGATGGCGAAGGGGGGAGCCCGCCTCGCACCCTTTCACGGTTTTGAGAAAAAACTGCCTGCAAGTGTGATTCAGGAAGTGAGGGAGCTCGAGCAGAAGATTCTCAACGGAACCTTCCGGGTTCCTGTGGATGAACAACCACCTGTTTCGGACTAAAACTGAAAGAACCGGCGGGTACTTCCCCCGCCGGTTTTTTTTCTCGTGCGCCAATTTCTCTCTCCCTTGAGGGGCAGACCCTCCTGTTTTCCCTTTTCGCCCGCCTAAGGCGGAAAAGAAAGGAGAGGACACCTTCTTTCCCCTTGGGGAAAGGAGGAACGAGGTTAAGGTAGGAGGTTTTAGAACGAGCAACGGGGCGAGGTGGCGCTGAGAGGTGAGCCATGGGACGTGAAGAACACCCTTTGGTCAGCATGCGGGCTATTACAAAGCAGTTCCTGAACGTGGCTGCCAACAAGGATATTTCCTTTGACCTTTTTCCGGGCGAGATTTGCGCTCTTCTTGGCGAAAACGGGGCGGGAAAAACCACGCTGATGAATATCCTTTTCGGGTACTACAGCTGCGATACAGGGGATATCACCATCAAGGGGGAAAAGGTCGATCTCTCCTCTCCCAAAGACGCCATCTCTCGCGGCGTTGGCATGATCCACCAGCACTTCACCTTGGTGCCCTCCCAGACAGTGCTCGAGAATATCATCGTGGGCACACAAACAGGGAAGGGCATTTTTCTTGATTTGAAGTCAGCCCGAGAGAGGCTTCTTGCGCTTCAGAAGAGATTCGGACTCCAGGTTGACCCAGAGGCAAAGGTCTGGACCCTGTCGGTAGGCGAGCAGCAGAAGGTGGAGATTCTCAAAGCCCTCTACCGGGATGTGGACATTCTCATCATGGACGAACCCACCGCCGTTCTCGCCCTGTCTGAGACGGTGGAGCTTTTTCAGACCCTCAAATCCCTGGTTCAAGAAGGGCGGTCCGTGGTTTTCATCTCCCATAAATTGCATGAAGTTATGGCCATTTCAGACCGCATCGTTGTGCTCAGAGGCGGGGAAGTGGTTGCGGAAAGAAAGACCTGCGACACCAATAAAAGGGAGCTCGCCAATCTCATGGTGGGCAGAGATATTCTTGAGCGGATCGAGAAAAAGAGTTTGAAGCCCGGCCGGCCCGTTCTTGAAATCGAAAACCTCGAAGCGCTGAATGATAAGAAACTCCTTGCGCTCAAAGACCTCAATCTTGCGGTGAGAGAGAATGAGATTTTGGGGTTGGCCGGGATCTCTGGAAATGGTCAGAGGGAGCTTGCTGAAGTGCTCTTCGGCATGCGGGAGCCTGCGGGAGGGATTGTCAAGGTCAACGGCATGCCTCTTCGGGCCGGAAGTCCTACATCACCCATCAAGTTGCAGATGGGCCGCATACCGGAGGACAGGATTGAAACCGGGCTCTTGATGGATCTTTCTGTAGAGGAGAATCTCATCCTGGAGAAACATAACGCCCCCGATTTTTGCGGCTGGGGGCTGATGAACTTTGCAAGAGTTCACCAGTTCAGTGACGAACTGATAGCGGCTTACAGCATCAAGACAGACGGAAGGGATGCGGTGACCAAAAGTCTTTCCGGTGGGAACCTCCAAAAAGTGATGCTGGCCAGAGAGCTTGCCCGAAAACCGGCCGTTGTGGTTGCTTCGCAGCCCACACGGGGCCTGGACGTGGGGGCCATGGAATTCATCCATCAAAGATTGCTCCAGGAAAGAGAAAGGGGGGCGGCCATTCTTCTGGTTTCTGAGGATCTGGACGAGGTTTTCGCTTTAAGCGACCGCATCGCTGTGCTCTTTGAAGGAGAGATCATGGGAGAGGTGGCGGTGGAAGAAGCCTCGCGAGAGCAGATCGGACTGTGGATGAGCGGGGTGAGGCAATGATCGGATTGAGGATCGTAAAGCGGGAGCCTTTGCCGAGGTGGGCAAGAGTCGTTATCCCGATTGCAGCGATTGTCGTTACCCTCATCCTTTCCGCCATCCCGATCCTTGTGGCCGGAGGACATCTGTGGAAGTCCTACTTCTATCTCTTCTACGGGGCGTTGGGCACGCGGTTCAATTTGCTGGAAACCTTTGTGAAGGCCAGCCCGCTCCTTCTAACGGGCCTTGCCGTGGCTTTCGCCTTCAGGGCGAAGTTCTGGAATATCGGCGCAGAGGGTCAACTCCTTGCGGGCGCTTTGGCCGCGACAGCGTTGGGCATTAATCTGGGTGGTGTGCCCAAGCCGATGGTTCTGCCCATCATTATCATTGGAGGTTTTCTGGCGGGGGGCATCTGGGCTTCGATCCCGGCTCTTCTCAAGACAAAGCTGAAGGTGGATGATGTGGTGACCACCCTTCTCCTCAATTATGTGATGATTCACATCATGGGCGCGCTCCTGTTCGGCCCTCTCCAGCAGCCTGGCTCAAGCTGGCCCCGATCATCGGCGATTATTGAGGCCGCCCAATATCCCATTCTCATGACGCGCTCAAGATTTCACCTTGGAATTCTCATCGCTTTCTTTGCCGTCCTTGTCGTGTGGTTTATCAACAGTAAAACCGTGTTTGGGTATCAGAACAAGGCTGTGGGCGTCAATATCCGGGCCGCCCACTTCGGGGGGATCAACACGACTTCGGTCATGCTCTGGACGGCCCTCATATCCGGAGGATTGGCCGGGCTTGCCGGCGTGGGGGAACTTTGTGCCCTTCAGTATCGGCTCATCATGGATATTTCTCCGGGTTACGGGTACTCCGGGATCGTGATCGCCATGCTCGGGAACCTTCATCCCGTGGGCGTGCTTTTTTCTTCTCTTTTCTTCAGTGTGATTATTGTAGGAGCGCAAACCATGAGTCGTATGACGGGCGTACCAACTTACATTGCCGAGGTCATCCAGGGAATGGCGCTCATGGTGATGCTCATATTTTTGCTATTTAGGGAATACAGGATCAAGGTGGTGAAAAAGTCATGAGCGGTATTCTCGAAGGGGCCTTTGTCGCGGGACTCATGGGTGCCATGATGCGAATGGCGACACCCATCATATTCGCGACCCTCGGGGAAATCCTGGCAGAACGATCCGGTGTTCTGAACTTGGGCATTGAGGGCATCATGTTGATGGGAGCCATGACGGGATTTCTCATTACCTTCGTCTCCGGTTCCCTTTGGGTTGGTGTAATCGCAGCCGCTTTGGTGGGCATGATTCTCGGACTGCTCATGGCTTACCTCTCCGTTTATCTGGGTCTGAGCCAACATGTCTCCGGGCTGGGCATTACCCTTTTTGCCACGGGTCTGGCCATGTATGTTTACCGTCTCCGTTTTGGGTCCCCTACGGTTCCGCCCACTGTGGACCCCTTTAACCAGATCGCCATACCGCTGCTTTCCAAGATTCCTGTCATCGGTCCGGGCCTCTTCACCCAATACAGCTTGACGTATGTTGCATGGCTGTTAGTCCCTATCATGTCCATCTTGCTTTACAGAACGAAGATAGGGCTTAAAATCAGAACTGTTGGAGAGAACCCTCTGGCCGCTGACACCATCGGTGTCAACGTGAATCTGACCCGAACCCTTTGCCTTGTATTCGGCGGTGCCCTTATGGGCATCGGTGGGGCCTTTCTCACCCTGGCCCATCAGAACATGTTCCTCATCGATGTGATCGGGGGTCGGGGGTGGGTGGCTATAGCCATGGTCATTTTCGGAAACTGGGACCCCGTCAAAGGGACGCTGGGAGCCCTCATCTTCGGGTTTCTGGACGGATTGCAGCTGAGGCTTCAGGGCTTGGGCTTTGACATCTCTCTTCACATTTTCCTGATGATCCCCTACCTTCTGACAATCATTGCGCTGATAGGGGTTTCCAGAAGGGCAGCCATTCCGGCGGGTCTTTTGAAGCCCTATCGAAGAGAAGAGAAAATGGGGTAGACAGGATCGCCAACCATCCTGGTTGCGGCTGCGGTGCCCCGTGTGTTCTGAGCCCCTGTGGAGAGTTCTTCTAAGCGGAGTCAAGGATGACATTGAAGTGTGTTGGAAAGTCTTTTGAGAGGACGGACGGCTATGCAAAAGTGACCGGCTCAGCGCAGTACGTTGCCGATATCAAACTCCCGAGAATGCTCCATGCCCAGGTCCTTCGTCCAAAACATGCCCACGCACGGATTAAGTCCATGGATACCTCAGGTGCTGAAAGCAGTGAGGGGGTCTACAGGGTCGTTACGGGCCAAGGCGGCGAGATCTTTTTCGGCGCCTGCGGCTTCCTGGATCAGAATCCCATCGCAGTTCACAAAGTGAGACATATCGGTGAACCTGTTGCGGTTGTAATTGCCGATACCGTAAACAATGCCAAGAAGGCCCTTTCAAGAATTCGGGTGGACTATGAGCCACTTCCGGTTTTATTGGACCCTGTTGAATCCGCGCATAACGGACAGGTTCTGATACACGAAGCGCTGGGAAATTACCGGCATCTTCGCTCTTATTTCCCGAAACCCGGGACCAACGTCTTCCACCACTACAGGCTGAGAAAGGGCGACATCCAGACTGGTTTGAGGCAGGCCGATGTGGTCGTGGAAGGTGAGTTTGAATTTCCACTTAGTGCCCATTCTGCTTTGGAACCGCACGGCGTCATTTGCCGATGGCATAAAAAAAACTGTGTGGAAATCTGGGCCAGTTCTCAGGGCCCATTTGTCCTCCAACAAGTCGTGGCCGACATGTTCCAGATTCCCCATTCTCGTGTGAGGGTCCATGTTCCCTACCTGGGGGGAGGCTTTGGCAGCAAATCCGATGTCACCATCGAACCGATGATCGCCTATGCCGCTCGGTCTGTACCCGGCTATGCCGTCAGATTCATATGCAGCCGGAAGGAGGTCATGACGAGCACCGTGCTGGGTCGTGGCATGAAAGCCCGTGCCAAACTGGGTGCCAAAAAAGACGGTACCTTTACGGGATTCCAGGCTGAACTGTACTTTGCCGGCGGTGCATTCGGGGATACGGCAGCCAACATTGTCACCGTTGCAGGCCACAATTGCGTCGGACCTTACCACATCGATCATTGCCATGTCGATTCCTACGGCGTCTATACGAACACACCGCCTGTGGGCGCCTACAGGGGTTATGGACATCCGGAAGGGTGTTTTGTCTCCGAGCGTCTTGTGGATATGCTGGCAAGGAAAATCGACGTGTCTTCTCTTGAGTTGCGGCGGAAAAACTTCCTTAGGGCCGGGAAAAAGAACGCTTTAGGGGAAACGATCCGGGATGACAACGGAAATCTGTACAAGTGTCTGGAGCACGTTGAGACCATGCTTTTTGCCACAGCAAAACCCGAAGAGGATGATAGATACCTTTACGGGCGAGGTGTGGCCGCCATGATGAAATCTCCTAAAGGGGCGACGAATGCATCCACATGCTGCCAGATGAAATTCTGTGCCGACGGCAGCGTTCAGGTGAACCTGGGGGGCATCGAGATGGGGCAGGGTGCGCAGCAAGCCATTCGACAGATCGCGGCGGAAGCCTTGAAGATACCGCAGGAGAGGATCGCTGTTTTTCGTGAGGTGGACACCCAGCATTCTCCATGGGACTGGATGACCGTCGCCTCCATGTTTACGTACAGGGGCGGAAATGCAGTCCTGAAAACGGCTGAAAAAGCAATCCAAATACTCAAGGAGAATGCAGCCTTGGTCTTAAAGGCTCGGGTTGATGACTTGGATTACGATGGAGAACACGTCTTTCTCAAGAGGGATCCGAAAATGCGGGTCGCCGCGAAAGATTTGGCCAGAGGATACAGGCACGAAAACGGCCTGACTGTTGGCGAGGTCACGGAAGCAACGGCAGGTGACAGACTTCCTGGATGCGTCGAACCGGATCCCAAATTCGGCACGGGAAATGCTGGAGGCACCTGGACATTCGGATGCCAGGGCTGTGAGCTGCGCGTGGACAAGAAAACCGGCGAGGTCCTTATTGACAAATTCGTCTCATCCTTTGACGTGGGCAGGGTCATCAGCCCGCAGATGCTGCGCGGGCAAATTGTGGGCGGGGTGGTCATGGGGATCGGCCAGACCTTAAAGGAGAAAATCGAATTCACCAAAGATGGCAAGGCAGCGAACGCCACCTGGGCGAAATACAAGATGCCGCGCATCCAGGACATCCCGTTGAAACAGGATGTGATTTGTGTTGAAACGCCGGAAGGCGGTGGGCCTTTTGGGGCAAGGTGTGTGGCAGAGCATCCTATGGTTGCTGTTTCCCCCACGATTCTGAATGCCCTTTATGATGCCACAAAGCACGATTTCTGCCACATTCCGGTGACGCCGAAAGACATACTGGAAGGGCCGAAGGCTAAAGGCGTAAGGCGTAGGCAGGGTTCAGTTGGATCATGGGTTTCCCGTGAGCCTTAAGCCGGGCGCCTTACGCAAGATAACGGTCTTCTCCGACGATGCAGGTTGGTTGGCCATGCCATTTTGACATAGAGCCTCATAAATTACTGCTCATATTTTTCCGAATCTTGTCGTAGGGGCGGGATTTATTCCCGCCCGGAAAAGCGTTGAAATTGGCTCATAGGGTGGGCATACAGCTCACCCCTACACATAGTCGTGTTTTGGAAAGGCATACACATTTATTTTTCGCGCTACAGATAGGAATACTCTGGAGGTAATTCCTAGATGCCCCAATCCATCACCATGACCGTCAATGGCGTCAAAGTGACCGTTTCGTGCACCGGCAAGGAAAGCCTTCTTGAAATACTGCGGGATCATCTGGCGTTAACCGGGGCAAAAGAAGGCTGCGGGTACGGTGCCTGCGGAAGCTGCACTGTGGTGGTGAATGGTGAAGCCGTCAAATCGTGCACCTTGAGGGGGAAAGACAAGCTTAACGGCATTGAGGTGGTGACCATTGAGGGATTGGATGGGAAGGATGGGGCCCTTCATCCTATCCAGAAAGCCTTTCTTGAAGCCGGGGCTGTTCAATGCGGTTTCTGCACCCCTGGTTTGATCATGAGACTTTACGCCTTGTTCACGAAAAACCCCGAGGCTTCGGGAGAAGAAATTCGTGAAGCCCTCTCGGAGCATCTCTGCCGGTGTACCGGATACGAGGCGATTTGGGAAGCATCCCTCCTGGCTCAAAAAACAATGAAAGCGTAGAAAAGGAGGATATTGTGCTCAGACTGAGAGCACAGCTGTTGTTTCCTCTTGTTTTCCTCTTCATAAGCCTGTCAGGATGCTATCTTCTCAATCGGTATGAGAAAGAGGGAACCCTTGTTCTCAAGGGTTTGAAGGCACCGGTCACGGTATTGCGGGATGAAAAAGGCATGGCCTACATCTATGCCGATAACATTCATGATGCCATTATGGCCCAGGGCTTTGTGACGGCGCAGGACCGGCTCTTTCAGATGGAGCTCACCCGGCTCTTTGCAACGGGAAGGATTTCCGAGTTGATCGGGAAAGATGGCATAGGCCTTGATACAAGAATGCGAACCATCGGCTTTTATCGCAATGCAAAGAAATACGCGGGATTGTTGGACGATAGCACCCGGCGTTTTTTCCAGGCTTATGTGGACGGGGTGAATGCATACATACAGGACAGAAAAGATAGCCATCCACTGGAGTTCAAACTGGCGGGCCTCAAGCCCACGCCATGGTCCATAGCCGACTCCCTTTCCATTTTGTACTACATGAGTTGGGATACTTCAGCAAACCTTCATACAGAAATCATCACGCAGATGCTTCTTGAAACAGTGGGTTTGGAGAAGGCGCAGGAGATTTTTCCTCTTAACATCAATCCAGATGATGAACTGGAAACGGCGGGTAATGCTTGGCGCCATGCAACGCCTTGGGCTCGTCTCCACCTTGCAGGGGACGAGAAGCTTCTTTCCTATTTGCAAGGTGGTACCTTGTGTATCGGGAGCAACAACTGGTCTGTGGCCCCTGAGCGTACAAAGACCGGCAAGCCTATCGTGGCCAATGATCCGCATCTCGACGCCAGGATACTGCCGGGACCTTGGTATCCATGCGGTCTCCTCGGCCCGGATTTTAGGGCTGTGGGGGTCATGGTACCGGGCATGCCGGGTGTGGTCATAGGCCGAACGAGTCACATTGCGCTTGGGATCACCAACGCCTACGGCGACACGCAGGACCTCTATGTGGAAACCTTGGACCCTGAAGACCCCGAGCGGTATATGGAGGGTGATCGGTCTGTGCCTTTTGAAATCGTTCAAGAGTCACTCAAAATCAAAGATAAGGAAGCGCCTGGAGGATATGGCGAAGTCAGGCTTGAGATAAAATTGACCAGACGGGGGCCGGTCATATCCGGTGTGCTGGCCGGGTTAAAGACCGATAAGGTTCTATCTGTGCGCTGGGCGCCTTTTGAGGTCATGGATCCCAAGATCGGGTTGGAGGATCTACTGCGCGCCCGTTCTGTGAAAGAGGCTCGAGAGGGGTTGAAACATGTGAATATGATTGCGTTCAATTTCGTGTTTGCTGATAAGGACGGAAACATCGGTTGGCAGACGTCGGGCAGGCTGCCGGTTCGTTCCCGCGGAGATGGGACGGTGCCCTATGTGGTGAGGGATGGAGAGGACAACTGGTCGGATTGGATTCCTTTTGATCAAATGCCTTGCCAATACAATCCTCCGAGGGGATGGGTGGGCACATGCAATCACAGGACGGTTGCTCAGACATACCCTTACTACTATTCATCATGTGCCGCCCCATCGTACCGGTATCGCCGGCTCAAGCAGCTTATGGGGGACCCAGGCGCTAAAGCCGCTGAAGACCATTATGCCTGGCAAAGAGACACCGTGAATTTGATGGCCAAAGAAATCGCCCCATTGATGGCGAAAGCGCTCTCAGCCCATGAGGACACTGACGAGATAGGCCGAATTCTTTCGACTTGGAACTTCAGGGATGATCCCGACATGGCTGCCCCGGCTATCTTTCAGGCGGTATATGGCAAGTTTGCTCTGTTGGTGTTTCAGGATGAACTGGGGGAAGATCTTGCGCGGACCATGCTGGAGAACAGGTACTTCTGGGAGGAAAGGCTCCAGAAAATGGTCTTGGACGAGGTATCGCCCTGGTTTGATGACATAAAGACCGGAGGGATCCGAGAAACCCGGGATGGGCTCTTCCATCGGGCCGCTGTTGAGGTGGTAGAGACCCTCGGTTCCTTCTTAGGCAAAGAGCCTAATAAGTGGAAATGGGGGGAGGTCCACAAAATCGAATTTCTTAGCCCCATCCGGAGGCAGGGTCTTGGAAAGGGTCTTCTGGGAGGGTCCCATCGTGCCCCGGGTTCGGCTGAGACGCTTTGCCGCGGGATCTATGAATTCAATGATCCTTTTGGTGTCACGGTTTTTGCTTCCCTCAGAATGGTCGCGGACCTGGGCGACCATGACAAGGTGCTTGCGGTTTTGCCGGGTGGGGTCTCGGGTCGTCTGTTTGATTCGCACCACAAGGACCAAATTGCCCCTTTCATGGAGGGCGACAAGGTGTACTGGTGGCTTAGCGACAAGGCCATAAAGGCGCACGCCAAGACCACCCTGTTTCTAAAACCGGAGTAGCGGGAAAAGGGGGTTGCGGGTCCTGGTGTCGAGCCCGTTCTGAGGCTGACTTATTCAGAGCACCCCTTTTAATGGAAAGAGGCGCGCCACTGTGCGAGAAGGCGCGAAAGGAGGTTCATCATTCACCCATCGAGGAAGGAGGTAAATTGGTGATGAAATTCATGGCTACGAGATTCGGTGTTTTACTAGGGGCTTTGGTTCTGACACTCACCCTTATCCCTGGCGGTAAAGCCTTGGCTCAAATCGATCGCCCCATCAAGGTGGGGATCATTGACTGCTACAGCGGCCCTCCTGCCACATACTGTAACGAACTCCTGGACGGTTTCAAGATGGCCCTGGAAGAGATCAACAAGCAAGGCTTTCTCGGGAGCACGATCGAGTTCACAACCCGCGACACCAAATTCAAAGTGGACATTGCTTTGAGCATGGCCAAGGAACTGGTGATGAAGGAAAAGGTGGATGTTCTTATGGGAACCATAAACAGCGCGGCCTCTCTGGCGGTCTCCGAATACTGCAAGAGAGAAAAGGTCCCCTTTATTGTTGGGATCGGCATGAGCGAAAAGATCACCGGAGAAAAAGGGCATCGCTATGTGTTCCGGACCCATGCGAACACGGCGCAGATGGGCAAGGCTGGCGCCATTGGGCTATCCAAGAAGCCCTTCAAGAAGTACTGGATTGGGGGCGATGACTACGAGTACGGCCACGCTGTCGCGAATGCAACCTGGGGGAACCTCAAGAAGCTCCGGCCGGACGTCGAGCTTCTTGGAGAATCATGGTGGAAAGTGGGTGAACCGGATTTCACGCCTTACATCACAGCCATGCTGGCTGCGAATCCGGATGCCATCATCCAGGCCACCGGCGCTCGAGATGAGATCCCTTTTCTCAAGGCAGCCAACTCCACGGGCTTGCACAAGAAGGTCGCTTTGTATGCTTATGCTGCCACGGATTTGGGTACCCTCAGACCCATGGGAATGGAGGCGCCTGAAGGGGTTTTGGGCACCGCACCGTATCACTTCTTCTATCCGGAAACACCGGAAAACCTGGGCTTTTCCAAGGATTTTTATGATCGGTACGAGACGTATCCCGGCTTTGGTGCCTTCGACGGGTTTTGCATGGCTCGGTTTGTCGCCGCAGCCTTTAGCAAGGCCCGTTCTCTGGACAAAGAGAAGTTTATCGACGCCCTCGAGGGCATGACCATTGACAGCCCGGTGGGCAAGATGAAGATGCGGGCTTACGATCACCAGGCCATGGGGCCGGGATTCTTTGGCGTGACCACCAAATCACCGAAATATCCCTTCCTCATTGCCAAGGATATTGAGATGATTCCCGGTGAAGAGATCATGCCTTCCATTGAGGAGATCAAGAAGGCAAGGGGGGAGTGATCCCCAAGGGAATCGGAGAAGCGAAGAGCGCATTCATGGATAGGGCGTTTCTGCGCCATCGTGACGTGGACATGGCGCTCGAACCTGCACTCTCCCGCAAAGCAGCGCGCATGCCGGGGTATGTGCAGAACGAAGAGGTCATGATTCACTATACGGTCACCGAAGCGTGTCCGTTCAACTGCCGGGGGTGCATCAACGCCCTGACGGCGGGCATGGGCCGTGTGGACCGTTCAAAATACGTTCCGAATGAAAGGGAAGAGGGCTGTTCGGACCGGGACATCAAAGGCATTGCACAGCTCATAAAGCAGAGCGGAAAAGACAGGGCGGTCATTGTCTACTATGGAGGCGAACCCATGCTTCGCCTCGACAAGATGAATCGCTTCAAAGAGTCCTTGGGCAATGCCTTCGATGGATCATCGTCGATTCGGTACATGGTGATTACGAGCGGGCACTACCTGGAACGGGCCATCAGAAGTTATCCAGAGCTTATCTCGGATATGTGGCTCACAGCGGTGTCGGTGGATGGGACCAAAAAACAGCATGAAGCGATGCGCAGGGGGACCTCTCTAGAGACGATCAGGCGGCAAGTCGCTGCCCTCAACAGGATCCGAAAAGGGGAGGTGCTCATCTGGTCGACCCTACGGCCCGGCATGTCCCTTTCAGACTGTTTCACGTCTTATATGGTCTTTCGCGAAAGGGGACATGCCCAGCACTTTTTCTGGCACTGGGATGAGGCGGATGCAGAGATCCCCGACTTGGCCGGTCATCTGGAGAGCTACACAAGGGACCTCGATGCGATCATGGGGGTGTATGTGGACCACCTCGCAAAAGGGGATCTCCTTTCCATGGTCCACATCAATGAGCTGCTTCTTTACTTTCTCACCCAGAAGCGACGGGGAAGCACGGCCTGCGCTGTGGAAAAAATGGCCAATTTCGACATCATCGGTGATGGGAGAGTGCATGCCTGTGCCGATCTTCCTGAAACCATGGATATTGGAGATATGACGGAATCCGGAGAAGTCCGAATCCGAGGGGACGCTGAGGAGCGTCTCGCCAATATTGTGGCGTACAAGGGGGATCTTGGCTGTGATGAGTGCGGCGTGGAGCCCTACTGTGGTGGGCGGTGTCCCGTGCAAGTGCATATCGGCGGGATCGAACGCGCGCGACAATACTGCTTCATGATGCGTGAGCATGTGAGGACGGTAAAGCATTACCTTGCTGATATTACAGAGCTCCTGGTCAAACAAGATATGGGCCTGGAAGACCTCTACCGGTCGGCGCGGTATGCAAGATTTACCGACGTGACGCCATAGCTGATCGTTAGGTGTGGCGGTAATAAAAAGGTATCAAGAATCTTCTAATTCTATCCTTATCGAGAAAGACTGAAACATGGATGTCGCCAAAGAAGTAATTGAAGCAGAAAAACGTATTCGACCGTATGTTCGGGAAACAATACTTGAACACAGCATCTTTTACAGTGATCGGTTGGGGGCCAATGTTTATTTCAAGCTGGAAAACTTGCAGCATACCGGCTCCTTCAAGTTCAGGGGTGCCATAAATAAGATGCTTTCCCTAACTGCCGCCGATCGAGATCGAGGAGTTGTAACGGCTTCTACCGGCAATCACGGTGCGGCCTTGGCTTTTAGTCTCGGTAAGGTAAACGCCTCCGGCATCGTCTTTGTCCCGGAAAATGCTTCCCAAGTGAAAACCAATGCAATCGAACGGTTAGGGGCCGAAGTCCGCTATTTCGGGAATGATTGTGTCGAGGCCGAAGCCCATGCCCGGCAATATGCTGAGAAGAACGGGTTGACTTATATACCGCCTTACAATGATCTAAAAATCATCGGAGGGCAGGGGACGATTGCCGTGGAATTAGTAAAGCAGCTTGATTACATTGACGCGGTTTTTGTTGCCCTTGGTGGAGGGGGCATGATGTCGGGAATTGCAGGCTATCTCAGATCATTTAGACCGGAGGCACAAATTATCGGCTGCTCCCCCGAAAATTCACAGGTGATGATTCAATCTGTAAAAGCAGGCAAAATTTTGGACCTCCCATCTCTGCCCACCCTTTCCGACGGCACTGCAGGGGGTGTCGAACCGGGCTCGATCACGTTTGATCTGTGTCGGGAGTTGGTGGATGACTATATCGTAGTGACGGAATATGATATCAGAGAAAGTCTGCGAGAATTTATACAATCACATCACATGCTGATTGAAGGGGCTGCGGCCGTTGCTGTTGCGGCATTTGTTAAGCAGGCCGACCGATTCAAAGA
>Ga0180438_10003863_pt1 | contig 22147 bp, 19 predicted proteins | sample SS_ome_12_FD_132455 | JGI IMG/M metagenome (GOLD analysis project Ga0180438, IMG submission 132455) | Hypersaline lake sediment archaeal communities from the Salton Sea, California, USA - SS_3_D_2 metaG | ecosystem: Environmental > Aquatic > Non-marine Saline and Alkaline > Hypersaline >...
AATATCATTATTTTGTTCAAAATAATTTGAATTATTTAAAAGGATTTTTTTTATTCGATCATATTCTTTTAAATGAAACAAGGTTTCAACTAAATTACTCGCTGATTTTATGGCTTCAAATTCCAAATTCTCGTTCTCTGCTAGATTTAATGCTTTTTGATAAGATTCATAAGAATGTTCAATGTCGTTAATTTGAAGATACACATTCCCTAAATTGTTTAGAACTTGAATGATTTTATGATTATCTTGTATTTCATCCAAGATACTTAAAGCTCTCTCAAAATGATAAATAGCTTGTTCAAAAAATCCTGTTTCTTCCTGAACCAAACCAATTTCATTATGACAGATAGCTTCTTTTAGTTCATTTCTTTCTGATTTAAAGTTATCTAATGCTAATTCTAAAGTTTTTAAGGATCTATCTAAATCTCTTTGTTTATAATATACACTTGCTTTACTGAGTAATAGCTCTCCTACTGGTTCTCCTAACAATTCCCTTTCTTTTAAAATATTGTCAATTTCATGTAATTTTTCTATAAGTTCTTCATCATGATTGTAAGAAATATCGAAATCTGTATCTTCATCAATCAAGTTTGAATACTCTGATGAATCTTTATCAATTGGTTGCTGAATAGTTCTACTTAATCCGATTTCCACCGTTGAGATGAGTGGTTTATTACAATAATGACAGTATAACCAGTTATCCTCAATTTTTCTTTCACAATAGGGACATAACTTCATATAATAAAGGTTTTAATTATTTTCATTAAAGTCTATCTTAATTATCATGAAAATTTAATCATAAATAGTTATTTAATTTTAATATAATATCACTTTCTTTAAAGATGAAATTTGGTTTAGTTATCATTTAGCTTATTAAGTTCTTTATTGATTTGTTCATCATTTAACCCAAACGAATTCAACAAAACATTGATTTGAATTATGGCATTTTTAGCATTCACTTCTTTAGCAATTTTCAAAGCCTCTATATAATAATTCTTAGCAGATTTAATGTTTCCCAGATAAAACAATACTTCCCCAATATAACTTAGTCCCTTAATAATCATTTCACTATAATTAGATTCTTTTGCTCTCTGAGTTCCTTTTTCAAAATAATTGAGAGCTTTTTGATAGTTATTTTCCTTTTTCTCAAGAATACCTAAATTGAAATTAGAGGTGATAATCCCTCTGAAATCTCTTAATTCTTCGAAAGCCTCCAAAGTTTTTTTATATAATTCTTTTACAACATCCCAGTTTTCTCGCATTTCATGAATGTGAATCAGATTCCCTAAACAATCTAAAAGATTATAAATATCATCCGATTTAGAACAGATCGTACAGCATTCGAGAAAAATATCGCAAGCCTTATCCCATTCATTTAATTTAATTAAAGCATTACCCATTCCTATTAAACATATAATCTCTTCCTTATGTTGATTGAGTTCCTTATAAATCTTATAGGCGATATTATAAGATTCAATTGAATCATCGTACTCTTTAGACTTAAAGAAGACTACTCCAAGAAGGCCATAGACCGCTGCCTTTCCCAGAGGATCCTTTTGTAGTTTAAAATGTTTTAAACACTCTTGAAGATTTTTTTCTGCATCTACAAATTCATTAATTTCTATTTGCAAAAGTGCTAAATTAGTAAGTTCTTGAAAATAATTAGAATCCTTTCCGTTTTCCTCTAGAATTTTCAATTTAGTTTTTGATTCTTTGATTTTATTTTTTATCTCTTCCTCTGTTAATTCGATATCATTTTGGATATGAATACTAAAAAATCACCTAAGCATATAACTTTTAAAAATTGAATTACGGCAAATTATTATTATTATAATTATTATGTGTAAAAATTATAACAATGCTTAATTATTATTTATTTGTGATTAATAAAAGGACTGACTAAGGAAGAGAATTATGAAAAAAGAAGCACGATTATATGAGAAACTCGAAAAAGATAAAGTAAAATGTTTTGTGTGTGCAAATGAGTGTGTTGTGACTCCTGGGAATTTGGGTATATGTAGAACACGCAAAAATATTGAAGGAAGTTTCTATACACTTATCTATGGATCGCTAATTTCTAAAGGAAGTTTAGATCCAATCGAGAAAAAACCTCTTTATAATTTTTATCCAGGAGCAATTGCATACTCTATTGCATCTATTGGATGTTCCTTTCGATGTCAAAATTGTCAAAATTGGTCCATAAGTCAAGCGAATCCAAGTGAAAATGGAAAAAATGGATATTATTCTCTTAAAGGTATGGAAAATCGTAAAATGTCATTAATAGAGATGAATCCAGAGGAATTAGTTGAAAGCGTTATTGAAAGTGGAGCTGAAACCTTGGCTTACACCTATAATGAACCACTTATATGGCACGAATATATCTTGGATACAGTTCCGCTTCTAAAAAAAGAAGGGATTAAAACCATTTTAGTAACTAATGGATATTCCACACCTTCAGCTAGTAAAGAATTAATCGAAGTAGGAGTCAATGCTGCTAATATTGATATAAAATCGATGTCGGATAGTTTTTATAAAACTATTTGCGGTGTAAAATCAGTACAACCCGTGTTAGATACAGCAAAAAGATTTAAGAAAGGGGGAATACATGTTGAAATAACAAATCTAATTATTCCTGATCTAAACGATAGTAGTGAGGAGTTAAAGTTATTAGCTAACTGGGTTATAGAGAATTTAGGAAAAGATACTCCCCTTCATTTTTCTGCGTATCATCCCGACTTTCAAATGCCTTCAAATAAAAGAACTCCTTATGAAACTTTAGATCATGCATATAATTTAGCGAAAGAAGTTGGTCTTGATTATGTTTATATTGGAAACTTGAACCATCAAAAAGGGGCAAATTCCTATTGTCCATCCTGCAATCAAATAATTATTCGTAGAAGTGGATATAGGCTTTCTGGAATAAATATTACAGATAAAAAAACCTGTAGTGAATGTGGTTATGATTTAAGCAAAGATATCATTGGAGAGGTTTCAAAAAATGGAGGTCATCGATTTAATTTTTATTCCTAAATAATCAAAAATAGAATAAAATAAGAGAAAAAATTAGAATATACCAGTTATCGAAATCCCTATCACTAATAGTAAAAATCCTTGTAATAAACAAAATGCTCCTAAAACAAAAGCTAATGGAGGCCATGAAATTGCTTTTGAAACTGCCATCAAAGCTCCGATGTAAAATTTGACTGTTAGTGCAACGATTGCAAAAACAACAATGAAGACAATTATTAGTAATAATTTTGGATTGATAAAAACCGCTATAACTTCTACAACTTCCTCGGGTATTGAGAGTGATATTACAACCACGACTATAGAAGCCAATAAAATGCCTAATACACTAGAAATTGGAAGATCATTAAGTGGTTTTACAAGCGTTAGGATTCCTACGATTATTAAAAATACAGAAGTGAACAGACTTTTATGTGGTGTATGACTTGCAAAAGCGAAACTTGGTGGCGCATCAAGAATGAGTCCTCCTACCCCACTTAACAAACTGAAAATTCCTACGATTATTCCCAAGTAGGTCAGAACCTTTAGAAGTTGAGTGATGTCGAAATTCCAATCCTCTACTTTTCTCTCTTTAAAGGAACCACGCCTCTTAGTTTCATACCAAGCATAAACTAACCACATTACCCCTAAGATCAAGATAAAAAATCCCGCTAAATTAGCTAAAGGTCTTAAAAATACTTCAGTAAAACTGAATTGATATATCAACTATTTTCACATCCTAAATTTAATATTAGTTTATTATTAAGATGAATATCGTTAATTAAATATTAATATATATTATAGTCCAATTTTTGAATTGAATTTATTATTAAAAAATTAATCTTAATTTTAAATTTAAAAATTCATTTGATAAAGGATACCGTTTTTTCAACATAATCTAAGTAATTTTGAATCTCTGTAGCTTTTTTATTCTCGTCCCATGAATATTCTTTTGCCATTATTTCTGCAACAACTTTTGCTGCTTCAGAAGCTCTTTTGTGGTCAACCCAGAGTGACATTTCAGTTCTTCGGCAAAAAATATCGATTAAATGGGTAGTAAGCTCAAATCTTAATGTATATAATATTTCTCCTTTAATGAAATAATTTTCATCTATTATTTTCTCTTTAAGATGTTTATTCTCTTCAATTAACTCAAGAATTTTGAGTGCTCCTTTTCCATATTGCTGGTAGATATGATTGGAAACATCCTCCTCTAACTTAACATTAAAGTTTTCTTGAGATTTGATCCAATCTTCCTTTTGTAAGCTTACTACGTATTTTTGTCTGGAAAAATGTTTTTCTCTCTTTATATTGGGAAATATTTGTAATTCTTCAACTTTTTTGAATAAATCTTCTGCCATTGCTCTCCATTCTGTTAGTTTCCCACCTGTTATTGTCAGCAAACCATCGTTAGAATGGAAAATCAAGTGTTTACGAGAAATATCACTTTCTAACTTTCCTTTTTGCATCACAAGCGGTCTTATTCCAGCATATGTGGAAAGAATATTATTATAACTTAATTCTGCGTTTGGAAAATAATATTTCACTGAATCGATGAGATAATCTGCATCTTCTTTTGTACAAAAAGGATTTGCTAAATCTCCCTCAAAATCTGTATCTGTTGTACCGATTATTGTAAAATCTTCATTACGAGGTAAAACAAAAAAAGCTCTACCATCAGTTTTAGAAAATACTATTGATGCCATATTATTTTTAATATGTTTTCTTCTGAATTGTAAATGGACCCCCTTCGTAGGTCGAATCACTGGTCTTGGTATCTCATCAGGATAATTTTCTACTAACTCATCAGTCCAGATTCCAGTAGCATTTATTACTTGTGTAGATTTTACTTCAAATTCTATATTTTTTTCTAGATCTCTGCATTTCACTCCATAGATTTTTCCATCTCGTTTAAGATACCCAATTACCTTACAATAATTTAATGCATCCGCATTTCGTACCACTGCCTCTTTTATGGTTTCAAGAGTTAGACGTGCATCATCAATATTATTGTCATAGTATACTGCACCTCCTAAATTACCTTCTCTAATATATTCGGGCTCCATTTCAAATATTTCTTCAGGCGGATACCACTTGTGCTTTTTATAATTTTTGAATTGGGAATCCTTGTCACTCAAAAAGTCATAGACTTTACAAGCACCTATGATAGTTCTTTTCTTGTATTTTCCGTTTTTTAGATGCACGAATAAGAATGGAATTGGGCGCACTAGATGGGGAATTTGGACTCTCATCCAATTTCTCTCTCTAGTTGCTTCTTTAACTAAATCCATATCACCATGACTTAAATATCGGATGCCTCCATGTGCCAGTTTTGAACTCCTTGAAGACGTCCCTGCAGCAAAATCTTGCATATCCACTATAGCAACTTTTAAACCTCTCATAGCTGCTTCTCTTGCAACTCCAGCCCCAGTTATACCCGCACCTATGATCAAGACGTCATAGTCATTTTTCATTAAGCGCTCTCTAATCTGATCTCTAGTAATTTCATTCCAAGATTGATCAAATAATTTTTCTTCTAACTCATTCATTAATATCACAAATTAAAATCTTGTATACTAATTAAAATTTATTTCCTCTACGAATTTCCTTAATTATTTTATAAGAATAGTAGATTTAAGCTTAATTACTATTAAAATTAGACGAAAGAACGTAATTTATAACTTTTTTATTTATTTAGATTAATCAGATAATAATTTATCTAAAATAAGAGGAAGAGAATATACATCCCAATAATTGTGCTCAATTATTTCTCGCATTAACCCAACATTCTTCATTGGATTTTCAAGGTACAGTTTATAACAATAACCAACTAAATTACTTGGAAGTTCATTATCTCTTCTAATTTCTAAGAGATTTCTTTCCATACTGGTCAGAGTATACCGATTAAACATTCCTTTATACTTCCTTCGACAATTATGATAGAGATCAATATGATGATATCTTGTATTTGATATTTCATATGGAGCCTCATCCGAAGAGATCATTGGGTTTTCATCAAAGAAATATAATAAGCGATTTGCGATATAGGGAATATCAAAACTTTTTCCGTTAAATGAAACGAAACAATTAAAGTTAGGAATAATATGTTTTCGGAAATGTTCACATAATGCTATTTCTTCTTCTAAATCTCGGGCAAAAAGAATTTTAATCCTATATCGCCCATTTTTAAAGAATCCAAGCCCAATCATAATAATGGGGCTATCATATATACCTAAGGTTTCAATATCAATGAATAGGAGATCTTGGAGCTTGAAACAAAACGCAACATCCAAATCATAAATATATCTATTCTGTAATAAAAGATCATAATTTTTACTCTTTATCAGATCTATTAATTCTAAAGCGGATTGATTGTATTTTGAATGTATTCTCAGATCTAAGATTGACTTTATTCCTTTTCTTAATAGATTCCTTTCAATTTTCTCTCCAATATAATATACCGTTTTTAAATTCCTAAGGAGTTTTTTTCTTGATTCCTTTAAGTTTATCTTACAATCATATTTTTCAGTGTTCCAATGGAATTCCATAAACCTCCCTAAATCATTCTCAATAATTGAATGATTCGTAAAAAGCTCTTCTAATTTCTCACCTTGATATTGGCTGACTAAAGAAGTTATATCAATGCTATCAAAATTATAATAATAATCCATTATCCTTAGTAAAGCCTTAAGTTATTTATTATTTCATGCTCTAAAGATTTTTAATAAAACTAATCAGATTGGAAAACTTGAAAAATTTCAGGTTAAAAGAGGATTAATATTTAATTCTGGGGATAATATCTTCTCTATCTCCACGAAACGGTTTATATTTGAAAAATCTCCGAGATTCACTGTCCTCTAATACGTAGTTTGATCCTCCTCCATGAACCATACAATAAGGGTCAAGAAGGCCAATCTCATTAGCATATTGCCGTGTAAATCCACGACCTCCCATAGTTCGGAAGCAATGAATCGCACTTTCGAATCCAAGTTCTGTGGTACTTATTTTTAAGCCCATAGCATTAGCTGCCATAAGTTTCGAACCTCCCAATTCTGGATTTTCATCTAATTGTCTTGCATAATTTATCAATGCGGATATAAGAAGATTCAATTCCCTGATCTTTTGTGATATCGGAAAGCGGATAACTTGATACTGATGAAGCCTACGTTCAAATTGTATTCTTTGAAGAGCATATGCATGAGAATAGAGTAATTTTTTCATAGTATCGCCTAATGCTTCAGCGCTTATTACTAATCTTTCTTCAGTTAATTGATGAAAGGCTATATCAAGCCCATGACCTTTTAAAAGGTTCTCTTTTGGAAGATCTACTCTGTCAAAGATAAGTCTGCTTACAAAGGCATCTGTCATTCCGTAAGTTCTAATTCGAGTGCTTCTAAAATCTTTTAGTTGTTGATGCTCAGTATCCACAATAATTGCACCTAACTGACCATTATTCAATCTGCCATATAATATAATATAATCAGCAATCATACCATTTGTAATAAATAATTTTTTCCCTTTCGCAACAATACTTTCACCTCTTTCATTTAGAGCTAATTCCATTCGAAAAATATCAGATCCTGCATTGAATTCTGTCATAGCAGACGCCCCTATCTGACCATCTCTTGCTACTGGAATCAAAAATCTTTCTTTTTGTTGTTCGGTTGCCGCATAATTCACAGGATTACAATATAATGTCCCTCCGGCTAATCTTCCCATTTCAACACTATAATTCCCTGCGATGTATCTTTCACTATACTCACTCCATCGACCTCCACATAAAGCATATGCAATTAATGCATTTCTCGTAATTCTCCCAACTTCATAATCTTCAGTATTTAGAATTGTGGAATAATAACCTTTCTCCGCTAATTTTTTCATTATATTTATAATAATGTCTTTCTTTTTGTTTTGAGTAGGTTCTTCAACGAAATAATTCAACTCCTCTAACTTTTTTAATTCAGAATCTAATTCTCTTTCGATAAATTCATACAAATCTGCAAGGAATTCTTTTTCTTTATCATTAAGCACGGGGTTATTTAATAAATCCAATTCTGGAACATATTTCGTTATTTGAATCTTTTTAAATTCAGCAATCCTTGTATCCATAATAAATAAGACAATTCATTCATGTTTTAAAATTTTCTTCTTATTTTAAGAATCAGATTTGAATATTATCTTTATTAGAAATCTTTTAATCATAATAAAACGTAATATTAAAATATCAAATCTATTAGAAATTTAAAATCTAATAATAAAAACATTAATAAAAAAAAATTAAATTAAAAATTGAGAAAAATGAGTCGAAAAGTTTGCGTTATTGGAATCGGACATACGGATTTTAATTCAATAACACCTGGAATGGAATGGAAAGAAATAATGTACGAAGCGTGTCAGAAAGCATACGTGGATGCTGGAGTAAATCCAAGGAAAGATATTGGGAGCTTTATTACTTGTGCTGAAGATTACTGGGAAGGTTTCAGTATATTTGATGAATTTGTACCCGATCAAGTAGGTGCGTTATTACGACCATGCTGTACTGTATGCGGAGATGGCTTATATGGATTGGGAAATGCTTACATGCAGATTATGACCGGTTATTTTGACATGGTAGCAGTAGAAGCTCATAGTAAAATCTCAGATTTGTTAACATATGGAGACATCATGCTCCATGCGTTCGATCCAAGATTTGAAAGACCTGTATCTGGACCAGTTGAGAGACCAAAATATGGAGGCAGTCCAGAATATCCTTCAGAAAGTCCTAAACCATTAGTTGGGCGATCTAGTGAAAAAGAACGGGTTCACCCATACTTTTTAGCTGGTTTAGAGATGCAGCACTACCTCAAAACAACTGCTAATACCGAAGAACAGTGTGCGAAGGTTGTTGTCAAAAATAAGAAGAACGCTTTCTTTAATCCTTATGCTGATTATGAACTTAATGTTTCTATTGATGATGTGATGATGTCAGAATATCTTTTCAAGCCAATGAAAAAATTAGATATCAGTCCAAATGTTGATGGTGCTGTATGTTTTGTACTAGCAGATGATAAAACAGCAAAAAGTTTAGGGATAGAACCAATTTATCTTTCTGGATTTGGTTGGAGCTCTGAGACCCCATGGATAAGCACTAGAGGTATGGATGCTTTATATGCTAAAAATGCGGCAAAAATGGCTTATAAAATGGCAAATATAAAAGAACCAAAACGAGAAATAGATGTACTCGAAGTAGATGATAGATTTTCATTTAAGGAATTGCAGCATATTGAAGCATTAGGATTTGCTCGCCCTGGGGAAGCTGGAAAATTAGTAGATGAAGGAGTCTTGGAAATAGGTGGTTCTTTACCAACAAATACATCTGGAGGTTCTTTAGGTGTGGGAAACTGTATTGAAGCAACAGGTATGCAAAAGGCATTGGAAATTATTACTCAGTTACGTGGACATGCAGCAAAAAGGCAGGTTAAGGATGCAGAAACCGGACTCGCCCAATCTTGGAGAGGTATTCCTTCAGGAAGTGGAGCTGTAGCAATTTTTAAGAGAGGATAAGGAGATGATAAAAGAATGAAAGAAGTTGCTGTAATTGGTGCTGGTATGACTCTATTTCGTCGCCATTTAAAAGAAACAGGAAAAGAATTATCTTTCCTTGCAACGAAAATGGCTATGGAAGACGCCGGCATTCAAAAGGATGATATAGATATGGTGGTAATGGGAAGCGCTCCAGATGCTTTTGATGGAATTCATATGAAAGGAGAAAATTTATTAGATGGAGCTGCCGCTACTAACAAACCATATGTCAGAGTCTTTAATGGAGGCGGCACAGGAGTATTTGCACCCATCGCTGGATGGTGGCATGTCGCTTCTGGAGTAGCAGATGTATGTCTCGTTGTATGCGAAGAGAAGATGGGTAATTGTTATCCACATCCTCAAACTGCTTTTAGGCATATTTGGGATCCAATCTTAGATAGACCACTCAATCCAAATTTAGTCTGGTTATTTGCTATGGAAATGAATCGGTATATGACCGTTCATAATATCAAAAAAGAAGATATCGCCCTAGTTTCGGTTAAGAATAAAAGAAATGCAGTTGGACATCCAAGTGCACAATTGGCAGATCCAAATATAACAGTTGAAGATGTATTGAATTCTGAAGTTATGGCATGGCCGGTTCAACGTTTAGATATTAGCCCCCCAAGCGATGGTGCAGCTGCTTTAATTTTCTGTAATAAGGATGTAGTGCATAAGTTCACTGATGATCCTATTTATGTAGCTGGTACAGGTTGGAGTATAGATAGTACAATGTGGACAAATAGAGATTTATATTTTCCTCGATATGTTGCTCAAGCTGCTAAAATGGCTTATAAAAAAGCAGGAATTTTAAATCCACCAAAAGATATTGATTTTGCAGAGCCGTATGACCCATTCGATTATAAGGAACTTCACCACATGGAAGGTTTACTCTTATGCAAAAAAGGTGAAGCACCAATACTTACTCGAGAGGGAGTTACTCAAAGAGATGGAGATTTGCCAATTTGTCCATCAGGCGGCCTTTTAGGTGTTGGTAATCCTATCGCTGCAACTATGGGTCAGAAAGTATGTGAACTCTATTGGCAGTTAGCAGGAAAGGCTGGAAAAAGGCAAATTCCAGGAGACCCAAGAGTAGGAGTAGGACAAGCATGGGGAGACATTATGCAGATGGCAACTGTAATGGTTTTGAGGAGGGGATAAAAAATGGAAGAGAAAAAGAAAGATTGGCCACCTTATGCTCCAGGTACCCATTTAAGGGAAAGTGATATTCGAGATAAAAAAATCACCTATACTTGGTGGGAACCCGAAGTGCAATACGCTTGGAGTTTAGGTCCAGCAATGAGTAAGTTCCTAAAAGGTTTAAAAGAAGGAAAAATATATGGAATTCATTGTAAACGATGTAAAAGAATCATCACTCCTCCTCGGATGTTTTGTGAATATTGCTATGGTCCTACGGAGGAATGGGTTGATCTACCAGACACAGGTATTATAGAGACATTTTCAATTTCCTACTTAGATCCTGATGCCAGAAGAATTGAGGATCCCATTCTGGTTGGTGTAGTAGATCTTGATGGAACACCTCCTCATCATGGTTTTATGCATTATTTCGGGGAAATGACAAAGGATGAGATCAAGATCGGAATGAAGGTAAAAGCAGTTTGGAAACCAGAAAATGAAAGAGAAGGTTCAATAACGGATATAAAATATTTTAAACCTTATAAAGGAGGTGGAGATTAATGACCTTTACTGAAAAACAAACGGATCCGACTTCTGAGATGCATTGGTTGGGTGACATGCAAGCAGATTATTTCTATCCAAATGGAATTGCAGGAGACAAGTTCTTTAAGCATCTTAAAGAAAATGATAGTTTCTTAGCGACAAAATGTAAAAAATGCAGTAAAGTTTTATTTCCAGCACGATTATACTGTGAAGACTGCTTTACTGAAATTCCTGGCGAGAATTGGATTGAAGTACCAGCTTCAGGAAAAATAAGGCTTTTTACCATTGCAAAATTAGATGCTCATGGTGAAAAGATGAAAGAACCTAAAATAATGGCATTAATCGATATTGAAAAGACTAATGGTTCCATATTAGGAGTGATCAATTCGAACGATTATGAAAAAGATTTTTCTGGAGTACAGGTTCAAGCTGTTTTACGCCCGAAAGCTAATCGAGAAGGCACATTGAAAGATATTTTATATTGGGAGTAATTATATTCCATTTTTTTATTTTTTTTTTTTACTAAAAAGTATAATTATTAAAACATGCTAATTTTCTTAAACAAAAAAAGAGATTTTCAGAAATTTTTAATCAATTTTTGATCCACTTCAATCTAAGGTTGAATTAAATGGGTGTGAAATTTGGAATTCAGCATGGAGCAAATGTAGGTTCGCTAGGGCTAAAAACTAAAGAATACCTAAAATCAATCAACTATGCTGAAAAAGCAGGTTATGATTCTATCTTTATTTGGGATCATTTAAATGCGACTGAAACTAAAGAAGTTCCCAGTTGTAATGTATTGCTACCTATAGCTGCAAAAGAAACTAAAAATGTGAAGATAGGATCGTGTGTTAGCGATCCTTATAGAAGACACCCGGCTCAAATAGCTTTAGATGCTCTCACGTTACAATATCTCTCTAATGAAAGGTTCATTTTGGGTCTTGGTGCTGGTGAAGCAATGAATCTGAGTGATTTTGGGATAATGCGGAATAAACCAGCTACAAGATTAAAAGAATCTTTCCATGTAATAAACGAATTATGGAAAACAACTCAATCCAAAAATACAACGGTGAATTTTTCCGGTGAATTTTATAAATTGAATAATGCTCGACTGCAATATTCAATAAAGAATGTCCCTGAGATATGGTTAGCAGCAAATGGGCCTCGTTTAATCGAATTTACTGGAAAATTTGCTGATGGCTGGATTCCAACTGGACTTAATGCCAATTTATATAGGAAAAATTTAAAAATTTTAGGAAAAGCGGGAAGACTAGATGAAATTGAAAAAGCTTGTGAAGTATTTGTAATTATTAGTAAGGATAAACCCGAACTAGCAAAAAAGTTTGCACGAGCGGGTGGACTTTCATTAAGTTTAAATCCATATATTCTTGAAGAATATAATATCAAAATACCTTGTGATATTGCTCATGATCGTTATTATAAAGAAACAATGAGGGAATTGGAGAATAAGAGAAAAGATCAAGAAATCTTAGTTTTTGCAAAAGATAATGTTCCTCAAGAAGTAGTCGATTCTATGATTATTTCTGGATCTCCTGAAGAATGCATCGAGCAGATTGATGAATATATTGAAGCTGGAGTAGAGCATTTTTTAATTGAAGTATTTGGGTTGGGAAGATATTTCCAAACTTTAGAATTGTTCACTAAAGAAGTATATAGTTATTTTAAACAAACAGTCTAAATATTCTTAGTATCTAATAAATAAAAAATAAAAAATAAACAGAAATTAATATCCTGTATTACTGTTGGTAAAGATGAAATATTTTCCTCGCTTCATCAGGAGTCGCAACTTCTCTACCAGCTATTTTAGCTACCTTAGCTGCCCATTCAACTTGCTCCCATGAACCTTTAGAAAGGCTTTTATCAATATTTCGTGTATTATCCTCTAAGCCTACGCGAATATGTCCATCCATAGCTGCAGCACATAACGCTGCTTGAAATTGATTTTTAGCTACACCACATACGCTCCAACTTGCATCAGGAGGTTTAAGATTCATGAGATGCGCTAAATTCTCGTATGAAAAGGGAATTCCACCTAATACTCCAAATACAAACTGAAAGTGTAGTGGAGGATCCAGAATTCTTTTTGGTTGTTGTTTTGCAAGATGGAGCATGTTATACATACCTCCAAAATCATATATTTCTATTTCTGGTTTGGTTCCAGCTTTTTGCATTTTTTTTGCGAATTTTTGGATAGTATCAAAAGAATTTTCAAAGATATATTTAGCTCCTAATCCTACGGCTCCAGTTTTATGATCACCCACTGCAAAATTCATAGAGTTTGAGTTTAATGAAGCTATAGGTGGCTTAAATTCCACTATTGGTGCAATTCTTTGTTTGGGAGTTACAATTGAACTTATAGCAGTACTCAAATTAATTAGTATTTCTGGTGCCTTTTCTTTGATATTATTTATTATAGCACCAATTAGTTCTAACTCATGAGTAGGATTACCTTTTTCAGGATGCCTAGCATGTATATGTACTATAGCTGCTCCAGCATCGTAACACTTTTTTGCTTCAATGCCAAATTCTTCTGCAGTATATGGTATATTGGGATTTTGATCCCTATTGGTTGCTGCTCCGGTAAGAGCCGCGCTTATTACTAATTTTTTTGATAAATCTTGTTCTGAAATATCAATCACCTTATATAAATAATTAATAAAATTCAATTTCTAATATTATGAAATAAGCCTTCTTGCATATTAATATCTTTCATATTCATATTAATATCTATTTATATTTATCAAAAGGAAGCATAAAAAAGGGATTCTTTGACATTAAAAATTTAAATAGAAAGACAATCAATATGTCTATCATTATTAAATGTTAAAAAAAAAGATTAAAGTGAATAGAATAGATGAGTGAAATGGAAAAAATGGTAGTGTGCTGTGCTTTAACAGGTTCTCTTACACAGCGTAGTCAAAACCCTGCTTTGCCTCATACACCAGAGGAATTGGCCAGAGATGCTATTGAATGTTATGAGGCAGGAGCAACCATGGTTCACGTTCATGCAAGAATGCCTGATGGAACTCCAACAAGTTCTCCGCAAGTATTTTTAGAAATTCAGAAATTAATAAAGGAACAGTGTGATTTGATTCTTTGTATGTCCACAGGAGGAGCTCCAGGAATGACGATTGAGCAGAGACTAGGTCATATCCCTGTGTGTAAACCTGAATTCGGTTCTTTAAATTCTGGTTCAATGAATTTTGCACTTGCAAGAGGAACAACTATTTTAAAAGAGATTATTTTTCCCAATAAATTTGAAACTCTTGCTGATTATGGTGATACTTTTTGGGAGGCAGGAACAGCACCAGAATTCGAAGTATATGATGTTGGACAGATAAATAATATCTTATTTGTTACAGAGCAAGGGCACTTTCATCCTCCACTAAATTTTAATATTGTCCTTGGGGTATTAGGAGGAGCCGCACCAACTATGGAAAATCTAATGCATATGAAAAATCAAATTGAAAAGATACCTAATGCTACCTGGTGTGTCACTGGTATAGGTCGTCATCAATGGCGATTAATAAATCAAGCCATGTTATTGGGTGGTCATGTTCGAACAGGACTTGAGGATAATATTTATGTACAGAGAGGTGTTTTAGCAGAAAGCAATGCACAAATGGTCAAGAAAGTTGTTCGCATGGCTAAAGAGTTAGATCGTGAAATTGCAGATTTAGATGAGGCAAAGGAGATACTAAAAGTTCCTAGAAAGAAATACACCTAATAAAATTGGTTAGAATTAATTTTTTATCTTTTTTTGCCTCTTTTTTTGTTATCCTTATTACATTTTTATATATTTTTAATAAAAAATAGAAATTTTAGATTCAGATTTAAGAAAAGCGTTAATTTAATTACAAATCTGTGAATAAGGATGAAAGCTTTTTATAGTTGCTATTCGATATTAATTTATTTGATATATATATAAAAAAAGAAAATCATACAACGAATTATGGATAAAGTTGCAATAGTGGGCGTAGCCCAAACTAAATATGAAAAAGATAAGATCGAGCAAACCTATCTAGAATTAGTATTTGAAGTAGTCAATAAGCTTTATAATCAATTAGGTATCTCAAATGATGATGTTGGTTCAGTAATAACAAGTTCTAACGATTTCAATGATGGAAGAACGATTGCGAATATGGCAATTCAAGATGCAGTGGGTTCAGTAAGAAAATCGGAATCAAGAGTCTCTGGAGATGGTGCTTTTGCTTTTATTTATGGTGCAATGAGAATTTTATCTGAATCTTATAATACTGTAATGGTAGTATCACATTCAAAATGTTCAGAGGGCGATCAATACCTCATAAATAATTCCATTTTCGATCCTTTTTATCAGAGAGCTTTGGGACTTGATCAAGTTTCTACAGCAGGATTAATGGCAAATATGTATATGACAAAATATGGAATAACTCAAACTCAAGCAGCACAGGTTGTAGTGAAAAATAGGAAAAATGCTTTAAATAATCCATATGCACATCTACAAGAGGATATAACGGTAGATGAAGTGCTTGATTCTCCAATGGTGGCATATCCATTGAAGGAACTTGATTTACCACCTTTCTCTGATGGAGCTGTTGCTATGCTCTTGACTAATGAAGAAATGGCCAAAAAATTTACAGATAATCCCATCTGGTTTAAAGGTTACGGAAGTTGCACAGATAATTATTATCTAGGAAATCGTCATCTAACTAATTTAATAGGATTGGAAGGAGCTGCAAAACAAGCTTATCAAATGGCGGGAATTAGTGACCCCATAAATCAGATTGACGTTGCAGAAATTTATGATGCTTTCTCTACTCACGAGTTAATGGGTTATGAGGCTTTAGGATTTTGTGATCTAGGAAAAGGAGGTCAGTTTATGGAGAGTGGTGCTACTCAAATGGATGGGAGCATTCCTGTGAACCCTTCGGGAGGTGTTCTCTCCAGTAATCCTACAATGGCAAATGGTTTGATTAGAGTGGCTGAGATTGCATTACAATTGATGGGAAAAGCTGGAAAGCGTCAAATTCCCAATGCTAAAATAGGACTAGCAAATGGTATGAATGGAATATGCTCCCAAGGAAATATTGTACTTATTTTTGGAGGTGAATAGAAAATTCCGAAAAAAGATGTAGCTGTAGTTGGTATAGGACAAACTAAATTTAGAAGTAAGAGAAGAGATGTTAACATTCCTGAAATGATATACGAGGCAGTAGATAGCGCTTTGAAAGATGCTCAATTAGAACCTAAAGATATTGATGCAATTTTAATTGGTAATATGGACCACTTTGAAGGAATTAATTTTTCAGAAATGTGGACAGGAGTAGAGGCAGCTCCAGGCTATTTGAAACCAGTTATGAAGGTTGCGACTGGTGGTACAACAGGAAGCTCCTTAGGAATATGTGGTTATCACTATGTTGCCTCTGGAATATATAAGAATGTATTAGTTGTTGGTTGGGAAAAATTAAATGAAGGAGGTGCTACAACAGGAATAATTACTGCCTTTGATCCTGTCTGGGAAAGACCATCATTAGCAGGAGCTCTAGGACCACTTGCATTAATGGCAAGTATGTATCAAGCGAAATATGGAGCAACATCAGAACATGCTGCTATGGTTACTGTTAAAAATAGGAGTAATGCGGCAAATAATCCTTTTGCTCATCTCCAGATGCCCAATATCACAGTTGATTATGTTCTAAGCTCCCAGGTAATCTCATATCCCTTAAGACTTCATGATTGTTGTCCACAAAGTGAAGGTGCTTGTGCAATGATATATGCAAATGAAGAAGAAGCCAAAAAGATCACTGATACTCCTGCTTGGTTTCAGGCAGTTGAAACAGCTCATTATTATACTTATGGTACAGATGATAAGATGTATGATCTCCCAACTGCCACAATTGCCTCTAAAAAAGCATATAAAAAGGCAGGTATCGAAAATCCCATAAGAGATTTAGATGTAGCTGAAATTTATGAGCCAACTTCTTGGAGCGAACTTGCATGGACTGAAGCACTTGGATTTGCTGAACCTGGTAAGGGTCCAGTCTTACTGGAAGAAGGAATTACTCAAATGAGCGGCGAATTACCGGTAAATCCTTCTGGAGGTGTTTTGAGCACTAATCCTATTGGAGCAACAGCTTTAGTTCGATTTGCAGAGGCCGCAATTCAAGTAATGGGTAGAGGTGAAAAAAGACAAGTCCCTGATGTTGAAAAAGCTTTAGGAATGGGATTTGGTGGTAGTCTTTGGACTGAAATCGCAATATTTGGAAAGGAACCCTTGAGGTGATTAAAATGAGTAAACGTAAAAAAGATTATTTTGAAATAAAGTGGAAAACCAACTTGCCCTATCGATATTCTATAGGTAATTTATCAGTTAAATTCTTCGAGGAGCTTAAAGAAAATAAAAAGATATTTGGGAGTAAGTGCCCCAGATGTGGTAAAGTACACTTTCCTCCTCGAGGGGTTTGTGCTGAATGTATGGTTGAGATGAAAGTTGAAAATATGATTCAACTATATGATACAGGTACCTTGGTAGGATTCACCGTAATTAATTATCCATTTGTAGATCCTCAAACAGGGGGAATCCGTCCTTTCCCATATGGTTATGGTTTATTTAAGCTTGATGGAGCAGATACATATACAATGCATTTTATTGATGAGACGGATGTGTCTAAATTAAAAGTAGGAATGAGAGTTAAAGCAGTTTACAAGGAAGAGAGAGAAGGAAATCTAGGAGATATACCATATTTTGTAATCATGAAAGAGAGACCTAAACCAAAACGAAAAAAGGTAGAAAAGATGGAGGAAGAAATAGATGAGAGGTTAGTATATAGAGGGAGAATTAAAGTTCCCTATAAACACGTTGCAGGGTCTTATGTTGAAAAATTTATAACTGAAATTGATAAAAACCAAAGAATAATGGGTACTAAATGTCCGAAATGCGGTAAAGTTTACGTTCCTCCAAGAATGATTTGTGTGGAATGTTTTGAGAAAATGGAAGAATGGGTTGAGGTCGATAATAAAGGTACAGTTAAAGGATTTACAGTAGTTTCTCATTCAACCCCGGTTATGCCCTTAGAACCTCCTTTCGCTTACGCACTCATTACACTTGATGGTTCAAATACTGAAATGGTTCATATCATTAAAGAAACAGATCCCAAGAAATTAAAAGAGGGGATGAGAGTCGAAGCAGTATTCAAAGAAAAACCTCGTAAGAGAATCACTGATATTGAATATTTTAAAGTAATTGAATAATCACATTTTTTTTAATTATTTTTCCAAATTTGGTTAATTTTAGTTTCATTCATCAAAATACTAAATCTTTTAGAGAAATTAAAAAACTATATTATTGTCTTGAGCTTATCAGTAATTATTGAAATGAAATAATTAAAGGTAATATTATGAGTGATGACACAGTTTTAATTGAAGAAAATGAAGATAAAACTATTACTACTATAAAGTTAAATCGATTAGATAAAAAAAATGCGATAAATTACGATTTAATGGTTGGATTTCAAAAAGCGATTGATAAAGTAGAACGATCCAATGCAAGAGTAGTGATTATCACTGGTGGTGATGATCTCTTCAGTTCTGGGATCGATTTGAATTTTTTAACCGGACAAGAACGAGATCCAGAGGGTGTGATCCCAGATTTACGAATACCTCGCAATTTCCGATATTTTGCCAATACTTGGATTCATCCTATTTTCACTAAAATTGAGAAAATGGAAAAACCTGTAATTGCAAAAATCAACGGATATTGCTTTGGAATGGCTTTTGAACTTGCTTTAGCTTGTGATTTTCGATTTTGTACGGAATCAGCTCAATTCCACATGCTTGAATCCAAAATCGGCATGAATCCTGACGTGGGGGGAACGATAAGATTAACAAGAATAGTGGGGATCCAAAATGCAAAAGATATAATTTTAACAGGTCGAAAATTTAATGGGAATGAAGCTTATCGCCTTGGAGTGGTAAATAGAGTTGCAAAGTCTCATGAAGAATTAGATTCAATAATAAAATCGTATATTGATGAATTATTTACGAGTGGTCCTTTAGCAATAGGTCTTGCAAAAAAATTAATAGATGATTGCTATGGGAAGGATATTGCTTTTGGATTAGAACTCGAGACTCTTGTAAGTTCTCAGCTTCTTCAGACAAAAGATGCAGTTAATGGTGCTTTAGCCCGTTTAACAAAACAAAAGCCAAAATGGCGATGGAAGTAGATGTCAGATTTTTTTTATGATTTTCTTCTTAAGGTAAATGAATAAAAAAAAAGGGTTATTTGGCACTATTTAAAAATCAATTTTCTTTCCTTCATAAGCATATCTATAAAGATTTTCAAAATCAGCTTTGGAAGGCAATCGAGGAGCCATTGATCCACTTGCGTCTTGAAAACATAAGTTGACTAAAGAGTCAAGATTTCTTTCTAAATCATCCTTAGAAATATCTATATCTTCTATTTTTTCTGGAAAACCTACTTTCTTATATAATTCTTTTAATTTATCGAGTACCTTTTCTGCAGCTTTTACATCATTGTCTTCCCATTTTGCCCATCCAAGTTGTTTAGCCAGTGTAGAATAAATTATAGTTGATGGATCATCATTATCAGGATTATTCAAACAATACTCAGTCACGTATCTTAACATAAGACCAACACATTTTCCATGAGGTGTTTGAAATACAGCACCGAGACAATGACCCATGGTATGACCAAGATGAACATTTCCATTACTAAAAGCCAATCCTGCCATTGTAGCCGCTTGATGAAGATTATCTCTGGCTTCAATATTTGATCCTTCTTTGTACACGATAGGCAAATAACGGAAGACTAAATCGATTGCTTTAGTAGCTAATGCATTACTAAATTCATTTCTGCCATTGGCAACTAAAGCTTCCATTGAATGGGCTAAAACATCCATGCCTGTATCCACAGTAAGATTGGATGGCATTCCTTTGGGAAAAACAGGATCAAGAATCGAAAAATTGGGCACCAATCCTTTATGGGCTTGGATAAGCTTTTGCCATACTCCATTATTTTCTCTTGATATAACAGCGGCATAAGTTGCATCAGCTCCTGTCCCAGAGGTAGTAGGAATGGCAATTAATTTTGCTTTCTTGCCAATTTCATATAAATCATTATTAAAAATGTGAATGTCGTCTATTCCATATTCTGGATACTCATACATAACCCATACTCCTTTAGAGGTGTCTATAACTGAACCCCCTCCTAAAGCAATAATTAAATCAGGATTATAAGCTAAGCATTGTTCTTTGGCTTTCAATACGATTTCTTCTTTGGGATCGGGTTGAACTCCATTAAAAATTTCATATTTCTTTCCAAATTGTTCTAACTTTTCCGTTAAAATCGTTATATAACCAAGGCTTTCAATGATTTTATCAGTAATTACAAAGCATTTAGTTCCTTTTATATTTTCTAAAAAATCTATAGAATCCTCTCCATAGATTATATTTGGACTGTAAAAATACCACATTTATTTTTTCATCTCTTTATTTTTAGATATTTTTTAAATATAGAAAAAGAAAAGAAAACATATTTTTCATAAAAATTCTGTATCAACATTCTGTAAACTATTAACAATTTCTTGAGCTGCTCGAGTTGCTCGCATTAATTTTGCCATATTTCCTACGAGTCTTAACTTCCCCGACATGACTCCTTGAATAGTGTCCAATTCCTTTTTTGCAATCTTTACCCAATTATCGTAGGGTCCAGAAAGTGTAAATTCAGCCTCTGGTTCCTATCCTTCTTCTAGCAATTTAACTCCTGTACATTCACCATGAAATAAACCGAGAAGAAAACGTACTTCATGATCTAATGGTCCACTAGGCTCTATAACACAAATCATATCACCTTCCCACCAAGATGCAGACTCTTTATAAGCGGGATTATCATTAATAGCTTGTCCAAAAGCGTCTAACCATTCTTCCGTTAAAATTTTCATTTTACTCACTTATTATAATTATTGAAACTAATTTCGTTTTATTAATACTGTTTAGTTTTTAATCTTTATAAAACATTCAAGTATAGGTTAAATCGAGATGAACATCAGTAAGTGGATATGAAACACAAGGATGAATAAACCCATAATTCCTATCGACCTCTCTTATAGTTACTTCTGGAGGAACAAAAATTTTTCCATGAATTAATTTAGTTCTGCATAAAGCACACTCTCCGGAACGACAACCATTATCAATTTGAATGTGAGTATTCTTTAAGCTTTCCATACTATTAAGAAGAGGTTCTTTACAGTAAGCATCGAATTCAAGAATTTGTTTTTCACCTGATTTTCTTATCGCTACGGTCACTTTTATTTTTCTAGAAGATTCGATGTCTTCTGGCCATCCCATAACTTTTGTTATATCATCAGGAACTCCAAATGCCTCATAATAGACCCGATGTTTAGGTATTTCTAGTTCTTTAAGTTCCTTTTTGATAAATTCATACATTAATCGATTTCCGACAACATAGAAATATTTGCCATTTATGGAACCTATTTGTTTTAGAATTCTTTCTTTTGTTATAAATCCGCATTCTCCATTCCAATTTGCATCAGGTTCAGAAAGTATATGAGTTATTTTTAAGTTAGATCTTCTTGATTGAATAGCCTTTAGTTCGTCAGCAAATAAAATATCTCTCTCAGTCACACATCCATATATCAAGATAAGATTAACAGCCAAAGCTTTTTCTGTTATATCTCTTATCATTGAGATGAATGGGGTGATCCCACAACCGCCGGCAATAAATACTAAATTTTTTCCATGGAAGAGGGGATTGTAATAAAGATTACCTAATGGCTCAGTGACTTCAAAAATATCTCCTACTCGAGCATTTTCATACATATATGGACTCACAAAACCTCCTTCTTTTTTTCTAATACCT
>Ga0180438_10003864_pt1 | contig 22147 bp, 14 predicted proteins | sample SS_ome_12_FD_132455 | JGI IMG/M metagenome (GOLD analysis project Ga0180438, IMG submission 132455) | Hypersaline lake sediment archaeal communities from the Salton Sea, California, USA - SS_3_D_2 metaG | ecosystem: Environmental > Aquatic > Non-marine Saline and Alkaline > Hypersaline >...
TGTGCGGTTCGCTTGGTGTGATACAGATTGCCTTCACAGGTTCATCTCCCCCCGGTAGATGGCACGTCGAGCGTGTATTCCCAAACCCATGGCGTGGCTTCACGATGTGGGTCGAAGCGCCGGACTCTAAATGTATACGTTTGTGAGGACATCTCTGAATTCATTGGTTCAGTTCATATCGCTCTAGCGCTTCGTCCAGGATCATGTTGACCAGTTCAGCGTGGCTGATGCCATCGGCTTGGGCTTCGATCACCAGGTCGCTGATGCCCGGGGAAAGCCCAGGCAGTGGGTTGATCTCCAGGATGTAGGGCGCGTCGCCGTCGGCCTCGTCCAGTCGAAAGTCCACCCGCGCAACGTCCAGGCAACCGGTGACGCGGAACGTCGCCGCCGCCAACCAGTTCAATTCCTCCACCTGGTCATCGGTAAGCCGTGCCGGGCAGACGTAGTCCAGTTTGTCAGCCAGGTCGACCTTGGCGTGATAGGTGTAGACTCCGCCCTCCCCATGGGCATACTCGCCGAGCCCAATCTCCAACGCTGGAAGGAAGCGCAGGCCACGCTGGACGCGCGGTGCTTCTTCGTCTTCCGGAACACGCCAGGCCACGGGAGGTATGAGGTTGCCAACCATACCCACTGTGACGTCGCGCCCTGATACGAAACGCTCCACCAGCACTGGCTCTCCATAGGCTCTGAATAGCTTCTTGAGTTGCGCTCGCAACTGGGATTCATCTCGCACGATCGACTCTGCGCTGATCCCGATGCCAGTTCCCTGTCGGCTGGGCTTGACGAACAGGGGAAACGACAACGTTTCATCCAACGGCTCGCCTGGACGCTCCAGGACCTGGAAGGGTGGCGTCGGCAGGCTATGGAACGCGAGCACGCGCTTTGTCATCGGTTTGTCCAACGCCAGCGCCAGCGTCAGCACCTTGGAGCCGGTGTAGGGGACGCTCAGCATCTCAAGGATGGCGGGGACGTGGGCCTCGCGGCTGTCTCCGAAGTGCCCCTCGCAGATGTTGAAGCAGATGTCCGGGCGCACCTCCCGCAGCCGGTCGTACAAGGTCACGTCACCTTCCAGAAAAGTCACTCGATGCCCCTGTTGCCTAATCGCCTCGGCGATAGCCTCTACGGTGTGTTCTGAATCCAGGTCAGCCCAGTGATCCTCCGCCATACCTGGCAGAATGGGAGCATTCTTCTTTAGATTGGCCAGTAGGGCCACGTGTAAAGCAGCCATACGTGTCTGTCCTCCTGTTCTTCGAGAGAATATGGGTGGGGTGGAATCGTACATATGATGAGGGAATGACCTGAGGCCGCGGAAGACGTGTTCAAACCCATGGTTTTATTGTAGCACAAAAGCCAGCCCCAAACGGATGGTTCTCGTTGGGACTGCATTTGCGCTGGGTTGAAAAGCGTTGGAGTTTGGTTGGAATGAAGTCAAATCGTCGCTCGCCGGGCCACGTACTCGCGCACGGCCATTACCAATGTGGCGTGGCTCCAGGTGAGCGGGCTGACGGAAAGTGGCGCGTTGGTGTGTGGGTGCACCTGCTCGGCCATGACGCCGCTGGGCAGCGCGTGAGCCGCCGCCCACTCCAGGATGTCCAGCGCTGGCTTGAGGTCCTCTATCGTCTGCGCCGTGGCGATGTGCCACTGGGCCAACCACAGCGTGCAGATGAACCAGGGGTTACCCGGCACGTTCTCCACGTCCTGGCTGACCTGATGATAATAGTCGTTCTCATAGCGGGCCACGCCGCCCACGTCCGTCTTGACCCACAGCCGCTGCCGGACGGTCTCCATCGTCGCTATGATCTTCGGGTCGTCCAGGTCGAACATACCGAAGTACCACAGGCTGAAGAGCGCGGCGTCCACCGTTGGATCCACGTCCCACCCGCCGTCTTCACGCCTGGTGATCATGCGCGCAAAGCAGCCTGAATCCGGCAACCACAGATGTGCCTCGGTTCCGGCCCGGATCTCGCTGGCGGCGCGGCGGTATTGCTCGGCCAGGTCCTGTTCGCCGAATGCGTCGGCGAAGTTAGCGGCGGCCTGCAGGCCGGCCCACGTCGCGGCGACCGTCCATGCGTGGACACCCCGCCGCTCCTCCCACAGGTCCCACGAGGGGCGCGGCAGGCCGGTGTCGGGATCCCGGTAGTCGACCAGCCAGTTGGCCGCGCGGGTCACCAGTCCGCGGTAATGGGGTTTGACGAACTCGACGTCACGGAAGCGCTGGAAGTGGCGCCACAAAGCCCACAGCACCAATGCGGTCTCATCCTCCTGGACCGGCAGCTCCTTGTGCCCGTCGACGTACCAGCCGTGCCAGGATGAGCCCAGCGATCCATCAGGGTTGTATTTGTGGAGCAGGAACCCTTCCTCGGCGATGACCCGGTGGCAGAAGTCGAAGAAGCGCCGGGGCACCTGCGAGTAGCCGGCATCGATCAACGCGGCCGCCACCAACGCGCCATCCCGCGGCCACATGTAGGAGTAGGTGTCGCGGCCGTAGTGAGCGATGTCGAAGTCGTTGGCAGCGATGATGGCGCCTCCCTCGTCGATCTGGGTGCGCAGGATGAGCAGGCTGCGGCGGTACAGGCTACAGACCACGCTGGGCAGGTCAGTGAAGTCCTCTTCCTCTTTTGTGACCCAGAGCTGCCAATAGTCGCGAGTGCGGTCGAGGAAGGCCCCCGGCCCCTTCCCCTTCAAAGGGCCATTCTGATGGCACCCCTTACTGCGGACGGCGCGGTTGATGCGCGTGACCTCGCGGAAGTCATCCCCAACGGCGATCCAGTACCAGCCCGTAGTCTCACCGCGCCCTGGCACGTTCAGATGGAGCGCCACCGCCGAGTCGACGCTGCCCTGGGCGACGGCGTTGCCGGAAAGCTGGCCATCTTCCGCGTCGCGCCACGTACCCTCCTTGCCCTGGGCCTCCTTGGTGCCGACCGCCCACTGATCCACTCCGAGTTCGAGTTCGCCGTCGGTGCTGGTCGCGCCCGGTTTGGCCACGTTGATCATGAACCAACGCTTGCGCTTGTAATGGAAGACCGCGTGGCGCTGCGGTTCGTAGTATGCCGAGTCACCTACCTCGTACCCGCCGATGTGTAGATCGTGGGTGAAGAAGAGGCGCACCTCCCGGTCCCGTTCGGTGCCGTTGTGGACGACGATCTGGCGCAGATACAGGTTCTCGTGAAAGTCCACCGCGTCCCGGCAGACCAGGCGCAAGCTGAGGGCAGGGTTGTACAGCGTGACCTGGGTCACCAGCGTGTTGGGTTCGTACGTCAACGAGCGCGACCAGCCATCCTCGCTCGTCCAGGTGAACTGTCCATCGACCCACACGCCGAAGCGGCACGGGTGCCCTTCGGTGTGATTCTCCTCGCCGACGTATGGCCAATAGATGTCGCGAATTTGGTATGCCTGGTCGAAGTTGACCAGCAGTGAGCCGTTGCCTACGGGAATGTCGCGTGGCATAATAACTCCCTCTTTTTCACCCTGTCACCCTCTCAATATCCACCCCGTGCATCTCCGCATACTCCCGGAATCTGGCGATCAACTCCTGCGCCCGTCCCTCGGACTCCTCGGGTGGAAGGCGCGTGCAGTCATAGCCCAGCTCGGCGCGCAGCACGTCCGCGGGTTCCGGACAGAAGACGGCGGTGCCATCGGCCTCGATGCGCTCGATGCCGTCGAAGCGATGAGAGCGCTCGTTGATGTCGATAGCCTCCTCTAGGGAAAGTCCGCCGATTGAGGCAGGCTGTACCCGGCCGTTGCCGGCGACGACAGGGTAGCCGCCAGGCAGTCCGTTGGGCGCCGGTTCGTGCAGCAGCGTATCCCGGCCGGACAGAAGTGCCCGGATCAGCCGCACGGTCGCTCCGGCGGTGAGGAAATGGCTCGCCCGTCCGGCCGTCCGGCGATACGGTGCTACCAGCAGCTCGTTGCCACCGACCTCCTCTGTCACGTCCTCTCCGCCGTGTTCGATGCGCAGGAAGTAGGGTGGCAAAGGATCCGTTTTGGAGCGTACGACGGCCGGACCCAGCGAATGGTGGGCCACCATCAATACGCGCACCGCACTCATCGGCGTGCCCAGCCTTTCGGCAGCAAGCCATTGGACCTTCGGGACGAATTGGGCGATATTGCCCACGCCACACGTCGGCGCCAATCCCAGGCGCCCAAGGATGGGGTTGACCACATCGGGGAACGGGGCGGTGAGCGTCACGCCGGTGTAGGCGGCATCGCGCAGGCCCTGCATCAGCTTCATCGTCAACGTCAGATGGACGGGTAGCCACACGCCGAAGCCTGCGCCATAGATAGCTGCACGTTGTTCAGGAGGTAGCAACGAGGGCAGCCACCAGGTCTGCATCGTCGCGGTACTGACGATAACGTCGGGCGCCTCCCGGTGGACCGTCTCGGCGACAGCCTCGCGGTTGTTGAGATCGAGAGGTACGAACGATATGGACGGTGCGTAGCCTTGCGCAATCGCGCCCAAGCGGGCCAGGTTGCAGCGAGCCGTGGCGCGCTCTACGTTCCGGCTACCGACGACGATCCGCCCCAGCCCCTCCTCCCGCGCCAATAGTTCCAGCGTGATGCTGCCCAGATCACCGAGACCGATGAGCATAATGGTGGGTTGTAGTTTCAAGTACACCTCCGTAGCCTATTCTCCACGATGATCTGCCACTGACTGGAGGACGCCTGGCCGCAGTGCGGCTATCCGGGTTGCCAGTTCCTCCAAACGGTCGCGTCGTTGGCAGTAGGCCACCAGCTCTCGCTCCTTCTTCCCTTCGCCGCGTAGGTCATCGAAATCGATGCTCAGGTCGAAGCAGAGATCCTTGATTTCCTCTACGTCAAATCTCTCGTACAACGTCTGGCGCAGATGTGCAGGATCGGCGGCCGGCCTTGTAGCGAGCTGGGCCAGTTCGATGAAGCTCGGGATGTCGAACTGGTCCTTACCGATATAGTCCACCACGTGATATTGCTTGAAGGCATCCCGCACGACCCGGGTATCTCCCTGGCCGCTCACGATGATACAGGGTGTCTCCGGGTAGCACTGTGAAATGTGCGCCAGCAGCCGCTCTCCTTCAAACACCGGCGCCGATTCAGCTAGCTTCAGGTCGAGGATCACCAGCGCAAAAGAGCGGGTCTCCAGCGCCTGGCGACCTTCTTGGTACTCATCGACGATGGTCACGTCATACCCCTCATCCTCCAGGGGTTCTTTCAGGATGTTCTGCCACAAGTGGTTGTCCTCTACGATCAAGATGGCTTGTCTCTCGTTCATAGATCCCCTCTCGGATTCAATGGCCGCTAACGGGCCGTTGCGGCCCGCGCCGTCCGCCCGACTGTCTGCAGTCGACGTCGGCAGCGGCCTCTATCCTCCGTCCACGGGTGTGACGTCATGGGCCTTTTTGGCGAACGCGTCTGCCACCAGGTCAACGAATTTGGTGACGTCGAACTTCGCCTTGTCGAGGCACTCGACGGGCTGATACTTCTTCACGCTCTCCTCGTACATAGCGCGGGTTGGGGAGCCACTGACGACGATGGACAGCGACGGGTGACCGAGGGCAACCATCCGTTCCAAGACGCGAACGCCGTCTTTGTTGCCGGGGTCGCCGGTCAGGTTGACGTCGATCACCACCAGGTCGAACACCTGCTGGTCCAGAGCTGCGACAGCCTCGGCACAACTGCTGCTCGTCACCACCTGGTATCCCGCGTCCTCCAAGGCCTCGCGGAAGATCTTCTCGCGCCAGTATTCTTCGTCTTCAACTACCAGGATCTGGTATTCTTGGGCCATAGCACCTCATCTCCTTGTCACCTTGTATCCTTATATCCTCGTTTCCTTGTTACTGAGTTGCCCCCCCCATCATAGTTCACTGATCGGCAGGGAGACCGTAAACACACACCCCCGGCCCTCCTCGCTCTCCAGAAGAATGTCTCCTTGCAGGCGACGGAGGAACATCCGGGACCACCACAGCCCATATCCCAGGCCGCCCGGCTTGGTCGTCGTGCCTATGTCGAATATGCTCTCCCGCATATGTGGCGGGATACCAGGCCCGGTGTCCTCGATCGTGACGACGACCAGCCGATCGTCTATGCCACGGCTGCGTATCAACAAGGATCCGCCTTCGTCGGCCATAGCGTCCAATGCGTTACTGATCAGGTTGCGGAAGACCTCATCCAACTGGCGAGTTGCCTTGACCGGTGGCAGATCTTCACCATATTCGATGCTCACAGTGACGCCGACTGGCTCGGTCATGCCAGCCCACGCAGCGGCGATTGAATCGTTCACGTCGATGGTCTCCAGTTGAATCGTCTGGAACGGACGCCTGATCTGCCGGGCGACCTCGAGCGTGCGATCGGCGTTTTCCCGTATGCTGTGCAGTTTGTCGTGCAGGTAGTCGTCGCTCAAATGGCCCCGATTCAACTTCATCTCGATCTGCTGGATGAGGGGGCGAATCGCGCCGACGGTGTTGTTGATGCGGTGCACCATGTTGCCGGCGATGTCGGCCATGGCAGCCATCCGTTCTGTTTCCACCTGCTTCTCCTGGTAGTCGCGCATAGCCTGCAGGTGACGCGCGTTCTGGATAGCGATGGCGGCCTGGTTGGCCAGGGCCTCCAGGAGGCGGACGTCGTCGGGCCCGAAGTCTCCCTGCCTGGGGCTGCTGATGACGAGCAGCCCGATGGGTTCCTCGTCGTCGTCCCCGCTGACGATGGGTGTGTGGCGGACCGAGCGGGCGTCGGGTACCAGTCGCCAGTAGGTGGGAAGCCACGGGAACCCGCTCACGGGCCGTCCGCGGCCTGCAGGGTGCTCGGTCGAGGCCCAGAAGACAGTGTTGCGGTCCTCGTCGGTGTCCGTGATGGTGGGAAATACCACTGTCGCGTGGGGATCGAGTTCGCGGGTGAATACATCATCTCCCCGCCGCCCGTGCGCGATGATGGCGCCTGGATGTCTGGCATCCGCGCTTGTTTCGCCTTTCAACAGAATGGTGGCACAGGGAGCGCCGGTGATCGACATCGCGCCGAGCAGCATGCGATCCCATACTTTCTCGATCTCCAGCGTGGAGCTGATCAGGTTGTTGATCGTCTGTAGTTCCTCCAGCTCGCGCACCTTGCGTCGCAGATCTGCGTTGGCCCGCACCAGGTCCCGGTTGAGCGTCTGGAAAAGCCGCGATTTGGCAATCGCCAGCGCCGCCTGGTGGGCGACCAGGCGGACTGCCGTCAACTCGCGCTCCCCAAAGCGGTGTCGGGTCCGAAAGCACACGTACAGGATGCCCAACTCATCCTCATCTGCCTCAAGCAGGACGCCGGCGAAAGATCGGATTGCCTCTTGTTCGAAGAACGGGTCCTGCAGCAAGGCTGGCTGCTCGCACTCCACGTCCTCGCATACGAGCAACTTTCGCTTGCGGACCACGTGTGCCGGGTCTTGAGATATCACCTTGTTCTGACCAAGGTCAAGCGGGTGCTCCGTGCCAAAGGTGGCCACGTTTTCCGCGTCATAGGTGTCGGGCTCTGCGGCGACGAAGGGGTATACGACGGCGCAGTCCGCCTCCAGCACTTCGCAGGTGCCACGGACGATGCGCTCCAGCAGTGCTTTGGGTTGCTCTGTCACCGCCTTGGTGACCGCGTGGGCGATCTCGACCAGGGCCTCCATTTCCGAGGCGCGCCGCTTCTCACGAGTGAACAGGCGGGCATTCTGCACGGCCACAGCGACCGAGGCAGCTACTGAACTCAGGATCTCCAGGTCCTCCTGGTCGAACTCCCCCCCGATCTTGTTGACGACCTGGATCACCCCGCTGATCTCGTCACGCACCTGTAACGGCACGCACAGGATCGACCTAGGCGCGAAGCCCATGCATTCCTCAATCCGACGCGAGTAGCGTCGCGCGTATCGCGTACCATCCCCTTCAGAGGGCCATTCTGATGGCACGTCGGCTTGGGTGTCTTGCACGATCAACGGTTCACCGGTCTGGGCCACCAGTCCGGCGATTCCTTCGCCCGGACCCAACTGAACGCCGTTCATCTTGCCTGGTAACGAGGCGACGAGTGTGAGCGGCGAACTCGTCTGCGCATCCATCCTCTCCCTCTCCTTCCAGTCTGAAGGGAAGCGCAGCGACTCCTTCCAGTCTGAAGGGAAGCGCAGCGACTCCTTCCAGTCTGAAGGGAAGCGCAGCGACTCCTTCCAGCCTGGAGGGAACACCGACCGCCCCGCGGTCGGATGCGGCTCCTTGAGCCAGATGGAGATGCCCTGTACCTCGATCAGTTCGTCGATCCCCTGGATGACCCGCTCCAGCACCTCGGGCAGCGTCAAGTGGGCGGTGATCGCCTCACCAACCTGATTCAGTGCCTCCATCCGCTGCAAGATGCGGGCGTTTTCGATGGCGGTCGCGCTCTGGGAGGTGAAGATCTCGAGCACGCGTCCGTCGTCGGTGGTGAACTCGCTGCCGTCCCGCTTGTTCAGCACCTGCAATACTCCGATGGGCTTCCCGCTTACTCGCAGCGTGCAGTACAGCGTGGAGTGAAACGCCATTCGCTCTGCCAGCTTCTCCAACCCCAGCATTCTGACCAGGGGGCCGGCGATATGTTGGTTGACGATGAACGGATCGTTGCTCTGCCAGGCGGCCCGGGCGAGACTGTCTTCAGTGAGGGAGACGCGATAGTCGCGAATGACGTCGGCGGGCACCCCGAAGGCAGGCTCCTGGCAGATCATCTCATTTTGCTGTGGATCGAACAGCATGACTGCGCTGGCCTCCGCGTCCATCAACGCAGCCGCGTGCTCGGTCAGCTTTCTGAATACGTCCTGCGGATCGGCGCCAATCGTCACCTTGCTCAGCCCCGTCGCCATCTGCTGCAGGCGGGACAGTTCACTGAGTCGCTTCTCCAGCGCCTTGCTGTGTTCCGCCACCTGGTCTCGGGATTCTCTGAGGCTGTGGTAGAGCTGGGCGTTTTCGAGCGACACCGCGGCCGAGGCACCCAAAGAGCGCAGCATGGCCAGGTCATCCTCTGTGAAGCCAGGGCGGGGTTTGTTCAACGCCTCGACCACGCCGATCACGCGCCCTTTTGTCATCAAGGGCACGCACAACACCGACTCCGTGATCATCCCGGTGATCTCATCGAAGACGGGGCAATAGCGCGGATCGGATTGGACTTCGGTCACCAGGAGCGGCTCGCCGTGTTCAGCCACCCAACCGGCGACCCCCTGGCCGGGCGCCAGCCGCTGACCAGTCATGAGGTCGGCGTATTCCCCTGAGACGGAGCGAAAGACCAACTCGCCGGTTTGTTCATCCAGCAAGAAGATCGAGACCAGGTCGACTTCCAGAACGCGGCTCGCCTCTCGGAGTATCACGTCGAGTCGTTCATCCAGGTCGGTGGTGGAGGCCAGCGCTTGCCCCACCTGGTACAGCGCTGTGATCCGACTGACCTGGTGCTCCAGCGTTTGGTTAGAGGTCTGTAGTTGCCCGGTCAACGTGTCCCGTTCGCAGCGCAGTCGCACTTCGGCCAGGGCACGTTCCACCGAGGTTATCAGATCGTTCACGACGAAAGGCTTCTTGATGTAATCCTTGACGCCCAGTCGCAGCGCCTCGATAGCCAGGTCCTCGGTTCCCCCCGCGGTGACGACTACGACAGGCACCGACATATGCTGCGCGTCCAATTTGGACAGAAGCTGTATGCCGTTCATTCGGGGTAGATTCAAATCCAGAAGGATCAGATCTGGTTGTTCCTGCAGGGCCATATCCAGACCATCGACGCCGTCGTATGCGACGTATGTCTGGTAGCCTTTTGTGTGCATCAGCGCAGTCATCAACCTGGCCAGGTCCCTCTCGTCTTCCACGACGAGGATTCTCTCTCCGGCCATGGAACTACCCTCCTAGCGTGACGTGATATGTGGAGTATGATGCGTGCTTTGTGGGTTGGGCTATTGCCTATTTACGTACTCGTCTTACCTTGAGGACGTATCGTGAATCGGTGATGGGTTGTGGGTCAATTATATGACAAACTTGCGAAGGGGGCAAAGGGAGCGGGGGATTGGCCAGGCCGCCGCCTTCGCCGAGCCGTCGGCGGCGGCCTGGGTCTGTTTTCTCTGTGCTACGCTCTCGTCCGCGCCACCACGCGCCGCACCGAGGCTTTCTCCCATGCGACCAGGAGCGGAACAGCGATGAAGATGGCCGAATAGGTCTCGCTGACCATACCGACGAGCATGGTGGCGATGAACGGCTTGATTGTCTCTCCACCGAAGAGGATGATGGCGACCATCACAAACATGGCGTTGAGCTGCGTCGCCAGCGAGCGGTGAATGGTCTCGAGAATGGAGCGGTTGACGACCATCTCGTAGGTCTCCGTCTTGTGCCGGGGGATGTTCTCGCGGATGCGGTCGAAGACCACGATGACGTCCTGCACGGAGAAGCCGATCACGGTCAGAATCGCGGTGAGAAATAGCGCGTCCATCTCCCACCCAACGAGGATGCCCATCAGTGCATAGAAGCCGAAGGCGATGATCAGATTGTGGAGCATCCCAGCGATCGTGCACACGCCGTAGCGGAAGGCGTTGGGCACGCGCCGAAAGGAGAACCACATGAACACGACGATGACGAAGGCGGCGACGAGTATGGCCAGCCCCGCCGCGCGGGTCACTTCACCGCCGACCGCAGGCTCAACCGTGTCGAACGTCAATGCGTCCCGATCGATTGCGCCAACTTGTTCTTCCAGCGTGGTCAGCAGATTGCCCACCTCGTTGGCCGTGACCTCGCGGGTTCGCACCTGCCAGGTGTACTCTTCTGGCGCTCCCAGCGGCTGGACGATCGCGCCTTCCATGCCATAATCGGCAAAGACCCCACGGAGGTCATCTTCACCGACGGCCTGGTCGAACTTGAGCACGAAGATGCTGCCGCCGGTGAAGTCGATGCCGATTCGCAGCGGCTGACCGAACTGGAAGAAGGAGACGACCATCGCGGCGATGCTCAGCGCGATGAGGACGGCCGAAAAGAGAAAGTACCAGCGTCGTTTTTCGACGATGTTGAACATATTTACACCCCCAGCAGCCACTTGCGCTCGGCGAGCCACTCCCCGGCCGAGGCAGCGGCCTGGCGCACGAACGTACGTGTGGCAAACACGGCCGTGAACACGTTGACGATCGTGCCGATCGCCAGCGTGATGGCGAAGCCTTTCACAATGCTGGCCCCAAAGTTGGTGCCGAAGAAGAAGAGGATGGCGCAGATGATGAGTGTCGAAAGCTGTCCATCGCGGATGGAGGGCCAGGCGCGGCTGAAGCCAATCTCAATGGCCGTTCTCAGGCCCCGTCCCCGCCGAAGTTCCTCTTTCATGCGCTCAAAGATGAGGATGTTGGCGTCGACCGCCATTCCTGCCGAGAGGATGAAGCCGGCGATACCGGGCAGCGTGAGCGTGATTGGCGCCAGTTTGTAGAGCGCGATGTTGAGCAGAACGTAGATGACGAGCGCGGCGTCGGCCAGGGCACCGGGCACCCGGTAGTAGATCAGCATGAAGATCAGCACGATGACCAGCCCGATCGTGCCGGCGCGGACCGATTTCTGCACCGATTCGGCGCCCAGCGTCGCGCCGACGCGGTTGAAACTCTCCACGCGCAGCGGGATGGGCAGCGCACCGTACCGCAGTTGGATCGCCAACTGGCGGGCCGTGTCAAAGGTAAACTGGCCGGAGATGGAGGCCTGGCCGCTCGGGATGGGCTCTCGCACCGTAGGACAGGAGATGACGCTCTTATCCAGAACGATGCACAGGTATTGCCCCACGTGTGAACCGGTGTAGTCCGCGAAGATCTGCGCGGCGTCCGGGTTTAGCTCGAAGGGGATGATGTACTCACCCTGCTCGGTCCGGTCCAGCCCTACGTTCTTGATGCCTGCGCCGGTCAGGATGGTGTCGTATATCAACGAGCCGGACGAGGGCTCTGGCGCGGCTGGCGTGGGCATGACCAGGCTGGGTTCGGTTGCAGTGGGAGCCGCGCCACCGGCCGCGATGGCGATCTCCTCAATACCGTCGCCGATGGCGATCGACTGGACGACGTCCATGCCCGCGGTGACCTGGCCAAAGACAGTGTATGCGCCATCCAGGTGCGGGGTCTCGGCAAGCGCGATGTAGAACTGGCTGCCGCTCGACGCACGGGTGGGGTTCACGTCGTCCCCCTGCCGCGCCATCGCAATCGCGCCCTCGACGTGCGGCAACCCGATCTCGGCCGGGACGGTGTAGCCGGGCCCGCCGGTGCCGGTGCCAAGCGGGTCACCTCCCTGGATGACGAAGCCGGGCTCCACGCGGTGGAAAGTCAGGCCGTCGTAGAATCCTTGTTCGGCCAGAAAGACGAAGTTGTTGACCGTCTGGGGGGCAGCACCGGCGTCAAGCTGGACGACGATGTCTCCCTTGGCCGTCGAGATGGTGGCGGTGTAGACCGCGCCGGCGTCGATCTGCATCTCAGGCGGTTCGCTGTACATATCCAGGCGGTCGGCCGGGTCCTCTGGCATCGCGGGTGGCTGTTCCGTAGTCTCCGGCTGAGGCTGTTCCACGGGCTCAGTCGCAGGCTCAGGCGTCACAACCTCCGGTTCGGCCGTGGGGCTGGTAGCGGTGATGGACGTCGCGCTCGCCCCGGATGCCGCGGTGCTGGGTCCGCCCAGCGTCGTCGTGACGACGGTGCCCGGTGGCAGGGGAATCGGCCCGGCGTCAACGAACTCCAGCAGCGCGGTGCCTTTGATTGTTTCCACCGCCTGCTCCGGGTTCTCAATACCGGGCAGCTCAACGATGATGCGCCGTTCGCCCTGGGCCTGCACGACCGGCTCGGTCAACCCCAGGCTGTTGACTCGATTCTCGACGATGCGCCGGGCGGTTTCCATCGAGGCCGCGTCAAGCTCCTGGCCTTCGGGCACGTCAGCGGCCAGTAGGACCTGGAGACCGCCTTGCAGGTCCAACCCCAGACGCAGCGCGATCTCCCGTTGGAGTTCTGGCTGCCAGAAGACCAGATTGTTCACCCAGTCTGGCCGCTCGACGTCCAAGGTGACGTACAAGGCGATCAGCGCGATGAGTATGATGATGGCAAGTTGCCAGGTCTCTGATTTGCTCATACTTTTCCTTCTTTCGATGAGATATGCCGACAAGCGTGGGGGATTATAACCGCGTGGGGCGGATGTGTCAATCGTGAGCTCCCGGGCCAGGCGAAGCGGTCCGCACCTGTTGCACGCCGGGTAGCGTCTCCAGGCGCCGGGCGACCTCGGCTGCGTGGATCTCCTGGCACAGACAGTGGACGTTCGGGCCGGCGTCGATGGTGTAGTAGACGGGCAGACCCTCAGCGCGCCAGGCGAGGACGGCGTGGATGACGCGCAGGGTGGCGGGTGTCCAGTAGTAGATCGGTGGGCGGGACGTCATCGCGACGGCGTGCATCATCACCGTGTCAACCTCCATCGCCTTTCCCAGGGCCGGGAGGTCGCGCGACAGGATGGCTGCCCGGCAGGCAGCGACGCGGGCGGCCGCGCCCGCAACCCGCGCGTGGTGGAGCGGGCTGGACGGCGCGCGGGCGTGGCCCTCGGCGGAGCCTACGGCCTTGTGGGCGGCGCTGACGATGGCGATGCAGTCGCGCAGTGGCCAGTGGGTGGGTGGGGCGATGGAGCGGGCGAAGGAGGCCGCGTGGCTGTCACCGGCGGTCCATTCGACGAATCCAGACGGGATGGATCGGCAGGCGGAGCCGGAGCCCAGGCGGGCCAGGGCGGAGAGCCGGTCCTCGGCGAGGGTCAGCCCGAGCGCGGCGGTGGCTGCCAACGCCAGCGCCGCGAAGGCCGAGGCGGAGGATGCCAACCCGGCTCCCACCGGGAAGTTGTTGCGCGAGGTCACGCTGGCCCGCAGGTCGATCCCGGCCAACGCGCGCACCCGATCAAGGTGGGCCGTCACGCGCCGCAGGGTGGGTGGGTCGGCCGGTGCTTCGTCGACGGTCACCGCGTCCGTCTCCCGCTCGGCCTGAAAGGCGACGGTGGTGACGGTTTGGAGGCTGTCCAGGTTCATGGATATGGAGGGATTGGCCGGCAGATGGAGGGAAGGGTCCGCATCCCCCCAGTACTTGACGAAGGCGATGTTGGCATGGGCGACGGCGGTGGCCTTCACGGATCGCCCCGGCCGGGCGTGATCTGGGTGCCCGCGGCCAACGCATCGTCCACCAGTGCCTGGGCCAGCACACCGGGCTCCACGCCGGTGAGGATGTGCACACGCGTGTCCGGATGGTGTTGCACCAGTTCGACCATGCGGGCAACCTTGTCCGCCATGCCGCCGGTGACGTCGACACCGGCGGATCCGGTTAGCGTGACCCGCAGTGTGGGGAAATCCTGCTGCGCGATGCGTGGGATCACGGCCCCGCCAGCGTTCAGGACGCCGGGCACCTCTCCCAGGAGGAGAATGCGACTTGGCCGCAGCTCACTGGCCAGGAACAGGAATATGTCCTCGGTGGAGATAATGGTGCCTCCTCGCACGGCGTCCAGCGCGACGTCGCCGTACACCAACGGCACAAGTCCGCGCTTCAAGGCCACACGGATTGGGCGCACGTCCAGGTGCATCAGCGTGCCATCGCGGCAGCGAGCCGAGGCGGAGGGCTGCAGGCTCCACACCGGGACGCCAGCTTCGAGGAACGCGTCGGTGACGATGCGGTTGAGGCGGGCGGCGGCGGCGGCCACCTCAGCGTATCCGCGCCACTGGGCAGGCGTGCCTACCCCCTGCCGCGTGCCGTAGGGGCTGGCGGCCCAGTGGCCGAACGAGCCAGATCCGTGGCCGATGAGCAGCGGTAGATCCGGCGACGTGTCGAGGGCCTGGTGCACCTCGCTGGCCAGGCGGGCGATCACCTCGTGCCTGGCGGTGTAGGCACGAGTCTTGTCGGTGATCAGAGAACCGCCGAGTTTGACGAACACGGGGGGCAAAACAGCGAATTGAGAAACGAACGAATTCATGTTGTCGTCACCCGTGTACAAACCACCCGTACGGCGCCCGCTTCCCGCAGGGCATCCTCTACCTCTTCGACGTACTGGTCCTCCACCAGCACGACCACGTTCCCGCCCTGGCCGGCGCCGGAGAGCTTGGCCCCCATCGCGCCGCCGAAGCGAGCGGCCTCCACCAGGTCGTCCAGCTTCGCGGATGAGACGCCCATCTCGATCAGGAGTTCGTGGTTCTGGTCCATCAGCGGGCCGAGCTCGTCGACGCGCCCGGTCTCGATGGCCCGGCGGGCCTGATTGGCGACGTCGCCAACCTGGTCGAACAGCGCGTCGTACCGGGCCGGGCTGTGTTCCCATGCCTGGCGCACGCGTTCCACAGCCTGCCGGGTCGGGCTGGGCACGCCGGTGTCGCCGATGAGCAGGGTGAAGGGGGCGCCAACAGTCAGCCGTTCGACCGGATTATCCCGCACGAAGTAGACCGGCTGCTGGTAGGCGACGACGGTGTTATCGATCCCGCTGGGCGTGCCGTGGTGGATCTTCTCCACCTCGAAGACTAGGGCGCTGACCTCCGCCGTCTCCAGCGGGGATCCCAGGAAGTCCGCCAGGGCGTGGATCAGGGCTGTTGAGACCGCGGCCCCACTGCCCAGCCCACTGGCGATGGGGATCGTCGAACGGATGATCAGTGTCGCGTCCGGGACGTCCGTGGAGAGGTGGTCCAACGTGAGCCGCGCTGCGGCGGCCAGGGGATCGTCCTGCGGAGCTTTGGACAGGGAGATGCTGGTCCTCAGTTCGGAGGCGACGATCGTCAACCCACTGCCGGCCGGCGCTGGCTCGACCGTCGCGGTAGCCTGCACCTGCGTGACGGGCACCGCGATGGCCGGCTGGCCATAGACGACGGCGTGCTCACCGAAGAGGATCACCTTGCCCGGGGCAGAAGCCGTGGCGCTCATACCGTTCCTCCGTCGAGTTACCCCAGAAAATACATCACGACGATCACGCTCAGGCCCCAGAGACCGACGGCCGCCTGCAGCGGTCTGTCGGAGAGCGCGATCTCCTCGGGCGTCCCCCCCATCCCCTTGACGTAGATCAGATAGAGGTAGCGAAAGATGGCATACAGGACGAAGGGAATCGTCAGCATCATAGTGTGATTGGGCGGCAGGTTGGGAGCCGAGAACGTGTAGAGGGCATATGCCACCAGCGTCGACGCGGTGACGATGTTGATGGCGTTGTCGAGCAACGGCAGGTTGTATTCCTCCAGGCTCTGGCGGTGCATGTTGGCGTTCTCCTGCAGCAGCACCAGTTCGTGGCGGCGCTTGCCGAAGCCGATCAGGAGGGCCAGGAGCGTCATGCAGATGTAGAGCCAGGGGGAGAAGCGCTCTGCCTCGACCAGCGGCACGCCGGCGGCCACGCGCAGCAGAAACCCTGCGGCGATCAGCATGACGTCGATGATGACGACGTTCTTGAGCCAGAACGAGTAGGCGATCTGCAGCAGCAAGTAGCCGGCCAGAATGGCGCCAAACACCGGGTCGAGCAGAAAGCCCAGGGGCAGCGCGACCAGCGGGATGGCGACCGCGGCGACGATGGCGGCACGGGTGCTCAATTGGCCGCTGGCGAGAGGCCGGTTGCGCTTCTTGGGATGCTGGCGGTCCTTCTCGACGTCCGCCAGGTCGTTGATGATATAGACGGTCCCGGATATCACGCACAACAGTACAAACCCGGCCACGGTCCGGGCCAGGTAGTGGAGGGTGAACAACTTCACGTCGAAGGTCAGCGCGGCGAAGATGAAGACGTTCTTCGTCCACTGTTTGGGCCGCATGGTCTTGAGCAAGCCAGCTATCACGATTGGGCCTCCATGTGAAAGGTGGTATTTGTCGCTGGATTCTACCCCAATCTTGATGGGTGTGCAAGCGGTTGGAGCGAGCGAAAGAGCGAGGAAGCGGATCAGCGAGTCGGCAAATCTACGGATTTGCGAATCTGCGAGTGTTGAAGTTCTAGTGGGCGCCTGGTATAATTGCGGGCGGGTAACTGCGATGAACGATGGAACAGGCAATTCCAGGCCGGCGCTGGTGGGACGGCAACGGGAGGTGGCGCTGCTGTGGAGCCGGTTCGAAACGGCCATCAGCGGGCAATGTGACGTCACGTGCGTGACTGGGGAGCCGGGGATCGGCAAGACACGTCTCTTGGAGGAAATGGCGGCGCGCGCAGCGCGAACTGGCGCTGTTGTGCTCTGGGGCGGTGCTTCCGCAGTCGAGGGGATGCCCCCCTACCTGCCTTTTCTGGAAGCGCTCGGACAGTATATCCAAGTCACTGCGCCCGACCGATTGCGCGATCAGGTTGGCCCGGCGACGTCTATCCTGGTGGCAATTCTGCCTGAACTGGCCGTGCGTTTGGGTGAACTTCCGGATGGATACCCGTTGCCGGCCGAGCAAGCGCGCCTGCGACTCTTCGAAGCAGTCGGCGAGTTTCTGACGGCCATCGCCGCGTCTGTGCCCGGCGGACTATTGCTCGTCCTCGACGATCTCCAATGGGCCGACGCCGCCAGCCTCGACCTGCTTTGTCACGTGGCCCGCCGGCGCACGAGTGCGCGGGTGTTGATCCTGGGTGCCTACCGCGAGGACGAGGTGGGGCAAAACCCGGCGCTGGAACGGGTGTTGGCCGAGCTTAACCGTTTGCGGGCGCTCACGACTCTGACCCTGGCCCCGCTCCGGGCCGAGGAGATCGCCCTGCTAGCCGCTGATGCCCTGGGTGGGCCGGTTGGCTCGATTGTTGGACAGGCCCTGCATACACACAGCGAAGGCAATCCCTTCTTCGCCGAGGAATTGTTGCGCGGATGGGTGGAGGCTGGCGTCCTGACCTCCCACCGGGACGGGCCACACGTTCCTCCTTATTGGACTCTGACGATGCCACTAGAAAATGCCCTGCCGCCGAGCATTGTGGGCGCGATTCGCCAGCGGCTGGCGCGGCTGGCCCCTGTGGTTGTGGACCACCTGCGTGTCGCGGCGATCATTGGCCGCACGTTTACGGCCGCGCTGCTGGCCGAGGTCGAGGGCCGTGAAGCCGAAGAGGTTGAGGAAGAGCTACTGGCGGCCGAACGCGCTCACTTGATCCGGGGCGACCGTGCCGGCGTGTTTACCTTCGGCCACGACAAAGTCCGCGAGTGCCTGTACGCCGAGGTGAGCAGCGCCCGGCGGCGACGTCTACACGGACAGATTGGCCTGGCGCTGGAGGCGCGCTCTACCCAGGAGAGCACGCAGCGCCTGGCCGAGCTGGCCGTTCACTTCGCCCGCAGCGACGACCACGCCCGCGGCGTAGATTACTCCTGGCGCGCGGCTGAGCAGGCCTTGCGAGCCTCTGCTCCCCGGGAAGCGATTACCCACTACCAGGCGGCCCTGGACCTGCTTGAACCAGACGACGAGCGGCGCGGTGACCTGTTGTTGGCGTTGGGCGCGGCTGCGCTCCCGGCGGCCGCCGCTGAGCAAGCCATATCTGCCTGTCAATCCGCGCAAGCGTGGTTCAAGCAGACCGGCGATCTGGCCGCTGTGGCCCGTGCTGCGCGCGTTCTGGGACTGGCCCACCGGCGGATGGGCGCGCCGCTGGCGGCTCAAGCGGCCCTGGAGCGGTCACTGGCCCTCCTGGAGCAGGGGGGAGTCGCAGGGGCGGAGACCGTGCACGTCCTGGCCGACCTGGCGGACCTGCTTGGCGTCGTCCTGGACCGGCACGGGGAGGCGCTCATATATGGAAGGCGGGCACTGGATATCGCGCGCAGCCTGGGAGATGGTCACCTGGAGGCCGCTGCCGGCCGCGCAGTCGGATTCCTGCTCGTGCGCGGGAACGACATCCCTGCCGGTCTACCACTGTTGGAACGCGGGTTGGCACTGGCCGAGTCCGGCGGCGACCTGGCCGAAGCCGCCGAGTGCTGCACCTACCTGGCCCAGGCCTATTGCTGGACAGCCGAGTTGGGGCAATCGCAGCGCGTCAGTCTACACCGCGAGGGGCTGGCCCGGCGCGGCCAACTCCTGTACCATGCGTGTTACGTTCACACGTGGCTCGCCTTCCTGTATGCGGCCCAGGGCGCCTGGGTAGAAGCGGAACGACGCCTGGCGCAGGCGCAGCCGGCGGTCGAAAGCGTCGCCGGCGACGAGCCGCTGGCCTTTCTTTGTCAAGTGCAGGGCTACCTGGCCTATCAGCGCGGCGACTACTCCCTGGCCGAGCGAGAGTTCCGGGCTGCCGTGGAGACGTTTCGCGGTCAGGACCCCGGCGAGCTGGTGCTGTGTCTGGGGCCGTTGGGGCTAACTCTACTTGTCACGGGCCAACGGCAGGACGTGCAGGCGTGTATGGACGAACAAGAGGCGCTGATCGCCACGCTGTCGCCGGGTTACCTACCGACCCTGTCGGCGCGTGGTTGCCTGGCGCTGATGGCTGTGGCCCTGGACGACGGCGAGCGGGCTGCCCGGTATTATCCTGACCTGCTGGCCTGCCGGGGGCAGCATCACTGGTTCCTGGTGGATCGCATCCTGGGGCAGATCTCTCTCCTGCGCGGTGATTGGCCGGCGGCTGCTGCACACCTGGACGACGCCGATGCGATCGCGCAGCGCGAGGAGCTGTGGCCGGAGATGGGCCGCGTCTTGCTGGCGCAGGCGGATCTGTCGCTGGCGCAAGGTGGCCCGTGGAGCGGAGCGCGCGCCCGGAGCCTGCTTGGGCAGGCACTGGCGCTCTATCAGAAGCTGGGCCTGGACGGCGAGGCGCGGCGTGTGCGCGCCCGGCTGCGCGGCTTGCCGCGCCAACCCGGTGCCCCCGCGCCTACCCCCTTGCCGGCCGGACTCACTCCACGCGAGGTTGAGGTGCTGCGCCTGGTAGCGGCCGGCCGGAGCAATCGCCAGATTGCCCAGGAGTTGGCGCTCAGCGAAAGCACCGTCGCCAAGCACCTGACCTCCATCTTCAACAAGGTCGGGGTTGACAATCGGACCGCGGCCGCAGCCTTCGCTATCCGCCACGGCTTGGGCTGATAGAGCGAAACCGGGATAGTGACAAATGTCCCTATGTAGGTTTCTTTCCCGCTATAGCAAGTTCTTGCTATTGGTTCCTCGGTTCTGCCTCGCTGCCGACTTTCAAACTTTGGCAAATTCTGACAGTGTGTCCGGCCTTTGGTCGTGATATACTGCAATGTGAAGAGTAATGCGTTTACCGCCGTCGTTCGTTACGAGGACGAGGCCTCCGCGCGGGCAGCCATAACCGATCCGGAGCACGTCGTCTGGCAGCGCCGCCTCGCAAGCCTGACGGAGGTGGGGTTGACCTGCGACGAGTGTCGCTGTGCCTGGCAGTCCGATTGACCGTATGTGAGGAAGTGCTCTAGAATTGAGGGGGTAACGATGTGCATCAGAAGATGGATCAGGGCCATTTCCTGCATGGTCATCATGTCACTACTTCTGGTTGGATGTGCATTACCATCCGAGTTGCCTCAGGGTCCAGAACCTGTACCACAGGCAACAGCCACGGTATTGCGGGTCACCCACGAACCGGTTCCCTACCCACTCTCAGAGCCCGGTCCATATCACGTGGGTAAGCGGTCGTTTGCGTTTGAGGATGCCGGTCGCGGTAACCGCCAAGTGGGCATCACGGTGTGGTATCCGGCCGTGCAGCCTGAAGGCTCGACACGCGACCCCTTCCAGGTTGGCACGGACCTTGCTCCAGACCTCAGCGGCGCACCCTATCCACTGATCCTATCGTCGACCAAAATGGCCAGACAACTCGCACCCTATCTGATCAGCCACGGTTTCGCCTGGGCCAGCGTAGATAGAATCGACAGCTACTATCGGATGAATAAGGCGATATTTGAACAACCGCTCGACATCCTGTTTGCGTTGAACCAGGTTGCCTCCAATCCGCCAAAGGGTCTGGAGGGTATGATCGACGCCGAACATGCCGGAGCCATTGGGTATTCCTTCGACGGCTACAATTCGCTGGCCTTGAGCGGGGCGCGAATCGACCCTGAGTACTACCTGGCTCAATGTCCGACACCCGATGCCACGACCGAAGCGATTCTGTCGGGTCTTTCCGCCTTCGGCTGCGCTCCAGCCAGCGCATGGGACGAATTTGTCGCCGATGCAGGCGAGGCCATCACGGCCGGCGAGGATGGAATGTGGCAACCGATGACGGACGAGCGGATTCGCGCCGTGATGCCGATGGCCGGGGAAGGATGGTGGCTGTTCGGTGAAAGGGGGCTGGTAGCCGTCGACCGGCCTACCCTGATCCTCGTTGCCACCGAGGATGAACTCTACCCGGAAAATGCGCTGATCTTTGAGCACCTGGGCACGCCCGACAAGGCGTTGATCTCGTTCGTCGGCCAGGACCACATGATGGTGTTTGATAGCAGAGCGGTCGCCCGCATGGCGCATTTCGCAGTTGCCTTTTTCGGCTATCATCTGCAAGGAAGCCGGGACCTGGCCTGGTACTTCTCGGAGGATTTCGTCGTCCAGCACGATGACCTGGCCTGGGGCGTATATCAGAACGAGTGATGCGTACAGACTAATGGAGACAAGTCAGTTGTTGGCGGCCAATGGATATTATCAGGAGGAAGATATGGTGGAGAGCAGAAGCATCACGCAAGCCCATCTTTGGAAGCTTCTAGCTGCTGTGGTCACCTTGACCATCCTTGCCTCGGGCCTGGCAATGTTGCTGGTTGGTTGCGGATCGGGGGATGTCGAGGCGACGCCGGCACCGGCCACTGCCCTGCCCACCGACACGCCTGTCCCGACCCGGGCTGAGTCGGCTCCGCCGCCCGCCGAGGCCGAAAAGGCCGCCGGCCTGATTGACGACTTTGAAAGCAGTGATTTCGATGGCCGCTGGTGGCCCTTCACCGACGACAACACGGTATCGTTCACTTGCACGCCAGACCAGCCGGGCCATACCGGCCAGCAGGCCATGCGCCTCACCTTCGAGGTCGGTGCGAGTAGCTGGCCGGGCTGCGGCATGGACGTTGACCCCGGTCTGTGGGGGGATGCCGGCGGTCTGAGCTTTTTCTGGCGGGCCGACCGGGCGGGCCTGGAAGCGTTTGTCATCTTGAGTATGAAAGACCCGACGCAGGCCCACCCGGATAGCCAGGGCTTTACGCCGTTTCAAGTCGCGTTGCAGACGCCCGGTGAGGAATGGACGCCTGTCACGCTGGCGTGGAACGACTTTGCCAAAGCGGATTGGGTGGGCGAGAGCGGCACCAGTCTGCTGGACCCCACGCGCGTGGTCGAGTTGCTCTTTCAGGTGAA
>Ga0180438_10003865_pt1 | contig 22143 bp, 44 predicted proteins | sample SS_ome_12_FD_132455 | JGI IMG/M metagenome (GOLD analysis project Ga0180438, IMG submission 132455) | Hypersaline lake sediment archaeal communities from the Salton Sea, California, USA - SS_3_D_2 metaG | ecosystem: Environmental > Aquatic > Non-marine Saline and Alkaline > Hypersaline >...
ACGGATACGAGAGAGACTGAATAAACCTAAAGAGGTAATAACATGAGTAAAGAAACAATGATGGAAGCAATGTTGCATACATTAACAAGACAATTTCTAACAGACCCAGTACCAGATAGCTTTATGGAATGGGAGCATGAGGACAAAATAAACTTTATTGCATCGCATACATGGGAACCGCTAGAAGACGTAGATAGTGAAGTGGTGTTGGATATTATAGAAAATACATACGAGGAAATGCGAGCCTATATCTATAAAAATGAATGAGGAGGTAATTTGCATGGGAACAAACAAAGTACAAAGGCGAATATTACTATCGCTTAAAAGGATGTGGAAGCGAGGGCATGAGAATACAAAACATTATCGTAGCCTAAGGCGTAAATACATATTAGCAAGAACGCATAATCCTGTAAATGTTATACCTGAATTATGTTGGGAAATGGGATGTGGAATTAATAGAGCAAGAGCATCCTATGATAATGTTAATGTACGGGATGAGCGAGGTAAGGAAGCATTTGTTAAGAACGCAAGGGATGTATTAGATAGTATGCTATGTAAATAGATTGCTATATGCATGGGAATACATTAACAGCGATATGCATGGGAACATAAATATAGAATGCGATAATGAAAATTAGGCATAGCAAAGGCCGGAAAGACAAAGGAAAGACAAAGGAAAGAATTGGTTATTGAAAAGCAATGTTATATACAAAGAATAAATACAAAAGAATGTTTATGCATTCATGAGATTGAATCAATCAAACAATATTGATAATATTCTACCACATACGGGCATATCCTGTCAACTGACGTAAACGTCAATCATTACGTTATTTTAAACAGACGTTGAAATATCTATAGAAAATAATTTTAGTTTTCTTGATATAGATCAATTAGCAATTGTACAATTTACAATAAGGAAATAATAACATGACAAAAGAAGAACTATTATACATAGTTGAAATAGAATTCTGGAAGGAAATAGAAAGACAAGAACAACTAGAGGAAGGAGCAAATTATGGGAAAAGTAATTAAGCTATCAACATACAAGAAGAAACAAGAAACAGGTAAGCGTAAACAAAAGAGACAAAAGAAAACAAAACCAGAGGAACACACGGAGGCTAAACTTGAAAGGATACAAATCAGTATAACAAGAATAAATAAACTAATGAGCGAGATTAGAAGCATGAACAATAATAACAATAAGTTAAGGCTGGTAAAATAACAACAACAATATAAAGGAGGACTATAACATGGGAAAAGTGGTTAAGCTAGCGCAATGGAAGAAACAACAAGCTAAGGCAGTAAAGCCGGAACATTCTTCTTATTTCAAAATGTGCGAGGAGTATTACAAGGAAAAGGAACAATCTCTAAAAGATGAACGAGCAAGAAATAACGCAAAGACACTACGTAGCTACAGAATTAAATAGGAGGAGGACGGCAATGGAATTGCCAGAGTGTAATTTATGTGGAAACAAAGACAAGTGGTTTGCTATGGTGGAGGGTGAGGCTATGTGCTTTGATTGTATCGATAGACACTATCTAACATTCCATCCAGAGCATTACGATCAATTAAAAGAGGAATGCGAGTACAACGCAAAGATGAGGAACAAGAATAAAGGAGAATAGATTATGAGGAAGTATGATAAGTGTGTGATAGTAGGAATAAACAGAGATAATGTAGATGCACTGGTATCCACAATGAAAGCTAATTCATATCCAGAGATTTCAAGTAAATACCCAGTCATAATAACAGAGGCAGCATCTTATAGTTCGGAGGCAAGGAGTTCTGTTATAGTTGCAGGAAATGATCATGCTTTTATAAGCACTGTAAACGCTATACGATACAAAGATACAAAAACATTCAGTGAATATACATTTATGACAGTAATGGAGTTTATCAATAAGCACAAATAAATAAAGGAGAATAGAGTATGTTATTAATGGCAGCGTTTGTTGGATTTTTAATGGCAATTATTACCATTGGGGTAATTATATTAATATTATTCGCTAAGCTGAAGTAAAGGAGGAGGGTATATTATGAATAATGAAAAATACATTGTAGATGCATTGTACACTATTGACCAATTAGAAGACGAGCTAATGAGCACGGAGAGTGAGAATATATCTCCTGAAAAACTGGAACAATTAAGAGAGCGGGCAAGAGAGCTAAGTAGATGTATTAACAAACTAAATATCACTTAGGAGTGTGTAGATTTGACAAGTGAATAGAGCATGTGTAAAATCGAGCGTAGCGAGTAAATAAAGAAAGAAATAACATTGCAAGGAAACAAATTCCATGGATAAAACGAATGCAACAATAGAGAAGGCAATTGAACAAAACAACAAAACTTCGGTTTGGTTGGTTTGTTTGGTTGGTTTATCTATTGTTTTATTTGTATTATGCAATGCTCTAATGCATATGTTATATGTTCCCGCCCGATAATGTATATCAATTAAATAATAATAATAAATAGGAGAATACAAATGACAAGCTACGGTATTCGTATGTGTAGCCCAAGTGAGGCTGCAAGAGTGACCACGACAATGCACATACCTAAAGAATTTAGTATATGTGTACTTGCCTTGTCTCAAGCTAGTAGCCATTATAAGTTGCTACCTATTCCGCCCGAGATGATAAGAGATGGTAATAGAGAGTATGCGAGTAGTAGTAGGAAGCGATGGACAGAGGCCGATCATACACATTTAATATGGCTTATTGAATACACTAAAAAGCTTGCTGATGAGGGAGATGGTATATGGAATTATACAGCTAGTGACATGTATACAGCATTTTATTATTGGCTCGCTGTAAACAAAGACAGATTAGCACTATTTGAAAAAGAGAATTGTCCTGTTCCTATTGAGGAGCAAGATGGGTTCCCGTTCTATTGGAATGAATCAACATTACATTAACAACAACAAAGAATAAACAAATGCGGAGAGGAAGAGACAAATACAAACGAATGTATTTGTAATGGCTTGTCTCTCAGGGGGGAGTGAACATATGTATAAAGTGTTATCTATTGTGTTTGTATTTACACACTTATTATTACAATGCTGTGCGAGTGATAGAGAAAATCAGTATATTGACCCAGCTCTTAAGGATGTAGTGTATGAGGCTCAAACTTGGCTGGGCTTGTCTTCTATAGAGTCAAGTGTGTCTTTGCAGGATACACAAAGAGGCGAACGAAATGCAGGGGTTTGTGTGTTAACTCGCAACAATGTAAAGCGGCCTGTCATATACATCAATCGAAGTTGGTACAATAGAATAAATGATGAACAAGCTATATTGCTGGTGATGATTCATGAACTTGCCCATTGTGAGCTACACAAGGGTCACGTAGAGGAGCCTACACATATTATGTTCCGCTTCTACAACTTCGCTTTAAGGAAATGGAAGTATGGCAATGATGTGATAAGATTACAAATGATACAAGAAGTATATGAAACAACTAATAGGTTATAACAAAGGAGGAATATGTTATGAATAAATACACGGGGATGTGTCCACATTGTGGATGTGATGTATTAATTAGAGACGTGCAGGTAGTAGGAATTAATAATCAAATACATGATTGTCTATTCCGTACGCAAGACGCACCACCAACGGACTTATATAGATTTGTCTGTAACAGGTGTACAAAATATAGTTTTGGTATTGCAACATACAGCAATAGTGTGTTAGGAATACACGAGGATGAGTGTAAAGCAGGAAAAGGAGGAGGATTGAGTGATGAGTAATTTATCGGCAAGATGCCCTAAATGTGGCAGTATTAGTTTGTTAATTCCTAGAGTGATTACTGGAGGAGGAGCTAACGTATGTAAATGTGGCGAGGTGGTGAGTGATGATCATACTTGCTCTGATATTTCAGCGGAGGAATTATTGGACAGAGTGGACTATCTCGAGGATAGCTTAAGAACAATAAAACTTTTGCTTAGGGAAGTGTTCGCTAAAACTGATTCACATAAAGTGAAGCAATGTTTAGACGTTATAATAGAAACAGAAACACAATGGGAGTAATAACACATGGATGAGTCAATATGCCCTGCCTGTGGCGGTACAGGTTTTAGTGATAGTCGAGAGATGTATAGCTGCCGCAGTTGTGGTGGTGAGGGAGTGATTTATACAGAGATAGAATTTGAATGGGAAGGGGATGAGGATAATGACGACAGTTAGACTGCAACTTATGTATTTACTACTAATATTGTTTTTATTTTTAATGTTAGTAGGATGTAGCACTACAGCATTTTGGAAGGCATCGGATCATAAGGCAATAATGCAACAATGCTCTATATCATGTAGTGGTAGCATGAAAATATATCAGCCTGAACAAGGTATATGTATATGCGACACGGATAACAAACTACTAAAAGGAGACTTATTATAATATGTTAGATGAAGTTAAAACCAACGCTCTAGTTAAAATCCTGACAGGAGAGACTACAGAAGATCAAAAAGAGACAATGTATTCTTTAGGTTTACGTCCTGTTAAAGGAGGCTTATCTGAAATGTGGGCTAGTGGAAACATTACAGATGAAGACAAACTCGTAGAAGTATTGCAGGAGTTTGAGGAAGCAGGTATTAGGCTAATGCTTATAATAGATGTACCTGAACTGAGAATATACACTTTATATGTATCTGAGTTTGGAGGTGTAAATATTGAGGCAGGGGAGTATGACTATTATGCAGGAGTGAGAATGCAGCCGGAGGCATTATCACGAATTGGATTACAATATACAGATACACAAAGTATTAACAAGGAGAATTTATTATGAGATATTTAGATTTAGGAAATGGTTGGACACTATTAATTACAATTGCGTTTTTACTATGGGGCTTCTTTGCTTTGATAATGTCGCCGTCAACGTATGACAGCACAAATCAATGCCCTGATAAAGAACAAACAATATGTAGAGACAATATCAATACGGAGAAATAAATATATGGAATTAGTCAAGATAGAAGAAAAGAAAATAGAAGCTGTGAATGGTATGAAGTTGCTTGTCCAGATTTTGAAGGACGAGGAGTACAAGGACGGCTATGTAAGCTTGCGACATACATATGAGTTACTTGGGATGAGTAAACAAGCTATGCACAATTTATTCAAGCGTAACCAGCACTTAGAGTTTGTAAACGTTTCGTGTACTAACTACATATCCTTACGAAATCAAGGAGTTATACCACTAACAGGAAGCCCCGGAAAATTTGTATCTAAAGATACGTTTAAGCAAATAGTTAAACTTGTCGATACGCCGGAGGCTGAGGCAATCTACAATGCGCTATGGGTTGTAGTGGAGAGAGCAGCAGCACATCCGACGGATATGTTCGATGGACTGTCCCTCACTACACGGGCAATCGTTGACCACGATATACGAATCTCTAATGTTGAGCAGCGTGTCACTTTCTTGGAAAAGCCAAAGCATCTACCTATTGACTTGATAGATGAGGAAATACCTAGAACGCTCAAAGAGATACGAAAACTTGCAGAGTTTGCTCACTTGAAAGGTAGCAATCATGCATGGGGTAGGAAAATCTCAGCTTGGCTTAAAGCTAATGATGTTCGCACAGGAAAGACAGATTATATAAATAAAGACAGAAAATACATAGGCATGTACAATGTGTACACTGTCGCACAAGTTAGGCAATACCTTGCCTATATAAAACGCAAAGCATTGGAGGATGTAGACGATACACGTAAACGACTTAAACTGATAAAGGAATAACTAATGCTACCACAGATAAGAATAATAATATGGCTTGTGTTAATATGCGTTGGGGCTGTGGCTGGGTTTAGTGTTGGTCGCTATGCCTTGCCTAAATGTGTACAACCTCCAACGGAAGGAACAACAGCCGACAAAATAACGGAGTATGAATCTATACGAGACCCTGTAACAGGAAAAATAGTGAAGAAAGTGAAGAGGATATTAGATAAACCTACAATAGAAACAAGAGAGAAGTTGTTTGTTGCCCCAAATTGGAAGGGAGGATTGTTCGTCGACCCAGTGCAATATGATAGGCGTATGGGACTAACGCTTGAATACAAATTATTTTCTAATGTATTCGACACAAACGCTAATTTATACTTGACTACAGGACTAACATTTGATAGAGATGATGATACATTGTGGCCAATGGTAGGTATTAGTTTAAGCTTTTAAAAATATAAGAAAGGAATTATTACATGGATAGATTTAAATATAGAAACATGCCAGCCTTATGGAGACGGATGTTAAAAGATGCAGAGTTTGAGGCATTCAGACAGAGACAATTAGAATTTGAGGAGATGATAGGAGCTTTGTACGGAGCTGAAGAGATGCGGCCTGATGAGGAAGGGCTTGCGGAGTTTAGTAATGTTCGCAGCATATACGATAAGCTACAATAGGAGGACACATGCCTATATATGATGTGAAATGCACAGAGTGTGAATACAATTGTGAAGTAGCTGACACGTATGAGAATACAAGAAAATTCAAATGCCCTAAATGTGGTAGTGAGACAGAAATTAAAATAGGAAATACGTCGTTCCAATTGCTTGGCGGCGGCTGGTATAATAGTGGGGGATATTAGGGATGGCAACAATATATAATTTGAATACAGAGAGAGTGAGAAGAGCAAATAAACCAAGACATAAGGAGCTACTGGACGATAGGGAAATAGAGGCAAGGCTCTTAAGAATAAGGAATAGTATTGTACGTATTAATGCTTTAATGTCTGAGATACGGAACATGAAGGAGGAGGACGAGGGCAATGGAAAAACGTGAGACAGGCTATTTGATTATAGGCTGTGGCTACATGGGCATGGATATACTACCTGTGCTAAAAGAGTTTGTACGAGTGATGAATGTGGAACGTGTCATCCATCTTGGCTCCACATTATCGCCCATCAATTTAGCTAAAATGCACAGGATAGAAGCTTTATACCAAGAAGCAGAGCTAAAATTACGTGTTGCTAAGAATGATTTAATAGATGCACGCAATCTCTTACAGAACGTAACAGACAGTGTGCGGGAATTATTAAGACAGAAACCAGACATGAGCGAGCACAAAGCATCCGTACAATTAGATAAAATAACAAAGGCTGAAAAGAACGAGCTACAATTAATAAAACGTGTAAGAAAATATCAAAACAAAGTGGATGCCTTATCGCTACGGCTACAACCTCTCAAGCAAGAAATGGACAAGAATAATAAAACATTATTGAAAGTGTTCCCTGATGCTGAACTACTACCTGAAGGACATGAACTTGAAATAGGTAAACATTTAAAGCTACTTGGTGTGTCTCCCGCAGGGACAAACATTAGTAGCAATCCACTGAGCGGGCGGGCATTGAATCAATTTAGAAAGCAGAGTGTTATTGTCCCTCATCCAATTAGTTGTTTGAAGAGTCATGCAAAGCCGGGCACTAACACAGCTCATACACACATAACAACAGGATGTATGACTCGTAACAAAAAACAACCAAGCAGTGCGAGGGAGTTTCATAGGGCATTGCACATCCCTTCAGCCGTATGGGTGGTGGAAGACTTACAGACAGGTGAGTATCATGCCCAGCGTATCCTTGTAGAGCAGGACGGGAGCGTACTTGTAGACGGACTGAGGATAGCACCAGAAGGAGAGCAGGAGGCACATGTAACAGTGTGTGCAACGGACGAGCACATTCTCTACCACAACGAGGATGTGATGGTGAGTTTGTTTCAATTTGCTACAATGATACAGCCTGATGAATTCCTAAGCCTTGGAGATGTTGGAGAGTTTGAAGCATTCTCTCATTGGACAGCCAAAAATCCACGTAAGCGGGAAGGCGTACGGGCTGACGAGGAAATAGAGGGAATACAACAATACCTCGAAAGTGCTGCGGCTTTGACAAAGAATAATCAAATGACGGTGTTGGATAGCAATCATCAACAATGGCTCACTAAGTATATAGACACCCATCCAGAACTTGAGGGCTTACTCGACCCACAAACATTGTTTGCTTCGGAACGTGTAACGTGGCGTGAAATGGAGGACGAACGAGAGCCATACATGATAGGGGATGCTACGTTCAGACACGGGCATGAGGAATCAGGATGTGTGCATGGTTGGAAATTGTTTGGTAAATATCACTGCGGGCATTGGCATTGGAGAGAGGAATGGCTTACATCGTATGCTCTGCCTTGTGTCTCTATGTTGAACAGGGATTATGCTGGTAGTAGGCTGACAGGTTGGATGAATGGCTTCGGTGTGGAGACAACATACGAGGGCTATAGCAGTATGAGTCCTAAAATTGTTTTATATAATGTGCCGGATGACGATGAAGAGGAAGTAACAACACGTGTCATGTGGCGTGGGAAAATACTAGAATTTTGACAGAAATTCTATTTTGATGCGGAGGGATGATGACTTGTATATTCTTATCTGCTTTAGTAATTGCATCGGCTGTGGATTTTATTAAACAATACGAGGGCTATTCTAGTGTTCCGTATAAAGATATGGATGGGAGCTATAAATGTGGCTACGGGTTTGATTGTAGAGGAAAGAAAACGTATACACGAGAGGAGGCAGATAAGGAATTACGACGTGTTGTTGAGGAACAATTTGCTAAAGCATTACAACGTAATTGCAAAAACTCGTTGACACACAATCAATCGGTTGCTATTCTATCCTTCTCTTACAACCTAGGTGTTAGTGGAACACTACGTTCTGATGTATGGAAATTCTCACAGAAGGGAATGCATGTTAAAGCAGCACAAAGTTTTAAATTGTATGTAAGGTCGGGAGGGAAAATAATTAAAGGACTTGTTAAGAGGAGAGAGGCTGAAATGAAATTGTATAAAAAGGAGAAAGGATAAATGCTTGAGATGCTAGGCATATTTATAGTTAAGATTGTAATATTTATACTGGGGTTTATTCCTGGGGTTGGGGTATTTCCTTGGATTCTGTTATTCGCCCCAGATACGAAGGGGACGTGGAACCTGTACGAGGTGGTTGCGGCGATGTGCTTACACTTAATAGCATGGGTGGCAGGAGGCTGGATAGTTAGTCGCCTGATGGGTATATATTAGGACTTGTTAAGAGAAGAGAAGATGAAATGAAATTGTATATGAAGAAGGAGACGTCGGAGCTGTAAACAGCTTCCACGCACAGCCTAAGAATGCTAATGTAAGGAGACTGAATGACAACACATTTACGGGATTTGGTGGGGCTTGGTATGGCTAAGCTCCAAGAAGAACATACACAGAAAGAGAAAGGGAGGCTTGGTAAATTACGTGTTGGAGAGGCTGGTGTCGTAATACGAGAGCCAGACGGGAGTATAGGACATGCTGGTAAATGTATGCGTAAGAGCTTGCTACGTTTACTTGGATATGAGGGGGTGACGGATTATAGAACACGTCTTGGATTTGAGAGTGGGTTTGGTAACGAAATGAACTGGGAGAACAATGTTCTTGCTGGTTTAGAGGCAGAGGGGAAAGGAGGAAAGCTTATACTTGGAGAGGATGCACTAATTGAAATTCCATTTGGAGGTACAACATTAGTAGGCCATCCTGATTTGACAATTGAATATCCCGATAAGAAACTCGGCGTTGAGCTAAAAGGGTTTCAGAGTATGTTCTCGTGCAGTACGAGAATGCAAGGACAGCCTGAGCTGTCACACATGGCACAGAGTGCAATGTATTTAATCACTGGTGAATTTGATGAATACGAACTAGCGTATTGCAATCGCTCTGTATTCCATACTGGTGTTATATCACCAAAATTTAGAAAGAATTTTGAGGAGCTTGTAGCAGTGTTCCCATCTTATTTTGATTTAGATAAAGGAACATATCCTAAGCGGCTGCTACAATTCAAGCTTTACATTCCTGTGTGGTATGAAGAGGAAACACTTTGGTTTAAAATGCTTGACGACTTAGGAAACGTAGTGTATAAACCAAGAGAGACAATCATCACACAAGCAGGTGTACAGGAGTATCATTTGAGGACGTTGGATGCAAAAGAAGATGTTGAGAATAAACAATATAAAAAACCCCTACCTCCACGTCCTGTGAATTTAGATGTTGATGGGTGCAAGGGCAAGTGGAAACATTGCAACTATTGCGACATCAAAGCACATTGTGACAGCTTTGAACGAGATCCGCAAGCGTGGATAGAGAAGCTTCCAATGGAAGGCAAATATATTTATTTACCTGACGTTGACTAATTGGTAGCGACGTTAGGCTTTTTTAACAACGGCACGCATAGCTGTGCAGAGGAGACATAACATGGCATACGGAAAATTTAACAAATCAGCTTCTAACAATAACGGCTCTAACAAAGGAGAGGCTCGTAAACCAGAAGCAATTTTAAAAATCAAGAACGGTGATAAGTATGATATTGTTTGTGGATTGTTTGCTCAAAAGGGCAAGGAATCAGGACACACATACTTCATAGGCAATCCAAAGGATGAGCCTGATACATGCTTTATTGTTCGTCCTGTTGGTGTGAACAAGGAAACAGGAGAGGCTAACATTGCTGTCCTACAATTGAAGGAGAAAGGTGATGAGGAATTTGCTACACTTGCAGACAAAGCCAGTGTTAGTATTAATCAATTCAGCATGGGCATTGTGTTCAATTGCGAAGCTGGTAAATTCATATTCCAACATACACGAGCAGCTGCTGAAACAGAGAAAGCTAAATTCTCTGATAAGCCAAAAGGAGAGGACAAAGCTCCAGCTCCTAAGAAACAATTTGGTAAGGGATTTAGACGCTAATGAGCTGGCGTAACGGCTTTAAACAGAAGAATGTTTCCCCCCAGAGAGAGAAGGACGAGCAATATTCCAATGCTTGTTCTTCCTCTCAACCAACTAGCAGATGGAGAACACATGTTGATGCAGGAGCACAAACTAAATGGGGCGGCTACTACTTCTACTTCGAGGAAATGGAAAGGCTGGAATGCTGGCCTAAATTGAATGGAAAAACATTATGAGCACAGCGTGCAAGTTACATACGTACACGGATGACGGACTTATTAGAAACGTATTTATAAGTGCCTTACCTTTAGAAATCTATCAATTAATAATAGACGATGTGTATGGACAACAAGATGAGGGGGAAGAATATGGCGACGAATGTGAGGGGACAGAGTAAGCTTCCCTTTGTTCTAATTTCCCCAGTGGATAAGCCTTGGAATCCACGCACCCATCCAATCAGAATGTATTCAAACGTGAAGAGTATAAAAGAAATAGAACACATATGGAAAGAACATCAGGGCACAATCTATTACGATATTGAAACACGTGGAGCTAAGGCGCATTGGGATACACAGGTGATGTGTGCTGCGTATGCAGATAGCAGAGGAGCTTTCTGTGTAGACTTCACATCATCATACGAAGGACTATGGGAAGAAATAACATACGAGCTATGGAGACACGATGTTCCATTAGCTGTATTTAATATATCATTTGAAGGAGCGTTTGCACTCCGAGACAATCCTGCGAACACAAAACACATTAGAGACAAATGGCCAAATTTTGTAGAGGACGTATTCTCTACCTATAGATATTTAGCAAATGAGGGCTTCGATAATCAGAAGTGGGGATTAAAACCAGCACAATTACAGCTACTTGGCTGGGATGCTAAGGGCGATGTAGAGCTTGACCAGTGGATGATAAGCAATGGCTACTACACAATGGTGAAGAATAAGCGAACAGGGGAGCGTGAACCACGAGCAAAGAAGGATGAAATGTGGCGTGCACCATTTGAAATACTTGGACACTACTGCGCACTCGATGCCATATCCACAATGTATCTTAGTGAGTATGTATTCCAGCCTGTGCGTGAGAGGTTTAAAATATACACAGAAGGACAACTAACTAATATACATCTGACAGTGTGTCGTGAATTTTGTATACAGCAAATCCACGGTATGGCTGTGAACAGAGAAAACTTAGCGGCCTATTACGATGCTTGTATTGAAGAGAGTGAGGAACAACAAAAGCTTCTGTGTGAAATTCCGCAAGTGCAAGAGTTTTGTAGAATCAAAAAGCAAAAGCTAATACAGGAGCTTGAGCAAGCAGAGCCAGTGAAATATAAGAAACAAAAAGAATTACGTCCACCGCCTAAGCAGTATACAAAGGCAGGGAAGGAAAGCAAGAGCTATCAGAATTGGCTCGCACGTAAACACGAAATAGAAAATACGCCACCAGAACAGACAATCAACTGGGGCAAATGGAGGGGTAAAATGGACACGTTGATAAATCAACCATTGAATGAGTTCTTCAATCCCAATAGCTCGCAGGATAAGGCGGCCTTGTTGTTTGACCATTGCAATTATCCTGTACACGAGTATACAAAAGAAGGTAATCCTGCAACAGGGAAGGGTGTGCTTGGGGCGTACGGCGATATTGGTAAAGGACTGCTGAAGAGTGCAAAGCCAGCGAAAGTGGGAACATATATTGCGGCTTGGCTTGAAAACTCCAGCATCGATGAGTGTCTACACTTACAGACAAAACCTGTGGCGTCTGTAACTACAAGGATATCAGGAGGTTCTGGTGAATGAAGAAGAGGAGTTGGTATCCGAAGAGCTGAGTGGAAACCGTTTAAACATCACACAAGTACCGAAAGTATATGGAGGGCTAGAGAGCTTAGTGGCTCGGAGGGGATACACATTTGTCACTTTAGATTTTGACTGCTACCCCGAAGGTACAGATGTACTAACCTCGGAAGGTTGGGTAAGTTTCAGTCAACTAAAATCCACGAACAAAGTGGTTCAAGTAGACCCCAACACATTACGTGGAAGTTATACTGAGTTTACTAATTACATCAGTAGAGATTATGAAGGCGTTCTTTGTACGTTCAGGAACAGAGCACTAGGAAAGTTACGAGTAACACCTAACCACAGAATGCTCTGGACAGGACAAGCAGATGGAAGGTCTGACAAATGGAGAAGAGAAACAAAAGCATCGGACGGAGTGCCTACAGCGGGAAGTCATATAGCCATAAACACCGTGGTTGAACATTCGGAATTTATTACCGTATCAGAGCGAGAGTTAGTGATGGCGGTGTTACTTCAAGCAGACGGCTCTAAACGAAAGGAGGAGAACTACTTTCAGATTGAGGTTAAGAAGCCAAGAAAAGTTGAGAGACTTACGGAAATTTTAGGGGACGAAATGAGAAGAACCTACAAAGGGCATCCCGGTTGCTATAGGTGGAATCACATAAAATTTCAATCGGAACTCCTCGATTGGAAAACCAAGCGTTTAAATCTAAAAAGACTGAGTCCTGACATGGCTGATATCTTCGTCAGGGAGCTGACGTTCTGGGATGGCACACTCAATTCAAACAGCTGCATATACGGACAGATGAATGAGGAGACAATTGATGAAGTACAGGCGTACTTAGTTAGGTCTGGATATAAAGCTACAAAAGTGGTAGAGATTCGAAGCACTAACTTTAGAAAAGAGCCATTTAAATTCTATAAGTTACGAATCAGAAAAGCCACGCAAGTAAGATTGAGGCCTAAGATAGACGAGGGAGTTGAGCATTACAAAGGAAAAATATACTGTGTATCAGTACCTAGCGGCTACTTACTTGTCAGACAAAACGGACATGTATTTGTATCTGGAAATTGCTTGGAGGATAAGGTGTTGGCTGGACTAAGTAAAGACCCTGCTAAGCTTGCACTGGTTGGGCCGAATGCAAAGCCCAATGACGGGTACATTTTTAATGGATCACAAGTGGCAGGAATTGGTCAACCTTTTCTTGACGAAGGATATGATCCATACAACAGCAATGCGGATGTTATTAAAATAATTAAGAAGAAACATAAGGGACTACGTGGACTATTCAAAGCGTTTACGTTAGCCTTTAACTACGGGGCACGTCCAAAGAAACTACAGAAGATACTTCTGTTACAAGGGCACGATAAGACACTGGATGAAGTGGAATTCATGCATCGTTCGCTTACGGATGTTTATGCTGTTACGGGAGAATATGTTAGATTTCTGGAACGGCAATTGAAACGTAACGGCGGTTGGGTGTTGAATGGTGTAGGTATGCCAGTGTGTGTTCCTGAAGGTAAAGAGAAGGATGTGTTAAATCGGGTAGTTCAGAGTAGTGGACATATTATACTAATGATGTGGATAAATATTTATATGACAGAGCTACAAGAAAGGGGTGTACAATTCTGGCCTTCTATTGTAGACTGGCACGATGCCTCCACTGTTGAAGTGGCTGAAGGTGATGCTGAGGAAGTGGCGGATGTTATGAACAAGTCCGTTGATTGGCTTAATGATATTCTCAAAGGAGACGTGCCTATGACAGGTAAGGCTGCAATACATAAAACATTTGCTGAGGATAAGTGCGACTTAGGAGATGTTGAATCGTGGTATGGACGATACGTTAGAATTTGTCAAGAAAGAAATTTACAACATGCTTTAATTTACAACAAGGAGGAGGACTTGTGGAAAAAGAGGGCGACGTAATAAGTATTATAGAAAAACTTCTGGACAAGGAGGCATTGGAGGTGATAGCATATGCGAACGACATAGATAGAATCACATCTGCTATGTTTGATAAGTTTCCTACAAAGCATGAGCTTATACTTGCTACACTTTGTAATCGCTTGGCTAATTATATTTCTCATTACCAAGGGGATAAGGACAAGCTATTCTTTGTATTTGAAAAACTACTCACAGATAAGTTGGAGGACAATTAAATGGAAATTGGAAGTATTATTTACACAATGAGCGGTAAACAGATAGGCGTAAGGAATATATTTCCAACGGAAGTACCCGGAGCTTTATACAGAATAGAGAGTCATGAGCGTAGAGACTATTTAGTGTATGGCGAGAGCATGAAGGAAATAGCATGTAGTGATATAGAAATAATTGAGGAGGTGATGCCTCCTTGTCATTTGGGGTATTAAAGGAGGGGAAGTACAGGAGGGATGTAACACATGAATAAAAAATATGAATTTACAGGTGAGACAAAAAGGTATGCAGGAGCAACCCTACATAGAATCCGTAGGATATCTGATGGACTGGTAGGTGGTTGGATTGAAAAAGAAGAAAATCTAAGTCATGAAGGTGGTTGTTTTGTTTATGGAAATGCTAAGGTTCAAGGGAATGCAATTGTTTTTGAGGATGCTAAAATATATGGTGATGCTTGGATAAGTGGGAGTGTTCGGGTTTCTGGGAATGCTGAGGTGTATGAAGGGGCATGGGTTTTTTGGAGTGCATGGGTTTCTGGGGATGCTAGAGTTCATGGGGATGCTTGGGTGTACGGGAGTGCAAAGATTTCTGGCAGCACTGAGGTGTGTGGAGATGCTAGGATCTTTAGTTTAGAAGCTTTAGAAATTGAGGAGGGAAATAACTAGTGCTATTTTGTAATACATGCGGCTGTTTATTCGAGCCGATAGAGAATGGGAAACAACATGATTGTTTGAAATGCTCTAATGACAAATGGATAGAGCAAGTGAAAAAACACACAGAGGAAATGAACAAACTTCTGAAAGTAGGTAAGGATTTATCTGATATAGCTGTCGGCCCGATACCAACAATGGAAATATTTTGGAAGACATATTATAAAATGGTAGGGGAAGGCTATGAGAAATCTGAAGAGACAGTACAAGAGGAATTCTTTGAAGGAGGCTATCTGTGTGCAAGCTGTCCTCAATTAGACGAGTATGAGATAGTATATTGTTTGGAAGAGGAAATACATAAAGCTAAAATTGTAGACCCTTACGAGTATCTTGGAATACTGGAGCTACCTGATATTGCTGTCGGGCCAGTAAACACGCAAGAGGAATTTGATTCTGTCCTGAAGGAACTTATGAGCAAAGGATATAAGAATGAAGGTGGAGCTGAACGCTTCTTTGAAGGAGAGTACATTCTATCTAGTTGTAAGCATTACAACGAACCTGATATTCGTACTTATGACGAGTGTGAACTGCCGAGTGAAAAGCATATAAAATACCTATCTGTTCAAGAATTTTTAGGAATAGAAAAACTGGCGGAGGAAAAAGAGCCATCTAATATAGACAGCTCTCTTAGGGGGTATGTTCAGGATACATCAACGGAAGAAGAATGTCAAGCACCAGCGTCGAAGCAAGTGACGATAGGAACGGGGAGTGATGCGCCAGCATCAATCCATTACAGGGGGGATGTGGAGCCTATTGATTTAATAGACGCACAAGGATTTGGTATAGGATTTTGTGCTGGGAATGCTATTAAATATTATGCTCGGTTTGACAAGAAAGGTACACCTATACAAGATGTTGAAAAAGCATTGTGGTATGGTAAGCACTTGCTAAAGCTTTTAAAGGAAGGGCATAACTCATGAAACGACGTAGCCCGACAAACAAGAGGACGTTGAAGACTGAAACACTCTCTAAAAAAGAAGAGATTGTAAAGCCGTTTAAATTACGAGTTCTTGGCTGGGAATGGGAAATTAGGGTGGTGGCTGCTGATACATTACATAAAGACTTAGATGCGGATACGGATGGATTATGTGCTTATGCCGAGAATTTAATACTTATACGACAACTCGACAATCCTGATTATAATTTTGATACACTCGTACATGAGCTGACACATGCCACACTACACGTATTTAGAAATCACTCGTCTGCTTCTATTCTTGAAGAGGACGTGTGTGTTGCTACACCTCACATAGTTAAGAGTGTTATGGAACAATGGGACAAAATACCAGATTGTTGTAAATTCAAACAGAAGGAGGAGAAATAACCTATGACAAATACGCCTTGGGGACCAGTTGGACTGATTACGTTCAAGCGAACCTACGCACGACGAGTGCGGGAAGGCTCAGATAGGACAGAGTCCTATGAACAAACAATTGAGAGGGAGCTGAAAGCTATACGCCAACAACTAAAACTACACTGGAGTGAGGAAGACCAGACGCTATACAGGCATATGCGTTCTCAGCTTAAAGGTAGTGTTAGTGGCAGAGCTATGTGGCAACTTGGAACACGCACCGTAGATCAGCTTGGGATGATGAGCTTACTAAACTGTGCTCATGCTGTAGTGGATGAGCCAGTAAAACCTTTTGTCTGGGCATTCGATGCTTTGATGCTAGGAGCTGGTGTAGGATTTAACATACAAAGAGAATACGTATACTCTCTGCCTAAAGTGGGTAAAGTGAAGCTCACACATAAGAACACGAAGGATGCCCGTTATATCGTCCCAGACTCACGTGAAGGTTGGGTAGACTTATTAGAACGATTACTCACTCTGCACTTTAATGGAGGGGGAGAACTTGAGTATTCCACAGTGTGTGTACGAGCTGCTGGGGAACCTATAAAAAACTTTGGAGGAACAGCGTCTGGCCCGATTCCCTTGATTGAAGGAATGCAGAAGATAAACCAGCTACTAAACAGTAGAGCAAATAAGAAAATACGCAGCGTAGATGCTATGGATATTGCCTGTATCATAGGTGAGATAGTGGTGAGCGGGAATGTTCGTAGGTCAAGCTTGATAATGTTAGGTGACGTAGATGATATGCAATTTCTTGACAGTAAGAACTGGGGAAAAGGTAACATTCCAAACTACAGAGCTATGGCCAATCTTACGTTAGTATGCTCGGATATAAATCAGCTACCGCAACAGTATTGGGATAGCTTCTATGACCCTAACTGTGAAGTGTTTGGACTTTGGAATAAACATCTTGTTCAAACAAAGGACAGATTGCAAGACCCAGAGCATGAGAAAAACGTAACAATAACAGGCACTAACCCTTGTAGTGAAATCAGCTTATGTAACTACGAGACGTGCAATTTAGCCACTGTGTTTTTGTGTAACGTAGAATCATTCGACAGGTTGAAAGAGTATACAAGACTTCTGTACCAAGTAACTAAAGCTATTGTCAACATGGATTGCCATAGCGAGGATACAGAAAAAATATGCCACACCAATAATCGCATTGGTATTGATGCATCTTGCGGGTATTTACAAGCTACAGAAGAACAAAGACAATGGCTACCTGAGTTGTATACTTGGCTTAAGGAGTACGACAAAGAATATAGCAAGGCTAACAACTACCCTGTAAGTATTGCACTTACTACCAGTAAGCCTAGCGGAACTCAAGCACTACTTCCCGGTGTAACTCCCGGGTGGCATCCTGCTTTCTTCCCTTACTATATTAGGCGTATCCGTATGTCCAGCAGTGACCCTTTAGTAGAGCTTTGTAGGAGTCATAACTACCCCGTAGAGTTTGTTAGGGGGTTTGATGGTAAGCAAGATAAGCGTACATCTGTTGTGAGTTTTCCTTGTGCTACGCCTGAAGGTGTGCCTGTATCTGCGGACATGTCAGCCATAGATAAGCTTGAGGTGATACAACGGCTTCAACGAGAGTGGAGTGATAATAGTATATCCGCTACAGTGGAGTATGAGCCTAATGAAGTGGAAGCGTTAAAGCAATGGCTTCACGCCAACTATAACAATAGTATAAAGAGCGTGTCATTCTTACAAAAACAACACGGGTTTATACAAGCTCCCTATGAGGAAATTACTAAGGAGCAGTATGAGGAGATGCTAAAAGGAATCACAACCATATCCGAAGAAGAGCTTACAGCTGGAGAGGATTTAGATATACAAGATTGCTTAGGCGGAAGCTGCCCAATTAAATAACAACTAAAGGAATACACATTATGAAATCCATACTACACTACTTCCCTTACGAGACACCACGAGAAGTACAAAAAGACTTACTCTTGGGAATAGAGGAAATGTGGGACTCAAGTGATGTATTTCCTATTACAGCCCCTACGGCAGCTGGGAAGTCCGCGATATCACACAGTATTTTAGAATGGGCTAAGAAAGAAAAGAAGCAACGTGTAGCCTATCTCCATCCTTCTAATATATTACTTGACCAATACACGAGTGAATTTCCAAGGACGTTTGCTCTAAGGAATATGGACTGGTATGAGTGTACGGGTTATGAAGGAAGGGAAAGGATGAGCTGTGGTGAAGTGAAGCGTATGAACCTGTGTAGGAAATGTATGAATTGTCCATACAAACGGGCTATGATAATTAGTAAGAGTAGTAAGCACATTACATGTAATTATCATACATTCATGGCTCATAAGCTTTCAGCTGACGTTCTAATTATTGACGAGGCACATAAGCTCTTGCCATTCTTTCAAGAACTGGCCAGTAAGAAATATTGGTATAAGGATTGGGAGTTTCCTACATGGGTGACAACGTATGCTAAGTTTCTAAAATACATGAGAGAGGAAGTGCCGTTGCGAAAAGCACAAGGCTTGAAGAGTAGTGGTGGGAAAGTGACAAAGAAACTACTCGAATCCCTTGAGGCCGATGTGGATAATTTCTTTATTAAAAAGAGTGTAGAGAAATTAAGAGGGCATGATGAATGGTGTATTAAGGCCACACCTCTATCCGTGAAAGACCATACAGATATATTATTTCGTAGTAATGTTAAGAAAATAATATTGATGTCTGCCACGATTTCTGTAAAGGAAGTGGAAGAGCTTGGGCTTGCAGGGAAGAGGACAACGTGGTTTCATACGCCAAGTCCTATTGCTAAGGAAAGGAGACAGATTATTTATGAACCCGTAGGAAACATGGGACTAAAACATTGGGACACATCTGTTCCTAAACTAATTGATTACTTGCAAGGCTTACTTGATTGTGAAGACTCACAAGGAATGAAGGGATTTATTCATGCTCCTTATTCTCTTGCTACGAAAATACGAGAGCATTTAGGCTCTCATCCAAGGCTAATGTTCCATGAACGTCATACCCGTACAGACGTCCTACAATCGTTCGTAGAGAGTGATAAATCTTTAGGTAGGGTGATGGTGGCTAGTGGATTAGAAGAGGGCGTAGATTTGAAGCATGACCTTGCTGAGTGGCAAGTAATCACTAAAGTGCCGTACATGAGCTTGGGAGAACCTGCTGTTGTAGCAAAAATGAATAAAGATCCTATGTGGTATATTTGGGAAGCTCAAAAGCTAATAATACAAGCAGCTGGGCGTGTATGTAGAAGTCCGGATGATTTTGGTACAACATTTATCGTTGACACCAACTTCAAGAGGCTTTACAATGAAGGGATTCATTTAATACCAGAATGGTTTAAGGAGGCAATAACTTGGGAATGACGTCAATGACAGAGGAAACGTGCCCTTATTGTAAACATCGAAGAGTGAGAATGGAGGAATCAAAATCAAGTAGTAATAAGAGAGGGAGTGATTTTCAATGCGTATGTACCGATTGTGGACTACGCACGTCGTATCAAGACAGCTATGACAAGGCTATCAAATTAATCAGAAATATTCGTATAGACTAACAACAAAGGAGAAAACTAAATGGGAAATTTTGCAAGAACATTACGAGTGGTGGTAGGTGGTAACGCAATTGCTGTGCCAGTGTCAAGTATTTTGAACATTGCACAAAGCAGTACAAGTGTTGTCGTAACATTAATTGATGGCACTACGACGTATACAATTGCTAACGAGACAGTGAGTGACGTATGCCGTGAGCTAAACATCCTGACAGCAGCTGGCCCATACACAGCTACATAATAAATAAAGGAGCAAAGACATGGCCTTCAAAGTGGTAGATATGAAATGCTCCTCTTGCCATCACACTTGGGAAAATTTAATGGACAGGGAATGTGTATTCGACACAGAATATCCAGAAACTTGTCCTGAATGTAAACACGAGGGAGCTACAATAATTCCTTCGCCTACAGCACATGTGTGGCTTGCAGGAGAAAAGCAAAAGGCAAATTTAAAAGAAATGAGTGAGGCTCTACGCCTAAGAGCTAAAGCTTCAGATAAGCCTCATGGCAGCAAGGAAAGACAAGAACTCACTAATGCTGCGAAGGATATAGAAAAAACCAAAGACGCTAGAGGACAGCGTATATTTTAGAAAGGAGAATAAATGCCTATTAAGCAGCTTGGGATGTATGCCCAGCACACGTTCAATTTAAAACTTGTAGAGGGGCTTGCTATTGACGCAGGTAGAAGTAACTATTCTTGTTTAGTGCATGGTGTTCCGCCTGACTTAGAAGAAGTAGAAGTGCTGGAAATGAACAAGAAATATATTATTGAACTTGGCACTGTAAATCCCGACAATGTAACAGCCTACATGTCCATCAATCCTGCACTAATTGCTAGTGCTCAAGTGACGTTCAATGCTGTCTATCACAGGCGACAACATGGAGAGCTTATATTACACATACGTCCTACAAGGAATATTCCTCTTGAAGAAATAGACTGGTGGGTGACGCTATCCGCTGTTGTATAAACATGGAGGATTGGATGTGACAACAGATTGGAGTGACTACGACCCCACAGACCATTATTATAAAAGAGCATGGAGAGAGGGACAAAAGGAAGAGAAGGAGAGCGTATGTGAATGTGGTGCTCATGTGCTAGGAATAAAGGATTTTACAGAGATGCACAGCACGTGGTGTAGAGCTTATACACCAGCAAGTGCATTTAAACATTTAGAAAGGAAATAAATATATATGCAAGGATGGGCATGTGTTTGTGATAGATGTAACCATGTGACACTTCTTTCCTGTAGATACAAGGAGCTAGGAGGTGTGCAATTGTGTGAGGAGTGTGAACACCCTGTACGTATTTTGCCATATGTGGATGGTAAGGAATCAAAGCTATATGTGAACGAAGAACCTGTATATACAGGGCCAGATATGTAATTGCTGAAAGGAGCAATAATGAAAATAATATTAGCCGTAATGATAATGTGTATAAATTTTATAGCAATGGCTGCTGAACGGCCTAAGCTTGCATTTGAGGAGAATGTAATTGTATTGAGTGGGGAAATCAATTCTTCAAGTGAGAGCGATTTTATTCGTGGTGTTATGCTTAGTACGGCTCCGAAGCTTACGATATTTGTAAATAGTCCCGGTGGTAGTGTTGTGTCTGCAGCCAAGATGATACAGGCTATGAAGGATAGTGGGAAGGAAACAATATGTTATGCAGAGTTTGCTGCTAGTGCTGCGTTTACATTAATGCAAAATTGCGACAAACGCTATGTTGGAGCTGGTAGTATATTGATGCAACATGCTGCAAGCTATGGACTTAGAGCTACACAGGCTCCACAGGTGGCTGCGTTTAACAAGATGATATTGTCCTCCATTCAACAATTTCATAAGGCAAGTGCTGAACGTATAGGGCTTTC
>Ga0180438_10003867_pt1 | contig 22141 bp, 18 predicted proteins | sample SS_ome_12_FD_132455 | JGI IMG/M metagenome (GOLD analysis project Ga0180438, IMG submission 132455) | Hypersaline lake sediment archaeal communities from the Salton Sea, California, USA - SS_3_D_2 metaG | ecosystem: Environmental > Aquatic > Non-marine Saline and Alkaline > Hypersaline >...
CTCGGCAGCAAGATAGATGCGCTTCTTGAGAAGGCTAGCACACTGGAAGCAAGCGTGAGAGAACAATTCCTGAAACAGGTCGGGAACCTGAAAAACCAGCGGAACGCCCTTGAAGGAAAGCTTCGTGAGCTGAAATCTGAGAGCTCACAGGCATGGGGAGACGTTCGTGGAGGTTTCGAGAAAGCCTTCAAAGACCTGGATGAAGGCTTCAAGGGTGCGGTTTCACGGTTCAAGTAAGAGCAGCATTTTTGAGGAGAAGAGATATGGTACGGCGCATCACCCGTGAAGAGCTCAAGAGGAAGATGAATAGAGAGGACGACCTTGTGCTCATAGAGGTGCTCTCACCAGATGAATACGAGCAAGAGCATATCAAAGGAGCTATCAACATCCCTCTTGAGAGGGTTGCGTCAGAAGTGAAGGAGCGATTCAACCCTGAAAGGGAAATAGTAGTGTATTGTGCAAACTCCGCCTGTCAGGCAAGCCCGACTGCTGCGGAGAAACTGGATGAAATCGGCTTCGAAAAGGTCTATGATTACGCAGAAGGGAAAAAGGATTGGAAGGAGGCGGGCTACCCTATGGAATGAGGGGGAGCCGATCGGAGTGAGGGATCGCTCCCTCCTGACCGAGCTCAGCCAGAAAGCGTCAAAATACACGGAGTGCGCCTGACAGGAGAGTGGAAAATGATACCTACCCATTGTAAAACGGGAAGAGATACCCGAAGACCCCTTTTTTTCATCTCCTCCTTTTTTTTCCTGGTAACCCTGTTCCTCTTACCACGTTCGCTTGATGCACGTGCGGTCAGTATAGACGGAGAGCTTGATGAGGGTGAGTACGACAACTCTATTGTGCGCGGAAATGGGGAATACAGGCTTGCATGGACTGTGTCAGGCGGGTACGTATATTTTGCCGTATCGGCGGTCACCGAGGGGTGGGTCGCAATCGGATTTGACCCAATCGTGGTCACAGACAATGCGGATATGATATTCGGTTGGGTGGATGACAAGGGGGAGGCACATGTGCTGGATGCGCGCTCTCAGGGCGCCTACGGGCCTTATGTTCCGGACGATAAGCTCGGCGGGAGCAACGACATACACTCCTTCGCGGGCACAGAAAGCAGCGGAGAGACAACCATTGAGTTCTCACGCCGCCTCTCAACCGGCGACCCAAATGACAGCGATATCCGTACGAGGAGCGGAGGCGGCAACAAATTGATATGGATGTACGGGTCGAGCGATGACTACACGCAGCGCTATCTGAACCTCGGCTATGCGTGGCTCCAGAGCAGCGGCGAGAGAGGGCAGCGGGGTTCCCTGAGCGGCACAGGCGTATTCATTTTCAGCACAACCGCGGCTCTCCTTTTAATCGCATCAGGAATGTTTGTGATCGGGTCTATGAGGCAGAAGAGATGGTGGTCAATGTTCAACAGTATCACTGGTAGCGTCGGAGCTCTCTGTGGAATTGCAAGCGCGGCATTTTCTGTCTACTGGATGACTGCGGGAGAGGGTGCGCTGCGGTACGTACATTTTGGCCTTGGAACAGCACTCATACCCATACTTGTTGTATTTCTTGCGGGCAAATTCTTACTCCATGCGGGACAGAGTGGTGCAGCCGCAGTGATGATTCACAGGGTGTTCCAGCTCCTCTCCCTCCTCCTTCTGCTGGTGTCACTCTTCATCGGTCTCATACGCACCGGCATCCTGTGATGCTTCCATTATCATACGAAGTAGCCAATAATCACAACGGCAATGAGCACGATGATGAGTACGAGAAAAATAGAGTCATAGCGTACTCCAGCAGGAAGCTTCGAAAAAGCCTCTTTTTCCTTCATGCTCTTTCTCCGCTCAGGGATACGCCTGGGAGCAGTTGCTGCGAGAATGATGGCGACAACAAAGCCGAAGAGCAGAAAGGGCAGCCAGTATACCCCTTTCAAAACCGGTCCCACCGGCCGAATCCAAACCCCACCTGCCCATGCAGCGAGAAAGACAACGGCAAAGAATCCCAGGAAACTCGCCCACGGACCTCTGCGCCTCAGCAGCCCCGCAAATATGGCAGTCAGGATCAATGCGATACCGATCGCGAAAAGAATGTCCCAGAATAACATAACGGAAACCTCCACAGTATTGTGTGCAAACCCGCTTATAAGAGCAGCCTTTCCCCGGGTTGCCCTCTCCAGCGGAAATTGTTCTCTGCGTACATACTGTTCGTGGAGGGATTAGGAGAAAATAGGAAAAATGGACCACTCTCGCAGGAGAAGATGTATGTATTTGATAGAACTCTTTCCAGGAAAGAACAAGACCCGCTATTGTTTTGCAAGCGCCTTCAGCACACTTTCGTAGCGGTGCTGCACGTCCTGTCTGTCCCACTCTTCGGAAATAGTGTGCTCGCTCCCCCGTTTGACTATCTCCGCATGGCGCAGGATCGTCTGTTGAACCTCAGAGGTCCGTGCAAAGCCAGCAACTGCAGCGATTGTCTCCAGCAGCCTGATGGTCACTGCGACGCTCGAGGCTGCGTACTGGCGGATCTGATGGAAAGAAGCATCCATCACAGTCTGAAAGGTAATAGAGTGGGTGATCAGGCGCAGCTTTCCGTCTTTCCCATACCGGTAGCCGGAGGGAATGCCCTTTTCAGCCAGGTGGATAAGAGCCGCTCCCAGCTGATCCACGCAGGCCATGGCCAGGAATGGATCGTTGATGCCGGGAGAAAGCGCCCGCACGGCAATAGCCACCAGCTGATTTACCGCATATTCCACGCTCTGGCTCCACTGCAAGTGTGCTCCGATCACAAAGGCCTTACCGAACTGCTCGGCAATTTTCTCGTCCATCGGCTTATCTGGCCATACCGACACAATTCCCTTGTCTGGAGGGATGAAATCCCCAGGCCGGTAGCTGATGCTGAGCAGCAGGTCGTTTTCCTCAGCAATGCGCAGCAGGCTCTCGTAATCCACTGCCTGCAGGTAGCCGCTGCGGGAATCCGGTACAGGCCGTGTTTTTTTTTCCAGCTCTTCTGGGACATCCTTCTCATTTCTCAAGCGTATTTCTAAAAAGCTACTTCCCTCTGCCTCGGAAAGAAGCTTCTCAATGGACACACGCAGAGCACGTCCCACTGAAGCAACCACTTTTTCTGCGTGGATCGACGAGGATACATGGTGAAAGAAGTAGATGAGCACCCCTACACTTGCCAGGGCCAGGCCGATGCCTACGGTAACCGAAATGTGCGGAACAAAATGCTGTGAATCGATGCTGCGAACAGTTCGCAGTACAAGCATGCAGTAGATAAATGTGGATACAAAGGTCCCCAGAACGACCTGATTGCCTGTGTCCCGGAGGAAATTATTCAGAAGCCGGGGGCCGAGCTGAGAGGAGGCCAGAGAGAGTGCCACCATTGTGACCGAGAAGGTCACACCCGCAATGGTGATCATTGACCCGGCTACAGTGGAAAGTAGAATGCGAGCCCCTTCCGCTCCACCCACGTAGAACAGGACTGTCTCGAGGAAGCGGGCCCTCACCATGCCATCCAGCCATACCGTCAGAAACGACAGGCAGATGGCAAGGATCGTCATCACGGTGGGCAGAAACCAGTAGGTTTCACGAAGAGTTTCCAAAAAGGTGAATAGTTTCTTTTTCATGATTCCATAGAGTATATCGGAAAGATCAGGGGTCTCTATAAGTGTAGAAAACAGTCAAGGCCAGAATACAGCACGCACGGGACCTTAAACCGGAAGAACCGGAAGAAACTCTGTTCCACCTTTTGCAGTACCTGACTCATCGATCCAATGCGTTAATTTTGCTCCTTTCTTCCTATACACTCGGGATTTTATTTTCTCCAAGGTTTTATTGAGATAGCAGAAAGCGGCGTATATCCCCTGGGAGGGAATGGGAAAAGCGCACCGCAAAACCATCCAACAGCGCTTCCCTTCTGCAGCTTGGAGGGATCGAACGCCCTCAAACCATGTGCCGGAAAGGAGAGTATGATGAAAAAATACACGCTTATTTTGGCAGTGGTTTCGGCTGTTATTTTTCTTTTCGTTCTTCTGGGGTTTTCCGGTTCGAAAACGCCCGTACAGGAAGGGAGTGGAGAAAGAGAGAAAACATCCGCTGCAGCTGAGACAGGACTGGAGGAAAAACCACTGGAAAGATACCGGGCGGTGAAGGGATCGGACGTACTGGATTACGAGCTCCTGAACTATGAGGGGATCAAGGTGGGGACAGTCCATGACCTGCTGCTTGATCTTTCCACCGGTTTCGTCAACTTTATCGTGATGGATTTAAATGGAACTGACGAAAAGTATTACCCCATCCCTACAGATTTTCTCGTTGCAGACAGAGCAGCAAAAGTATACATTGCCGACATCGAGGATATGCAGGTTCTGGAAAATGTACCTACCATAAGCGAGAGGATCAGACAAGGAAGAGCCCTGCAGTCTCGTATGAGTGGGAGAAAAGTGCACATTTATTGGGGCAATGCAGGAGCGAGTATTGCTCCTGGAGTGATGCGGGCGCCTTCGAGGAGGTCAAAGCCACTCCTCTACTCGGGTGGAATGAAGCTCGTGCCCGGCTCTCAGGCGTCCTACAATGCGATCACGGGGTATGATGTGATGAGCCCCCAAGGAATGTGGATCGCCAGGATCGATGAAATCCTCTTCAACCTGGAAAACGGCCGCGTGTACTACCTGTGTGCATCTTTCAAGGGAGAACCTGGTGGGGTACAAGGGAGCATTCCTCTTCCACTCAGCGCCTTCACCCTCAATTCCAGGAACAGTCAAATCATTTTCGATCTGATCCCGGAAAAACTGGAGAACGCGCCTACAGTCTCGGACATGGGAAAAATGGATGAAGAATCCATTGGTCGGGTGCAAAGCTACTGGAACATGGTGAGCCCTGCGGCGGCTCTGCGGCTGGGAATGAGGGTGGTTCCTGGACCCACGATGCGAGCAACAGACATGCTCGGATATACCGTTACAAACCTCCGTGGAGATGTCCTGGGAAGGATCAAGGACTTTATCGTAAGCAGGGATGGATATGCGCCCTATGCTGCGATAGAATTTGCAGGAATTCTTGGTTTCGACGGCAAGTGGAACTACATTCCCACTGCAGCGCTGACCCTAAACAGGGTGAATTTAACGGCGATCGTTGACATAGACGAAGGTGTGCTCGAGTCAATGCCTGGATTTGAGAGTGGTGCGCTGCCTGACACTACGGATCCAATCTGGGACCAAGAGATCCGGAGGTCCTGGGCACGGTGGTTGAGCCCGGCACTTTCAAAACAGACTCTCGTCGATACTGTCAGGGAGGAGAGGATGAACGGAAAGAGGGCATTTCTCATGAACAATCTCATGAACTACGACGTCATAAGTCCTGACGGGGAGGATCTTGGTGAAATAGAGGATATAGTAATCGATACGGAGGATACTGATATTGCATACGTGGTGCTCGCTTTCGGCGGCGTCCTGGAGTTCGGAGAAAAGCTCTTCACCGTTCCCTCACAGGCGCTTGACGTGAACGACGAGGATGAAAAGATCACTCTCGGTGTGGACAGAAAAACCCTGGAGCGTGCGCCACATTTCGAGAGAGACAGGTGGCCTGACATGAGCAACCCGTGGTGGTACTCGGAAGCTGAACAGTACTGGAAAAAATAAATATGTTAAGGAGGGTACACATGGAGCTTAGAAAAGGAGCCACAGTCGTTTCGGTCGACGGCGAAGAGATTGGCAGTATCGAGCGGGTGGTGATGGATCCTGCCACAAGGGAGGTGTCTCACCTGGTGGTGCAAAAGGGTTTTCTGATCAGCCGGGACAGGCTCGTCCCGGTCGACACCGTACAACAGTCGACAGAAGAACAGGTCATATTGAAAAAAACCCATGAAGAGGTCGAGGATATGCCGGAGTTCGAGGAAACCCACTATGTCCCTCTCAAGATTGAGAGCCGTGAAGGGAAAGAGAAGAAGATCGTAACCCCCCTCTATTGGTATCCGCCGATCGGTACCCCGATAGACTACTATGGCTACCCTATCAGACCATTCTACAAAGAAACCGAAAGGCACATTCCCGAAGGTTCAATACCTCTCAAGGAGGGAGCCAGAGTCGAAAGCGCTGACGGGACACGCGTGGGAAACGTGGAATCGGTTTTTACCGACCCGAGTACCGGGAAGGCAACCCACTTTCTTATAGCAAAGGGTATTTTTCTCAAGGACCAGAAACTTGTCCCCACACAGTGGATATTAAAAGTGGAAGAGGACACGGTGAAGCTCGCAGTCGATGCTCCTTTTATAGAAACTCTTTCAGAGTACAGCGGCTGAAAAAAACGTAGCCAACGGAGGGAACACAAATGAAAAATATACGCTCTTTGTGTAGTATAATCGTTGTTGCTTCCATTTTTCTGTGTGCAGGAGGGAAAAAACCTGAGAAGCCGAAGTATGAAGATGAATGGATAAAGGTACGAGTCGTGCGGCAGCTTTACTGGGACAGCAGGGTTGATGCGTCCGACGTGCGTGTGGAAGTTGAAGAAGGCAGGGTCATTCTCAGTGGGACTGTCCCGACCTATTTTTCCAAACTGGAAGCCTTTGATGATGCTTGGGACGTTCCCGGGGTGCGATTTGTGGAAAACCAGCTTCAGGTGCAGTATATACCGCCTGTTCCAAAGGATGAGCAGATCCGCGAACGAGCAGAACGTATGCTGGAATGGCAGATGAACGAAGATGTCGATGATATCAGGGTATCGGTGACAGCCGGGCACCTCACACTCGAAGGAACGGTCGATGAGCACTGGAAGAAGGATAGGGTGGAGGAACTCCTCGTCAATCTACGGGGTGTAAAGCTCCTCACCAACGAGATCGCTGTTGTACCGACGAATCGTATACTCGACAAAGTGATTGCAGACACGGTCACCGATGCGCTTGAGCGGAATATATATCTCGACGTGGATACGATTGATGTAAAGGTAAAAAATGGCGTGGTATCTCTTTCAGGAATCGTTGGGAACAGGGTTGCGCGCAGGGAGGCATACGAGGTGGCGGTCAATACGCTCGGGGTAATCGGTGTGCACAACAATCTGCTCGTACGGGATTGAAGACGATAATACCCTGGGAATTTTCTTCACTTTCTTTTTCGGTCAGGAAAGCGGGATTGTGAGGTAGCCTGTCCTCCCGTTACTCCCATCCCTCACGAGGAGAACAACCTGATCGTTCTTTTCAGACGCAGCCCGGACGCGTTTTTTGAAATCTTCTGGGTCGTTCACAGGAGTGTTTCCCACTCTGTAGATGATGTCGCCCCTGGTCAGTCCAGCCCTTGCTGCTGTGCCGCCTGGTTCCAGGTCCATGATGATGAGACCTGCTGCCCGTGAAAGACCGAGACTCCGGGCAACCTCTGGCGTGACCTTCTCCACCCGAAGGCCGAGCAGCTCGCTCTTCTCACCTTCAAGCCTCGAGAGCTGTTCTGTGCTCTTCAGCTCTTCTACCTCCACCGTGAGCTTCTTTTCCGCGCCGTCTCGCAGCACGGTGACGGTCACGCGCTTCCCGGGCTCAGTATCGGCAACTCTATTCCTGAGCTCCGTAACGCTCGTCACACGTTCTCCAGCAAACTCTGTGATGATGTCGCCCTGCATGAGTCCCGCTTCATCTGCCGGTGTGTCGTCGAGCACATCGGTGACTATTACCCCATTGAAACCCTTTTCCAGATCCAGGCTTCCGATCATCTCTGGGGTGATGTTCTGTATATTGACGCCGAGGTACCCTCGTATCACCTTTCCATGTTCGATGAGAGATTGCGATATCGCCTTTGCCATGTTCGAAGGAATCGCAAAACCGAGACCTTCAGATCCTCTGGATGCAGATATAATAAGAGAGTTGATTCCGATTACCTCACCGCTCAGATTGATGAGCGGACCTCCGCTGTTTCCAGGATTTATGGCGGCATCGGTCTGAAGGAAATCCTCATACCCTGAGGGACCCAGCACGCCGATATTTGAGCGATTCTTTGCGCTGATGATGCCAGCGGTAACGGTCCAGGTCAAGCCTCTCGGGGATCCGATCGCGACAACCCACTCGCCAACCCTGAGACGCTCAGAGTCTCCGAAGTGGGCAAACTTCATATCTCCTGTGGGATCTATCTTGATGATTGCAAGATCTGTTGAAGGATCCGTGCCCACGATATCAGCCGCGTGTGTTGTTCTGTCGTGGAGCTCCACCTCTATTGTATCTGCCCTCTGAACGATATGGTTGTTGGTGATGATGTGACCATTTTCATCGATGATGAGGCCGCTTCCCATCGCCCTGATGGGCATCTCTCTCTCCTGCGGCATATCGAAAAAATCCCTGAAAAAAGGGATTTGAGGAGCGCGCTGTACGACCGTACCTGTGATGTTGATATGCACTACTGCAGGGGTGAGTAACTCCACCACCTCGCTGATGACTGTGGTAAATCCAGTTGTGTCCTTTAGCACGATTTGCTGTACAGGAGCAGCTTTCTCCTTTCCCTCATTGCTGAAAAGGGAGCCCATTCCCAGAAATAAAATCGATGAGAGCATCAGAAAAGCCGTACAGATCAACGGATATCTCATTTTTTTTCGCATGAGTGTTCTCCTCTCTTTGTCATCAGTTGTTCGTAAAAATATCGCCGTTTCTATATTACATAATTAAGATTTAGCCTTTCTGAGTAAATCGGAATAAAGGAGGAAAAAATCTGCAAACAGGGGATGGAATTCGGTAGGCATCATGGATGATGAACGATTGAATGGGGTGCAAATATCATACGAAATCTACATTCATGCTGCATAAATTTTATAATAAATTATAATATATTAAGTTGATTATATATATTATGATATATTATCGTATGTTTTGTTCAATTTTCTTTTGGGATACATACTTTTCAGTATGGGAAAATCTCCCCCTTTTGCCTCTTATTTGATTCTTTCTCCCTATTTACTGTAAGATACAATGTACGTATCGTATTGATAGAAGAAGAAAAGGAAGAGCTTTCCGATGTCACTCGATCTCTTCATCCTGGATACGAAAAGGAAACCAGTTCGATGAAACGCATACATACCCTCACTCTGAATCCTACCATAGATACCAGCACCTCTGTTGGAAGTGTGGTGCCGGACAATAAGCTCAGGTGCAGCTCGCCCCGGCACGAAGCTGGCGGGGGTGGGATAAATGTTTCCCGCGTGCTTACTCGCTTGGACACAGGATCCAGGGCGATTTATACCGCAGGGGGAGAAAACGGAAAGCGGCTCACCCGTCTTTTAAGGGAGGAGGGCATCGAGATTGTCCCGGTGTCCATATCCGGGATGACCAGGGAAAATTTTATGGTGTACGAAGAGTCAAGTGGCCAGCAGTTCAGGTTTGGAATGCCTGGTCCTGAGATGGTTCAGGAGGAGTCCGAGCACCTGCTCAAGGAACTCCCATCTCTCATGAGTGAAGCGAAGTACCTCGTAGCGAGCGGAAGCCTCCCCCCTGGCGTACCGGAAAGCTACTATGCGGAGGTCGCATCCATTGCTTCGAATTCTGGAGTTCGTTTTGTGGTGGACACTTCAGGTTCAGCCCTCCGGGCTGCAGTGAAAGCCGGGGTGTATCTTCTGAAACCAAACATGCGTGAGCTTCAGGAGCTTACAGGGCAGACAATAGAAAACGAGTCGCAGCAGTTGAATGCTGCCGAAAAGATCCTTTCCGAGGGGAAGTGCGAGATCCTGGTTCTCTCACTCGGTGCGCAGGGGGTACTTCTATTCACCGAGGGACACAAGGAACGGCTTCGCGCACCAAGTGTTCCGGTCAAGAGCAGGGTTGGAGCGGGGGATAGTATGGTGGCAGGTATGGTAAAGATGCTTTCAGAGGGATCATCAGTGAAAGAGGCTGTTCTGTTCGGGATTGCGGCAGGTTCGGCTGCAACAATGACTCCGGGAACTGAGCTCTGCAGAAAAGAGGACGTATACAGGCTGTACGATCAGCTCCTGTCAGATGAAACCTGAGCCCGTGTACTTTTTTTGATACTCCCATGCATCGAGAAAACATGATTTTCGTCTGAACAAGGGCAAATCTACTACCGAGTAAAAAGCAGTACAGGAATTCCCGAGATGAATATGAATACACAGGGCAAACACCCACGTTTGGATCTTCCCTGGTCGAGGCGAGCAGAGGATGTGCTGAAATCCCTGAATGTAGAGGAAGAAGGGGGGCTGAGCCCACAAAGGGTGAAAGAAGCACGGAGCAGATATGGGAAGAACTGGCTGAGAGAAACAAGGGTCAGAAGTGCATGGGCAATACTCGCAGCTCAGTTCAAGAGCGTCATCATGATTCTTCTCAGCGTTGCTGCGGGGCTCTCTTTCGCATTCTCCCAGTGGATAGACGGCATTGCAATTGTTGTGGCCATGTTCATCAATGCTGCCATCGGCTTCTTCACGGAACTGCAGGCAGTCCGCTCGATGGAGTCTCTCCAGAGTATGGACAGGGTAACCGCAAGGGTACGGCGTGATGGTCGGCCTGCTGAAATATCCGCGGAAGAGATTGTTCCCGGAGACATCATCATCGTTGAAAGCGGGAATCTTATCACCGCGGATGTTCGAATAACCGAAGCATCAAAGCTTCAGGTGAACGAGTCACCCCTCACTGGAGAATCACTACCGGTTGACAAACAGGTGGAGCCGGTTGCAGCTGATGCCATTCTCGCAGAACGGGCCAGCATGCTGTACAAGGGTACTGCAGTATCCCGGGGCTCGGGAGAAGGGGTGGTGGTTGCGACAGGAATGGACACTGAAATAGGAACTATTGCATCCCTCGTGCAGGAAGCCAGGGAGGAGGAGGACCCGCTGGAGAAGAGGCTCAACAGGCTCGGGAAGAAGCTGGTGTGGATCGTCATTGCAATTGCTGCTGTTGTCGCGGCTGCGGGCATACTTGCAGGGAGAGAGCTCTTTTTGATGATCGAAACCGCAATCGCTCTCGCGGTTGCCGCTATACCAGAAGGGCTCCCCATCGTGGCAACGGTTGCTCTTGCGCGCGGTATGCAGCGGATGGCAAAACGAAATGCCCTTGTCCGCAGGCTTTCAGCGGTCCAAACACTCGGCTCGACCAGTGTAATTTTCTCGGATAAAACCGGCACACTCACAGAAAACCAGATGACCGTCACCAGAATACTGCTCCCTGAAGGAGAGGTTCGAATTACTGGAACGGGAATCGATCTGCATGGCGAAATCAGGCAGAACGAAGGAAAAATAGACCCCTCGCTGGATCAAGCACTTGAGGGTCTCTTCCAGGTATCGGTACTATGCAATAACGCATCCCTGAACATGCGCAATGAAGAACAATTCGGCATCCACGGGGAGGATGAGACAGTAGGAGATCCTGAAGTCTCTCCTATCGGAGATCCTTTGGAAATAGCTCTACTGGTTGCGGCGGCGAAGGCAGGGGTATGGAAAGATGAGGTCGGCTCAGCAAAGCCGGAGGTCCGTGAAGTCTCTTTTGATCCGGATGTGAAGATGATGGCAACAGTACACGAATCTGATGGAGTGTACGAGTTTGCGGTCAAGGGGGCTCCTGAGGCCGTTCTTAGTGTATGCACCAGCATTGGCTCGAGAGAGAACGAAAAGAAGCTCACAGAGGAGGAACGCTCACGCTGGCTCTGCAGCAACAGAGAGATGGCAGCCCAAGGGCAAAGAATGCTCGCAGCCGCCTGGAAGAGATCGCGCTCACTGAGAGAAGATCCCTACAGGGACCTCACATTTATTGGTCTCATCTCACTTCAGGACCCACCGAGGAAGGGGATTAAAACCAGCGTCAATGACTGCATGAAGGCTGGAATCAGGGTGATTATGGTTACTGGTGATCAGGAGCCCACTGCTTTGCATGTGGGGAGGGAAATCGGTCTCATCGATGAAGGTGCCGATACAAGGACCCTGCCCGGAAAAGGGCTGAAAGAACCAGATGAGCTCTCCCGGGAAGAACGGGAAAGGATTCTGAAAACCTCCATCTTTACCCGGGTGAGCCCAGAACAGAAGCTCAACCTGATCTCAATACATCAGGAGTCCGGGAGTATTGTCGCGATGACCGGCGATGGCGTGAACGATGCGCCTGCGCTCAAGAAGGCGAACATCGGCGTCGCCATGGGGGAAAGGGGTCAGCAGGTTGCAAAGGAGGCAGCTGATGTGATACTGCGTGACGATGCCTTTTCGAGCATCCTTGTTGCAGTGCGGTACGGGCGAACGATATTCGAAAACATTCGCAAGTTTGTGCTGTACCTTCTTTCCGGAAACGTGGGGGAGATCCTTATCGTGGCATTTGCCTCTCTCATCGGTGCCCCCCTCCCGCTTCTCCCGCTGCAGATACTCTTTCTTAACGCAATCAACGATGCATTTCCTGCACTCGCACTCGGTATGGGAGAAGGGGATTCTCGAATCATGGAGAGGCAGCCGCACCCATCCCACGAGCCGATCATGACCAGGAATCACTGGATCTCGATCGGGGTGTACGGTGCCATCATTGCCCTGGCAGTGCTCGCCGCTTTCTTCATTGCCCTAAATGTGCTGGGCCTGGATAAAACTGGCGCAGTGACCGTTTCCTTTCTCACCATTGCCCTTTCCCGTCTGTGGCACGTGTTCAATATGCGTGAAGATGACTCCGGTATCCTGAAAAATCAGGTCACCAGAAATCGTTATGTGTGGGGAGCGCTTGCCCTCTGTACCGCCCTCATCCTCTCGGGTGTGTATGTGCCTCAAGTAGCACACATACTCGAAGTGAAGCCTCCGGATCTCCGGATCTGGACGCTGATCCTGGGATTCAGTTTTATTCCTGCCTTCCTGGGACAGATATGGAAGTTAATTTTTCAAAAGGTTTCCAGAATGGGGAAAGTATAGCCAAGGAGGTTCGTATGTTCATTAAAATTCAAGGTGTCATGTACAATCTGAGCTCATTCAGGAGGATTTTTCAACCCGGGAAAGGATTTCTGCAAATTGAAACAGACATAGAGTATGCCGGAGAAAGGGCAGAGATCAAAATTCTTGAGGAGAGCCAGAAAGGGAGTGTGGAATCCGGTATTGCAAACTACGTTGTGGTAAAAAACGACGACTTCAGAAAGCTCACCGCATTCCTGGAGCAGAAAACAGAGCTTACGATCGGCACATCAGAGTAAAGGGCGACTGAACCCCAATCCACTTGTATTTGACAGATAGAGTAATTTTTTTATACCTGATATTCAGTCATGAAAGGGAGAAAAATGGTTTCAGAAATCGGGGAAGCCGCAGGTATCATCTGGCGGGCGCTTTACTATTTTCAGATCCTGGAGTTTCAGGATGGAATGACTGTAAACCATTTAAAAAATGATACCGGTCTTCCCACTTCTTTGCTGTACGAAGGTCTTGGATGGCTTGCCAGGGAAGGCAAAATTGAGCTCTCAGGACAGGCAAAGAACGTACGGGTGTTCCTCAAGGGGATGTGATGCTCAACCCCGTTTTATTCCTGATCGTGTGCAGAAAACAGGTGGAGCTATCCCAGCACGCACGCGTGTTTTGTGTGCCACGGTGTCCAAGGAAATCGTTCATGCATTGACGAAAGGCTCATGCAATACATCATTTGGAGTAGTGAAATCTATCCCCCACTTGTCACCCAATTTAATTCTTTCTCCCTATTCACATTCTGTCACAATTTTTTTATTATTATTATAGATGATACAGAAAGGGGAAATGCGCCAAAGAGAAGCGGTCGATCGTTCCCTTATACTGTTGAGGGGAAATATATCCATGAAGTCAATATTCACCTTTACACTCAACCCAACCACAGATATCAGTATATCGATACGTAGTTCTATCCCTTTGGGTATCATGTCTTAAGAGCGTTTACTTTCATAGAGACAAAATCAGAGACGATGATCTGCGAGAGAGAAGGTATATGATGAGTACGGGCACTGGTTCCTGACATGGTTGAGATAGAAAAAGCAAGAAAAGAGAGCAGATGAACACTCAGAATGATGCAAAAACCATTATCGAGAGCAACCTCAGTGGAGATCTGATCGAGGTATTCGCAGGAGAGAAAGGTGGGACAGTTTCCCAGAGGAGGAAAGTCAAAGAACTTACAGAGAAGATGGGAGATGAAATTTATAAGGAAATTATCTCCTTTCTCACCAATGAAAACATTCAAGATCCTGCTGAAGCAAGGTCACTTTACGAAAAAATATGTTCCCACAGGAGGTACCTGGAGAAAAAGCTGAAGAGAAAGGTCGGGATCCATGTGGCATCCCTTGATTATATGGAAAATATCGAAGACATGATGGAAAAACCCGTGCTCATCGAAAGGGATAAGATGCGGGAAATCGCCCAAAAAGCGGTAAAAGATGCTTCAACCGACACGTTCAACCGAGAACTTCTCAATCTGAACATAGACAAGGAAATCAGGCGCCAGGAGCGTTACGGTTCACCTTTCTCGATACTGTTCATGGACATCGATAATTTTAAAAAAATAAATGACAGATACGGCCATGCAACTGGTGATCGTGTCCTCTCAAAGCTCAGCAGTCTCGTAAAGCAGAACATCAGGAGAACTGACACAATCTACCGCTACGGAGGAGATGAGTTTGTGCTTCTTCTTCCGGAGACCCATATATTCGAGGCGAAGCAGCTCGCAATGAAATTGATGGACATTCTGAAAAGAAAATCTATGGAAGAAATCGATGGAACGCTGAACATCTGTCTCGGTATTGCTTCCTTCGGTACCGCCGGGATCGATACCAGATCAGCCCTCATGGAGGCTGCTGACAAAGCGTTGTATGAGGCGAAGAGAGCAGGAAAGAACAGGGCATGCCTGTACGCTGAGCACGGGCTCGAGAGTGTGGTTGGGCCTGACGATAGGCATCATAAGAACAGAGCCGAGCAGATAATCCTCAAGGGGGTCGCGCTTTCACCTGGAAAATCGATCGGATCTGTTTTTCACTACAGGGACGTATTGAGCAGGAAAATGACCCAGTTTTCAATCGAACCCGAAGAGCTACCAGTAGAGATGGGAAGAGTGAAAGAGGCTTTACGAAAGGTAAAGAGTGACCTCATGAATATGAGAAACCGAACACGAGAGGAGATCGGTAAGGAGCACGCTGCAATCTTTGATGCGCACAGATTAATTCTTGATGACGACTCGATAGAGAGAGAAATCGAACACGAGATGAAAGCGAGGCTCATAAATGCCGATCACGCAGTCAGGGACGTGTTCGGGCGTCTTGAAAACAGAATGCGCCATGCCTATCCCGTCAAACAGAATTCCTATGATATTGAGGACATTTCAAGAAGGCTCCTCCATGCCCTGCGAGGTGTGGAGGCCCACGTGCTCGCGCACATTCCGGAGAACACTGTCATTTTTGCAGAGAGGCTTCTTCCCTCTGATACCGTGCACCTGGACAGAAAAAAAACAAAAGCGATAGTGACCAAAATTGGGAGCCCACACGCTCATTCGGCAATCCTCGCACGCGCAATGAAAATACCTGCAGTCAGTCGTGTGAATATTGACATGGATAGTGTGCCTGACAGAACTCCTGTGATCGTCGATGGATATTCAGGAAAGGTGATTATCAATCCGGAAAGACACTTCCGTGTGTCTCTGGGTGGGGAGCAGGTCAAGGAAGTGACACAGCCGGATACGAAGGTTCATGACAGACCAGTGTACATCGGCGGAGAGCAGGTGAAGGTGCAGGCAAACATCGGGTCCGTTGAGGATGCTGAGGAATCACGGGTGTACAATGCAGACGGTATAGGACTTTACAGGATCGAGCATACCTATATGACGGCAAGCATCCTGCCCGATGAAACCACGTTGACTGCGAAGATCGAGAGAACGATTCAGAAAGTGAGGGGCATGCAGATAAACCTCAGGCTTCTGGACATAGGAAGCGACAAGATGCTTCCCTACCTTGATATCCGGGAGGAGCACAATGCTGCGCTCGGCCTCCGTGGGGTGAGGCTTCTGTTAAGGTATCCCGAGCTGCTAAAGATACAACTCAAGACAGCTCTCATGCTGAGTACACGTCATGACATCAGGATCCTCATTCCTTTCGTCACCCTTCCGGATGAAATTATTAAGGTAAGGGAGATGTTGAAGAAACTAAAGACTGAGCTTTTTGCTATGGACGCGGCACGTAAAAAAGACATACCGGTGGGCGCGATGATTGAAACCCCTTCCTCTATCTTACGAATCGAGGAGATCCACCGACACTCAGATTTCATCAGCATCGGAACGAACGATCTCGTACAATATGTGATGGCCGCAGATAGAGAGAACCAGGAGCTTACAGACTACTATGAGGCAGGCAACAGGGTGGTTGTTGAGTGGATCGAAAGGGTGTTGAAAATCGCTCGAGAACAGGGCATTGAATGTTCGCTCTGCGGAGAGCTTGCCGCTGATCACAGATTTACAAAAGATTTTCTCGGCATGGGTCTGAGAAACTTCAGTGTGTCCCCTCACCTCATCGGTGAAGTGAGAGAGAGAATACGTAAAATTTCAAAAACATGAAAACAGAAGGTCATCATGAAAAAGGTTCTCCCAATACCATGAAAAGGAGTAATACGTTCACATGAATGAAGTTCAAATATTGACTGACCAGCTGAAGGAAGAGAAGTGGACCAGGACTACTATTGCGGGTTTTACGGTAAAGACTTTTTCAGAGCTCAATTCGATCCTAAAGTCCGCGGAGGAAAACGGGACACTTGAAGAAATGCAAAGCATCTGCTCGGAGCACCTCGCACATACGCCGCATAGCATTCTTGCTCATTACATCCTAGGAAAAATAAGTCTCCTGAAGGGTAACGTGAACGATGACTCGATGAGACAGCTTCTCGATCTTTTCATGAGAAACAGGAAGTTTGGGATCGTTGAGTTTCTCGCACGACAGATACTGAAGTACCTTGAGAACGGGTTTGCCCTCAGGGCGCTTGCGGAAAGTCTGGTGAGCTCCGGAAAGGAAAAGGAGCTGCCCCGGGTCTGGGAAAGACTGGTTAAGATCGATTATGAAGAGGCGGATCTTGCAAAAAAACTTGCGTCATTAAAAGAAAAAGAGGGAAATATCGAGGAAGCAGTGTCCTTCTACAAGAAAGCACTCCTCAGATATATCAAAAAGAGGATGTTCGGCCAGATTCAGGATATATGGATAAAGCTCATAGAACTTGCACCCGAAGACATACACTTCTTCTTTCAAACCGAAAGAAGGGTTGCTGAATCACTGAGATCAGAACGAGCCAGGGAGCTTCTTTCCTTTCTCGGGATTGCATTCAGGGAGCGAGATGATTGCGATACCGCGATCGAGTTGTATAAAAAGATGCTGACCTATGAGCCCCATGACAAAAGCGCGCGTGAAGCTCTTGTCGAATGCTTCAGTGAGAAGCACAGGATCATTCCAATCTGAAGGAGTACATCGAACTGTCTGGTCTGGAGGATTCATCCCTGGACGTACACAGGGCAATTGATACATTTGAAAAGCACATTGTGTTTGACATTGGCAATTATGTACATCATCGCAGATGGGGCATTGGGATCTGCAGGGAACTCAGGGAAAACTCCATTCTCATTGATTTTGAGAACAAACCGCATCACAAAATGACGCTTCAGATGGCTGTCTCAAGCCTCCAGAGACTTCCAGATGATCACATATGGCTGCTTAAAAAAAAGAATATGGAGAAGTTGAGGGATACGATCATGAAAGATGTGGAGCGCGGTCTGAGGATCGTTATTCGGAGCTATGGAAATGAAGCCTCGCTCGCTGAAATCAAACAGGAGCTTTTGGACGGTGTGCTCACGAAAAAAGAATGGGCGCACTGGTGGGAGCGTGCAAAAGCTGTGTTGAAAAAAAACCCTCATTTCGGGACGGTTACGGACAAAAGAGACACCTATTTTATTCGAAAACAACCCCTCTCACTCGATGAGGACCTCTACAGCAAGTTCAGGCTGGAAAGGAGCTTCATCGGCAAGCTCAGACTCTTCTACGAATTCATTCGGAATAGCGATATAGACTCGGAATATTTTGACGACATGCTCAAATATTTTACAGGTTTCGTTTCCTCATCTGAGATGATAGATGAGAATTCAATAATCAGTTTTGTGTTGTTAAAATATCTCCAGAGCAACCATCCCCATCTCAGCATTCAATTCGCCTTTGAGTTCACGAATGTCCTAGAGAAAGCAAAGGATATTCATAAAATTCTACCCCGCATACCGCAGGGAAAGCTGAAAGAATATTTTCTCATCCTCATCAGGCGCACCACCGATCAATGGCCTGATATTTATCTAAAAAGCTTTTATGAGTATCCCATGAAGTTTCTCATCGATAAAATCAACTCATCAGAGCACAGCGAGCTGGTCGATGACATGCTCAGTAGAATTATTTCACACTACCGTATATATCCTCACATTTTTGTGTGGGTAGTAAAAAACCTTATGTTGAAAAAGACATGCTACAGAAAGAAGATCGACTTCGAACGGATGGTCATGGGCCTCTTGCATCTGCTCGAAATTTCAAACAGGGCCCTCGTGTATGAGAAAAATCTATCCCAGAATCGTAAGCTTTTCAACACTCTTGTGCACCTGCTTTTCAACGGAGGACTTCTGATCGAATATATCATGCAATCCTCTCCATCGAGAGTTGAGAAATTACTACAAATTCTCAATAATATCGATCATCTCAGGGATGAATTCAGAATTAAGACCCGGCTCTCAGTGAAGACCGCTCATCCGGAAATTCAGTTTCAAGATGAGGTCGAGCCTGTAGATGAGGGAGAGCCCCTTTTTGTGACAAGAAAATCCTATGAATTAAAACAGCAGGAGTTGAAATTCCTCAATGAAAAAGCACTTCCAGTAAACGAAGAAGGGCTATCGAAGAGCACCGTGAATACTGGGGATGATGCGAATCAGAAGGCTCTCAAAGAGCACCAGGTCCTGAAAAGGGAGAAAGAACGACTGAGAAAAAATTTACAGAGGGCGCACATACTCAATCCGAAAAGTGTGAAGACCGATACAGTATCGATTGGAACAGTTGTCACTCTAAACAATCTTGAAAATAAAGGTACGGTTAAGCTTACTCTTCTCGGTCCGTGGGAAGCGGATTCTACTCAGAATGTCATCTCCTATACCTCTCCCCTGGGAAAGACGCTTTTGAATCATGCACCAGGAGATGTGGTCATCACAGGAAAAGAGAGTAAAAAGAAAAGACTGAAGATACAAAAGATCGAGCCGGCTTCGGTCTGAAACAATAAAATGAGGAGGATTTATGTCAACTGCAAAGAAAGGCAACATTGTCAAGGTTCACTATACGGGCATGCTAGAGAGCGGAGAGATAATCGATACATCCCAGGACGAAGACCCGCTTCAATTCACAATAGGGAAAGGTGAGGTCATCTCCGGTCTGGAAGAGGCAGTTATCGGAATGCAAGAGGGGGAGTCGAAAAAAACCAAGATCAGCTCTGAAAAAGCATACGGCTCTCACAGAAAGGAAATGGTTGCAACGGTCGAAAAGGAAAAATTTCCTCAACACATACAACCGGAAGTGGGACAGCGCCTGAAGGTTGTTCAGTCCAACGGAACCGCAACCCGGGTGACCGTTACAGAGGTATCCGGGTCTAAGGTGACTCTGGACGCCAATCACCCCCTTGCTGGAAAAAACTTAATATTCAACATTACTCTTTTGGAAGTTGTATAAAAACAGATTTCTCTATATACTTGATAGCAGTGGCTCTGAGGACAATGGAGCAGCAATTTCACAGCCGTTTCTGAGCGATTTTCCCTTAACGAGGTAGTAATGCCACTATTTTTCACTGTAGATGAAAAGCTCAACTTCACACTCGAGCTCATTGTGGACCCTCTCCTTAAAAAATCCGACCTGGCAAACCTGTTCAAGCACACAATCAGTATTGCAACCAAGATACAAAAGGAGTATGTCCTCTTCGTTGAAAAAGAAGGCAGGATTCTGGGGCAGGAGAGAACTCAGCTCATCGAAGATCTGGATAGCCTTTTTTCCTATCTGGCGATTCTGAGCAACAAGCTAAGCGGAAGTTTCTTCCCTCACGATGAGACACACTACAGGATACTCCTGCACGCAAAGTACAACAAAATAGTGTCTCGCGGTAGAATGCGAGAGGAAGATATCGCGAGGATGAAAAACTTCCTCAAGGGATATGAATTGCTCATTATGAGCAAGATCAAGGAGCTCCTTCTCAACTTTAAACATCTCATGAACAGTGAGAAGGATAAAAAAGGGGCAACAAAGTGGTTCGAAGAGCTTTACAAAACCATTGACAGCCTACTCTACAATCTTCTGGTCATTCGATACAATCTTCAGAACTGTCTCATCGATATATAGTGGTCATTTTTTCATTTTAATGCCCGTTTTCTCCATTCTTTGATTCCATCAAGGCAGTATGGATCAGTGGGACACGAGCCTGATCAGTTCCCAGCCACCCTCTGGATGCAGGTTCATGGGATTCGCGGTGCCTAGATAGAGATATTCATCTGAAACCATGGTACGTACACCGTAGTTCATACAGTTTCCCATTCCGTCAAGGCTCACCACTTCAGCTGCAGATGCGGTATTCCTGAAACGGTAGAGGTCTGCGCCGAATCTCGGTCCCTGGATACCAATTTTGTTGAGCACCGAGAAATCGAATCCCGCGTATTCCATCCCGAGTGTTCCGAAGAGGAGATAGCTCCAGTCCATCGAGCCGACATACAGCGAATCCCTGTATATTGCCATTGTCCAACAGTAATTATTGAAAAGGTTCCCGAACCCTGAATGTCCGTACATTGGCTTTGTGCCGAAGGCCCCCATTTTATTGGGGCAGAGGCGCCATCCCTTTTCAGGATAGTATACTGGAAGCAGCCACTCACCGTAGAGCAGCTCAACAACCTTTCCGCAGTAGGGGTCGTACCGTTTCCCCCATCGGGGAGAAAATTCGTCTTTCCAGCGGGGATGAGTGATCTTCCGTGAGCCTGGGCAGAGATACTTTCCCCAGCGGAGATCCATCACTTTGTCCCACCTCCTGTCATCGAAGTTTTTTCCCCGAAATACCGCAATCGCCCTCCAGGTCCCGGGGATCAGCATCGCGTAATCTATCTCACTCTGCGGTTCCCCGTACACAGCCAGGTGTGCAATGGTTGCCGCAAGCGGTACGTTCATCGTGCCCCAGTACAGCCATCCATTGTAGGAGGCAAGCGCACCACCGCCGTAGGAACTGGCGGTCACCGGATCCGGCTCGTAGTCTGAGACGGTCCAGACCTTTTCCCATTGTAAACTGTCCTCCCAGTTCAGTTCCCGATCCTCCCCCAGGGGAGGGGACATCCAGATGCCCGATTCAGAAACGACTCTGCCCATATATGTCAAGGGCCATGTGGACACAAAGATCCTATCCTCGTGCTCACAGAGCTCGGCTGCGATTCCGTCCATCCCCATGGTCATTATGCCGAAGTTGCCGTCGCCAATTCCAACCACTTCGAATTGAAACAGATCTTCATCCTTGGAACCGGACCATTTGAGCACCATTCCTCCGACCGCAGAACCAACACCGACGTAGAGCTCGTCCTCCACAACGAGCCATTTCCTGATGTTGTTATATGTATCACGCGTTTCCGATCCGAGAAAGTTCCCGCACGCATCAAAGGCAAAAATGTGTATCCCTTCCCCGCCCAAGGCAGGGCCCGCAAAGAACACCACACCCCTGTGTGAACCGGCGGAGCGGATACCAAGTGTGTTCCACCTGCGCGCCTCTGCAGCATTTTTTTCACCATCCGGAATATTCTCATCATCGAGCATCTTCTTCACCAGGTTGACCAGCTTGGGTGATGTGGTGCACTGCGTGCTTATCTCGCTACACTCCTTACCGTACATATACATGGAAGGAGGACGCCAGTCTCCCCTGCAGGAAAGGGAATCCCCCCCACACCCGCATCCAAACTCACACACATAGGAGCTTGTGAGAAGGGGCTTCGGATCCATACCTGTCAAATCAAATAACCCCTTCATGACAAGGCACTGCACGTTTGCTGCGGTGCCAAAGAAAAGACGTTTTTCCTCCTTAGTGAGCCCCCACACGTAGGCCTCGTTTCTTTTGTCAATATAATCCTTCACAGGAGGCTCGCACTGGATTGTTAAAACGTCCTCATATCCGTAGTAGCTGTTTCGCGGGTTACAGGGACCGTA
>Ga0180438_10003868_pt1 | contig 22135 bp, 24 predicted proteins | sample SS_ome_12_FD_132455 | JGI IMG/M metagenome (GOLD analysis project Ga0180438, IMG submission 132455) | Hypersaline lake sediment archaeal communities from the Salton Sea, California, USA - SS_3_D_2 metaG | ecosystem: Environmental > Aquatic > Non-marine Saline and Alkaline > Hypersaline >...
CCAAGGAATTCCACACCCTGCGTGTACAGCCGCCGGCAGGAAACTTCTACACCACCGACATGCTGCGCCAGCTGGGCGACAGCTGGGAGAAGTGGGGTTCCGGCCTGGTGACCTTCCACGGCCAGACCGGCAACATCATGTTCATCGGTGCAACCACCGACAACACCCAGCACTTTTTCGATGAGATCAACGAGTACGGCTGGGACCTCGGCGGCGCCGGCCCCTGTGTCCGTACTGCAATGTCCTGCGTGGGCGCGGCCCGTTGTGAAATGTCCTGTGCGAATGAGCACGCGATCCACCGCTACCTGGTGAACAATTTCACCGACGACGTTCACCGCCCGGCACTGCCTTACAAGTTCAAGTTCAAGGTATCGGGTTGCCCGAACGACTGCCAGAATGCAATCGAGCGCGCCGACATGGCTATCATCGGCACCTGGCGCGACGACATGAAAGTCGACCAGGAAGAAGTCAAGGCTTTCGTTGCCAAGAAAGGCCGTCAGTATGTCATCGACAACGTGATTACCCGTTGCCCGACGAATGCACTGTCATTGAATGACGACGACACACTGGCCGTTGACAACCGCAACTGCGTTCGCTGCATGCACTGCCTGAACGTTATGCCCAAGGCGCTGCACCCGGGCGACGACAGGGGCGTCAGCATCCTGATCGGCGGCAAGCGCACGCTGAAGATCGGCGACCTGATGGGTACCGTCGTGATCCCGTTCAAGAAACTGGAGACCGAAGACGATTACGAGAACCTGATCGAGCTGGCTGAAGAAATCATCGACTTCTGGGCGGAGAACGGCCTCGAGCACGAACGCTGCGGCGAAATGATCGAGCGTATCGGCCTGGTCAACTTCCTCGAAGGTGTCGATTTTGACCTGGACGTTGATCCGAACATGGTTTCTCACCCGCGCCAGAGTTCCTACATCCGCATGGATGGCTGGGACGAAGAAGCCGAGAAATGGTTCGAACGCAAGATGGAAGAAGCCGCGGCTTAACCACTGGACGTTTAGAAACGCATACACATGGAAGGGGCTGCGGCCCCTTTCTAACAAAACATAAATATCTTTTTGAGGAATAACCATGTCTGACAAACCTCGTTCGCCAATTGAATCCGGCTGCCCTGACGCATTCCAGTACATGCACCCCGTTATGCGCAAGAACTTCGGCGCCTGGAAATACCACGAGCACCCGCGACCCGGCGTACTCCGTCACGTTGGCTACAGCGGCGACGAAATCTGGACCGTACGCGTTGGTACGCAGCGTATTCTCGACATCTTCACCCTGCGCAAGCTGTGCGATATCGGTGACGAATACGGCGACGGCTACATCCACTTCACCATCCGCAGCAACGTTGAATACATGGTTGCTGACGAAGCCAAGGTCGAGCCGCTGATCAAGGCAGTTGAAGATGCCGGCTTTATCGTTGGCGGCACCAAGAACTCTGTCACCATGATCTCCCACACCCAGGGCTGGTTGCACTGCGACATCCCGGGTACCGACGCTTCAGGTGTCGTTAAATCCATGATGGACGAGCTGATCGACGAGTTCCGCGAAAACAACATGCCGAACCGTGTCCATATCACCACTTCCTGCTGCCAGATCAACTGCGGCGGCCAGGGTGACATCGCGATCAACGTCCAGCACACCAAGCCGCCCAAGATCAACCATGACCTGGTATCGAACGTCTGTGAGCGTCCTTCGGTTGTTGCACGCTGCCCGGTCGCCGCAATTCGCCCGGCCATGGTCAACGGCAAGCCTTCGCTGGAAGTAGACGAAAAGAAATGCATCTGCTGCGGCGCCTGCTTCCCGCCCTGCCCGCCGATGCAGATCAACGATGCCGAACACACCAAGCTGGCGATCTGGGTGGGCGGCAACCACTCCAACGCCCGCGGCAAGCCGACGTTCCAGAAACTGGTAGCGGCCGGCATCCCGAACAATCCGCCGCGCTGGCCTGAAGCGAACGCGATCGTCAAGCGCATCCTGAAAGCCTACAAGGAAGGCGCCAAGGACTGGGAGCGAATCAACGACTGGATCGAGCGAATCGGCTGGCCGCGTTTCTTTGAAGTCACGAACCTGCCGTTCACCAAGTACCATGTCGACACATGGCGCGGAGCTCGCAACAGCCTGAACGCCTCAACTCACATTCGCTTCTGAGACAAGGATATCGAATCGTGAAAATAGGTATTCAGATAAATGAGGGCCCTTACCAGCACCAGGCAGCTGATTCTGCCTATCAATTTGCCAAGGCGGCGCTGGGCAAAGGCCATGAAATTTTCCGCGTGTTTTTCTACCACGACGGCGTAAACAACGCGACCCGTCTTGCGGTACCGCCACAGGACGATCGCAATATTACCCAGCAATGGACCGAACTGCAGAAAGAGCACAATCTTGATCTTGTTGTCTGCATCGCTGCTGCACAGCGCCGTGGCCTGATGGACGAAGATGAGGCCAAGCGCCAGGGTAAAGATGCCAACAATATCGCCGAAGGCTTCCGTATCTCGGGGCTGGGCCAGCTGATCGAAGCCGGCATCGAGTGCGACCGCCTTGTGACATTCGGTGCGTAGGGAGATAAATAAATATGGCTAAAAAATTCATGTACATGAACACGAAGGCCCCTTACGGCAGCATCTATGCACTGGAGTCGCTGGAAGTGGTGCTGATCGGCGCAGCCTTTGAACAGGATGTAAGCCTGGCCTTCATCGGTGACGGCGTCTACCAGTTGACCAAGGACCAGAGCACAGACGGTATCGGCATGAAGAACTTCTCGCCGACCTACTCTGCGCTGGGTGACTACGACGTCAACAAGATCTATGTCGAAAAGGAATCGCTGGAAGAACGCGGCCTGAGCCTGGACGATCTACAGCACCTCACCTGGGAAGACGAAGACGAAGACTGGGCGGAAAAGGACTCCATACGGCTGGTGAGTCGAGCAGAGCTTGCTGATGTAATTGACGACCAAGATGTCGTTTTGAGTTTCTAGGAGATTGAATATGGCTACTTTACATACTGTTAACAAATCTCCTTTCGACAGCAGCACATTTAATGAATGCCTTGGCCTTGCCAAGAGTGGTTCGACTGTACTGCTGTTCGAGGACGGTGTTTATGCAGCGACGGCCGGCACCAAGCCTGCTGAAGCTATCGCAAACGCTGATGGTGTTACCTTCGCTGTTCTAGGCCCAGATCTGAAGGCTCGAGGCGTTGAAGGCAAAATCGCCGACGGAATCAAGGTCGTTGATTACGACGGCTTTGTGGATTTGGTGGCCGAGCACGACAAAGTTCACGCCTGGCTTTAATTATTAATTTTTAATTCGTTCTCAACGAGGAGCGCACAACATGCCTATCGAAGTAAACGGTAAGAGTCTTGAAGTAGATGAAGAAGGTTACCTGGCTAACCTGAACGACTGGGAACCAGCTGTCGCTGAAGTCATGGCAAAGGACGAAGGTCTCGAACTGACCGACGACCACTGGGAAATCATTAACTTCCTTCGTGAATACTACGAAGAATATCAGATCGCACCCGCTGTACGCGTTCTGACCAAAGCAGTTGGCAAGAAGCTGGGCAAGGAAAAAGGCAACAGCAAGTACCTGTACGAACTGTTCCCTTACGGCCCTGGCAAGCAGGCCTGTAAGTACGCCGGCCTTCCCAAGCCGACAGGTTGTGTATAACACCTGACTGTATACAGGGGGTCCTGCCACGGGGCCCCCTGACATAAAAATTGATTTATTTATAAAGGCGAGATACACCAGTAATGACTGCCCTCAGTGTTTTATATGCTTTATTGTTCTATGCTGCGATCGCAGTACTGATCGGCGGTATTACCAACAAGGTACTTCAGTACAAGCGTGTACCCGCGCCATTAAAGATTCCTGTAACGCCGGCTCCGCTGACCAAAAGCGGTGTTGCCTGGCGTCTGACAACAGAAGTTGTCCTGTTCAACAGCCTTTTTCGCTCCAGCAAATGGACCTGGATATTCGGCTGGATGTTCCATGTTGCCCTGCTGCTCGCATTCTTTCGCCACCTGCGCTATGTGGTCAGCCCGGACAGTTTTCTGTGGCCGCTGGTCAGCCTGCAGGTTGTGCAGAGCTTCGGTAAATATGCCGGCTTCGCCATGGTCATTGGCCTGATCGGCCTGCTCGGCCGCCGGATCTTTGTCGACCGCGTACGCTACATCTCTTCGCCGTCAGACTATCTGATGCTTCTGCTGATCCTCGGCATCGCCGTCAGCGGTCTGCTGATGAATTATGTTGCTCATACCGACATCGTTCAGCTGAAAGCATTCATTATGGGCCTGTTCCTGCTTGACTGGCAGAACCTGCCGGCCGACGCAGTGTTGCTTGTTCATCTAACACTGGTCCTGATTCTGAGCTTCGTATTCCCGATCAGCAAACTGCTGCACGCGCCAGGCATGTTCTTTTCGCCGACACGCAACCAGGTCGACAACCCGCGCGAGGTGCGCCACCTGTCGCCGTGGGGTGCAGAGATTGAAGCGAAAGATGGTAGGAACGCTTGAAGCGTTATTAATCAAACACATTATTTGTCAGGAACATTGAGCAATGGCTGATTTCGAAATACCGGAAACGCATGAATTTCCCGTGATTCCTAGCGTAATGGAAGGCGCCATGTCGCACAGCGCTCCATTCCTGGCTAAAGCCGAGTTCCAGGAACAGCTGGGTTTTCCCGGTGACGGCAAGCTGATCGAAGGCTGGCAGGAGACCTTCATCGAAAAACTCGGCGAGATGCTGGGCAAATACCGTTCGCTGCAGGTGTTCATGGACATTTGCGTAAAATGCGGCGCCTGCACCGACAAGTGCCATTACTTCCTCGGTACCGGCGATGCGAATAACATGCCGGTTGCACGACAGGACCTGCTGCGCAAGGTCTACCGCCGCTACTTCACTTTCGCCGGCAAGTATTTCCCCAAACTGGTCGGTGCCGTCGACCTGACCGAAGAAGTCATCGACGAAATGTACAGCTACTATCACCAGTGCTCCGAATGCCGCCGCTGCTCGGTATTTTGTCCGTACGGCATCGATACTGCCGAGGTCACCATGGCCGCACGCGACATCCTGGCCCACATTGGCAAAGGTCAGAAATACTCGAATGAGATCATCGGCAAGGTGCACAAGATCGGCAACAACCTCGGCCTGCCTGAGCCTGCACTTGCGGACACGCTGGAAGGCCTGGAAGAAGAAGTCGAAGAAGATATCGGCGTCAAGGTTCGGTACCCGCTGGATGAGAAAGGCGCCGACATCCTGCTGGTTACGCCATCCGCTGATTTCTTTGCGGAACCCCATGTTGACGGCCTGATCGGATACGGCAAGGTATTTCATGCCGCCGGCGTAAGCTGGACGGTCAGCTCCAAGGCCTCGGAAGCAGCCAACTTCGGCCTGTTCATCGGCAACTACGACAATATGCGCGAAATTTCGCTGCGTATTCGCGATGCCGCCAAGGAACTTGGCGTCAAACGCATCGTTTTCGGTGAATGCGGCCACGCCTGGCGCGTCGCCTACAGTTTTCTGAACACGCTGGCCGGCCCGTGGGACTTCCTCGATCCGAACTACCCGGTGCCGCAGCATATCCTCGAATTCACCTCTGACTGCATCGACCGCGGTATTCTGAATCTCGACCCGTCAGAAAACGACTGGATGACGCTGACCTTCCACGATTCGTGCAACGTGGCCCGCGCCTCGCGCATCGGCTCGTACCCCGGCAGCCAGTTCGAAACGCCGCGCAAGGTCATCAAGGCAGTCTGCAACAACTTCTATGACATGGCGCCCGAGACCATTCACGACAGCACGTTCTGCTGCGGCGGCGGTGGCGGCCTGTTGACGGATGACCTGATGGAGCTGCGCATCAAGGGTGCGCTGCCCCGCATGGAGGCCCTGAAGAATGTCATAGAAGAAAAAGGCGTTACGCACATGGCCGCGATATGCGCCATCTGCAAGTCACAGTTTACGAAAGTCCTGCCCTACTACGGCATGACTATGGACCAGATCGTCAGCGTTCACCAGCTGGTGAGCAGCGCCATCATCCTCGAAGGCCAGGGTGATGAAGACGAGACTGAAGCTGAAACGGACGAAGCAGCATAACTACGAATTTTAATGTTACAAGCCGCTGATTATTAACGGCATTACAACAGGAGAACTGGCATGGCAACCTCCACTGAAGACATGAAAAACACAAAGTTAACCTTCAGGAAATTTAAAGACGGTGACGAGGACTGGCACGGCTGGTCCAACAAGATCTTTAAAGAAGACACTTCACACAAGTGCCCGACGTACGTACACCGTACGCCGCCGTGCCAGGGCAGCTGCCCTTCCGGCGAGGACATCCGCGGCTGGCTGGATATCGTGCGCGGCATCGAGAGGCCACCCGAAGGCGTCAGCATGCAGGAATACGCCTTCCGCCGCTCGACCGATGCCAACCCGTTCCCGTCAATGATGGGCCGCGTCTGCCCGGCTCCGTGCCAGGACGGCTGCAACCGCAACAATGTCGAAGACTTTGTCGGCATCAATTCAGTCGAGCAGTACATTGGCGACACCGCTTTCAAGGAAGGCTTCACGTTCGACAACAGCGCGGAAATGACCGGCAAGAAAGTCGCGATCATCGGCGGCGGTCCTGCCGGCATGGCGGCAGCTTACCAGCTGCGCCGCAAGGGCATCGCTTCGACCATCTTCGATTCCCACGACGAGCTCGGCGGCATGATGCGCTACGGCATCCCCGGCTACCGCACCCCGCGCGACTACCTGGACAACGAGTGCCAGCGCATCCTCGACATGGGCCACATTGAAACCCGTATGAATACCCATGTCGGCAAGGACGTCAGCGTTGAAGAGCTGGAAAAGGAATACGACGCGATTCTCTGGGCGATCGGCTGCTGGACCGGCCGTGACCTGCCGCTGGAAGGCTGGGCCGAAACGCCAAATTGCGTATCGGCTGTCAAATTCCTCGAACAGTTCAACAAGGGCGAGATGAAGTACACCGCACCGCGCGTTCTGTGCATCGGTGGTGGCGACACCTCGATCGACGTGGTTTCTGTATCACGCCGCATCGGCACCATCAGCGGCTTCAGCGAAAATCCGGAAGATATCGTCAACGGCGCAATCAGTCATGCCGACCATGACGCATCTACCAACATCGCCAACGAAAGCGTCACGCTGACGGCCCTGTTCAAGCGCGAAGAAATGACCGCTGCAGAGCACGAAGTCGAAGACGCCCTGATCGAAGGCGTCAACATCATGAACGAAGTCATGCCGGTAGAAATTCTCAAAGACGGCAACGGCCGCGCCACCGGCATGAAGTTCGTCGACTGCAAGTGGGAAAACAACGCGCCGGTTGCGATCGAGGGCGGCAAGGAGTACACAGTCGAAGCGGACCTGATCGTTGCAGCCATCGGCCAGGCCGGTGACCTCAGCGGCCTGGAAGATTTCGACAACGGCCGCAACCTGATCGATTCCGACAACGTCTACCGCGTGCCCGGCAAGGACAACCACTTCGTTTGCGGCGACATTGTGCGCCCTCACCTGCTGACCACCGCGATCGGCCAGGCCTACATCGTTTCTGAAACCATCGACAACCATTTCAAGGACATTGAAGTCAAGAAGCGCCCCAAAGTCGATGTACACCACTTCAATCTCGTAGAGAAACTGACCGAAGCCGGCCTGGGTGTCGACAGCTACAGCTCGAATGACTACCACGAAGACGAGCAGCGCGGCACTGACCAGCAGACCTACGCGATCCACAACTACGAGGACCGCTCGAAGCAGGAAATCATATCTACCGAGCACATGTTCCTGGGACACTTCGAATACACGGAACGCATTCATCGTTCGACCGACGTGCCCTCCTCGGCCGAAGTGCTCGGCCATTTCACCGAGCGCCAGGCCGGTCTCAGCGAAGAGCAGGCAGTAGCCGAGGCAAACCGCTGCATGAGCTGCGGCATGTGCTTCGAATGCGACAACTGCGTCATTTTCTGCCCGCAGGACGCCGTGTTCCGCGTGAAGAAGGACCAGCAGACAACTGGCCGTTACGTTGACACCGACTACAGCAAGTGCATTGGCTGCCACATCTGCTCCGATGTGTGCCCGACCGGTTACATCGACATGGCACTGGGTGAATAAGGCAAGGCGCTGTACTTCAGATCAATAAGGTTGCAAACATGACAAACCGCATTCTGCGAATCACATTTTTACTGACAGCCCTGGCCCTGCTGATCCCGGCAACGGGGTCGGCCGGAACGCCCCTGCCCGTCATCCATGAACCCGAGGGCGAAGGCGTCGAATGTGTTGAAGACGAAGATGTGATGCGCAGGGACCATATGAACTTCATCCTGCACCAGCGAGATGAAACTATGCACAGGGGCATTCGTACCTCAAAATACAGCCTTGCAGAGTGCATCGACTGTCACGTGGAACCTGACGAAAACGGCAATATCGCGAGCATCGAAACCAAGGAGCACTTCTGCAACGCCTGTCACGAATACACCGGCGTTACCATCGATTGCTTCGAGTGCCACGCTGACCGGCCGCAGAAGTTCATCCAGCGCCCGGGCAAGGCCGCTTCACTGCAGGATGAACCACACCAGGCCCTGTTTGCAACCGATCTGGGAGGCGAGTCGAAATGAGCGATTCTGTAAACCACTCACGACGCAGTTTCCTGGAAAAGTCTGCAGCTGTCGGCGCAATCACGATTGCTCCCGGCATCCTGCTGCACCAGGTCGCTACTGCAAAGCCGGATGACCAGGCGGTTTCGGACAGCGTACGATGGGGCATGCTCATCAACACCAACAAGTGCGAGCAAGGCTGCACGGACTGCATCGACGCCTGTAACAACGAGCACGGCCTGGTTGGCAATGACCGCCCCAAGACCGATACGCAGTACATCCGCAAGGTTACGCTGCGCGACAAGCTCACCGGGCACGAACTGTCGCTGCCGTTAATGTGTCAGCACTGTGAAACCGCACCCTGCGTCGACGTCTGCCCTACCGGCGCCTCGTTCAAGCGCGTGGACGGCATCGCCCTGGTCGACAAGCATATCTGCATCGGCTGCCGCTACTGCATGATGGCCTGCCCGTTCAAGGCGCGCTCCTTCGTTCACGAGAATGTAACGGACCAGACGCTGAGCGCACCGCGCGGCAAGGGCACGGTGGAGTCGTGCACGATGTGCGTACACCGGGTCGACAAGGACCAGGTTCCGGCCTGCGTCGAGGCATGCGGCAAGGGCAAGCACGACGCAATGATATTCGGCGACCTGAACGACCCCAACAGTGCGATTTCAAAAGAACTGGGGAAACACGGCGGCAAGCAACTGCGGGCAGACCTGCAGTTAAACACCGGTGTCCGCTACCAGGGCTTATAAGATTCTCAGAGACAACTCAAAGATGAAAAAGATTGAATACACCGCAATCGAAGGCAAGAGCCTGGGCTACTGGGGCTTGCTCGGAGGCCTTGGCCTTATCATGTTAATCGGCCTGCTGGCAGTCTGGCACATGGAGCATGAAGGCCACTACGTCACCGGAATGACCAACCAGATCGTCTGGGGTATGCCGCACGTGTTTGCCGTTTTCCTGATCGTTGCCGCATCCGGCGCGCTCAATGTCGCCTCGATCGCGTCCGTATTCAAAAAAGAGGAATATGAGCCCCTGGCCCGCCTGTCCGGCCTGCTTTCAATCGCGCTGCTTGCCGGCGGTCTTGTCGTGCTTCTGCTCGACCTGGGACGCCCGGACCGGCTCATCGTCGCGATGACCTACTACAATTTCAAATCCATCTTTGCCTGGAATATCTTTCTGTATACCGGCTTCTTCGCAATTGTAGGCATCTATATCTGGTTCATGATGGACCACAATATGTACCGTTTCAAGAAGAACGCAGGACTCGCAGCGTTCATCTGGAGACTGATCCTGACCACCGGTACCGGATCCATCTTCGGCTTCCTGGTCGCGCGATCTGCCTATGACGCCGCGCTGATGGCGCCGATGTTCATCATAATGTCGTTCGCGTTCGGCATGGCCATCTTCATCCTGGTTCTGATGGCGTCCTATAACTGGACCGGCCGCGAACTGGGCGATAACATCATCGCGCGACTGCGCAGCCTGCTGGGCGTTTTCGTGGCCGCAGTGCTGTATTTTGTTGTCGTGTACCACGTGACCAACCTGTATATCACCGAACACCACGGATATGAAAAATTCATCCTCCTGGAAGGGGGTCAGTACACCAAGGTGTTCTGGATCGGACAGATCATAATCGGCGGACTGCTGCCGCTTGCACTGATCTACGCACCCGGCGTCAGGAACAGCCGCAAGATGCTCGCATTCATCTGCACGCTGGTGATTATCGGCGGCCTGAGCAGCATGTACACCATCATTATCGGCGGTCAGGCCTATCCACTGGAGATATTCCCGGGCTACGAAGTCAGCAGCAGCTTCTTCGACGGAGTCATCAACGACTATACGCCGAGCGTGTACGAGATCGCTCTTGGAATCGGGGGCGTTGCAGTCTCTCTGGTCATAGTGGCATTTATCATAAAGGTGCTGCCGTTCCTGCCGTCGAGCCTGGCGGACGAAAAAGGCAACTGACAACTAACAGTTAACAGTGAATAGTGGAGCAGTCACGTCACTGAAACGCAATCCAGCCCACCAAGCTACAACTGTTTACTGTTAGTTGCTCACTGGTCCTGATACTCGCGAAACAAGCCCATGTCTCGCTTATTTGTTTCCGCCTCCCGCAAGTCTTCCGGTAAAACTTCCATCACCATCGGACTGTGCGCGGCGCTTCGCTCCCGCGGGCTAGGCGTGCAGCCGTACAAAAAAGGGCCTGACTATATCGATCCACACTGGCTGGCAAAGGCCGCGGGCAGGCACTGTTACAACCTCGACTTCTACACCATGGAACACGACGAAATCTCGGATCTGTTCCATCACCGCTCCGCTGATGCCGACATTTCGATCGTTGAAGGCAACAAGGGTCTTTTTGACGGGCTTGACCTGGAAGGCAGCAACAGCAACGCGGCGTTGGCAAAACTGCTGGACACGCCCGTGGTACTGGTACTGGATGCGCGGGGCATGACACGCGGAATCGCACCGCTGATACTCGGATACCAGGCGTTCGACACCGACATCGATATCAAGGGCGTTATACTGAACAAACTCGGTGGCTCCAGGCACGAGGACAAGCTTCGTAAGGTTATCGAGCACTATACCGATGTTCGCGTGATCGGTGCAGTGCATCACAGTCCCGCGCTGGACATTGAAGAGCGCCACCTGGGCCTGGTGCCCAGCCACGAGGACCGTTCCTGCCAGCAGAAAATCGATGCACTCAGGCGGGCTGTCGAACAGCAGGTCGACCTGGACGCCGTGCTTGAAACCGCACGCAAGGACGCATCGCGCCAGCAATCTCCGACTATTGTCGGGACACTGGACAGGCCAGCCGATGTAGACATCGGGATCGTGAAGAATGCGGCGTTTGGATTCTACTATCCGGACGATCTCGACGCTTTTACCCACGCCGGCGCACGGTTGATCGAAATCGACAACCTGTCCGAAAGCGCCCTGCCCCCTGTCGACGGACTGTTCATCGGGGGCGGATTTCCCGAAACACATATGCACGCACTCGAGGCCAATGCAGCGTTCAGGTCGGATCTCGCCAGGGCTGTCTACGAGGGCCTGCCCGTCTACGCCGAATGCGGCGGCCTTATGTACCTGGCCCGCTCGATCGAGTGGAATGGCGAAACCTGCTCCATGGTCGGCGCCATCCCTGCGGATGTTGTGATGGAACCGAAGCCGCAGGGGCGAGGCTATGTGCAGTTGCGAGAGACCGGAAGCGGATTATGGCCTTCGACAGACAACCGGATCATCGCTGCCCACGAATTTCACTATTCGCGATTTATAAATCTACCCAAAAATGCTAGATTTGCCTTTCAGGTATTGCGCGGAACGGGCATCGACGGCGTGCACGATGGCTATATTCACAACAACACGCTCGCATGCTACACGCACCAGCGCAATACGAGAAGTAATAACTGGGTCGAGCGATTTGTAGCTTTTGTGCGTCAGCACAAATCGGCCCACTGAGATGCGAAACCATGATAAAAGTAACCGAAGAAGCCGCCAAACAGATCAAACTCTCAGCCAAACAGGGCAAGGCCGAGGGCATGCCCCTGCGTATCGCGGCCACCAAAAATGAAGACGACAGTATTCACTACGGCATGGGTTTCGATGACAGCAAGGATGACGATATCTCCGTCACATCGCAGGACGTGGAGATCATCGTGTCACCTGTCAGCGCCGAGTTGTTGAAAGATACCGTGCTCGATTTCGTCGAGCTGGAACCTGGAAAACACCAGTTTATCTTCATGAACCCGAACGATCCGACCTACAAGCCCCCCCAGGACAACTGATTTCCCGGCCTGTCAACGCATCCGCATCACGTTCTAACCACAGCATAGCCGCTATACGTGGACAGCATCAACACAGACTGGAGCCTGGAATCACTGCAAACGCTGTACAAGATCAGCAGCACCATCAATGCCGCACGCACCCGCCAGGAGCTGCTGTCCGACTTCATCGACGTATTCACGCGCAATATCGACGTCAAGGCAAGCCTGGTTCGCCTGCTGACAGACGACGGCTGGATGGAGGTCGTTTCCAGCTACGGCATCGACAAAGCCCGGCTGAAGAAATACAACCGTACACCGATCGACGGCTCCATGTTCAGTCGCTCGTACGACGAGATCGGCGAAAGCCATGAGGCGTTCCTGCGCGAGATTGTCAGAAAACCGGGTTTGAAAATTTACGCTGTACCGGTGCGCTACCACATACGCACGCATGGCCTGATTAATCTATACGCTGACAAAGGCACGAAGCTGAAGCCCGAAACGCACCGGCTCTGGCTGACAGCCGGCGAACACCTCGGCCATGCTCTGGACAAGTTCATCGAGGACTCGGAGCAGAAACAGCAGCTGATCCAGAACGAACGAAATATCATTGCCAACGAACTGCACGACTCACTGGCCCAGACGCTGGCTTCATTGCGTTTTCAGGTACGCGTGCTGGACCAGGCCTTGCAGCCGACCGGCGAGTTTTCCACGATCAACAGCATCGAACAGGTCGAGCACGGGCTCGACGAGGCCTATACGGATCTGCGCGAACTGATTGCGCACTGCCGCATTCCCGTGGAAAAACAGGGGCTTGTGCCTTCGATCAAGCGCGTCGTGGAAAAATTCAGGGAAGAGACCAACATCCATATCCTGCTACAATGCGAATGCCAGAATCCGGATATTCCGGCCAACATGGAAATGAATGTTTACCGTATTGTGCAGGAATCACTGACCAATATCCGTAAACATGCCGATGCGCATATCGTACGTGTTTTGCTGCAGTGTGACGAGGCCGGCAATTTTCTTGTGCTGATCGAGAACGACGGCAAGGGCTTTGACAAGGCCGCAATACAGAGCGAAGCGGGCAAGCACCTGGGCCTGACGATCATGAAGGAACGGGCCAAATATCTGGGCGGAAATCTGAAAATCGACAGCGATCCCGATGAAGGCACACGCGTGGAACTGCGCTTCAGATATGTTCCCGAGAAAAGCATCGACAATACTATTTCGTTAAACCGAAACTGATGAACTGAAATGCGCGTTTTAATCATCGACGACCACGCACTGTTCCGTGTCGGCCTCCAGGGGCTTCTGGAGCAGCGTGGCATAGAAGTAGCCGATGCTGTTGCATCAGGCATCGAAGGCATCCAGCGTGCGCAGGAGCTTCAGCCGGACATCATCCTGCTGGACCTGCGCATGCCCGATATGGGCGGCCTCGAAGTACTGCAAAAACTCCGCGAGATGGAAACCAGCATTCCGGTGGTCATGCTGACCACGAGCAATGATGAGGCCGACCTTATCAAGTCACTGCGCTCGGGCGCCCAGGGCTACCTGCTCAAGGATATGGAACCGGATGAACTGGTCAGCGCACTGCGTGACATCGAAAACGGAAAGAACGTCGTTGCCCAGGACCTCACTGATGCCCTCGCCCGCATGGTACAGGGGGACACCAATGTAGTCGACGATGATGGCCCGTTTTCCGACCTGACTCCACGCGAAATGGAGATCCTGTGCCTGCTGGCCGAGGGTCAGAGCAACAAGCTGATCGCGCGCAACCTGGGTATTTCCGACGGCACCGTCAAGCTGCACGTCAAGGCAATCCTGCGCAAACTCGGTATTCATTCACGCGTGGAAGCCGCTGTGATCGCCGTTGAACAGGGGCTGCGCAAAAACAAACAAAGCTGACCGCGATGAAAACATTCAAAGAGATTGTTGATGAAGCCCGCAAGGAAGTAAACGAGCTGTTCCCATGGGACGTCGAGGAGCGACGAAGCCGGAACAGCGAAGTGCTTATCCTTGATATTCGAGAAGAGTGTGAATTTTCGGCTTATCACATAAAACATTCCATGCTGGTGCCTCGCGGAATCCTGGAAACCGCCTGTGAAGATGAATATGAAGATTCTGTGCCCGAACTCATCAACTCCCGGGATCGTGAGATTATCGTAATCTGCCGTTCGGGCAACCGCAGCGTATTGGCCGCCCAGACCATGCAATGGATGGGGTATACAAACGTCACTTCGATGAAAACAGGTTTGCGCGGATGGAACGACTACGAATTGCCGCTATATAACGTGAATCACGACGAACTGGACCCTGACGATGTCGAAGAAATGCTCGCGGCGGGATTCTGTTCAAGCATGATGCACCCGGACCGCAGAACCATTATGGACGATTGAAAGGCAGTGACGAGAGTATGTTCGCGCACCAGGTCTGCAAGTCAACCAATTTTGGAAGTTTCGTTCACAGTCAACTATTAACTGTCTACTGTTAACTATCCACTGTTAACTATTCAATGTTAACCGTTCACTGCTTAAAGGTCATAACGTTTGTGGTCTTTGCGCCTGCGGCCCGCTTTCTGTGATACCACGCCCTTTATCTGGTCGGGGCCGGAGATCTCGACGGTGTCGTACAGATCATTCAGCGGCTGCAGATAGTAGCGTTCGTCATGAATGCGGAGCTGCCGGAAAATATACTCATCTTCGTGCACGGCGATAACATAGCAGCCGTCCCTGACCGCACCGGCCGGATCAATCACGATGATCGCCCCTTCTTCGAACTCGGGCAGCATGCTGTCGCCCAGTACGCGCAATGCATAGGGTTCGCTTTCAGCACAGCCTGAACTGCTAAAACTCATCTTAAGCTCCTGATTTTCAAGCGCATAATTATACACCCTGCGCATTCCGCAAGGTAGCCGCAGCGTATACGCCCGATTTATTGTATGCGAAAATACCGGGGCATAAACATTAGCATTCGCCCGTAAATTACATGACTGAATTGATCAGACGCGACAAGTTCGTCTCCCTCACCTACACCATCACCGATGAAAACGACGAAATACTGGAACGTATCGACATGCCGATCAGCTACGTTCACGGTCGTGACAGCCAGGTAATCGAGAAAGTTGAGCAGGCGCTTGAAGGCTGTGGACAGGACGACGAGATAAGCGTCGAACTCAACCCCGAAGAGGGGTTCGGCGAACACCAGCCGGAGCTGACCTTCACCGACGATATCAAAAACGTACCTCATGAGTTCCGACAGGTAGGCGCCGAAGTCGAATTCCGTAATGACAAGGGTGAATCGCGGATGTTCCGGGTATCCAGGATCGAGGACGGCAAGCTCACCGTCGACGGCAATCACCCGTTCGCCGGCAAGGTCATCACCTACAACATCAAGGTCACGAATGTGCGCGACGCGACGCCCGATGAAATCGCCAACGGCGCAGAACATACACCCTCGCTGCACTAAAGCCGAAACACAACCAGATGCTTGCCGCTCTGCGTCAAATCACGGGCAACAGCGAATACGGGGACAGATGACCTGTTTCGCTGCCCCGGCCGGGAACCAATGAAAGTTACAGCTGTGGGCGCTGCACCCGTTTTACACTAACCGGCGAAAAATCAGTAAACCGCTCCCAGAGCAACGAAGTCCTCGCAGCAACTGCTAAATTCCTGAATTTTCTGACATGGATCAAGCAACCGCGTGCTTTTTTATGGCCTCATAAGTCCCTTTTTACTGAAAAAAAACGCCTTTTAGGGTATCCTTCGCCCTCCATAATTGTCTCGGACCCAGGTATTCATGTCCCCGGTACCCGATATTACTGAAGCTGAACAATGGTCGGTGGAAACCACTTCGAAGGAACGCCGGCCCGACCGGAAGCCGGCAATTCAGCTCGCCGGCATTGCGATCAGGATGTACCCGCGGGACCGCGAACTTACCGTACATCCCGCCATTTTCCGGGGGATTGGCGTAACCGGCCTTGCAATCACCAGAGGTGCCGGCAGGAGCCGGTACGAGAGACGCGCAGAATTCCAATAGATAACGACTAATCCAGAGGAAATCCAATGAGCAAGAAAATGAACGCATTTTATGCACAGTCCGGCGGCGTAACGGCTGTTATCAATGCATCTGCATGCGGAGTGATTGAAACGGCACGCAAGCACAAGAACAAGATCGGAAAGGTCTACGCGGGCCGCAACGGCATCATCGGTGCGCTGACCGAGGACCTGATCGACACCAACAAGGAATCAAAATCCGCCATCGCGGCGCTGCGTCACACACCGTCTGGCGCTTTCGGTTCCTGCCGCTTCAAGCTCAAGAGCCTGGAAGAAAACAAGCGCGAATACGAGCGCCTGATCGAAGTATTCAAGGCCCACGATATCGGCTACTTCTTCTACAACGGTGGCGGCGACTCCGCCGATACCTGCCTGAAGGTCTCACAGATCGGCGAAAAGATGGGCTACCCGATCACCGCGGTACACGTCCCCAAGACCGTCGACAACGACCTGCCGATCACAGACAACTGTCCGGGCTTCGGTTCTGTGGCCAAGTACATCGCAGTTTCAACCATGGAAGCCAGCTTTGACGTGGCCTCCATGTGCGCGACCTCGACCAAGGTCTTCGTGGTTGAAGTCATGGGCCGCCACGCGGGCTGGATTGCAGCCGCCGGCGCGATGGCGTCGACCGAAGATCATGAAATCCCGATCGTTGTGCTGTTCCCGGAAGTCGAGTTCGACAAGGACAAGTTCCTGGCCGCCGTCGACGAAAAGGTCAAGAAGTTCGGCTACTGCTCGGTGGTCGTATCCGAAGGCGTGCACTGGCCGGACGGCAGGTTCCTGGCTGAAACCGGCCTCAAGGATGCGTTCGGCCACAGCCAGCTGGGCGGCGCGGCCCCCGTGGTCGCCAACATGATCCAGGACGGCCTCGGCTACAAGTACCACTGGGCAGTCGCGGACTACCTGCAGCGCGCGGCACGTCACATCGCGTCCAAGTCCGACGTCGAACAGGCCTATGCCACCGGCAAGGCCGCGGTCGAGTTCGCGCTCAAGGGCCACAACTCGGTCATGCCTGCGATCAAACGCACCAGCAACAAGCCTTACCGCTGGAAGATCGAAATGGCGCCGCTGAGCAAGGTGGCCAACGTCGAAAAAATGATGCCGGCCAGCTTCATATCGAAAGACGGTTTCGGCATCACCAAGAAGTGCCGTGAATACCTGGCGCCGTTGATGAAGGGCGAAGATTACCCGCCGTACAAGAATGGCATGCCCAGGTACGTGACCCTGAAGAAGGTCGCGGTGCCCAAGAAGCTGGAGCCATTCGAGCTGTAAGTGGCGGGGTCGCAGTGACGCGCGCAAAGGCGCACGAACACGTGGCCACGCGCGCTGGTACCGGCAGCGGCCGCAACCAGCACCGCGCCTGGCGGCTGTCGACCGGTTGATACATGACCGTGGCCCGTAGCAGGAACGGGTCATCAAGCCAGGCACGCAACCTGCAAGTCGCCTTAAGTATGTGCTTTATATTATTGTTTTACAAAAGATTTTAACTGGAGAGCAAACATGAGAGTGATTCTATTGGGAGGACCCGGCGCTGGCAAAGGCACCCAGGCGGGCTACATCACAGAAAAATACAATATTCCGCAAATCTCGACCGGCGACATGCTGCGCGCACACGTCAAGGCCGGCTCCGAGCTCGGCGTGGCGGCCAAGAAGATCATGGATGAAGGCGGCCTGGTTTCGGACGACATCATCATGGGCATGATCAAGGAGCGCATCAAGGAGGATGACTGCAAGAACGGCTACCTGTTCGACGGCTTCCCCCGCACGATACCCCAGGCCGATGCGCTCAAGGACGGCGGCATCCCGGTCGATGCCGTGGTCGAAATCGACGTCGACGACGAAGAAATCATCAAGCGCATGTCCGGCCGCCGGGTCCACCTCGCCTCGGGGCGCACCTATCACGTGGTCTTCAATCCGCCCAAGGTTGAAGGCAAGGATGACGTCACCGGCGAAGATCTGATACAGCGGGACGACGACCAGGAAGCAACCGTGCGCAAGCGTCTCGATGTCTACCACGAGCAGACCGAACCGCTGATCGACTATTACTCGAAATGGGCCGCCACCGGCGAAGACGGGGCGCCGGCCTATCACAAGATCGCCGGTATCGGCAGCGTCGAGGAAATCCGCGACAAGGTCTTTGCTGCACTCGGGTAACACCGTTTCCCGGCCTGTCATCCGAGCCAAAAACAGGCCGCGAACAAAACTCAGAAACACAACAGAGGATAACTGATTATGTCTACCGCATTGATATTCGCACTCCTGTGCGCCTTTGCAGGCATCGCGTATGGGGTGATCTCGATTTTCAGCGTGCTCTCGAAACCCCGGGGTGATGATGAAATGGTGCGCATCCAGAATGCGATCCAGGAAGGCGCCAGCGCCTACCTGAAGCGCCAGTACACGGCTATCGCCGTCGTTGGCGTCATCGTCTACTTCGTGGTCATGTTCGCGCTGAACACCACGACCGCGATGGGCTTCGCGATTGGCGCAATATTTTCCGGCCTGGCGGGCTTCATTGGCATGCACATTTCGGTGCGCTCCAATGCGCGTACCGCCGAGGCCGCCAAGCAGGGCATCAACCCGGCCCTTCAGATCGCATTCCGCGGTGGCGCAATTACCGGCCTGCTCGTGGTTGGCCTCGGCCTGCTCGGCGTCGCCGGCTACTATGTCATTCTGAGCAGCATGGACATGTCGACCCGTGACATCCTTCACGCACTGGTCGGCCTCGCGTTCGGCGGCTCGCTGATCTCCATCTTTGCCCGGCTCGGCGGCGGTATCTTCACCAAGGGCGCCGACGTCGGCGCCGACATCGTCGGCAAGGTCGAAGCCGGTATTCCTGAAGACGACCCGCGCAACCCGGCCGTAATCGCCGACAACGTCGGCGACAACGTCGGCGACTGTGCCGGCATGGCCGCCGACCTGTTCGAAACCTACGCGGTCACCATCATCGCGACCATGCTGCTGGGCGGCCTGCTGCTGGGCGATGTCGGCGAACTCGCGATCACCTACCCGCTTGTACTGGGCGGCATATCGATCCTGTCCTCGATCGTCGGTACGTTCTTCGTAAAAACCTCTGAAGGCGGCAAGATCATGACAGCCCTGTACAAGGGTTCTGTGATTTCTGCGGTGCTTTCAGCGATCGCGTTCTATTTCGTGACCGACCGCATGATGTTCGGCGTCGGCAACTACTCGACCATGGCGCTGTACGGTTCTGCACTGATCGGCCTCGCGCTGACGGTCGCCATGGTTGCGATTACCGAATACTACACCGCGACCGAGTTCAAGCCGGTGAGGCACATCGCAGAAGCTTCGACCACGGGTGACGGCACCAACGTAATCGCGGGCCTGGGCGTATCCATGCGCGCGACCGCGCTGCCGGTCCTGGCCGTGTGCGCCTCGATCTGGGGTGCTCACTACCTCGCGGGGTTGTATGGCATCGCGATCGCTGCAACCGCAATGCTGTCGATGACCGGCATCATCGTGGCCCTCGACGCCTATGGTCCGATCACGGACAACGCCGGAGGCATCGCCGAAATGGCCGAGCTGCCTGAAGACATCCGCAAGACCACGGATGCCCTCGACGCCGTAGGCAACACCACCAAGGCTGTCACCAAGGGTTACGCGATCGGTTCCGCCGGCCTGGCGACACTGGTGCTGTTTGCCGACTACACCAACTCGCTGGGTGAAGCCGGTATCACGGTGAACTTCAGCCTGTCCGATCACATGGTCATCATCGGCCTGTTCATCGGCGGCCTGGTGCCCTATCTGTTCGGCGCGCTCGCGATGGAAGCGGTCGGCCGTGCGGCCGGCGGTATCGTCAACGAGGTCCGCCGCCAGTTCAAGGAAATGCCCGGCATCATGGACAAGACCCAGAAACCGGATTATTCACGCGCAGTCGACATGCTGACGCGCGCCGCGATCAAGGAAATGATCGTGCCCTCGCTGCTGCCGATCGCGGTGCCTATCGTGGTTGGTCTCACGCTTGGTCCGCAGGCGCTCGGCGGCATGCTGATCGGCACCATCGTCACCGGCCTGTTCGTCGCGATCTCGATGACCACCGGGGGCGGCGCCTGGGACAATGCCAAGAAGTACATCGAGGACGGCAACTTCGGCGGCAAGGGCTCCGACGCCCACAAGGCAGCGGTCACCGGTGATACCGTTGGCGACCCCTACAAGGACACGGCCGGACCGGCGATCAACCCGCTGATCAAGATCATCAACATTGTCGCCTTGTTGATGGTGCCGCTGCTGTAAAACAGGAACGAGGAACGAGTGACGAGGATCAATACCGCAGGTTTTGCCTCGTTACTCATACCTCGGCCCTTTTCTCTCACCAGCCAGAGACAAAAAACCCCTCTTAGAGGGGTTTTTTATGGCCGCCCGGGTCCCGGTCACCGCGCGATATTCTTACGAATTGACCAGATTTGCTTTATTTATTGATCTGTATCAATGTATAAAGCGTCCTGAAACCTCAGTGTACTGGTAAAAAATAATAAGAATTCTTCCGGACAAGCAACCGGACGGGGCATTGATTATGGCAAACGATTCCAATACTGAACTTCACGGCAACTCACCGTTCGGCGCTGAACTCGAAGCAGATGAGATCAAGGCGCTGGCCGGCGTATTGACCATCCGCAAACTCAAGGAGAACGAAATCCTGATCAAGGAAGGCACTACCGACGACACCCTGCACGTGGTGATCAACGGGCGACTCGCCGCAACCAGGAATACGGGCGGCGACGAGTTCGTGACCCTGCATGTCCTTCATGAAGGCGACATTGCAGGCGCAATGGGTTTTATTGACGGCACTGAACACAGCGCCACGCTTAGAGCGCAGAGTAATACCGACGTATACTCACTGGAGCGTTCGGCTTTCGAATCGTTGCTGGAAACGCATCCAGCACTGGTTTACAAGGTCATGCGCTCGATCATACGCTCAGTCCACTCGACCCTGCTGCGCATGAACAGGCAGTTCGTTGAAATGAACAACTACATCATGAAAGAACACGGCAGGTACTGACGGAAACCCGGACGCATCATCTAGCAGAATGCCTTATGCAATCAACTGAAAAGTTCAAACAGAGACTGCTCGACCTCAGAGAGGAATACAACAGGAAGATCGGCGCAACAGACGCGGACGTTCACCACAAGAACGAACCCGTTGAGAAGGACTTTGCCGAGCAGGCCACCCAGCGCGAAAACGACGATGTCCTGATGGCGCTGAACCAGGATGCGAAACATATCGTCGGCCAGATCAACAGCGCACTGCATCGCATAGAAACCGGCGACTATGGCTTCTGCACCGAATGTGGTGGAGAAATTTCCGAGGAGCGCCTGGAAATCGTTCCATACGCCGCACTGTGCATCAAGTGTGCCGAGAAATCTGACTGAAAAACAGATGCCTGAACCGCCCGTATCACGGCCACACGCACGACAAAAGCTGCCCGGGATGAAAGCATTTTCCAGAACCTGGCTCGGAACCTGGCTGTTGCTCAGCCTGTCGCTGGCCTCTACCGCATCGCTTTCCGCACCGGGTTCACGCACGGGCATGTGGCAGATCACGCTGATCCCGAGCTACACCAGTTCACAGGTCGTGAATTTCGACGGTGGAGCCAAAGCCGACATCAACAGCCACAGCGGCTTTGCGGTTGGCATCGGCTACAACTTCAGCGACCACCTCGAACTGGAACTTGATTTCGGCACTTCC